>Ga0207708_10002213_pt1 | contig 14372 bp, 20 predicted proteins | sample KBSK5101metaG_FD_184340 | JGI IMG/M metagenome (GOLD analysis project Ga0207708, IMG submission 184340) | Corn, switchgrass and miscanthus rhizosphere microbial communities from Kellogg Biological Station, Michigan, USA - KBS K5-10-1 metaG... | ecosystem: Host-associated > Plants > Roots >...
CCAGCCCTCGACGGTCACGTGGTCGGGCTGGCGCTCGGCCAGCAGCGCGTCGATCGCCTCGCGGCGCGGTTGCTCGGGCTCGGGTAGGGCGCCGCCGCGCAGGTCCTCGACCAGCGCGGCAACGGTCTCCTCCGCGTCGCGCTTGTTCGTGCCCAGGATCCCGGTGGGGCCGCGCTTGATCCAGCCCACGGCGTACACGCCCGGGACCGCCGTGCCGTCGGGGCGGAGGACGCGGCCGCCCTCGTTGGGGAGCACGAAGTGGCGCTCGTCGAAGGGCACGTCGGGCAGCGGCACGGCGCGGTAGCCGACCGAGCGCAGGACGAGGCTGCACGCGATGGTCTCGGCAGGCGCGTCGGCGGGCCGGGCGCGCAGCGTGCCCTCGTCGTCGCGCTCGATCTGGTTGCGGCGGATCTCGATCGCCTCGACGCGGTCGGTGCCCTCGATGGCCACGGGCGAGCGCAGGAAGCGCAGCGTGATCCGCTGCCGCGCGTCCGGCGACGGCTCGCGGTCGGCGAACTCGCGCAGCAGCGCGACGTTCTTGCGCGCGGTGAACGTGCCCTCCTCCTCGAGCCACTGTCGGGAAATCGGGTCGAGCTGCACCTCGTCGCGGTGCACGACGACGTCGACGCCGTCGAGGCGGCCGAGGTCGCGCAGCTCGGCGCTGGTGAAGGCAGCCTGTGCCGGGCCGCGGCGGCCGAGCACGACGACTTCCTCGATCTTGCTCTCGCGCAGCGTCTCGAGCGCGTGGTCGGCGACGTCGGTGCGCTCGAGCTCGGCGATCGGCAGCGTGAGGATGCGGGTCACGTCGGCGGCGACGTTGCCGTTGCCGATGACCACCGCGCGCTGGCCCGACAGGTCGAACTCGAGGTCGCGGTAGTCGGGGTGGCCGTTGTACCAGGCCACGAACTCGGTGGCGGCCCAGCTCCCGGGCAGCTCCTCGCCGGGGATGCCGAGCGACTTGTCGGTCTGGGCGCCGGTCGCGTAGACGACGGCGGTGTAGTGGCGCATGAGCTCGGCGTGCGAGAGGTCGACGCCGACGTCGACGTGGCCGAGGAAGCGCACGCCGCGCGCGAGCGTCTGCCGGTGGAAGGTGTCCTCCAGGCGCTTGATCTCCTGGTGGTCGGGGGCGACGCCGCCTCGCAGCAGGCCCCACGGGGTGGGCAGCCGCTCGAAGAAGTCGATCTCCACCGCGCCGGCCGCGCGCCGCAGGCTCGCCGCGGCGAAGGCCCCGGCCGGCCCCGCCCCGACGATGGCCACGCGCGCCTGGGGCATCAGGCGGCGGTGCGCTCGGCGGTGCTGCGCTCGGCGAAGAACTCGGCGTTGAGGTCGAGCGCGTAGTCGAACTTCTCCGGCGTATCGAAGTCCGGGAAGATCGCGTCGACCGGGCACGCCTCGACGCAGGCGTCGCAGTCGATGCACACGGCGGGGTCGATGTAGAGCTGCTCGGCCACGTCGAAGTCGGGCGCGCCCGGCTTGGGGTGGATGCAGTCGACCGGGCACACCTCGATGCACGAGTCGTCCTTCACGCAGCTGCCGGCGATCACGTAGGTCATACGCCATGGAGGGTACAAATCCCCTGAAACCCGACGGGGATAAGGCCGTTTAGCGTGACCCGGAGTCGCGGGTCATGCGCGCGTCAATGGGCTGACCCGCGCGATGACGGCGGCAGACCGCGCGAGCTGAGCCACGAAACGAACTCGTCGACCGTCTGCGGCAGCGACGCGTGCACCTGCCAGAGGTGCCCCGAGTTCTGGATGGTGTAGCGGGACACGTCGCAGTCGCAGTGGGCCTGGTAGTACTGGAAGTCGGCGTCCACCTTCTCGGGCGGTGCGGTGGTGTCGTGGTCGCCGGCGGCCAGCAGGACCGGGGTCCCGGGGCCGATCTGCGAGATCGCGGCGTCGTTCGCGGCGAGCATGGCCCCGAGATCGGTGATCTCGCCGAACGGGGACGGGATGAACGGCGGCGTGCACGCGATGTCGACCACGGAGGGGACCGCGCCGGGCGGATAGGTGTTGAACGAGACGCAGTCCGAGCGCTGGTGGAAGAAGTCGAAGTAGTCGGGGTGCTGGGGGTTGGGGTCGAAGTGCCCGCCCTGCGAGGTCTGATTTGACTGCGCGGCGGCCCCGTCGGTGGTGGCGAAGATGCTGGTCTGGATCATCGCGGCGACGTCGTGGTAGGTGCCGGGGTATCCCGCCACGACCCAGCCGCCCGCGCTGTGGCCCAGGATCACGACGGTTGGGTTGCGCATCCCGCCGGGCGTCGCCGCCGCGCAGTCGCCGGTCGCGCTTGTGGAGTAGCCGCCGCTCTTCACGTCCTGCACGACCTGGTGCAGCATCCGCCGGTGCTCGCTCGTGGTGAGCGTCTCGCCACCGCCGGGCACGTCGAAGTAGCTGCTGCGGGCGTAGCCCAGGCGATCGTAGGAGTACACGACGTACCCCGCCGTCGCGAGCGCACGCGCGGTCGACCAGGTGGGCGAGAAGTCCCAGTTGGCGGTGGACGACGCGATGCCGTGGACGAGCACGATGGCCGGCGTCGACGCCGTCGCCGTCGGTGTTGTGTACCGCTGGCCATAGAGGGTCCGCGGTTGGCCGAGCGGGTCGGTAACCGGGAAGCACACCGTCGCAACCTGCAGCCGAGGATCGATCTTCATCATGAGCGGCTTGGCGGCGCTGACCGGACCGACGAGGCAGAGGCTGGCCACGACGACGCCGACCGTGGTCAACAAGAATCGAAGCCGGTTGCGCATGGCTGCGGCTGCGTTATACCCAGCAGCCTGGGATCATCACCGGATCTGCGTGGCCATTATCGTGACCAGGCCGCGTGCGTGACCGGTGAGATCCTGTGCGTCGACGGCGGTCGGTCCGCCGGGCACTGCGGCGTGAAGGAATCCGCCAAAGGAGAGGATCATGAGCGTCGAGGACATCCTCAAGACCCACCCGCGGCCGCCCATCGCCGACCTTGCCGCGCTGGTGCGGTGCATCGACGAGTGCGGCGAGTGCGAGGCGACGTGCACGGTCTGCGCAGACGCGTCGTCGGCCGAGGACGACGTTCGCACCATGGTCCGTAGCATCTCCCTCTGCCTCGACTGCGCGGACGCCTGCGACGCCACCCGGCGCATCCTCAGCCGCCAGACCGATCCCGATCTCACCGTGAAGCGCACGGCGGTGGAGGCCTGCTTGGTGCTGTGCCGAGCGTGCGCCGAGGAGTGCGAGCGCCACGCCCAGCACCACGAGCACTGCCGCCTCTCCGCGGAGGAGTGCCGCCGCTGCGAGAGCGCTTGCCAGGATCTGCTCACGGCGCTCAGCGCCTGACGCGAGGAGACCGGGGTGGCGCAGCCGGTGGCTCTTCCGGTGCTGTTGGTGGTCGATCACGACCCGAATTCGCTCGCGGTCGTGCTCTCGGACCTGTCCCGGCGGTTCGGCAGCAACTTCGCCGTGAGGGGCGAGACCTCGCCGGAGGCGGCGCTCGCCGCGCTGCAGGCGATGGCCGATGCAGACGAGACGGTCGCGCTGCTCCTCGTCGACGACGCTGCCTCGGGGTTTCTCGCGCGTGCGCAGGAGTTGCATCCCGGCGCCAAGCGTGTGCTGCTGGTCGATCGCGACTACTCGTCGACCAGTCCGGCAGTGCAGGCGATGGCGCTCGGCCGCGCCGACTATCACATCGTGCGGCCGTGGGCCGATCATGACTCGATGTACCGCGCGATGAGCGAGTTCCTCTCTACGTGGACCACGGAGCTGGAGCCGCCGTTCGAGGAGTTTCGGATCGTCGCCGCCGAGGGGGACGGCAAAGTGCTGCAGCTGCGCGACGTGATGACGCGGTTCAGCATGCCCTTCGGCTTCTATCCGATCGAGACCGAGGCCGGACGGCGCTTGCTCGACCAGGCCGGGCTCGACGCGACGCGCCTCCCGGTAGCGATTCGTTACGACGGCCAGGTGATCATCGATCCGAGCCTGCCCGACCTTGCCCGCGCCATCGGCGTGAGCATCAAGAACGACACCGACCTGTGCGAGGTGGCCATCGTCGGCGCGGGGCCGGCGGGACTGACGGCGGCCGTCTATGCCGCGTCCGAGGGCCTCGAGACGGTGCTGCTCGAACGCGCTATCTCGGGCGGGCAGGCCGGGACGAGCCCGCTGATCAGGAACTATCCCGGATTTCCGCATGGCATCAACGGTGGGGTGCTGATGGCGCAGACGTGCGAGCAAGCGTGGCTCATGGGCGCGCACATCGTCTTTGCCCAGCAAGCTGTGGCACTCGACCGGCGCGGCGACTATCGCATCGTTCGGCTGCTCGACGGGACCGAGTTGTGCGCGCGCACGGTCGTGATTGCGACCGGAATCGAGTGGCGGCGGCTTGGCGTGCCGCGACTCGAGGCGCTCGTGGGCTCGGGCGTCTTCTACGGCGCCGCCGTGAGCGAGAGCCGCGCCATGCACGACCAGGAAGTCTTCATCGTCGGCGCGGGCAACTCAGCCGGACAGGCCGCGTTGGCGCTCGCCAAACACGCTCGCGCGGTCACGCTCGTCGTGCGCGGCGACGACATCGCGAAGTCGATGTCGAGCTACCTCGTGCGCGCCGTCGAGTCGACTGCGAACGTCGCAGTTCGCCACCGCACCGACGTGGTCGACGGCGCCGGCGACGGGACGCTCGAATCGATCACCCTTGCCGACCGTCGAAACGACACCGTCGAGGAGGTTTCCGCGGCCGCGCTGTTCATCATGATCGGCGGCGAACCGCATACACAATGGCTCCCCGATGAGATCGCGCGCGACCCTCAGGGCTACCTCATCACGGGCCGCGACCTTCTCGAGCACCCCGAGGCGCACTGGGAGCATGACCGTGAACCCTTGACGCTCGAGACGAGCATCCCCGGCGTGTTCGCGGCGGGCGACGTCCGCCAGAGCTCGATCAGGCGCGTCGCCTCGGCAGTGGGCGAAGGTGCCACGGTCGTGCGCCTGATACACGAGCTCCTGCGCGAAGCCGAGCCCGTGCGCCCGACCAACTAGGACGGCGCCGGAGCGGCTTCCTGTCGCGCGGCAGGGAACGGCGGCGGACCGAGCAGCTCGATGCTCTCGGACCGCTCTGCCACCGCCCGCAGCCGTGCCCAGTCGGGGGGCCGCGAAGCGTCCGCCGCTGAGGCCGAGTCGCCTGCGTCGCGGTAGAAGGACTCCCCCGTCCCGGGTGTCTGCACGGAGAGCACGTGTGCGGTCTCGGAGGTGACCATGAAGGCGTGCGGGATGCCGCGCGGCGCGACGAACAGCCCGCCCTGGCCGACGCGGTGCTGCTCGCCCTCGATGTCCACAAGCAGCTCACCCTCGAGCACGTAGATTGCCTCGTCCTGGTTCGGGTGGCTGTGCAGCGGCGTCATCTTTCCGTGCGCCATGCGGTCCTCGAGCATGATGAACGCGCCCCCGGTCTCCGCGGCGGTCGCCTTCCACGTGAATATCCCGCCGCCGGCGAACCACATCTGCTCGCCCTCGTCGGCCTGTCGGATGATGGGTGTCGCGTTGCTCATCGATCCTCGCTTCGCTGCCGGCGTGCGCTGTCGGCCTGGCGATAGATGGGACATTGGTGTCCATGAATACTACTATTGTTCCGTCATGGGCATGACAGTCCCGTATGAGCGGACAGGCAGAACCCGCCAGAAGGCCCGCACCCGCGCGGCGATGGTCGACGCGACCCGCGCGCTGCTCGCGGAGGGGGTGGCGCCGACGGTCGAGCAGGCCGCCGAGCGCGCCGCGGTCTCCCGCACCACGGCCTATCGCTACTTCCCCAACCAGCGCGCGCTCCTCATCGCCAGCTACCCCGAGCTCGACATGCCCTCGTTGCTCACGGCCGACGCGCCGTCGGACGCCGCCGCACGACTCGAGCTCGTGACCGAGAACATCGCCCGCCAGCTGCTCGAGCACGAACACGAGCTCCGCGCGATGCTGCGCCTGTCACTCGAGCTGCCACCGCCGGACAAAGCCGCGCTCCCGTTGCGCCAAGGGCGCGTCATCGGCTGGATCGAGGATGCGCTGACGCCGCTGCGAGGCCGCCTCGCCGCAGCCGAGCTGCACCGGCTCGCGCTGGCCATCCGTGCGACGCTCGGTGTCGAGGCGCTTGTCTGGCTGACCGACGTCGGTGGTCTCTCGCGTGACGAGGCCGCCGATCTCATGCGCGCCTCCGCGCGCAGGCTGCTGCGATCCGCGCTCGCAGAAGCGGCGACCACCGACCGCTCGGCATAGGACCACGACGACAACGATCGACCGCGAGCCGTGGCGTCACGACGCGCACGCCGGGGCGAGATACTGCTCGGGCGATGTCAGCGGACAACGTCAAGGTCGTCCGGGAGGCCGTCGAGTCGTTCCTGACCGGCGACGGGGAACGAACGGCGCAGCTGATCGATCCCGAAGTGCAGTTCCACGGCACCGTCGGCGGCCTCGAAGAGGGTCGCATCGCCCACGGTCTGCCGGAGATCATGGCGTCGTTTGAGGCCGACGACTTGGAGGCGTGGGAGGAACGCCGCCTCGTGCCGGAGGGGTTCATCGACGCCGGCGAGAACGTCGTCGTCCTACTGCACGAGTACCGTCGCGGCAGAGGCAGCGGCATCACGTTGGAATCAGAAACCGCCGTGGTCTGTTCGGTGAGCGACGGACGGATCGTCCGCATCCAGGGCTACATGGATCGAGCGGCGGCGCTCCAAGCCGCGACCCGGAGCGAGGGCAGCGGCAGACCAACGTGAATCACGGACGGCCCGATGGATGGCCGGCCTTCGCGGCCGGCCATCCGGACGGGAGGCGCTAGCGGGGGTTGGGGGTGCCGTTGGTGTCGGTCGGGTCGGGCTCGACCACGACGCGGTCGCGCTCGGTGGGCATCACGCCGACGACCCTTTCGGAGACGAGGTGCTTCCTCAGCCGCCCCGTGCCTGAACCGACGCCGTGCTCGCCGTTGCCCGGGCTGGTCTCGGGCAGTCCGCTGCCCGACTGCGACTCGCCGTAGTCGACGCCGTAGTGGCGGTAGAGCTCGGCCTCCTCGGGCTGGGAGAGCGCGCCATCGGGATCAATCTTGGGCGCGTCCTTGACCTGATCCTTGGTGTACGGCGCCGTGACCTGCTCGCCGTCGCTGGTGGCGCCCTCCAAGGGCATGAACGAGGACTTGCCGGCGAACATGCCCGTGTTGACCAGTGCCCACTCCGGCCGGTCGGTTTCCTGGTCGAAGTAGATCTCCTCGACCTTGCCCAGCTTGTCGCCGTCGGTGGCTACGACGGTACGGCCGTGCCACTCGAGAACTTCGGATACGTGAGTCATGCTGTCGCTTCTTTCTGTGGGGCGCTTGTACGCCGATGGTCTGCGCCCGTCGTCGGGTCGCAGTGCTGCAAGACGATGTGGGGGGGACCTGTACAGGGCGGTGCCGGGCTGGCCTGTCTGCGTCCTCCTCGCCCTCGCGGTCACTCAGCGAAAACAAGGAAGTCGAGGAACCCCGCCGCAAGCCCCCCTCGGTACGACAGCTACCCCCGTTCGTCGCACGGGAACCGACTACTGGCACCAACTCGTCAAAGGGTTGTGGGTGCGTGGAGGTTCATGGCGGCGTGGCTGCGCGCTCGCGGTACTGTGTGTGTACGCGGTTGTTGCTTGCTGGGACATCCCGGCGCGGCAATCGTGTCCAAGGCCATAGGGACGAACCGCGCGGGTACTCAGTACGGGCGTCGTCAGCGGACCACGGTCGCAACACTCGACCAGATGAGGTTCGCGCAATGGCGACCGCCACAGTTCTTCCGCTCTTCCGGCTCGACCGGGTCACGACGCAGGACCTCCACCTGCGATGGGCCGACCAGCACGACAAGGCCGCCCACGAGGAGCTCGTCAAGCGCTACCAGGGCCTGGTGCGCCGACTGGCGTCGCGCCACGGCACCCGCCGCGACACCTTCGACGACCACCTCCAAGTGGGCAACGTGGGCCTGCTCCAGGCGCTGGCGCGGTTCGACCCTGGCCGCGGCCGCCCCTTCCGCGCTTTCGCCGTGCCCACGATCGCAGGCGAGTTGCGCCGCCATTTCCGCAATACGCGATGGGCCCTCCATGTACCGCGCGGCCTCCAGGAGGATTTCCTGCTCGTCCAACGCGCTACCGATTCGCTCACCGCAAGGCTCGGGCGGTCCCCTACGTCAGTGGAGCTCGCCGCGCGGGTCGGGCTCTCCGAGGACGCGGTGATCGAAGCCATCGTTGTGCGCGACGGCTACGACGCGCTCTCGCTCGACGGGCCCGCTCAGGCGTCCGACGACGGTGAGCCCCTCGAGCTCCTGGACGCGATCGGACGCGACGAGCCGCGCTACGACCTGGTCGAATACCGGCAGGCCATCGCCGGCACCATTCGTGCGCTCCCCGCCCGGGAGCGGGCGATCCTGGGCCTGCGGTTCGACGACGATCTGACGCAGGCAGAGATCGCCGGGCGCCTGGGAGTCTCGAAGATGCAGATCTCACGCCTCCTTCGCCGCACGCTCGCCCGGCTGCGAGTGGTCGCCAATCGCGACCACGGTGACGGCGGGCAGCAACGGCTGGCCAGCTGAGCGCACCTTCCAGCGCCCTCGATCGGACCGCAGGCCCGACCGCTGCTCGCTCAGCCGCTCGGGCCAGCCCCGACGGAAGCAGAACGGCGCTCGCCGCCGTTGGTCCACGCCACGGTGGACCCCTTCAGCGCAAGCGACTTCGGATCTACCCCGGGGCCTTGGTCCACACGGCGGCTACCTCCGCGATCGGCGACCCATACCTCGTAGGACGCTGTGCAGTGGTGCTCGGGGGGACAGACCTGGGCCGCCCAGGCGCTCGAGCCGTCGGGCGAGAGCAGCGGCATCGCGGCGAAGTGGTTGACGTCTGCGTTCTCCGTTGATGGAACCACGCCGCGGACCGTCCGGCCCAGCCCACGGAGGTCGATCACGCCGAGGGTCTCCGACCGGCCCCCCTCGTTGTTCACGCCGTAGACAAACGCTGCGTACGGTCCGGCAAGCCGGAACTGCGCCACCGACCCATCGAAGGTGTACGTGGTCCCTCCCAGCGGGACGGCCCGGCCGCCGTGCAGGCAGGCGTAGGCGTAGGTCTGACGCCCGGTCTCATCGACACCCCAGGTCTTGTACAGGCGGCTCCTCGCCGTCGACAGCACCGTCCTCCCAGGCGCCTTGGCGCATGTGCCGAACGGTGGCATCGGACGCAACTGGAAACGGAAGGTCTGGTGGGGAATCGGGCACGACGTCATCCCCTGCGGGGAAAGGAAGGTGCCGCTGACGATCTCGACCACCGCCTCCGAGCGCGAGACGAACCGCCCCCGCAGTTGAGCGACCTCGGAGTTGTACGGCGCGTTTTGGTCACCCGTGGCGACGATCGTGAAGCGGCCACGGCTGTCGATCGGGACAGGCGGGTATCCCGGCGCACCGAGGTGGAACACGGCATCGTCCTGGGCTGCTGAGCCGCAGCTCACGGATTTCTCGAGGTACGACCCGAAGTAGTGCCTCCAGACGGGGGAGAACGGGATGCCGTCAGAGGTCAGCGCACGACCGCTCCCGGACAATTGGAGGACGCCGCTGCGTTCAGTTCCGTAAATCGTGCCCTTCGCGAACAGCAGGTAGCGGCCCCCCGGAACCGGACGCGCCGCCAGCGCCGACGCCGGCCACGCCAACAAGAACAGGCCCAACACGAGGACCACGATGCTCGGCGCTGACCGCGTCACCACCCCCAGAGCAGATCACCGGGTCGCGCAACCCCGACGCTCTCAGTCTCAGCACCGCGCGTCAACCCTCCCGGGCCAGCGCTCTCCTCGTCCAGCCGCAGCTCGCGCCCGCCCACGCGACGGCGAGCACGCTTGCAGCCGCGGTGTGGCCTGTGGTCAGGTGCCGTGCGGCGGCGCGTAGGGGCGGGCGTCGACGGTGCTGTGGGCGCGCAACCGCTCGGCCAGTCCCTCGACGGGAATCGGCCGGTCGTTGCGCCGGTATGACTGCCGGGCCAACGCACGCATTGTCTCGTGCAGATCGCCGCCGTCGTCGATCAGCCACTCATAGCGGCCGGGAAGCGTTGGGTCGTCGAAAACGAGCACCTTCATGACGGAAACGTTCGCGCTTGACGCTGCGGTTCCTGCGCGATGAAAACAAGCGCCCGGAGGGGAGTACCATGAAGAGTTAGCTGGCCCTGTGGGCTGGACTTCAGCCTGGAGCCCGAAGGTCACCGAAGCGCAGCCGCGCTGAGGCGTGGAGCTTTGAGGCAAATGATCGAACCTTGCGGGGCCAGCCACTGACTCGCCCGTAAGGGTCTTCCCCCTCTTCCTCTCGCGCGATACCTACCAGAGGGTTGCGAGGACTCAGCGATGGCAGCACGACGGACAGACCAGCAGGTGACTACCTCACGGTCGAAAGATCCGAGGGTGGCGGCGGTTGCAGAGCGGGTGAGCCGAATGTGGCGGAGACGCAGCCGCGGAGCGGCGGTCGAGACCGCGAGCGCGGAGACCGGTGGGGACCGCCGGCTCGAGGCCCTGGAGGCGCGGATCGGGCATCTGGAGACGGCGCTCGAAGGACTTCAGGACGCCCTGTATCGCCATGAGGTCTCCGACAAGGAGAGCATCGGCGAGCTGCGCAGGCGGACGGACCCCGAGCAGATGGCCCGCGCCCTCAGCGACGACGCCCGAAGGCGTGGCCTGTGATGGCCGGTCCCGCACAGCTCGAGGACCTGCGGGCCGAGGCGCGCTACCGCCGCGATCGCTACGACCTCTACAAGGCCAAGGCGTATGGCGGCCGTCCGACAAGCCCGGCCCGCCTCAGCGAACTCGAGCACGCCTACGACCGCGCCAAGGCCCGCCTTGATTGGGCCGAACAGGAGCGCGCGTCGCACGACCACGACTGACGACAGGCCCGACTCGGGAGGCTCACGTGTCTCGCATACAACAAGTCATCGACACGCTCGAAGCCGAGCGCGACGATCTGCTGGAGCGTCTCGCCTGGATTGACGGCCAGATCGCGGAGTTCCGCGAACGTCACGGTGATGACCACGCGCCGCCCTCGCAGCGCTCGGCGCGCCGAGCCACGGCCCGCCGCGCCAGCACCCGTCGCGCCACGGCGCGTCAGCGCAAGCCCGACATGGCGGCGCGAATCATCGACTACCTCAAGGACCATCCGCAGAGCACCGCCGGCGATGTGGCCAAGGCCTTGAACGCCAACCGCAACACGGTCGGTGCCCGGTTGTCGCAGATGGCCAAGAAGGGCGAGATCACCAAGGCGTCCAAGGGCTACGCCGCCACGTAGCCCGAGACGTCATCGCCCACAGGACGCCCTAGCCGGTCGGGCGGCGGGCGGCGCGATCGCGCCACTGCTAGTAGCCGCGTTCCACCCACTTGACCCAGGCTTCGCGCGCAGCGACCTGGTCGTCGGCCGCGGCAAGGCCATCGGCGGCATCGCGCCGGTGCTTGGTGCCGCGCGCGGTCCGGTCAAGCTCGCTCTGGCGCCGCTGTTCTTTCTGTGCGGCCTCCAAGCGTCTGATGGCGTCCTTGTGAGCTTCGCTGCCGACACGCGTCGTCTCCGGGAACATCATGCTCGGTCCTCACTTTCGGCTTCTGTTTCGGCTTTTATTGCACACAGGACAGCGACCAAAGCCACCGTCGACAACCGAGCGGCCCCGCGCTATTGCCCGATCGACCCGGCGGCTTCGATCCCGATGAGGACCACCACGAATACGGCGATGATCAACATCGCCACGCCGAGCGTCACCGCCAGCACGACGCCCAACCGTTGAAGACCCCAGCTGAACGCATGTAATCCACTTTGCACCACGTACTTTGACCTCCTGTGTCGAATATCCCAGGGGCAAACAACGCCCTGAGGGCGACACCTAGATAGAAGCGGGCCGGTTTCTGCTCTCGAAACGGATACCGCTTAGGCGGAGGCCAATCGTCGGCTGGTCAACTAGCGAAAAGTCGGCTAGTTGGCGACCGTCCGCTTTTGATTGTACTCCTATTCCTGGTAAGGGCGGGGCATTCCGGGCAGCCAACAGGGCATCGCCGGAGCTCCCAACAGCGTCCTCGTGCCCAACGTCCAGATGTTCGAGGCCCCGTCAGGGTCGTAGACTGCGTGGGGCAGTTCGGTATCGCCTCGGGTTCTGGTCCCTTTGGCCTCTGTGCGAACCATCCCGGAGGGACAAGGAGGCGGACCACATGCCGCCGCTGGAGTATCCGCCCGCAACGCTGATCGCCGCCGAGCTCGAGGACGGCCCACTGGAAGGCACGACCGTGGAGGCCCCGATTGTTGAGGGTCGGCCGCGGAAGACGATCGATGTGCCCGCCGGCGACGGAACCATCTGCCGCTACTGCCTCGCGGATTGGGTCCAGACCGGTCGTCGCGCGGCCTACACGTTCCTGTACCGCGTCTGACCCCGGCCGGGCGCGGCCGCGATCCCTTTCCTGCCCGACCTCACGCGGTCAGCAGATCGGTCGGCGGGGGCCAGCAGGCGAGCTCGACCCAGACGCGGGTGTGGCCGTTGCGCGAGACGCCCCACGTGTCAGCGAGGGTGTCGACGATCCGCAGCCCGAAGCCGTACCGCTCCGCGTCGGGGTCGCGCGGAGCGACGGTGCCGGCAGCGCCGGGGTTGTCGACCTCCAGGCGCAGCACACCGTCGGTGACCGCGGCGCCGATGCGCACGAAGTCGTCAGCGCTAAGCCCGGCGTGCTGGACGCTGTTGGTCACGAGCTCGGACACCATTAGCTCGGCATCGGCGAGGACGCGGCCGTCGACGCGGCCGGTCAGGGCGTGTGCGACCGCGGATCGGGCCACGATCGGGGCCGCGGGCACGCAGGCCAAGACGCAGGCCAAGCAGACATCGCCCGCCGGAGCGGCAGGCTGCCCAGCCCGCGCACGCTGACCTCGACCCGCCGCGGTGTCGTGCGCCGCCATATAGGGACCTCCTCGAAACCCCTCACAGCCCAACCCCTCGGGGTGGCCCGGAGAAGCCTCCACGTAGTTGGAGGATCAGGCTCTCGGCGCTTCCGAGTCGGATTATTGGGCCGGCAAAGCCGCGTCCAGGCTGAGGCTCCCTGAACCCGTGAAGCTAGCACCAACCGGGGGGACCAACCAGGCCGAAGCGCACCCGGACCCCGGGGATCCCGACGCCAAACGCCAGCTATGCTCGGAAACTGCGCCGTTCGCGCACGACGCGCGCGGGACGCAACGGCGCGACCCGGCCATGCCCGATCACACGCTGCACCCCGACGACGCCGCCGCGATGCGCGAACCGCTCACCCACGCGCACGGCGAGCTTCGCCAGCAACTCTCAAACGCGGTCGTCGCGCTGTTCAAGCAATACTTCGGGCGCGGACCGACCAGCTGCCGCACCTACCTCGAGCCCAACCTCGTCATCTTCGTGCTCGCCGGCGGCTACACCCCCGCGGAACAGACGCTCTTCGAGGCCGGCAAATGGTACGAGGTACGCCAGGCCAGAATCGCCTGGCAAGACAGCATGGAGGTCCGCTTCATCGACACCATCGAGGGCCTCACCCACCGCACCGTCAAGGCCTTCCTCAGCGCCAACCGCCAGGACGCCGAGCTCACCATCGAGCTCTTCGTGCTCGAACCAGAGCCAACCCCCGCCTGACACCTCGGCCACAGGGCAACTCACGGTTCAGCGCAACGAGTTCGTGTTTGCGTAGTGCCGGCCCGATGTGAGTGGAAGGGCGGCCACATACTGGACGATCAGCGGCGTCTCGGGATGCTCAGCGGGAGCTGGCGAGCCGGAGCTCGCGGCGGCGGTTGGCGTCGCGGTGGCGCCGCTCGTCTTCGGGGGTCTGCGGCTCGACGGCCGGCAGCACGACGGGCTTCTCGTCCTCCCCCAAGGAGACCAGGGTCACGTACGCGGTGCAGGTGTGCGCCACCTCGCCGGTCGGCACGTGCTCGGCCTCGACGCGCACCCCGACCTCCATCGACGTGCGCCAGGCGGCGTTGACGGTCCCGCGCAGCGTGATGACGTCGCCGACCTTTACGGGCGCGCGAAACTTCATCGCGTCCACCGCGGCGGTCACCACGCGTCCGCCGGCCAGGCGCGTCGCCGCGATCACCGCGACGTCATCGCAGAGCTTCATGATCCAGCCGCCGTGGACGTTGCCGGCCAGGTTGGCATCCTGAATGCCGGTGCGGTACGTGAGCACCGAGACCGTTTCGGCGGGATGCCGCGCCATCGCGGCGCATCTTGCCACTCGCAACTGTTTCAGTGACGCATGACCCGCCCAGCCGCCCGCGGCACCCTGCGTCCGGGCTCCGCCAGCTAGCGCCTCCGACGACGACCACGCGTCTCGCCGGTCCGACGCTGCGCCGATGCTTCAGTGGAGGACGCGCCGACGTGGGCACCCCCGCCTTCGAGTCTCTACGCGAGCTCGCG
>Ga0207708_10002215_pt1 | contig 14370 bp, 13 predicted proteins | sample KBSK5101metaG_FD_184340 | JGI IMG/M metagenome (GOLD analysis project Ga0207708, IMG submission 184340) | Corn, switchgrass and miscanthus rhizosphere microbial communities from Kellogg Biological Station, Michigan, USA - KBS K5-10-1 metaG... | ecosystem: Host-associated > Plants > Roots >...
CAAACCGCACCCGGCCTGGGCGCTCATCCAGGCTCGCTCGTACCACCTGTGTGAGCGTCCTCACACGTATTGACTGGCTGGTCAGCCAGCCTATGTCTCCAACGATGACCGCCTTCCGTCTCATCTCCTTCGGCGTCCACGGAGCGCTCGAGCTCGTCATCGGGCTTGCGCTCATCGCGGCGCCGTTCGCGCTCGGCTTCGGCCCCGCCGCCACGATCGCCGGCGTGGCCATCGGCGCGCTGGTCGTCGGCCTGGCGCTGGGCGCCGCGACGCTCGAGATCGACCGCGGCTCGGTCTCCGGACACCACACCTACGACTGGGGTGCGGTCCTCGGCATGGCCGCCGCGGCCGCCGTCCTGGCTGCCGTGGGCGAGTCCGCCGCCGCGGTCACGTTCGCAGCCGCCGGCGTGGCGATGACCGCCCTGGCCCTGACCACCCGGTACTCGCTCACGCGCTGACACCACCAAGACTTCGCTCATCGATCACATAGCTAGCTAAAACACATAGCTACATCTCTCCTCCCTCGGATCGGCCCGCCAATTTGGTGGGCCGATCCATTTGTGGGGCACGGCTCGTGCCCGCCGCATGCGGTCGACGGTCCATTCGCGCGGCCTGCCGACACACGTTCCGGGCAATTTCCGCACGGGCCGCCCGACGCCGGCCCACAGCTTCTGGGCAGAGTCCGCCGGGTCGGCGTTTCGCTGCAACTCCGCGCCCACCACGTTGCCTCTCGATCCGTTTTCTGGTCGAATCGCTTGCGATAGGAGGTTTGATCCCCCGCTCCAGCGAAAAGAACAGGGCGATGCGTCTTCCGGCGTTGCTCGTCCTCGTCGTGTTGTCCGCCTGCCTGCCCGTCGCCGAGGCCGCCGCCTCGGGCGGCGACGTCATCGCGGACTGCACCAAGCACGGCACGCTGACCAAGCGCTACTCCCAGAGGGAGTACCGCCAGGCCCTGGCCAGCCTCCCCGCCGACGTCGACGAGTACGGCGACTGCCGCAACGTCATCAAGGACGCCCAGGTCGCGGCCGCCGCCAGCACCGGTAGCAAGAAGGACAGCGGCGCCGCCGCCGCACCCGCGAGCTTCAACCAGCCGCCGAGCGGCCCCACCGCGTTCGGCCCCTCGACGGTCACCTCGGGCAGCGGCCACAACCGCGGCAGCTCGGGCGGCACGACCACCTCCGCCGGGGACAACCCGACCGCGGTCGACCCGAGCGACAGCAAGGCCGACAACCCGACGAACACGGACGAGAACGCCGCCCTCATCGACGCCACCCGCAACGGCGGCGGGGCCGTCAAGGTCGGGAAGGACGCCATCGCGCCCGGCGCCCAGAACACGAGCTTCACCGAGAGCCTCCCCGCCCCCATGCTCGGCGTCCTCGCCCTGCTCGGCGTGGCCGCGCTCGCCGCCGGCGCCCTCGCGCTGCGGCGCAAGCTCCGCGGCAGCGCCGACAGCTGAGACTCGCCCGACACTGACACCGGCCCGGGCCCCGCTTCGAGCTGCTGCTGCGGGTCACCGCGGACGAGTGGTACGGAGCCGGGTGAGCGACGCCGCCGCGTTCTCGCTCAGCCGAAAACCGGCTGGAGCCCGAGCAGGCCGGGCACGGTGGCGAACTTGTAGCCGCGCGCGCGCAGCGTGTGGATGATGCGCGGCAGCGCCGCCAGCGTCTGCCCGCGCGGGCCGCCGCCGTCGTGCATGAGGATGATCGAGCCGGGCTTGGTCTGCGAGACCACACGCGAGTAGATGGCGTCGGTCCCCGGCGTGGACCAGTCGGTCGGGTCGACGTCCCACTCGATCGTGTTCATGCCCATACCGCGCGCCTCGGAGATCAGCGGCGCGCTCACAGCGCCGCCCGGGGCGCGGAACAGGCACGGCGTGTAGCCGGTCGCGCGCTGGATCGCGTTCTTGGTCAGCGAGATCTGGCGCGCCGCCGCCGGCCCGTCGCCGGAGACGTTGGCGTGCGTCCAGGTGTGGTCGCCGAGCACGAAGCCGTCGCGCAGGGCCCGCTTGAGCAGCGCCCCCTTGCCCGGGACCTGGTCGCCGATGAGGAAGAAGGTCGCCGGCACGTGCTCGCGCTCGAGCACGTCGTAGAACTTCGGCGTCAGCGGGAACGGCCCGTCGTCGAAGGTCAGCGCCACGACCTTCTTGTTGCGCGGCCCGTTGGTGCGGTACGAGGTGCCGCCGGGCGTGCAGCCCACGACCTTCTGCTGGGGCACGGTGGCCGAGACGGCGGCGTTCGGGGCCTGGTCGGTGGCCCCGTCGTAGGCAGTGATCACCTGCCACTTGAAGTCGGTGCCCGCCTTCAGCCCCACCTGCGCGGGGTCGAAGCGCGCCTGCAGCGAGCGGTTGTTGGGCCGGTGCACGGCGGCGGTGATCGGCGTGGTCGAGCCCGGCGCGATCAGCACCGCCCGCCGCCCGACTGCCTGCACGCAGACCTGGTCGACGCCGGCGCCGGTCAGCTTCAGGCACAGCGAGCGCCCACCGCCGGCGACCAGGTCGGCCGGGTTCCAGGTCCCCGCCGTCTCGACGGTGAACTCGAGGTTCGCGCCCTGCGCGGCCAGGTCGGCCGAGGTCACGTCCAGTGGCCCGGTGGCGTCGCCCTTGGGATCGGACTGCGCCGCGGCGGCGGGCGCCGCGGCCACGAGCGCGAGCGCGGCGCCTAGCGCCAGCGCCCGCCTACCCACCCGACGTCCCCCCGGTCGCGGCCGGTCCGGGCGCCGGCACCGCGCCGCCCTGCGGCGACGTCGGCTGGGGCTGGGCCGGTGCGGTGGGAGCCACCTGGGCGCCTGGCGGCGCACCCTTCGGCGCCCGCTTGGCCGGCGGCACCACGTAGATGCGCGCGCCCGAGAAGTATTGGCCCTGGTCGTCGAGCGATGCCGGCGGCGTACGGAAGACGTCAACGTGGCGGCCCTGGATCGCCCCACCGGTGTCGGCGGCCTTGAACCAGCCACCGTGGTCCTGGTACTGCGGGATGTAGACCTTGGAGCCCATCGGGATCAGGTCGGGATCGACGGCGATGCTCTTGTACGGGGTCAGCGGGCGCGACTCGCCCGGCGCGAAGGTCGAGTTCGGCGGGTTGACGAAGCTCGCCCCGATGCCGCGGAACCAGCCGCCGGCGTCGAGCGGGAACGTGACCCAGCCGTCGACCGTCTTCCAGTAGGCCCCGGCGCGCCAGAACGCCTGGCCGCCGCTCACCGAGGTGGGCTTGCCGCGCTGGTCGACCCAGCCGCCGTCGCCGACGTCCGCGATGTGGACCGGGCTGCCGTCGAGGGCGATGCCGTCGCCCTCCATCGAGACCCCGCGGGCCGAGTAGAGCCAGTCGACCCGGTACTGGCCGGGCAGGCCCGGCGCGGTGACCTTCTGGCCGCTGAACCACGCCTCAGGCACCGGGTAGTACTCGGTGATCACGACGCCGCGCAGCCACCCGGGTTTGCGGATGGCCGCGTCCGCCGGCCCCGCGAGCGCCCCGCAGACGAGCACAACCATGAATGTGGCAACCGTCTTCCGCACCTGGATCCCGTACCGATTCGCCGCGCGGGCGTGTCAGGCCTGCGTCAGCTCGCTTGTAGAACCCACGGCAGCGGTAATCCGCTCGGCGATGCGTTCGCCGGTGTATCCGACCTCCTCGTGCAGGAGGGCCGGCTTGCCGTGGGTCACGTAGCGATCGGGCAGCCCGACGCGAAGCATGCGCGGCACGGGGGCGCCGCTCTCGTTCAGCGTCTCCCACACCGCCGTGCCGAAGCCGCCCGACAGCACGCCCTCCTCGACGGTGACGAGCAGCTCGTGCTCGGCCGCGAGCTGGGCCGCCAGCCCGGCGTCGATCGGCTTGGCGAAACGGGCGTCGGCGACGGTGGTGGGGATGCCGCGTGCGGCCAGGAGGTCGGCCGCCTGCCGCCCCTTGTCCACGCCGCTGCCGTAGCCGAGGATGGCGATGTTCGCGCCCGGGTCCTCGCGCACGATCTCGCCGGTGCCGATCGCGACCCGCTTCGGCCGCTGCGGCAACTCGGCGCCGATCGCCTCGCCGCGCGGGTAGCGCAGGGCGATGGGCCCGTCGTCGTAGCACAGCGCCGTGTGCAGCAGGTGCACGAGCTGGGCTTCGTCGCGCGGAGCCATCAGCACGATGTTGGGCAGGCAGCGCAGGTAGGCGATGTCGAAGGCGCCGTGATGGGTCGGTCCGTCGTCGCCGACCAGCCCGGCGCGATCCATGGCGAACACGACGTTGAGCTCCTGCAGGCAGACGTCGTGGACGATCTGGTCGAACGCGCGCTGCAGGAAGGTGGAGTAGATCGCACACACCGGCTTGGCGCCCTGCAGCGAGAGCCCGGCGGCGAGCAGGACCGCGTTCTGCTCGGCGATGCCGACGTCGTAGTAGCGGTCGGGGTTGGCCTTCTGCAGCAGGTTGAGACCGGTGCCGGAGTTCATGGCCGCGGTGATGCCGACCACGCGTGGGTCGCGCTCGCACTCGCGCACCATGGCCTCGCCGAACACCTTGGTGTACTGCGGCGGCGCGGGCTTGGCCGCCTTCTTCGGCGCCGTCTTCTTCGCCGCCGCCGGCGCGCCGTTGGCGATCGACTTGGGCTTGGCGGCGTGCCACTTCTCCATGCCCTCGAGGCCGCCCTCCTCGGCCGGGGCAAACCCCTTGCCCTTGACCGTGGCGGCGTGGACCACGACCGGGCGCTCGGCCAGCAGCGCCTCGTTGAGCGCCTCGCGCAGGGCGGCCACGTCGTGGCCGTCGACGACGCCGATGTAGGCGAAGTCGAGCTCCTCCCACCACAGACCCGGCGCCCAGAAGGCCTTGATCGACTCCTTCAGCTGCGGGCCCAGGCGCTCGAACTTCGAGCCGATGCCGACCGGCAGCTTGGTCAGGCCGTCCTCGATGTCCTCGCGCGCCTTCCACAGGCGCGGGTGCAGACGGACGCGGTTGAAGTAGCGCGACAGCGCGCCGACGTTGGGCGCGATCGACATGCCGTTGTCGTTGAGCAGGACGACGAGCGGGGTGCCGAGCCCGCCGGCCAGGTGGACCGCCTCGAAGGCCACGCCGCCGGTCATGGCGCCGTCGCCGATGACCGAGACCACGCGGCCGTCGACGCCATGGCCCATGCGCATGGCCTCCTTGAGCCCGACGCCGTAGCCGACCGAGGTGGAGGCGTGGCCGGCGCCCATGATGTCGTGGACCGACTCGTTGCGGGAGCAGAACGGCGCGAGGCCGCCGTACTGGCGGATGGTGTTGAGCTCGTCGCGGCGGCCGGTGAGGACCTTGTGCGGGTAGGCCTGGTGGCCGACGTCCCAGAGGATCTTGTCCTTTGGCGACTCCAGCACGGAGTGCAGCGCAACGGCGATCTCGCAGGCGCCGAGGTTGGCGCCGAAGTGGCCGCCGATCTCGCCGACGGTGTCGATGATGTGGTCGCGGACCTCCTGGGCGACCTGCTGCAGCTCGTCCTCGGAGAGGTGGCGGAGGTCGTCGGGTCCGTCGATGCGATCCAGGAGCTTGGTCATGAGGTGCGGGTCACGATGAAGTCGGTGATCTGCTCGAGTTCCTGCGTTCCGTCGCCCTCGGCGGATGCCTGGGCCAGTGCGGCGCGCGCCTTGCGGTGCGAGTCCGCGGCCAGCTCGCGCGCCCGGTCCAGCCCGAATTCGCTGACGTAGGTGCGCTTACCGTGTCGTTCGTCGCTGCCGCTCGGCTTGCCCAGGGCGTCGTCGGTGCCCGTGACATCGAGAATGTCGTCGACGATCTGGAAGAGCACTCCGAGCTCGGCGGCGAAGGACCGGTAGGCAAGCGTAGCCGTTTGGTCGCGATCCACCAGCAACAGCACGCAGCCGACCGAAGCACCGATGAGCCGGCCGGTCTTCAGCTCGTGCAACCGGCGCAGGTCCGACGCGCCCTCGATGTCGATGTACTGGCCGCCGACCATGCCGCGCACGCCGGTGGCGTCGGCGAGCTCGCGCACGGACGCGAGCACCCGCCGCGGGTCCCCCTGCTGCTCCCCGAGCACGAGCGCGAACGCCTCGGCGTAGAGCCCGTCGCCGGCGAGGATCGCGACCCCCTCGCCGAACTGGCGGTGGTTGGTCGGCCGGCCCCGGCGCAGGTCGTCGTCGTCCATGGCCGGGAGGTCGTCGTGGATGAGCGAGTAGGTGTGGATGAGCTCGATCGCGGCCGCCAGCGGCAGCACGTCGGTCGGGTCGATGCCCAGTGCGCGCGCCGTGGCCAGCGCGAGCACGGGCCGGATGCGCTTGCCGCCCGCCAGCACCGAGTAGCGCATCGACTCCTCCAGGCCGGCGGTGTCGTCGGCGGTGGAGAAGCGCAGGTCGGCGAGGTAGCGCTCGATCTGGTCGCGCAGGTCGTCGGGGTAGGCGGCGCTCGCGCGGGGCTCGTGGAGAGAGCGAGGCATCGAAACCGCGATTCTGACGAAGTGGCCGTGTTTGGTCCCTCGTGAGGAAGCTCTGGCTCTTCGCTGCTCTGGCGGTCATGGTGCCGGCTGCGCCCGCTCTGGGCGCAGCCGGCCGGCCCGCCACCAGCGTGGCCAAGCCCTCCGGGAAGGCCCCGCTGCGCTACCGCGACCCGGTCTTCGACCAGGTCAGCGTCCGCCGCGACATCGCCTACTCCGGTAGCGAGGCGATGGACGTCTACGAGCCCGCCGGCGACCACGCGCACAACCGACCGGCCATGGTGTGGATCCACGGCGGCGGCTTCCGTGGCGGCACGCGGCACCAGGGCAACGTCGTCGGCCTGGCGCGCGCGTTTGCGCAGCGCGGCTACGTGGCGGCGTCGATCGACTACCGGCTGCTGGCCACGGGCGTGGTCTGTGGCGGCACCGCTACCCCGCCGGCGCAGTGCGGGCCCGCGGCGCTGGCCGCGCGCGACGACGCGCTGGCCGCGGTGGGCTGGCTGCGCGCCCACGCGCGCGGGCTGCGCCTCGACCCGCACCGCATCGCCGTCGGCGGGACGTCGGCCGGCGCGGTGACCTCGTTGCTCGTGGCCACCGACGCGCCGGCCAAGGTCGGCGCCGCGGTGTCGATCTCGGGCTGGCTGCCGGGCGCGGGCGCCTACTCGCGCACCGACGCGCCCACCCTGTTCTTCCAGGGCACGGCCGACCCGGTCGTCCCCTACAGCGGCGCCCTGGCCACCGCCAACGCGATGGCCCGGGCGGGCGTGCCGGTCGTGTTCGAGGCGCTGCAGGGCGCCGGGCACGTGCCCTACCAGCAGTACCGGTTCCGCTTCGCCCAGCAGTCGGCCTTCTTCGTCTTCAACGAGTTGGCTCTCTAGCCGTAGTTGTCGGTGTGGCAGGGAGAGCTGCCGCAGACGTCGTCGACCACCCCGTTGACGAGGAAGTCGGACTTCTGCTGGCGCGCGGCCGCCGTGCTGCGGGGGAACGCGTGCGGGTCGGCCCCGTCGCGGTTGGGGATGTTCAGCGTCGGCGCCACCGGCGTCTGCGGGCCGCCGTCCCAGTACACGATGGCCGAGTCGGTGTACGGGAAGCTGGGGATGGTCGGGATGGCGTAGAGCGGGTGCTTGTCGAACGTCCGCCCGGGGTCGAACGTCGGCCGGTAGGCGTCGGCGCCGATCGTGCGCGCCTCGACGTCCGACATCGCGTTGGCCACCTGGTGGTCGCCCACGGCCACGTGCATGAGCACGGTGTGCGCCGGCGTGTTCGGCGGCGGGTCGGTCGTCACGTGCGTGGCCCAGCCGTCGGTCTCGCCGCGGTCCCACAGCATCTGCGCGACCGAGAGCAGCTCCATGCGCTGGTCCTCGTGCGGGTAGGCGGGCGCGAAGACGGCGTTGTAGGTGTCGAAGTCGGTCGAGCGCGGCAGCAGCGTCGCGTAGTCCATCGTGGCCACGCCGAGCACCCCGCGCCGCCAGTCCGGCGCCACCGCGGTGGCCAGGCCGCCCAGGATCGCGCCCTGGGAGTTGGAGTCGAAGTACAGGTTCGACGTGTCCAGCAGGGGACGCCCGCCGGCCGAGAAGGCCGGGTTGGCGGCGAAGCCCTGCGGGTGGGCGAGCAGGCGGCCGAGGTAGAGCGTGTCGAGGATGCCCTGCTGGAGCCGGTCGGCCAGCGACGGGAACTTCGAGAAGTCCTGCAGGATCTCCACCGCGTTGGGCACGTCCTCGGAGGCCATCCCGGCCCAGTCGGTGGCGCAGAAGGTGAAGTCGTGCTCCTGGCTCATCGACTTGACGTTGTCCTCCTCGATCTGCGTGTGGCTGCCGAGGAGGCCGTGGCCGTAGAGCGCGATGTGCGACGGCGTCCCGAGCGCCGCGCGCGGGATGTTGCACTGGAACGGCGCCTGGATGACGTTGCCCGGGAGCTGCGTCGGGGTGGCGTCCGGGTTGGAGGAGTCGTAGTGCATCCGCGCCCCGGGCGGGCAGCCGGGCTGGTCGAGGTAGCAGGGCACGGTGAAGGTGCCGCTGATCCGGCGCATGATGCGGTTGTCCTGGCCGGGCGTGGAGTCCTGGACGCTGGTGATCGTGTAGGCCGGCGGCGCGCCCTCGATGACCCCGTCGGCGAGGTTGCGGTCGCCGAGCTGCGCGAACGCGTCATCGCGCATGGCCAGCAGGCGCGCGGTCAGCGACTTGTCGCTGGCGACGGTGAAGTCCCAGGTCAGGAAGACGCGCTTCTGCTTGACCCCTGCCTTGTCCAGCGCCTTGCTGAGCGCGGGCGAGACCGTGTCCCACAGGCCCTCGGGCGCCTTGTCGCTCAGGTTGCGCAGGACGACGGCGTAGCGGCCGCCCGGCCGCAGGTTCTTGGCCGGGTGGATGATCAGGTTGGCGCTGGCGACGCTGTCGGCGTTCGCGTCGAGCTCGCCCCACACGATCTGGCGCTTGCCGGTCTTCTCGTCGAGCAGGAGCAGCGGCTGGTCGCCGGCCTTGTAGCGCGCGAGGTCGTTGACCGGGACGATGCCCGACGCCTTGAACGCGGCTTGGCTGCGCAGCGACGGGACGTGGACGATGATCGGCTCGCCGGGCGAGAAGCCGTCGTTGCGGTTCCACTCGGCCGGGTCCAGCTTGGCCCCGTCCTTGTTGACCGGCAGCACGGCGGAGGTCAGCGCCACGCGGCGCCCGGTGGGCGTGCGCTTGTCGGCCTTGGTCTGCGTGGCGTCGTTGGGGAACGGGAGCAGGCAGCCCTTAGTGGGCACGCCGTCGCAGCGGGCGGCCAGGACCGTCGTGGGCAGGACGAGGGCGACGATGACGGCGGTCGCGGCAAGCGCGCAACACGCCAGGCGAGCGGACACGCGTGAGGGTCCTTTCCGTGGCGAGGGGCGGCGAAGGTACCAGCGCGCGAGCGCTCAGAGCAGCTCGGTCTGGCCCGGCGCGGCCTCGCCCTCGCGGGCACGCCGGTCGAGCTCGGCCGCGGCCTCGCCGGCCAGGCGGGCGCACTCGTCCACGCGCTCGGCCGCCTGCTCGGGGTCGAGGTCGCCGGCGCGCAGCTCGGCGGCCACGCGTTCCAGGCGGTCGGTCAGCTCGTCGAGATCAGCCATGGGCGGCGCGATTCTCTCGCTTTGCGCGCAGGATCGCGGCCAGGACACCGTTGACGAAGCCCGGCGCATCGGTGCCGCAGAACTTCTTCGCCGTCTCCACCGCCTCGTCGATCGCGCCCTCGGGCGGGATCGGCGTGTCCGCCGTCGTCACCTCGGGGTGCAGGAGCTCGAGCGTCGCCGTGCGCAGGATCGCGCGCTCGAGCGGAGCGATGCGGTCCAGGCTCCAGCCGGTTGCGTGGTCGGCGATGGCCTCGTCGAGCTCGTCCTGGAAGTCCAGCGTCGCGTGCGCGAGCCCGCGCGTGTAGGGACGGGCGTCGGCGGGGAAGAGCTCGTCCACCGGCCGTCCGGTGACGTCGTGCTGGTAGAGCGCGACGACCGCCGCGCGCCGCTGCTCGGTGAGCCGCATGATCTACGCGCGCGAGACGTACGCGCCCGACCGGGTGTCCACCCGCACGCGCTCGCCCTCGTTGATGAAGAGCGGCACCTGGACCACCGCGCCGGTCTCGAGCGTCGCCGGCTTGGTCCCACCGCCGGACGCCGTGTCGCCCTTGATCCCCGGCTCGGTCTGGCTGACCTCGAGCTCGACCGCGCTGGGCACGTTGATGTCGGTCGGCTGCTCGTCGATGAACAGCAGGTCGATTTCCTCACTGGGCCGGATCCAGCGCAGCGCGTCGCCGACCCCCTCCTGGGGAAGCGTGAGCTGGTCGAAGGACTGCGAGTCCATGAAGTGCGCGTCGGTGCCGTCGGCGTAGAGGAACTGCATCTTGCGCGACTCGGTGCGCACGGCCCGGAACTTCTCGCCGGCGCGGAAGGTCTTGTCGATCACGGCCCCGTCGGCGGCGCGGCGCAGCTTGGTGCGCACGAACGCCCCGCCCTTGCCGGGCTTGACGTGCTGGAACTCGAGCACCTTGAAGACGGTGCCGTCGACCTCGATGTGGTTGCCGTTCTTGAACTGGTTGGTGCTTAGGACCGCGCTCACCTTGCCTTCTGGCATGGCCAAATCCAAAGCGGGCTCGCGCCCCATGGACGGCTACATCAGGGTATCCAGACGACTCGGACGCGAAGGTCCTGGCTACATCTCGCCCGATGTCCAGCGCGAGGCGATCAAGCGGTGGGCGGCCTACAAGGACGTTGAGGTCGACGAGTGGCATGTTGACGAGGACTGGTCCGGGGGAACGCATGAGCGCCCTGGCCTTGAGCGGGCGATCGAGCGGGCGACGGCCGGCGAGACCGGCGGGATTGTCTCGTGGAAGATCGATCGCTTCTCGCGCTACACGGAGGGCGGGCTGCGCGACCTGCGGCGGCTCGAGGAGGCCGGTGCGCGTCTGGCCTTCGTCGAGGACATCGACACCTCGGGACCGATGGGGAAGTTCGTCTACACGGTCATGCTCGCGATGGGCGAGTACTTCCTGGACACGATCAAGGCTGGCTGGCGGGTGGCGAAGACCCGTGCGCACGAGCGTGGCGCGAAGATCGGCCCCACGCCGCTTGGTTACCGGCGCCTGCCCGACGGGACGCTGGAGCAGGAGCCCAGCGAGGCGCCGGTCGTGGCCGAGGCGTTCGAGCGGGCCGCCACCGGCTCGTTGGCTTCGGCGCTCGAGTTTCTCGAAGGACTCGAGCTCGTTCACCAGGCAGGCAAACGCAAGGACCGACCGCGCAGCTGGACCACGGGCACCGTGCGCCGGCTGCTCGCAAACCGCACCTATCTCGGGGAGGTCCGCTGGGGTGACCTACCGGTGACCAATGAGCCATCGCTACAGATTGTGGAGCGCTTAGTATGGGAGGCCGCCCAGCACGCCGTGGATGCGCCTCGCCGCCCGGCTCGGCACTACCCGCTATCGGGGCTGGCGCAGTGCGGGACGTGCGGTGAACGGATGGTCGGCGGGTCGGCGGGAGCCAACCAGCGCACCTATCGCTGCCGCGCAAGCCTGCGCCTGTGGAAGGGGCCACGCTGCCCGCGCCCGGTCAACGTGCTCGCCGACACCCTTGAGGCGCATGTACGGCGCGAGCTCGCGGCGATGTCCTCCGAGCGATGGGAGGGGCAAGAGGACTCCGCTGGTGCGGTTGCGGAGGGTGAGCTGGTGATGCAGGAGGCCGAAGCGGAGCTCGATGCGTTCGTCACGGATGTCGAGGGCGCCGCCGCGCTGCGCCGGGCTGGGCGTTGCGACGGGGTCTGCGGGCGCGCATCAATGCGGTTGAGAATGCCCAGCGGCGGTATCGCGCGGCGGCAGGCCGAGCGGCGCGCGCGTCGGTTGTCGTCACTGCAGAGCTGGTCGAGTCGGCGACGCCGGAAGAGTTCGGTGAGCTAGCGCGAGGTGGGCTGGAGGCTGTGGTAGTCGGTCGCGGCCGCGGGCGGGTTCCCGAGCGGACGCGACTCGTCCCCCGAAACGACCCGCCAGGTGAGCTCGGGGCGCCGACGGCGGAGGATCCTCAGAGCGGCGGCGTTGAACCCGGATCGCGCCGCTGAAGGCACGGTGGGCGGTGCCGGCGATTCCTCGCCACGGCCCGAGGCGGCGATCCGCTGTCTGTTGCGGGTCCGCCGCGGCTGCGCGGGGGTGGTTGATGTTGAGCTGGCGGTGCCCACGATCGTTCAACGTCTGGGCTGGTCGATCCCCTCAACGTTTTCGGCGGTCGCCCGACGCATGTGCTGCTCCTTGTCTTCTAAGGGCGGGTCGCTCCCGCCCTGACTTGGCCGAGTGATCAGCGCCGGGCGGCGGTGGTGGTCAAGCGACGGAGTCGCGTACCGCGTAAGCGGTTGACCGGCGCCGTCGCCGGCGCCTGGACTACCTCGCGGATTGCAGATCGGGAGCGCTTCTCGCACCTTGTCCACTGGGGTCCACGTCCGACCGTTCCGGCCGACAAGGCGCCGCGCCAGGCCTAGCGCCCCTCCCGGATGGGCATCGCCGGCGCCGCGCTCCCAGGGGCCAACGCGCCGGCCAACCCGGGGGCGCGCAGGGGCAAGACCAGCGGTTTCTTACCTTCCTTGGCCTCTAAACCATACTTGGCGCTGCGTTAATAGCAGCTCTGATGAACGCCCGCGTGTGCTCGACACCGTCGGCCTTGACGCGGCGGCTTGAGATGACCAGGGCCAACATGGGCCGCACCTACCAACTCGCGATCATCGCATCGCTCGCTGCCGTGGGGCTCCTTGCGGCGCTGGCTCTCACCGACCTCGGCACGACCTTCAGTCCCGGCCATCGAGCCCACGTCGCGATCCAGACCTGCGGGGCGATTGTGCTCTGCTTGGCGGCCTTCCTGGTGTTCGAGCGCTTCCACGCGGACGCGCCTTCTCACGCTGCGAGGCTCGCGCCCGCGCCCCAACGACTTGCCGACGTCGTCCTCGCTCCTGCGCTCGGCCTCCTCGCTCTGACGACGCTGCTCTTCTCGGCCACCCCGGCGATCATCGGCGACAGCCCAGGGACGTTTGCGATCTGGGGACAGACGCTGGGCCAGATCGGCGGCATGGGCGCAGGTGCAGCGGCGGCATGGATTCCGACCCGATGCACCGTCCCGCGTCGCGTGACCGCTGCCCAGACGGCCGCTGCCGTCGCTGTCGGGCTCCTCGTCGTCGCACTGGCGGCCTTCGCCGCGAGCCGGTTGTTGGAGACGCCGGACTACCGGCCCTCCACGCTGCAGACCAGCTGGCTGCCCACCGAGATCATCCTCTTCCTCCTGATCGCGGTCGCGTTCGTAGGCTTCGCGCGTCGCGCCGAGCGCGACGGCGACCTGCTCATGAGAGGCTTGGCGGCCGCGGCCCCGTTCGGCGCCGGTGCGGTGATCACCTACGCCATCGGCCCGGCTTTGGGCGCGGGCTGGGTGATCGCCGACGAGCTCTTTCTGCTCGGCGCCTACGCCGCCATCCTCGGCGGTGCGTGGACGGAGTCGGCTGCGTACTGGAAGCGGTACGTCCACCTCGCGAGCGCCGAGGAGCGCCGCCGGCTCGCCCGCGACCTCCACGACGGGCTCGCGCAAGACCTCCTGTACATCGTCGTGCAAGCGCGCGGGCTGGTCGAGCGCCACCCCGACGCCGAAAGCCCGCGCGGCCTCTTGTACGCCTCCGAGCGCGCCCTGGACGAGTCGCGCGGAGCCATCGGAACGCTCACCTGCCCACCTGACGCGCCGCTCGCTCGCGTGCTCGGCAGCTCCGTCCGGGAGATCGCTCACCGCGCGGGCGCAAAGGCGTCCGTGCGGGTCGATGGCAAGCTCGAGCCGTCTGCCAGGGTGCGTGAGGCCGTGCTTCGCATCGCGCGCGAGGCGACGTGCAACGCGGCGCGTCACGGCCGTGCGTCGCACGTGCTCGTCACGTTGCAGGCCGGCGACGCCGTCCGCCTGACGGTCACCGACGATGGGGTCGGCTTCGATGCCGAGGCCGCGCTGCGCAATGGTCGCGGCTTCGGGCTGGAGAGCATGCGGGAGCGGGCACACACCGTTGGCGGCACGCTGTCCATCGGGTCCAGGCCCGGCCAGGGGACGGAGATCAACGCCATCCTTCCGCGCCAGGAGACGGCGCTCAGCGCCACGCTGCCCCACCAGCGCTCGCAACTCACTCACGCCGACTGATCCATCCCCACCAGGGCACGCAGACACCACCAAATGCCGCATGAACCCCCGAGGAGGGGGAACATCGCCGCCGGACGCGCAAGGGCGCCATCGCCCGGTGCGTTAGGTAGGTCGGCGCAGGTGATCGCGCGACGGAGATGCGCTCCGAGCGCTCATGCGGTCCTTGCTGACCATCACTCCCAACCTGGCCGGAGTCGCCTTGGACCCCACCCGCGCGAGCGGGCGAGGTACCGACTCCGGTCCGGTGGGGGAGGGTTCATCGGATTGGGAGCGCGTGGGCTCCGGCCGACTCCTGGGCCTGCTGCCGAGCACCGCCGGCACGGGCCCTGGGCAGGTTGATG
>Ga0207708_10002217_pt1 | contig 14364 bp, 11 predicted proteins | sample KBSK5101metaG_FD_184340 | JGI IMG/M metagenome (GOLD analysis project Ga0207708, IMG submission 184340) | Corn, switchgrass and miscanthus rhizosphere microbial communities from Kellogg Biological Station, Michigan, USA - KBS K5-10-1 metaG... | ecosystem: Host-associated > Plants > Roots >...
TTCTGGGATCAGGTCGAGCAAGCCGAGGAATACGACGAGCTCAAGCAGTACCGCCCGGCCGCCTTCCAGGCGCTGCCGTCAGAACCCGGCACCCGGAACCCGGAACCCGGAACCGAATGATCGTCAATCAGTGGGTTCCGGCCGCGCACAAGGGCGACGCCGTCGGCGATTCGGCGCGGCGCGTTCGGGGACTGCTCCGCGAGATGGGACACCAGTCCGAGCTCTACGCGATGACCATCGACGACGAGCTGCGCGGCGACGTGATCCCCTGGACCGACCCGGCGGCAAGGCGGGGCGACCTGACGATCTTCCACTTCGCGCTGGTGTCGCCGATGACCGCGGAGTTTGCGCGGCTGGATTCGGGCCGCGTGCTGCAGTACCACAACGTGACCCCGGCCCACTACTTCGCCGGCTACGATGCCGCGATCTTCCGCCTGGCGATGCTCGGCCGCGAGGACCTGAAGTCGCTGGCCGGTCACACCGACGTGGCCCTTGGTGATTCAGAATACAACCGGCGCGAGCTCGAGTCGCTCGGCTTCAGCAACACCGGTGTGTTCCCAATCGCGATCGACACCGCACGCATCACTAGCGCGCCGCGGCGGCCGGCGCTCGAGAAACTCCTCGAGGACGAAGACTGGCCGAATTTTCTCTTCGTCGGGCGCATTGTTCCCAACAAGAAAATCGAAGATCACATCAAGCTCGCCGAGCATTTCAAGCGTTACGTGTCGGAGCAGTACCGCTTCGTGTTCGTGGGCAAGACCGACGCGACGCCGAAGTATTACGCCGCGGTCCAGGGCCTGATCAACCGGTTCCGGATGCCGCCGGGACGCTTCATCTTCACCGGCCCGGTGCCCGACGTCGACCTGGCCACCTACTACCGCATGGCGAGCGTGTACATTTCGCTGTCCGAGCACGAGGGCTTCTGCGTGCCGCTCCTCGAAGCGATGGCTGCGGATGTGCCGGTGCTGGCCTACTCCGCGGCGGCGGTGCCCGACACGCTGGGCGGCGCCGGCGTGCAGTTTGCGCCGAAGGATCTGGAATACGCGGCGGAGATCCTCGGCGAGCTTACCTTCAACCAGACGTTACGAACTCAGGTCATTGCGGGTCAGCGGCGGCGGCTGGCCGATTTCAGCGACGCGCGGATCCGCAAAGAGCTTGAAAGGCTGACATCGTGAAGATTGCGTTCATCGTCCAGCGCTACGGCGCCGAGATTCTCGGCGGGTCCGAGTATCACTGCCGGCTGATCGCCGAGCGCCTCGCCGTCAAGCACGACGTCGACGTCCTGACCACGTGCGCGCGCGATTACATCACGTGGGAGAACGAATACCCCGAGGGGAACGATCGCATCCGCGGCGTCACGGTGCGGCGCTTCAAGAACGCGCGCACCCGCGACATCGCCGCGTTCAACCAGTATTCGGACTGGATCTTCCACAACGCCCACACGCGCGAAGACGAGCTGTCGTGGCTGGAACAGCAGGGGCCCTGGTGCCCGCCGCTCATCGAATACCTGAACAAGAACCATCGCCAATACGACGCGCTGATCTTCTTCACCTATCTCTACGCGCCGACGGTGCTGGGGATCGACATCGATCCATCGCGCAGCATCCTGGTGCCGACGGCGCACAACGAGCCGGCGATTCACCTGTCGATCTACAAGGAGATGTTCAAGAAGGCCGCCGCGGTGGCCTATAACACCGAGGTCGAGAAGAACTTCCTCAAGACCACCTTCGAGTTCCGCAGCGTTGCCGAGGAGACGGTCGGGTGCGGCGTGGAGCTGATGCAGGACCTGGCGCAGCCGGACGATCCGGAGCCGGAGGACGAAGACGAGATCCACAAGCGGCTGGCGCCGCACCTGCGCGCGCGAGGGGCGCAGTTCCGGCGCCGCCATCGCCTGCAGGGCCAGTTCCTGCTCTACGGCGGGCGCATCGATGCCGGCAAGGGCTGCGAAGAGCTGATTGAGTACTTCACCAGCTACAAGGAGCAAGGCGGCGAAGCGCAGCTGACGCTGATGGGCGTGAAGCTGATGCAGCTGCCCGAAGTGCCGTGGGTGCGATTCGCCGGCCTGCTGTCGGAGCGCGAGCGGCTCCAGGCGCTCGAAGCATCCACGATCGTCGTCGTGCCTTCGCCACTTGAGAGCTTGTCGCTGCTGGCGCTCGAGGCGATGGCCGTGGGCACGCCGGTGCTCTGCAACGCGCGCGCCGATGTGCTGGTCGATCACTGCCTGAAGAGCAACGCCGGGTTGTTCTACCAGGATCGCGACGAGTTCGTGGAGTGCACCAAGCTGCTGCTCGCCGACGAACGCCTGCGCGATCGAATGGGCCGCAACGGCAAGGAATACGTGAAGAAGAATTACCGGTGGGACGTGATCATGCAGAAGTACGACAAATTGATAGGCTCACTGCGACGGTAATGTTCAGACTGATCTTCGCTGCGCTTCTGCTCCTTCAGTCCGGGCCGCGGCCGCCGTTGACGCCGGCGGAGACGCTGCTCGAGCCGGAACTGCTGCGCACGATCGAACGGAATTCCGTGGAAGGCCCGTCCGTGCGGGTCGTGCAGGGCAGCGATCCGGCCGCCGGCGAGATCGCCGTCGTGTGCGGTGAAGATTGCGAACCAGCGGAATGGGCGCTGAAAAAGCTCGGTCCCGCGGTGGAGGGAAGGCAGATCCCCCGGCCGCCGCGCACGATTCGCATCGTGACCGTCGAGGGCGCGCGTCCGGATACCAAGGCCGCCATCTTCATAGCCGCGGCGTCGGGACAGACGATGCAAGTCATTCGCGGCCTCTGGTCGACCGCTTCGATCGGCGACGAGGTCGTTGAAGTGTTTGCGCGCCAGGCGGCGGGCGTCGTCGACGTGCGGGACTACGAGCGAATCGGACAACCGCGTTGGGAGAGCGCCGGAATACCCATGACCGCGATCGTGCCGCCGAAGGACGCAGGAGGATTGGACCGCTCGTCGTCCATTGTTGCGGCGTCGGCGTACTTCCTCGCGACGCTGCCGAACGCGGGGTCGGAAGCACTGCTCTCGCACCTGACGGTTGGCGCGCACGCCCGGCTTGCCGAAGATGGACGCCAGGCGGTGGCGATGATGGGCAACCAGCAACGCGCCAGCGCGGATGTGCTGATCATGTTTGCCCAGGCGATCGAACGGGAGCAGCGGCGGATGCAATCGTTCGAGAGGTTCATGCCCGCGCCGGTCGATCCCACGCTGCACAGCCGCATCGCCGACATGGAGAAGGGCATTACGAGCGTCTGGACGAGCATCGGCATCACCAGCTCGCCGTTCGTGCCGGCGGCAGAACGCATCCGCGGCCGCGGCGGCGAGGATCGACGGGTCGTCACGAAAACCAGGCCTGGCGGGCTGCCCAGGCCCGAACCACCGACCGCGATGCTGAAGTTTCCGAACGTCGACGTGGTGATTGACGAGCTCGGCAACTTCATCGACGGCAAGCGATCGATCAGCGACATCCGCGATGCGGTGTCGGCGGAGTTTGCGCCTATCGCCCTGCCCGTGGTCGCCGATTACTTCGAGCGGCTCGCGAAAGCCGGCGCGGTTGCGATCAAATAGGCCACAGAAACAGGCCACAGAAACAGGCCACAGATTAGACACAGATTAGACACAGATTAGACAGACGGAGACCTGAAGATGCGGATCCTGGTTGCAATTGTTCTGGCGTTGTCGGTTGGGGCGCTGTCGTCCGCACAACCGGCCAAGCCAATCGTCTACGTGCTGTCGACGGGCGGCACGATCGCCGGCGCCGGCTCGTCGGCCACCGATCTGTCGAATTACAAGCCCGGCTCAATTCTCGGCGAACAGCTGGTCAAGGCCGTTCCGCAGATTTCGCAGATCGCGGATGTGCGCGTCGAACAGGTCGTCAACGTCAACAGCTCCGATATCACGATCGAGAACTGGCTGACGCTGGCCCGGCGCATCAACGCGATCATCAAAGATACGCCGGCGGTCTCGGGATTCGTGATCACCTCGGGCACCAACACCCTCGAGGAGACCGCGTACTTCCTGAATCTGACGATCAAGTCGGACAAACCCGTGGTGCTCGTCGGCTCGATGCGGCCGTCGACGGCGATCAGCGCCGACGGTCCGTTGAACCTGCTCAACGCCGTTCGCACGGCCGTTTCGCCCGATGCCAAAGGCAAAGGCACGTTGATCGTCCTCAACGACGAGATCAATGCGGCACGGGACACGACGAAGACCAACACGCTGCGCGTCGAAACGTTCCGCGCGCCGGAACTTGGCCTGCTTGGCTATATCGACGAAGACAAGGTCAGCTTCTACCGATCGACGACGAAGCGGCACACCGCGAACACGGAATTCGATGTGTCCTCGCTCACCACCCTGCCGAAGGTCTCGATCCTCTACTCCTACATCGATCCAGATGCGTCGCTGATCCAGGCGGCGATCAAGTCCGGCGCCAAGGGTATCGTCTTCGCCGGGACCGGCAACGGCGCGCTGTCGGTGTCCGAAGAAACGGTGCTCAAGGAAATCGCCGCGATGCCGTCGGCGTCGAAGCCGGCGCTCGTGCGATCGAGCCGCGTCGGCAACGGCCGCGTCATCGCGACCGCGGAATACGACGCGCTCGGCGTCATCCCGAGCGACACGCTGAACCCGCAAAAGGCGCGTATCCTGCTGATGCTGGCGCTGACGAAGACCAGCGATCCCAAAGAGCTGCGCAGAATTTTCTCGGAGTACTAGCCATGAGATACGCCGTCGTCACGTTGTTCGCGGCCTCCCTTGTCGCCACCGCGGCGACACAGGTGCGCGAAGTTCGCGTCATGTCCGCAGGCGCAACGGCGCCGGCCTACTTGCAGCTCGTTCCCGCGTTCGAATCGAAGACGAAACAGAAGGCCGTCACGCTCGCGACATTGACCGGTCTCGGCGCCCAGTCGATCGTCGCCCGCGTCCGCGCCGGCGAGCCGGTCGACGTGGTGCTGATCGCCTCGAACGTGATGGACGATCTTGTCAACGCCGGCTTGATTCGCACGGACAGCCGGATTGATGTCGCGCGCTCCTCGATTGGGATGGCGGTGCGCGCCGGTGCGCGCCGGCCTGACATCACGACCGTCGAAGGTTTGAAGCAGGCCATTCTGAACGCCCGCTCAATCGCGGTCTCGTCTCAGATCAGCGGTGTCTATCTCACGAACGAATTGTTCCCGAAGCTCGGCGTCGCGGAACAGGCCGCGCCGAAGACGACCAAGGTCGAAAAGGGCGCTGCCGGTGATCTCGTCGCGTCCGGCGAGGCCGAGATCGCCTTTCAGCAGATCAGCGAGCTTCGCGCGGTCAAGGGCATCGACTATGTGGGACCGTTGCCGGCGTCGGTGCAGCGCATATCCGTATTCTCGGCGGGCATCGCCGCCAAGGCGCCGAATCCGGCGGGAGCGAAGGCGCTCCTCGAACTGCTGATGTCGGCCGAAGGACGAGGTGTCATGCAGCAGACCGGACTGGATCCAATCGCGCCGCGATGAGTTCGCTGGGCAGGGTAGCCCAGCTCATTCGTAGTCGCGAGTGCCAGGGCGCGTAGCGCTCACTGGACACGCAGCCACACTCGCTCGAAACTAGGGGGATGAAACGGCTCGCAGCGCTTTTGCTCGTTCTCAGCTGCGCAGCATGCGGCGAGAACGATGACGTCACCGGCCCAACGACAAACGCGGTTGCCATCAGCGGCCGGGTGATCGAGCTCTTCTCCCGCCAGCCCGTTCGGTCCGCCTCGATTGAGTTCCGTGGATCGTCGGCGGCCGCGGCGGGCACCGATCAGGCAGGGCAGTACGCCGTCACGCTGCCTCGCGGCGGCGAATACCAGATCTTCGTGAACGGAAAGGCCAGCGGGATCGCGTACATCGGCGGCGGCGGTTACCTCGGCGATCTGCTCACGCACGACGGCACGTGCGTGGCGCGTTATGGGACCGTCACCGACGTCGAGGGACGGCCACTGGCAAAAGCCCTTGTCGCTGTCGGCGCGCTGAATGCGGTGTCCGCCAACGACGGCTGGTACTCAATCGAGTTTGGCTGTCCGAGCAACGGCACGATCGCCGGCAGTGCGGTGATGAACGTTTCCCTTGCCGGTTATTCTTCGTCGTCGCGGGCTGTCGGCCAGAGTCTGAGCGGCGTTCAGCGTTTCGACGTCGCGCTCGCAAAACCTCGGGACTAACCCTTCCGCTTTGGCGCCATCTTGCCGGCAAACGACTGCGCGACGATCTTCCCGGCGCGGATGACCAGCGTGTCGGTGGCCATCTCGTAGACGTTGTCGGCTGTCTCGGCGGTCCAGATCACGTAGGCATAGTCGGCGACGATGGAGCGCAGCTCCATGCTGAACGTGGTGCCGGGCTGGCCGAACTCCGCGAGCATCGCTTCGAAGAATGGCCTGATCGCATCAACGCCCTTCAACGGTCCGTTCGGGGTAAACAGCACGGCATCGCGGGCATAGTCAGAGAGGATGCCGGCGATATCACCTTCGCCGAAGCACTTGATGTGGTGATCGAGGACGTCAGTGGTGGAGGGCATTTCTCAGGATAATCTACGATCGCCTTGGCAGACATCGCAGCCGGAACCCAGCTCGGCCCGTACGAAGTCATCTGCCTGCTCGGTTCAGGCGGCATGGGCGAAGTCTGGAAAGCGCGTGACCCGCGGCTGGGACGCCTCGTCGCCATCAAGCGTCTCGCGAGCGCGCATGCCGGCCGTTTCCAGCACGAAGCGCGCGCGATCGCCGCGCTCAATCACCCACACATCTGCCAGATACACGACATCGGACCCGACTACCTGGTGCTGGAGTACATCGACGGCCAGCCGTTGCGCGGACCCGTGCCACCCACGGAAGCAGTCCACCTGGCGTTGCAAATCGCCAGTGCGCTGGAGGAGGCGCACCGGCAGGGCATTCTGCATCGCGATCTGAAGCCAGCCAACATCATGGTGACAGGGCGGATCGCCAAGCTCCTGGATTTCGGCTTAGCGAAGCTGGTTGATGCCGAGATTGAAGCGACACGGACCGGGGAAGGCATCGTGAGCGGGACGGCAGCTTACATGTCACCGGAGCAGGCCGAGGGCAAGGCTCTCGACACACGATCGGACATCTTCAGTTTTGGCGCGGTGCTCTACGAACTGCTGTCTGGACAGCGGGCGTTCCGCGGGACGTCGACGGCCGCGGTGCTGAGCGCGGTACTACGCGACGATCCGCCGCCGATCGACGCGCCGGCCGCGCTCGACCTCATCCTCCGACGGTGCCTGCAAAAACCACCGGCGCAGCGGTTTCAGTCGACCGGCGAACTGCGCGCAGCGATCGAGGCCGCCGCGGCGAGGGAGCCGGCGGCGCAGCTGGACGACAGCCAGCCGTCAATCGCGGTGCTCCCCTTCGACAACATGAGCGCGGACAGGACGACCGACTATTTCAGCGACGGTCTGGCCGAAGAGATTATCCATGCCCTGGCGCAAGTGCCAGGGTTGAAGGTCGCCGGCCGCACCTCGTCGTTTTTTTTCCAGGGCAAGGATGTCGAATTCGCAGAGATCGGCAGGAGGCTCAATGTCGATCACATTCTGGAAGGCAGTGTTCGCCAGGCGGGAAACCGCCTCCGAATCACAGCGCAGCTGATTAAAGTCGCCGACGGTTTCCATCTCTGGTCGGAGCGTTATGACCGGGAGATGACGGACATCTTTTCGATTCAGGATGAGATCACACAGGCCATCGCCACCGCACTGCGGGCCCGGCTGTCGCCGGCCACCGCGGCGCCGCGATCCTACACACCCAACCTTCGCGCCTACGAGGCGTACCTCAAGTCTCGCGATTACTGGTTCAAACCGTCACAGGAATCACTGACGCGGGTCAAGGAATCGGTTGAACACGCCATCGCCCTCGATCCGAAGTTCGCGCTGGCGTACAGCATGTTGGGGATCTACTACACGATGCTCGCCAACCTTGGCGTGCGGCCATCGCGCGAGGTCATCCCGCTGGCACGGGCCGCGGAGTTGGCGGCGTTGCGCGTCGACCCATCGCTACCGGAGGCGCATGCCTTATTAGGGGTGTGTGACGGCATCGAATACGAATGGAGCGCGGCGCAATCGCGCTGGCGTCTGGCCATGGCGCGCGAACCCGTTTCACGAGACGTTCGCTTCTGGTACGGCAATCATTACCTCCTGCCGATTGGCCGCGTCGTGGAAGCGGTGGAAGCGATGGCGTGGGGCCTCGAACTGGATCCGCTGAATCTCCTGTACCGCCACCACCTGGCACTGGGTCTTCGACACGCCGGCAGGCTGGAGGATGCCGAAGCCGAATTAAGGAAGGTCCTGGAGGTTGACGCGGACTTCCCCCCCGCGCTCGATACACTCGGCGCAATCTGCGCGGAGCAAGGGCGATTCGAGGAAGCGCTCTCGCTGACCGCACACGCCTACGGATTCACACCCTGGGCGAGTCCGACCGCTGGACAGCTGGCGGCCCTGCTGGTTCGCTCCGGTGATACGAGCCGGGCAAACGCGTTGATCGAAAAACTCCACAACGGCGAGATCTGCGGCGGTTCCGCCGGGCTCGCAGTGTTTCACGCGATGCGCGGGGAATCCGATCGCGCCGTGGAATGGGCCGAGCGCGCGATCGACGAACGGCATCCGCTGCTGGTCAGGACCCTGCGGCCGCTCCTCGCCGGCCCGAGGTGGTCGGCCCTGGCGAAACGGATGAAGACGCCGACTCCTTCGTAATCTCTCCGTCCCTCTCCAAAAGCAGGATTGACGCATTCGCAGGTCGTGTTAGTCTGCCGGGGTCAATCCAACAGGAGGCCGGCAGATGGCACTACCCGGGAACGTGGTAGGGGACGCTCGAGCACTGCTTCGGGACCAGGTCATTTCCGCACAGCGGCGCAGCCACCAGTTCTACATCGGGCTGACGCTGTTTCTGATCGCCACGGTCGTCACGGGATTCTGGCCAAGCTACTTCGGAACGTTCCTCCGCGGCGGCGTCGCCAGGCCGCTGGTGATGCACGTGCATGGCGCGGTCTTCACCGGATGGATGGCGCTGCTCTTCCTGCAGGTCGGGCTCGCCGCTACGGGGCGCGTCAGGACGCACCGCCGCGTCGGCACGTTCGGCATCTGGTACGGCGCGGCCGTGTTGATCATGGGATGCATCGCCACGTTCGCGGCGCCGGTGATCCACGTGCATCGTGGAGAGTGGACCGTGGACCAGGCCGCGGGATTTCTGATCCTGCCGATCGGCGACATGATGCTGTTCGGCGGATTCTTTGGCGCCGCGGTGAAATTCCGGAACAAGCCGGAGATCCACAAGCGGCTGATCGTCGCCGCGACCGTCGCGCTCGCCTTCGCGGCGGTGGCGCGGATGAATTTCGCGCCGCCAATCTTCTTCGCGATCTGGATGGTTCCGATGGCGGCGATCGCCGCGTTCGATTTCCGATCCTCGGGACATGTGCATAAGGTCACGATGATCTGCATCGCGGTGATGGTGATCTTTTTCCCGCGCGTGCTGCTCATCGAGAACCCGGCTTGGGTCGGCGTCGGCCGGGCGCTGCTGCGGCCGTTCCTGTAAGCTGCTCCGGATGTACTCAAGAATCCTGATCGCATTGGTGTTCGCCGGCGGCTCACTCGCCGCCCAGGCGAGAGGACCAGTCGAACTGGCAAACGCACCGGTGCCTGAGGGTGCGCGGCGGATCACCTACGGCACCGATCCGATGCACTTCGGTGAGCTCCGTCTCCCGTCGGCCAAGGGACCGCATCCCGTTGCCATCGTGGTGCATGGCGGCTGCTGGCTGTCGAAGCTTGGCAACTATGAGCCGCGAGTCGTCTCGCTCGAGCACGTGCGGCCGATGGCCAACGCTTTGACCGAAGCGGGCATCGCGACCTGGAACATCGAGTACCGCCGCATCGATCAACCCGGCGGCGGCTGGCCCGGCACGTTCCAGGACGTCGGCGCTGCCGCCGATTTTCTTCGAACGATTGCCGCGCGCGAACAGCTCGATCTGAAGCGGGTCATCGCGATTGGGCATTCCGCCGGCGGGCACCTCGCGATGTGGCTCGCCGCGCGCCCGAAGATTCCTGCCGACAGCGATCTCCACACCAGGAATCCGCTTCCACTCACGGGCGTCGTGAATCTCGACGGGCCCGCCGACCTGGGCGCGGCGCTGTCGGTCGAGAAACAAATCTGCGGGAGCCCGGTCATCACTCAGATGATGGGCGGGACGCCGGCGGCTCGTCCCGATCGTTATCGCGCAGGATCACCAGTCGAGATGTTGCCGTACGGTGGACAACAAGTGTTTCTCGCCGGCGCCATGTTCGGTCCGCAAGTGGAGTCCTATACGGACGCCGCGAAGAAAGCCGGCGACCAGATCGCCTCGACACACTTCGCGAAGGCAGGACACTTCCTCTTCATCGATCCCCAATCCGAGATCTGGCCGGAAGTCGTACGGAGCGTTCGGCGAACGCTGTCGATGCCTCAATAAAGAAGGCGGCGTTATTCGACTTCGACCGGCTCCAGCTCGTCGCCGTTCTCGGCGCCGCCGTTGCCGTTCTCGGGCTCCTGGGCGGCCGACGCCTTCTTGCGGCGAGGGCGGATGTCGTAGCGCTTGATCATCTCGTTGAGCGTGGTCGGCTTGATGCGCAGCAGCTCGGCGGCGCGCTTCTGGACGCCGCCGGCGGCCTCGAGCGCGGATTCGATCCACTGCCGCTCGTAGGCGACCGTCACGTCCTTCAGCGAGATGCCGTCGGCCGGCATGACGACGTGCGGAATCTGGAACGCCGGGTTCTTCCTGACGTGTTCCGGAATCAACTCGGGGCCGATCCGCGTGCCGGTGCAGAGGACGACGGCGCGCTCGATCACGTTCTCGAGCTCGCGAACGTTCCCCGGCCAGTCGTATTCCATCAGCAGGTCGAGCGCTTCCGGCGCGATTTCGATCCCCTTGCGCTCGTTCTCCTCGCCGTACTTCTCGAGGAAGTGCTGCACCAGCAGCGGCACGTCGTCGCGACGCTCGCGCAGCGCCGGCAGATGGATGCTGATGACGTGCAGCCGATAGTAGAGGTCCTCGCGGAAGCGCCCCTCCTCCATCTCGTGCTTCAGGTCGACGTTGGTCGCGGCGATGATGCGCACGTCGACCTTGATCGTCTCCATCCCGCCCAGGCGCATGAACTCGCGCTCCTGCATGACGCGCAGCAGCTTGGCCTGCGTCTCGATCGGGATGTTGCCGATCTCGTCGAAGAAGATGCTGCCCTTGTCGGCGAGATCGAACATGCCCTTCTTCGGATAGACCGCGCCGGTGAACGCACCCTTGACGTGGCCGAACAGCGTTGATTCGAGCAGGTCCGGCGGCAGGTTGCCCGAGTTCACGGCCACGAACGACTTCTCGCTGCGCGCCGAGTTGCTGTGAATCGCGCGGGCCACCAACTCCTTGCCGGTGCCGCTCTCGCCGGTGATCAGAATGGTGCTGCGGCTGGGCGCGGCCTGGATGATCAGGTCGAACACCGCCTTCATCCGGCTGCTCTTGCCGATGATGCCCGAGAACTTGTGATACCGCGCCTGCAGGTTCTGCCGCAGTGCGACGTTCTCGGCAACGAGCTGCCGGCGCTCGATCGCGTTCTTGAGGACGACGAGCACTTCGTCGTTCTTGAACGGCTTGGTGATGTAGTCGAACGCGCCCTTCTTCATCGCCGCGATGGCGCTTTCCATCGACGCGTAGGCGGTGATCATCAGCACGGGCAGTTCCTCGTCGTGCTTCTTGAGCTCGTCGAGGACCTGCAGCCCGTCGATGCCGGGCATCATCACGTCCACGATCACCGCATCGAACGGCAGCGACTTGGCGAGGTCGAGACCCTCCTGGCCGGATGCGGCGAGGCGCACGCTGTAGCCCTCGCGCTCCAGCAGGGTGCCGAGAATGTCCCGCATCACTTCTTCATCGTCGACGACGAGTACTGCTGCGTTTTTACGCATGTTAGGTACCTGCACTCTGTCGCTGTGGGGAGGCGGCAGTCGAATCAGGCGCGGCAATGAAACGAAGTTCAAATCGCGTGCCCTTGCCGGGCGCGCTGTCACACTGAATCGTCGCTTCGTGCTCGCGAACGATTCCATAGGTGATCGACAGGCCGAGGCCGGTGCCCTGGCCCATCGGTTTGGTGGTGAAGAACGGATCGTAAATGCGCGCGAGGTGCTCGGGCGGAATGCCGTTGCCGGTATCGGAGACCTCGGCGACGGCTTCGCCGCCTTCGATGCGCGTCGCAATCGCCAGCCAGCCGCCGCTGGTCATCGCATCGCGCGCGTTGAGGAACAGGTTCAGGAACACCTGCTGGAGCTTGAACTCGTAGCCGATCACGTTCACGGGCGACGGATGCAGCTCGCGCCGGATCTTGACGCTGCCCTTCTCGAACTGATGCTCGAGCAGTGACAGCACGTCGGCAATCACTTCGTTCACGTCGACGACGGTGCGCTCGGATTGTTCCGCGGCATTCGGCCTGGACAGATTGAGCAGGCCGTTGACGATGCGGGCGGCGCGGAACGTCTGCTTCTCGATCTTCTCGAGCAGCGGCGTACGCGGATCGGCCGGGTCGGCGTTCTCGAGCAGCATCTGCGTGTAGCTCGAGATGCCGGTGAGCGGGGTATTGACCTCGTGCGCGACGCCGGCGGCGAGCAGGCCGAGCGATGCCATCTTCTCCGAGATGCGCAGCTGCTCTTCCATCTGGGTGCGCTCGGTGATGTCCTCGAGAATCACGATCGTCCCCGCGGTCGGACCGCCGGCAATGCTCTGCAGCGGCACCGTGGTCAGGTTGACGAGCAGCGTCTGTCCGTCCTTCGCGCCGCGCGCGCTGATCGGCACGCGGAACGCGGTGTGGCCGTCGGGAAATTCCCGGCGAATCGAACTGAGCAGCTCGAGCACGTGCGCGTCGAACAGGCGATCGACGGTCTTGCCGACCACCGCCGCGCGCGGCATGCCGTAGAGCCGCTCGAGCGACGCGTTCCAGCGAATGACGTGCTCGCCCGGCCCAATCACCAGCAGGCCATCGTCGAGCGACTCGAGGATGTTCTCGTTGAACGCGTGGAGGCGATCGAGCTCCGACGCCTTCAGGTGAAGCTGGCGATAGAGCCGCCCGTTCTCGATCGCGGTCGCGGCCTGCGCGGCCACCGCGGTAACCAGCGCGGTGTCCTCGGTGCTCAACGGCTCGCCGCTGGCGCGGCGGCCGAGCGCCAGCACGGCAATCGCGGAATCTTTCGCGATGCACGGCACGAAGTAGTAGATGCCGTGGTCGCGCCAGTATTCGATTTCCTCCGCGGTGAAGCGCGTCGCCGCAAGCGGATCGTCAAGGCGAACGGTATGCGCGCTGTGCAGTCGCGAGCCGATGCCCGAGGCGCCAGTCAGCTTCGGCGGCGCGCTCTCAAAGCCCTCATGGCTGATCGACTCGAAGTCTCCGGTATCGGTGGCGAGCAGGAACGCGAGGCGATCGAGCTCGATGGTCTCGCGCACGCGCGTGACCAGCCGATCGGCGAGGCGGGTCAGGTCGAGGTCGCTGTTCAGCTCGCGCGCGAAGCCGACCAGCGCCTGGCGATAGTCGTAGCGATCGCGATAGAAGGCCCGATCGATCGCCTTTTGCAGCCCGTCTTTCACCGGCCTGGCGAGCAGGATCACGACGATGGTCGCGAGGAAGGCAATGATCCAGCGATGGTCGGTCTCGCCACCCTCGTTGAGGTAGCCGCCCGAGGCGCGCAGAATCAACGCGTAGATCGCGACGATGGCCGCGACCGCGGACGTGTAGATCAACAGGCGCTTGAGGATGATCTCGACGTCCATCAAGCGATAACGAATGATCGCCGAGGCAAACGCCAGCGGGATGAAGCCGAGCGGGATCGCCGACAGTCCCATCGGGATCGACGGATCGACGCCCAGCGCGAACGGCAGCGCGTAGCCGAGCGCAAAGGGCAGCGCGCCAAGCGCCGTGCCCCAGACAATCCATCGCAACTGGCGCTTGACGGTGACCGAGCGCGCGCGCTGCAGCGCGCGCAGCAGAATCGCGAGGCCGGCGCCGAAGAACGACGCCAGATAGACGTACTCGAGACGATCGAGCAGCGCGATGACGCGGACGAAATACTCGGGATCGATGCCCGAGCGCAACACCGCCAGCGCCCGCGTCGCACCGAGCACGGCGCCGGGCAGATACACCGCCGGCAGCCAGCGCGCCAGCAGCGCCGAATAGCCGGGAATATGCGGGCGCTCCGGGAAGACGAGCGTGAAATGCAGGAACAGCGGCGGCAGCACCATCAAGGCGATGGCGTCGCCCCAGTAGAAGACCCAGTCGACACGATCGAGGCGGCCGCTGAACGAGAACGTGAACAGCCCGAAGAACGCCACCGACAGCCAGAAGAAATGCAGGGTCGCCTGATCGGTC
>Ga0207708_10002219_pt1 | contig 14360 bp, 10 predicted proteins | sample KBSK5101metaG_FD_184340 | JGI IMG/M metagenome (GOLD analysis project Ga0207708, IMG submission 184340) | Corn, switchgrass and miscanthus rhizosphere microbial communities from Kellogg Biological Station, Michigan, USA - KBS K5-10-1 metaG... | ecosystem: Host-associated > Plants > Roots >...
GACGCGTCGACGACGGCGACCAAGGCCGTCCTCGTCGACGAGGCAGGCACCGTCGTCGGCATCGGGTCGAGCGCCTACGGATATGACATCCCGCAGCCCGGCTGGACCGAGCAGTCAGCGGACCTGTGGTGGGACGGCGCGGTCATCGCTATCCGCGAGGTCCTGGCTTCGACCGGCGTGGCGGGGGAGGAGGTCGCGGCGGTCGGCCTGACCGGGCAGATGCACGGGCTCGTCCTGCTGGACGATGCCGACCGCGTCCTGCGACCCGCGATCCTCTGGAACGACCAGCGGACGGCGCACGCCTGCGATGAGATCCGAGAAGCCGTCGGGCCGGAACGGCTGATCGCGATCACCGGGAATACGGCCTTGACGGGCTTCACGGCCCCCAAGCTCGTCTGGGTACGTGACCACGAGCCCGAGGTGTGGTCGCGTGTCGCCCACGTGCTGCTGCCGAAGGACTACGTCCGGTTGCGGCTGACCGGCGAACACGCCCTCGACAAGGCCGACGGCGCGGGAACGCTGCTGTTCGACCTCGACGCCCGTGACTGGTCACCCGCGGTGCTCGATGCGCTCCGGATCGACAGGCGCTGGCTGCCGCCGACGTTCGAGGGGCCGGAGGTCACGGGGCGGGTAACGCCAGCGGCGGCCGGAGCGACCGGATTGCGTGCCGGTACCCCGGTCGTGGCGGGCGGGGGCGACCAGTCGGCCAATGCGGTGGGGGTCGGGGCCGTTGAGCCGGGCGTCGTCGCCCTCTCACTCGGCACCTCGGGCGTGGTGTTCGCGACGACCGAGCGCGCGCTGCGCGACCCGGCTGGCCAGGTCCACGCGTTCTGCCACGCCGTCCCGGGCCGGTGGCACCTGATGACCGTGATGCTGTCGGCGGCCGGGAGCCTGCGCTGGTTCCGCGACACGCTGGCGCCGGGAGAGGACTTCGGCCCGCTCGTCGGATCGGCCACAGCGGCGTCTGCTGCCTTCGACGGGCTGTTCTTCCTTCCGTACCTGACCGGGGAGCGCAGCCCGCATCCGGACCCACAGGCCCGTGGCGCGTTCGTCGGCCTGAGCATCACCCAGGAGCGACCGCATCTCACGCGGGCCGTCCTCGAGGGTGTGGCGTTCGGGCTGCGCGACGGCCTCGACCAGATGACGGCGACCGGGATGCCGGCACCGGCCCAGATCCGCGCGTCGGGTGGCGGGACGGCGAGCCCGCTGTGGCGCCAGATCCTCGCCGATGTCCTCGACGCGGAGCTGGCGACGGTCAGCACGACCGAGGGCGCGGCGTTCGGGGCGGCGCTGCTGGGTGCCGTCGGCGCGGGCTGGCATCCGTCGGTCGAGGACGCGGCGGCCGCGTTCGTACGGGTCAGCCCGGCGGCATCACCCGGACCGGATGCACCTCGGTACGCGGAAGCGCACGCGACGTACCGCTCGCTCTACCCCGCGCTCGCGCCGATCTTCCACGCGACCCCGAAGGGGGTCTGACGCCGGCCTAGGTGTGTAGCTCGAGCTGCTCGAGCTCCTTCTCGGTCGCTTCGTCCGGCCGCTTGCCGAGGATGATCATGCTCACGATCTCGTCCGGGGTCACGGAGGTCTTGACGACCGTGTCCACGATCTGGCCGTGGTACATGACGCTGATCCGGTCCGACAGGTCGAACACGTCATGGATATCGTGGCTGATCAGGAAGATGCCGATCCCTTCCTCTTTGAGTTGTCGGATGAGGTTGCGCACCTGGGCGGTCTCGGCCGGGCCGAGGGCCGCAGTCGGCTCGTCCATGATCAGGATCTTCGCGTTGAAATAGACCGCCCTCGCGATGGCGACGGCCTGGCGCTGGCCGCCGGACAGCGAGCGGACCGCCATCTTGAACCGGGTGAAGTTCGGATTGAGGCGGCCCATGATCTTCCGGGTCTCGGCTTCCATCGTCGAGTCATCCAGCGATCCGAGTCGCGTCGTCTTCTCGCGACCCAGGAAGACGTTGCCGGGCGCATCGATGTTGTCGGCCAGCGCGAGCGTCTGATAGATGGTCTCGATGTTGTAGCTCTTGGCGTCACGCGGATTGCGGATCGTCGCGGGGGATCCGTTGACCATGATCTCGCCGCTGTCGGCAGGCCGGGCGCCCGACAGCACGCGCATGAGCGTCGACTTGCCGGCGCCGTTACCCCCGACGAGGCCGACGACCTCACCCTCGTGCAGATCAAGGGTCACGTTCCGGACCGCGTGGACGCCACCGAAGGCGACGTTGATATCACGCATCTCGACGATCGGCGGTGCCGCCACGGTCGTCATCGTGCGCTCGCCGTGGTGCCGCGCCGACGGTTCAGCGTGTCGAAGCCGACGGCAAGGATCAGCACGATCCCAGCCACGACGTTCTGACCCGGCGAGTTGACCCCGATGAAGCTCAGTCCATAGGCCAATGCCGCAAGGACGAACGCGCCGAGGACGGCGCCCGGGATCGTCCCGATGCCGCCTGCGAACGACGTCCCACCGACGACCGCGGCCGCGATCACGTAGAGCTCATAGCTCTGACCGACGTCGAGCGTCGCGCCATTCAGGCGGGCCGACGCGATCGCGGCGGCCAGGGCGCAGAGGACGCCCATCAGGACGTACGTCTTGAGGATCGTCCAGCGGGTGTTGATACCGGCGAGCTCGGCCGCGTCAGGATTCCCGCCGTAGGCGTACACGTACCGGCCGAACCGCCGGCGATTGGCGATGAAGGTCATGACGAGCGTCACGACGAGTAGCAGGATCAGCGGGTTCGGGAAGCCCGCCGGGATGTGCCAGCCGCCCGCAGGCTTCGGGCCCCAGTTCTGCTGCGCCGCGATGCGGTCGGCGAGGCCCTCGGGCCAGAAATTGTTGTTCGCGAAGTTCGCGATGCCGAGGACGACGACGCAGCCAACGACGCCGAGGAGCACCTCGGCCCACATCGGTCGCACCGGGAACCCGAACCGACGTCGCTGGCGACGGCCGTTGATGAGGAAACCGACGATCGCGATACAGCCGACGATCGCGAGTGCCCAGGTGAGGGGCCCGCCGAGGGAGCCCTGCGCCCCGCCGCCGATGAGCTGGAAGTTGGCGTCGAGGCCCGAGACGGCCGCGCCGCTCGAGAGGTACCAGACGACGCCACGGATCGACAGGAGACCGCCCAGGGTCACGATGAACGACGGCACGCCGATGTAGGCGATGATGAACCCCTGGAGCGCACCGATCGCCGCGCCGAGCGCGATCCCGAGCGCGAGGGCGATGGCCCAGCGGAAGGGGAAGTCCGCCGAGAGGCCGAGGACATCCGGGAGGATGTTCGTCATCAGTAGGGCGTAGGTCATCGCGATGACGCCGACGAGCGACCCGACGGACAGGTCGATGTTGCGCGACACGATCACCAGCACCATCCCGGTCGCGATGATCGCGATGCCGGACGCCTGGACGGCCAGCGTGACCATGTTGTTCGGCGAGAAGAACTTCCCGCCGCTGATGATGTTGAACCCGATAAGGATCGCGATGAACGCGATGAGCATGCCGAACAGACGGACGTCGATCTCGGTCTGGGCGAGGAGGCCGGACAGCGACGTGCGAGCCGGCGGCTGCGCCTGGCCGGGTACCGCGGGGGTGGCGTCGACAGCGTTCGTCACGGCAGCCCTCCTGGGCCGGATGATAGCGACTGCGCCCCCGGGATGACCCGGGGGCGCAGGACTAGGAGCGTTTCGTTCCGGTCAGGCGACCGTCACGAGCAGAACGCTACGGGGGAGGGGCCGGAGGCCGCCTTCTCGCAGAGCTTGTCCTTGGTGATCCAGCCACCGTCGACGACGGCGTTGATGTTGTCCTGGGTGATCGGGGTCGGCTGCAGGATGTACGACTTGACGGTGTTGCCACCCGGGGTCGTGAAGTCCTGCGGGGTCGGGCTCGTCGGGGCGACCTTCGGGTCGACCAGGCCGCTCGGGAGCGACATGTCGGCCGGCGCGGTGCCCTTGCAGAGCTCGAGCGCCGTGGCGCCGGCGACCTTGCCGAGCTCGTTGGCGTTCTTCCACACGTCGACGTACTGGATGCCAGCGGCGACGTTCTGCAGGTTGGCTTCGTCGCCGTCCTGACCGCTGAGCGGCGGATACCCGTAGCTCTTCGAGGTCAGGGCGCCCGCGACGCCAAGTGCCGTGCTGTCGTTCTCGGCCAGGACCGCGTCGATCTTCTTCCCGTCAGCGACCGCCTTATCGATGATCGCTTCCATGTTCGTCTGCGCCTTCTCGGTCTTCCAGGCGTCGGTGTAGGTGCCGGCGTCCTTGGGCCATTCGGTGCCGCCCATGTTCAGGATGTTGATCTTCTTGGCATCGACCGCGGCCTTGAGGCCTGCGTCGTCCCAGCCCTTTGGCAGGAACGTCGAGGCATTCGGGTCGCCCGGGTCGCCCTTGATCAGGACGTAGTTGCCCTCGGGGACCTTCTTGAGGACCGCATCGGCCTCGGCCTTGCCGACACCGACGTTGTCGAACGTGATGTAGAAGACGTCCGGATCTTCGATGAGGCGGTCATAGGCGATGACCTTGACGCCCGCATCCTTGGCGGCCTGGACGCCCGGCAGCACGGCCTTCGTGTCCTGACCCAGCAGGATGAGGACGTTCGCGCCCTGACCGATCAGGTTGTTGATATCGGTCAGCTGCTGCTCGTTGCTGAGGTTCGCGTCGGCATCGATGTACTTGCCGCCGCCGTCCTCGACCGTCTTCTTGATGTTCGGCTGGTCGTTCTTCGCCCAGCGCGGCTGCTGGTAGTTATTCCACGAGACGGCGACCGTGCAGCTGCCCGAGGCAGCACTGCCCGACGCGGATGCCCCCGCCGACTCACTCGCCGCCGCGGATTCACTCGCGGCCGGCGCTGATGTAGCTGCCCCGCCGCCGCTGCTAGTGCAGGCGGCGAGCGCGAGGACGCTGCTCAGCGAGAGCGCGACCAAGTGTCGCTTTGACATGTATGACTCTCCTCCTGTGCCGTAGCCCCCTCGTCGACCCGACGTCGCGCAAGGCTACTCCGTTGACCCCGCGGTGTGGTGGATCCTCCTTTCGGCGTCCTTAGGCGCTTGCCAGCGCGGGCATGGTCCGGCGGGGACGCAGCCATGCCGCTGGATCGGCGAGCAATGGTCCGAACGCAAGCTCAGCTGCTCCCAACAGCGGAGCGTCGTCTCCCAGTGAAGTCGGCACGACCCGGACGAGTCGCCGCGACGCGCGCAATACGCGTCGATCAAGCTCGGCCTCGAGGGTCGACCGCACATACGGATAGCTGGCGGTCAACCGACCGCCCAGCAATACGAGGCTCGGGTTGAGCACGTTGACGATCCCAGCCAGGCCGATGCCCAGCCAGCGGGCAGTATCGTTGAAGGCGTCCAAAGCTGCCGGAACGCCGGCCTCAGCTTCGGCAAGCAACCCTTCGAAGGCTTCGCGACCCGCCTGCGACGAGCGGCCGGCGCGCCGCAGCAGCGCCATCGTCCCGACCTCGGTCTCCCAGCAGCCGATCGAGCCGCACCGACACGGCAGCCCGTCGGGGTTCACCGGGATGTGACCGACCTCGCCGCCATACCCGGCGGCGCCGATCAGCGGCCGGCCGTCGACGATGAGACCGCCGCCGACGCCGATCGAGCCCCAGATCAGGAGCACGTCATCGATGTCACGCGCGGCGCCACGCCGATGCTCGGCGAGGACCGCGAGGTCGGCTTCGTTAGCGAACGCGATCGGAACGTCCATGCCGAGAGCCCCGGTAAGTGCCGCCCCGAGCGGCTCATCGCGCCAGCCGAGGTTCGGTGCGACCGAGACCATGCCGTCGCTCCTGCGGACGACGCCGACGACGGCGACGCCAACGCCCACGATGCTGTCCGGCGAGGGAAGTCGGCCACGGAGATCCGTCGCGAGGTCGACGAGGACGGCCACGATGTCCGTCAGGCTCGATCGTCGCGGAGGCAGGTCGACCCGCACATGGTCGAAGACCTCACCGCCCAGGCCGACGGTCGAGGCGGCAAGCGAATCGACGGAGATCTCGAGCGCCAGGACGACCGCGCCGTTGGGGTCGGCACGGACCATTGGGGAGGGGCGACCGGGCGTCCCGTCGAGCGCCGCCGGGCCCTCGAACGCGAGGTTGCCGGCGACCAGCTCCCCGATCAGGCCGCGGATCGCGCTGCGGGTGAGCCCGGTACGAGCCACGAGGTCGGAGCGCGATAACGGTCCGCTCGCATGAAGCTCGCGGACGATCGCGCTCAGATTGGCGCGGCGGACGGTCTCGCTGCGGTGTCCCAGCTCGTCACGACCGATGAACACGGGTTTGTGTTCCTCTTTCTCAAATGTGCTGTGCGAGACTCGTACAAGCACGCGGTCATGTCAATACGGATGTCGCGGAGGAGTCGCTGATGTCGGGCACGGTGCGCTGGGGGATCCTGTCGACGGCGGACATCGGCGTCCGAAAGGTGATCCCCGGCATCCGCAAAGCGGCGCGCTGTGAGGTCGTCGCCATCGCGTCGCGCGACGGTGAGCAGGCACGGGCCGTCGCCGATCAGCTCGGTATCCCGTCCGCGCACGCGTCGTACGAGGCGCTGCTCGCCGACCCAGGAGTCGACGCCGTCTACATCCCGCTGCCGAACCACATGCACATGGACTGGACGATCGCGGCGCTCCGCGCCGGCAAACACGTCCTGTGCGAGAAGCCCCTCGCGATGACCGCCGACGACGCCCAGCGCATGGTCGATGTCGCCCACGAGACCGGTCTCCACCTGATGGAGGCGTTCATGTACCGCCAGCACCCCTCATGGGTCGCGGCGATGGACCTCGTGGAGAGTGGCAGGATCGGGACACTGACCGCTGTCCAGAGCTGGTTCTCGTACTACAACGACGACGCCACGAACATCCGCAACATCGTCGAGTACGGCGGCGGCGCGCTGTTCGACATCGGCTGCTACACGATCAACCTGTCCCGCATGGTGTTCGGCGGGGAGCCGTTGCACATCCAGGCATCAGTCCGCCGAGACCGGGCGACGGGCGTCGACGCGCTCGTGAGCGCGATCCTCGATTTCGACGGGGGCATCGCGAGCTTCACGTGCGCGATCCGCAGCGAGTCGGACCAGCGCGTCCACATCTACGGGACGAAGGGACGGATCTCGATCGATATCCCGTTCAACATCCCGCCCGACCGCCCGACGCGCATCCGGCTGACGGCCGGCGGCGACCCGCCGGTCGCACCGGACACCACGGTCCTCGAGTTCCCGACGACAGACCCCTACACGGCCGAGGTCGAGCGGTTCGTGTCGGCCGTGCTGGACGGCGGGCCGACACCGGTCCCACCGGAGGACGCCGTAGCGAACCTCCGCGTGATCGACGCGATCTTCGCGATCGCCGAGCGCGGCCCGGGAGCCGCGTCGTTGACTCCGGCTTAGACGCCGAGTCGCTGTGACGCCAGGGCGGTGCCCTCCACCCGGGCCGTGATCTTGGCGAACGCGATGTCGCGCGAGGTCGACGTGTCGTCGCCGAACGGTGAGAAGCCGCAATCGTCGGTCGTGCCCAGATGATCCGGGTCGATGAACCGGGCGGCCTCGAGGATCCGCTCCGCGACCTCCTCGGCGGTCTCGATGCGGGGGTCGATCGGATCGACCACGCCAACGAAGACCCGCCGGTCGCCGGTGGCGTGCTCGCCGATGATCCGCAGCACGCGCTCGCGGTCGGCCTCGCTCGCGAGCTGGATGAAGAAGTCATGGACGTCCATCCGGAACAGCGTCGGGAGGAGGTCGGCGTAGTCGACGTCTGCGCTGTGCGTGGAGTCCCTGTCACCCCCCGGACACGTGTGGACACCGACGCGCGCGCGTTCGTCGGAGGTGAGCTCGCCGAGGACCTGGTTATTGAGGTCCACGAATGCCGAGAGCAGTCCGCCCGACGGATCGAGCTTGAGCGAGAGCCGGGCTTCGGTGAAGTCGATCTGGGCGCTCGCACCCCGGGCGACGATCCCGCGCAGCTCGTCAGATGCCTCCGCGACCAGGTCGTCGATGAACGACTCGCGCGGGTAGCCCTCGATCCCGTCGCCCGGGTACATCAGGCTGATCGCCGAGGCCGAGATGACCGCCTGCTTGAGTGGCGCGCTCGTCTTGTCGCGCGCGCCGTCGAGATACGCGTACGCCTTGGTCGCGTAGCGGAACGGGGCCGTCGTGAGGACCGGCAGCTGCCGGGTATGTCCGTCCTCGAAGGGGATGGTCACGCCACCGGAGGCCAACGGGAGGCCAGCCACGGGATACGTCGCGAAGCTGGGCTTGCGCTGCTCACCATCGGTGACGACCGGCGAACCAGTCACCTCGAACCGCTGGAGCGTGTCGCTGACCGCGTCGTCGAACAACGCGTCGAGCTCGTATTGGCCCAGGCGCCCCTCGGCGGCTGCCTGCATGCCCGCCTGTAGGGCTTGCGGTCTGGGGATGCTGCCGATCGGTTCAGTGGGTAGTGACATGGGCCGCAGGATATCCACCCCGCGCAAGGGGGCTACCATGCCCGCGCTGCGCGGGCGGTCGCCCGCCAAGAGGGATCGCCGACACATGCCAGCCAATCCATCGCGATGACCAGCCGCACCATCGCCGTCGGCGGCACGAGCTACCCCCTGGTCCTGCCGAACGTGCGGGACCCGCGGCTCCACGTGGCCGCCGTGATCATCACGATCCACGTCCTCGGCCAGATCGGGCTGCATTTCTCGGTGAGCGTGCCGCAGATCCTTGCCGCGATCCTGGCGAGTGCCGTCCTCGAGGTCGCCCTGACGTTCCGCCAGTCCCGCGCGTTCGTGTGGCCCGCCAGTGCGATGCTCACCGGCAGTGGCGTTGCGCTGATCCTGCGCGTCGTCGGTACCCCGCCCGACCAGCCCTGGAATACCGACTACTGGTACATCTTCGCCGGCGTCGCCGTGTTCTCACTGCTGACCAAATACGTCATCCGCTACCGCGGCAACCACGTCTTCAACCCGTCGAACATCGGGCTTGTCGTCGCGTTCGTCGTGCTCGGCAGCACCCTGGTCGAGCCACTCGACTTCTGGTGGGGCCCGCTGAGCATCTGGCTGGTGATCGCGTATGCGGTGATCGTCGGCGGCGGTCTGCTGATCACCCGCCGGCTGCGCCTGCTCGGGCTGGCGGCGGCGTTCTGGCTGACGCTCCTGGTGAGCCTCGGTGTGCTGGCCGGCTCGGGCCATTGCATGACCGCCAACTGGGCGTTCGCACCTGTCTGCGGTGTCGATTACTGGCGCGTCATCGTCATCTCGCCCGAGGTCCTGATCTTCCTGTTCTTCATGATCACGGATCCGAAGACGACGCCGACGGGCCAGGTGGGCCGGGTGGTCTTCGGCATCCTCGTGGCGATCGCGAGTACGCTGCTGATGGCGCCCCAGACGGACGAGTTCGGAACGAAGGTGGCGCTGCTGACGGGTCTCGTCGCGATGTGTGCCGCGCGACCGTTGATCGACCGGCTGGTCCCGGTTCCCGGTTCGGCCACCGACCAGCTCCGCGGGTTCGCGTCACGCGTCGCGTTCGGGGAGGGGTCGCGGCGCACGGCTCGCGCATTCGGGCGGATCGCCCTCGCGGTCGGAGCCGTGTTCCTGGTCGGAACGGGCATCGTCCTTGCCGGTACCCCGGCCCGATCACCCTCCCCACCGGACACCGCTGCCGTGCTCGACCGGGTGCCCCATCAGGTCGATCCGGCGACGTTCCCCGATATCAACATCGCGACGGACGTGACCGACTGGGACCACGAGATCGCAGGGCAAGGCGCACGCGACATCGTCATGACGCTCGCGGAAAACCTCGAGCTGGAGAACCAGGCCATGCTCCGGGACGACGCGTCGATCCTGCCGGTCGTGGACCACGGCGATCGCTTGAAGGAGATGCAGCGTCGCTTGCAGGAGTCGAGCGCGAGCGGTCGGACCGTGATCGAGCACTATCAGTTCGATTCGCTCGACATGTCGCTCATCGAGCCATTCGGGGTCCAGACCGGCTTGAGTCTCGGTCTCGCAGCGCAAGGGACGAAGACCGAGGAGACCTACGACGCCACCGGGAGCCTGCTCGAGAGCCACGACGCGCCATTCACCACGACGTTCGTGATGCGTCGCGCTCTGGGTGATCGGTGGCTGAATGTGGCCGTGCTGCCCGCGGAGGACGGCAGCTGACGGGGAGGTGGCCAGCGCTCGCCCCGACGACGGCTCGCCGCGCGAGCATCGTTGTAGCGGTCCTCGTCGTGGCAGTCCTTGCGGTCGGCGGCCTCTGGTGGCTCGCCGCGTCCGGGACGATCGGCAGAGGTGGCGCCGCCGCGTTGCCGCCGCCCCGTTTCGTCGAGGAAGCGGCAGCGGCAGGCGTCGGCCACACGTTCGCCGGCGATGACGGCTATTTCGTGGGCGGAGGTGTCGCGACCTTCGACTGCGACGACGACGGCTTGCCGGACCTGTACCTCGCCGGCGGCGCCGCACCCGCCGCGCTGTACCGCAACCGCAGCACCCCCGGTGGCCCCCTCCGATTCGAGGACATCACCGAGCCTGCGGTCGCGCTCGACCACGTGACCGGCGCCTATCCGCTCGATGTCGACGGCGACCGCCACACCGACATCGTCGTGCTGCGGCTCGGCGAGGAGGTCCTGCTCCGGGGCCTCGGGGATTGCCGGTTCGCCGCGGCGGACGCCTCGTTCGGGTTCGACGGTGGGCCCGGCTGGACCACGGCGTTCAGCGCGACCTGGGAGACTCCGGACGCCAAGCTCCCGACGCTGGCCTTCGGCGACTACCAGGAGCTCGACGCCCAGGGCGAATGGACCGGGCGCTGCTCGGACGACCGGCTGCTGCGACCGACGCCCGGTGGCACGTCGTACGCGCCGCCGATCGCGCTGTCACCGAGCTTCTGCACGCTCTCGATGCTGTTCAGTGACTGGGATCGGTCCGGCCGCAGCGACCTGCGCGTCTCCAACGACCGCCACTACTACCGCGAGGACGGCCAGGAACAGCTCTGGCGCATCGATCCGGGCGTCGCGCCGCGGCTCTACACCCAGGCGGAGGGCTGGCAGCCGCTGCGGATCTGGGGCATGGGTATCGCCGACGAGGACCTCGATGGCGACGGCTATCCCGAGTACTACCTGACCAGCCAGGGTGACAACAAGCTTCAGACGCTGGCGAACGGACCCGCGACGCCGGATTACAAGGACATCGCGCTCAAGCTCGGGGTGACCGCACATCGCCCGTACACCGGCGACGTTTCGCTCGCATCGACCGCCTGGCATCCGGCGTTCGAGGACGTCAATGACGATGGCTACCCCGACCTGTACGTGACCAAGGGCAATGTCGAGCAGCAGCTCGACAACGCGATCAAGGACCCGAGCAACCTCTTGATCGGGCAGGCCGACGGGACGTTCGTGGAGGGAGGCGAGGCGGCCGGCATCGTCGACTTCGAGAAGGCCCGGGGAGCCGCTGTCGCCGACCTCAACGCCGATGGGTTGCCGGACATCGTCCAGGTCGTGCGCCGGGCGAACGTGCGGCTGTGGCGCAATCTCGGAGCGGGCGAGGGAACGACGACGCAACCGATGGGCCACTGGCTCGGGGTGAACCTCGACCAGGACGCCCCGAACCACGACGCGATCGGCGCCTGGATCGCTGTTCGGGCCGGCGACCTCCATCGTGACCGCGAGGTGACCGTGGGCGGCGGCCACGTCAGCGGGCAGCTTGTGCCGATCCATTTCGGCCTCGGCAGGGCGACGAAGGCCGAGGTGCAGGTGACCTGGCCCGATGGCGAGGTGGGGCCGTGGTTGCCGACCGACGCCGATGGCGTGATCACCGTTCGGCGGGGTGCCAGCGCCGTCGAACCAGTGTCGCCTGTCGTGGCACCGTAGGTCGGATGGCAGCCTCGCGTCGCGCCCGTCTCTCGGAGGTCGACCTGCCCGATCTGGGGCGGCCGTCGGTCACCCCCGAGATCTCGCCAACGCTGTACGCCGCCCGACTGGAGCGGCTGCGCGAGCGCATGGTGGGGGCCGGATACGACCGTGTCGTCGTCTACGCCGACCGCGAGCACAGCGCCAACATGGCCTGGCTCACCGGGTTCGACCCCCGGTTCGAGGAGGCGATCCTGGTCGTCGGGGCGAGCGGGGAGCCGGCGATCCTGGTCGGGAACGAATGCTACGGGACAGCCGGCGCGGCGCCGTTGCCGATGCGCCGCCATCGCTTCCAGGACCTGAGCTTGCCGAGCCAGCCGCGGGATCGGTCGGCACCACTGGCCGAGATCCTCGGCGATGAGGGCGTCACCGACGGGGTCCGCGTCGGCGTCATCGGGTGGAAACCCTACGCCGACCGCTCGATGCTCGACGTCCCCTCGTTCCTGGCCGACGAGTTGCGGCGGCGGGTCGGCCCGAGAGGGATCGTCGAGAACGCCAACGACCTGCTGATCGATGCGGCGGACGGGCTGCGCGTGATCAATGAGGTCGAGCAGCTTGCGGCGATGGAAGCCGCGGCGTGCACGACATCGAGCGGGGTCCTGTCGCTCATCCGCGGTCTTCGACCCGGCCTTCGCGAGCGCGAGGCTGTCGCGCTTCTCGGCTGGGACGGCACGCCGCTGTCGTGTCACCTGATGTTGACGGCCGGGCCACGCGCCGCGTACGGATTGCTCGGTCCCGGCGACCGACCGATCGAACGCGGCGACCCGTTCACGGTGGCGTTCGGGATCTGGGGCGCGCTCAACTGTCGCGCAGGGTTCGTGGTCGAGGACGCGGACGGGCTACCGGACGGGATCCGCGACTATGTCGATCGCCTCGTCGGCCCGTATTACGCTGCCGTCGCCGAGTGGTATGGCGCGCTACGGATCGGCCAGACCGGGGGCGCGCTCCACGACATCATCGCGCGACATCTCGGCGACCCGTTCTTCGGCATCTTCCTCAACCCGGGGCACCAGATCAGCCTCGACGAGTGGGTGAATTCGCCGATCCGGCGCGGCTCGGCCATCGAGCTGCGGTCGGGGATGGCGTTCCAGGTCGACATCATCCCGGCGACGGGCACGCCGTATTTCACGACGAACATCGAGGATGGCCTCGCCCTCGCCGACGCGCCGCTGCGCGACGCGTTCGCGGCCGGCTACCCCGATGCCTGGTCGCGCATCCAGGCGCGGCGCGCCTTCATGGCCGACCAGCTCGGGATCGACCTGCATCCCGACGTCCTGCCGTTCTCGAATATCCCGGCCTACCTGCCGCCGTACCTGTTACGGCCGGGCCTGGCCATGACGGTCGGGTGACCGGGAGCACGACGGGGGAGGCGGATCGCGTCGTCCTGACGCGCGATGAGGCGACCCTCACGGTCGACCCCAGCGCCGGTGGCCGGATCGCATCGCTCGTGCTGCGCCGGCGCGAGGTCCTCGTCACGGACGGTGCCAGCCCGCTCTGGTGGGGCTGCTATCCGATGGTGCCGTTCGCCGGGCGGATCCGGGACGGCCGGTTCCTGTTCCGCGGTCGGGCGTACCAGGTCCCGCTGACGATGCCACCGAACGCCATCCACGGCACGGTCTTCGATCGCGCGTGGCAGGTCACGTTCCGTGGCGAGGACCGCGTCGAGCTCGAGTCCGAGCTCGGGCCCGATTGGCCGTTCCGTGGACGCGTCACCCAGGCGATCGTGCTGGTCCCCGGCGGTCTCGAGGCGACGTTGACCGTCGAGGCGACCGATGCGATGCCGGTGGTCCTGGGCTGGCACCCGTGGTTCCGGCGCGAAGTCGACGGGATCGCCGCGGAGCTCGACTTCGAGGCGCACGCGATGTATGCCCGCGACTCGAGCGGTCTGCCGACCGGGGCGACGATCCCGCCGACACCCCGACCGTGGGACGACGCGTTCACCGACATCGTCATCCCGCCTCGACTGACGTGGCCCGGAGTCCTCCGACTGGACCTCCGCTCGACTGCCCCGTTCTGGGTCGTGTTCGACGAGCGCGACGCCGCGATCTGCGTCGAGCCACAGACGGCGCCCCCTGATGCGTTCAACCTCGCGGCCGTGGTCGGGGTCGATCCGCCGGTCGCGGCTCCCGGTCGTCCGGCGAGCATCGCGATGGCGTGGCGCTGGGAGCTCCTCGGCCCGGCGTCCGTGCCGGCACCCGCACCTTCCGCCGCCAGGCCGCCGAAGAAGCGATCTCCGGCGACGAAGCGGGCTACGCCTTCGAAGCCGCCCCGGACGCGTCGGGCACGTTCACCCCGGTGACCCGGTTCTTCCCGGCGCGCTTGCTCGTGTACATGGCACGGTCGGCGCTGATCATCAGCTCGTCAGCCGTCCCGCCATCATCGGGGTAGGACACCACCCCGACCGAGAGCGACGGGCGCACTGTGTCATCCGGCAACGCGAGGTCAAGCTCATTGACTCCGATGCGGATCTTCTCGGCGAGCACGAACGC
>Ga0207708_10002220_pt1 | contig 14360 bp, 9 predicted proteins | sample KBSK5101metaG_FD_184340 | JGI IMG/M metagenome (GOLD analysis project Ga0207708, IMG submission 184340) | Corn, switchgrass and miscanthus rhizosphere microbial communities from Kellogg Biological Station, Michigan, USA - KBS K5-10-1 metaG... | ecosystem: Host-associated > Plants > Roots >...
CCCGATGCGGAGACCATGGCGCACCGCTTCGCCAATCCGCAGGAAGGCTATACCTACGGCCGCACCTCCAACCCCACGGTCACCAGCTTCGAGCAGCGGCTCGCGGCGATGGAGGGCACGGAGGCGGCCATCGGCACTTCCACCGGCATGGCCGCCATCCTGCTGCTGGGGATGGGCGTGCTGCGCGCCGGCGACCACGTGGTCTGCTCGCGATCGGTGTTCGGCTCCACGCTGAACCTGTTCGCCAAGGAGTTCGGCAAGTTCGGCGTGCTCTTCTGAGCCAGCCAGGTCGGCCCAAGAGTCGTCTGGGGGACCAACCTCGCCGGCCTCAATCATTCCGGGCAAGTCCCAGAGCGGAGTGTTAGGTATTCCTTCGACGTCCGACAAGAGATCCAACACCTGTTTCAGTTCTTCGCGTGCAGCAAAAAGGCGACCCCGTTTCCCGGCACGCCCCGGCAGGAGTAGCTTGCCTATTCGCGCGCCGAGTTCGAGGAGCGGCGAAAACAAAATCGACGTGAATTCGAGCACACCGGCAAGCCGCGCAAGCGCGCGAAAAGGAAATCGTCGGAATAGCGACTTGGGGAGAACCGACAAGAGAAATAAATAAACCGGAAGCGCAATGACCAGGGCCAGCAAGAATCCTACATAGCCGAACCACCGAAACAGCTGGCTTGTCAGCAACAGCAGAGCGACGATGTCCGCCGCATTCGTGATGAGCAGAACGGTTGCCAGCAATCGTTCGGGGTGCTTGAGCAGGCGATTCAACTGCAAAGCTGCCGGAACGCGCCGCTTCACATTTTGCCGCAATCGCACCGGATCGATCGACAGCAGACCGCTTTCGATTCCGTTGAAGAAAAACGAAATGATCCAGCAACAAACGATAATGATGACCGCGACCGTCATGCCGCCTCCTCGAATGCGTTTGTAGTTTTCTCCAGTAGGACTTCTTCGATTCTCTTGCGCGTGGCACGACGAACAGTGATCGCAAGGCCGGGGATCTCGAGTTTCGTTCCGGAAGACGGCATATAACCCAGGCGTGTAAAAACCAATCCGCCGATGGTGTCGATCCCTTCAGCGTCAATTTCAAAGCCGAGATGTTCGGTCAAATCGTCCAGACGCGCGTTGCCGCTCACGAGAAATTTGCCGTTCCCGAGAGGCTCGATGTAAAACTGCGAACCATCGCGCGGCGTGGTGCCACTGAGAATTTCCTCGACGATATCCTCCATGGTGATGATTCCTTCAATGCCGCCGAATTCGTCGACCACGACGCCCATGCCCTGGGGATGCGTCAGAAAACGCTTGAGCAATTCCACCGCGCGCATGGTCTCTGCGATGAACGACGGCGGGATCAGCCTCTCGGTGTAATGTTCCGATGGATCGAGCAGGAAAAGTTTTACATCGATGATGCCGAGAATTTGATCAGGCGTGTCGGCATAAACGGGAACGCGCCGATGTCGTTTCTCCTTTAGACGCGCGATTGCTTCCTCGTTAGTTAAATCATCCGGCAGCATGAAGCTGTCCACACGCGGCGTCATGCAATCCTTTGCCGTTCTATCGCCTAATTTGATGATTTCCTGAATCATCTCCGCTTCGCCTTGGTACAACGTCCCTTCCTCTTCACCGATCTGAAGCAGCGTTCCAAGTTCCTCGTCGCTTAAGCGCGGTCGACTGCGCGAATGCGCTGGCGTGAAACGATCGAGCACATAATCGCTCATGGTTTCGAGTCCGCGGCCGACGCGATCGAGAAACGGCATTGCGATTTGCAAGGTGAAAGCGCCGACCGCCGAAAGCTTCGAAGGTGCCGCGAGGGCCACTAGTTTCGGCACTAAATCGCAGAGCAACACCACGATCGCGAAGATCAAAATGCCGGCCAGCCATTGCGGAACCCGCCCCGCAAGCGGGCCTTCCCAGAGAAAGAAAAGACACAACACCACTAGCAGCACGTTGACTAATCCGTCTCCCAGCAGCAGCACATTCAAAACGTGACGCGGATTTTCGCGGAAAAGCTGTATGAAATTGGTAAGCCCCGCATGATTTGCTTCGAGGCGGCGCAGCTGATGTGTCTTTAGCAAAGAGAGTGCTGTCTCCACTCTGGAAAATAGTGCGGAGCAAAAGATCAAAACGGCGATGCCGCCCAGCACAACGGCCAGCGTGAAGGCACTCATTTTTGCGGCAGCAAACTCCGCGCGCCTTGCCCGGCGTTTCCGGCGCGAACGACAGGGGAGGGCGGACGATGTCCCTCCGAATGGTTGGTGGTTCGTGGTTTGCTCATCCTCTGAGCCGCGAGCAAATTAATGCTCCCAATGAACAAACGCGAGAGGATTTCACAATGGGTGGCCGAAGCGGCTGGGGAAAACGTGAACCCGCACCAGGCCGACGTGGAAAAACATCCGTATTACCTCGCGTTTTTTCGCTGCTGGAACGAACAGCGGTACTACGAGGCGCACGATGTTCTGGAGCAGCTTTGGCTCAACAGCAAATCGCCCGATGCCGCCTTTTTCAAGGGCTTGATCCAGGCGGCCGGCGCGTTCGTTCATCTTCAAAAGCGCTTCGAACATCCGTCGCACGCAAAGCATAGCAGGCGCTTGCCTCCCGCGGTGCGTTTGTTTCGGCTGGCGCAGAAAAATCTCGCGAACTTCGCGCCGTGGCATCACGCGCTGGATGTTGCCGCGCTTTGCCAGCTTTTGAGCCGATACGCCGATGAGATCATCGCGTCGGATTACACAATCAATCCGTGGTCTCCCAAAACCGCGCCGAAGCTACAATTACGGAAGGTAGGGGCGGTTCACCCGAACCGCCCAGGCGATTGAGGTCAATCGCCCCTACCTCGTGAAGATCAATTTGATTCCCGCAATAATTAGCACTGCCGCAAGGCAAAGCGAAATTACGCGGACCGCGAAACGCCTGCTCCCCAGATGCGAGCCGATAATGCCGCCGATAATTGCTGCCGCTGCGAGAATGAATCCGAGCGAAGGGATGGTGCGGGTTTTTGTGAAGTAGCCAATCAATCCTGCAATCGAGTTCACCCAGATGAACAGCGCAGAGACGGCGGCGGCTTGCCGAATTTGAGCCCAACGACAAAAAAGCAGGATCGGCGTTAGGAAAATTCCGCCTCCAGTTCCGGTTAATCCTGCGAGGAACCCGAGCGCTCCACCCACACCTATCGCGACCGGCTGCGACGGAGGAGATGTTTGCGGCGCATCACTACGACGAACCAATAGTCGGGCTGCTGAGAATAGTAGCACAACACCGATAAGAATCTTCAGGACTGACGCAGATGGTTGCAAATAACCACCGAGATATGCTGCCGGAATGGACAGCAGCGCGAATGGCCAAAACAACTTCCACGAGAAATATCCGGCGCGCCAAAACTGGAACGTACCGATGGAGGCCACCAAAATATTGAGCACAAGGGCAGTTGGACGAATCACAACGGGTGCGATTCCAAACAACGTCATCGTTGCGATGTAACCTGACGCACCGGCGTGACCGACCGACGAGTAAAGCAACGCGATGACTCCGATGGCGAGGAAAAGAAGGATCAGATGCGTCGTGTCCATACTTGTGGAATTCTCCGTCATTCTGAGCGAAGGGGAGCGGAGTCGAAGAATCCCGTAGCGCAACCTGATCGTTCCGCAACGGGATTCCTCGACTTCGCTCGGAATGACAAGAATTGTGATCCCGAGGCAATATGGTTCGCTTCCCCTTTGGCATTCTGGCGTTAGTTTGGCTGGTGACAGCAAATCATAACGATGCTGGCCCCACACTAGTGGACGCTCAGCGCTCAGAAAGCTCCTCTACGAAAAAGAGCGAGCACACGAACCGGCTGGCGCACGAGAAGTCGCCTTATCTTCTCCAGCACGCGCATAATCCAGTGGACTGGTATCCGTGGGGCGAAGAAGCGTTCGCGAAGGCGCGCGGGGAAAACAAACCGATCTTTCTCTCGGTCGGTTATTCGACCTGTCACTGGTGCCATGTCATGGCCCACGAATCATTCGAGAACGAAGAAATGGCCGCGATCATGAATCGCGAGTTCGTGAACATCAAGGTGGATCGCGAAGAGCGCCCCGATGTTGATCGTGTTTACATGACCTTTGTTCAAGCGACGACAGGCAGCGGCGGCTGGCCGATGAGCGTTTGGTTGACGCCTGACCTGAAACCGTTTGTGGGAGGGACCTATTTTCCGCCGGAGGAGCGGTACGGTCAGCCAGCTTTCAAAAAAGTGCTGGAGCGGATCGCGACAGCTTGGAAGGAAGATCACGACAAAATTGTGGAGCAGGGGAGCAGGATCGTTGAGGCGCTTCGCGAATCTCAATTTGCCGCACCGGGTGAAGGGAAAATCGACGGCTCGGTTCTGGATGCCGCCTATAAACAGCTAGATCGCAGTTATGACCCGAAGGAAGGCGGGTTCGGTACTGCGCCGAAATTTCCGCGGCCAGTCACGCTTAATTTTCTCACGCGATTCTATGCACGAGATCCCAAGAGCGATGCCGCCAAGCACTCCCTCGACATGACGCTGTTCACGCTGCGTAAAATGGCTGCGGGCGGAATGCATGATCACATTGGCGGCGGGTTTCATCGTTACTCGGTCGATCGGTATTGGCACGTGCCGCACTTCGAGAAAATGCTTTACGACCAGGCGCAGCTCGCCGTCGCCTATCTCGACGCATTCCAAATCACAAGAGATAAGCAATTCGAATCAGTCGCGCGCGACATCCTCGATTACGTCGCTCGCGATATGACGTCGAAAGAAGGCGGCTTTTTCTCCGCCGAGGACGCCGACAGCCCCGTCCCTGCAGCGGCGATCTCCGATCGCCGAAGCGAACCGGATGTCGACGCCCAGAGAACGCCGCTACATAAGACCGCAGAAGGCGCATTCTACATCTGGACGAAAAAAGAAATCGACGAGGCACTCGGTGATTCCGCCGAGGTTTTCGATTTCCATTACGGCGTCCAAGCGCACGGCAACGCCCCGGAAGGAAGCGATCCGCACGATGAATTCCGCGGGAAGAACATTCTAATCGAGCGCCACACGATCGCTGAAATCGCCCGACATTTTAAGAAGAGCGAAGCGGAGGTTGGAAAGATACTCACGCGATCGCGCGAGAAATTATTTGCGATCCGAACGCAACGTCCGCGTCCCCATCTGGACGATAAAATCATTTCCTCTTGGAACGGTTTGATGATCTCCGCCTACGCCCGCGCCGCGCAAGTAATCGACGAGCCGCGTTATCTCGAGATCGCAACGCGTTCTGCAAATTTTGTGCGGACAGGGTTGTACGATCCATCCCGCAAGATTTTGTATCGCAGTTACCGGGAGGGCCGGAGCAAGATCGAAGGGTTCGCTGATGACTACGCGTTCGTTGTTCGAGGTCTGCTCGATCTCTACGAAGCATCATTCGATGTCGAATGGCTGAAGCTCGCGAGCGACTTGCAGGCGACACAGGATCGCCTGTTCTTCGACGAGAAGAACGGCGGTTACTTCAGCAATAGCGGTCGGGATGAAAGCGTGTTCGTCCGGATGAAAGACGACAACGACGGTGCGGAGCCTGCTGCGAGTTCTATCGCGGCGTCGAACCTGCTGCGGTTATCGCAGATCTATGATGACCCGAAGATTGCTGAACGCGCGAAAAAGACGATCGATGCATTTGCGACGATACTTTCGCAGTTCTCTAGTGGGATGCCGCAGATGCTCGTCGCCGTCGAAAACTCGTTAAGCAAGCCGCGCCAGATCGTGATTGCTGGAAAGAAGGATTCGCCGGAAACCAAAGCGTTACTCAAGGAGGTTCAACGCCATTTTCTTCCAAACACAATCGTAATCCTGGCTGACGGTGGCCAAGGGCAGAAATACCTCCGCGAGCGAAATGAAGCGATCCGTGCGATGTCGCTGGTAGAAGGAAAACCAGCCGCGTACTTATGTGAGAATTTCACCTGTAAAGCGCCAGTGACGGACCCGAAGCAACTCGGCGACATCCTGAAGCTGTAGGCCTGGGACTCGATTACGCGGTGCGGCCGCAGCAGTTCTTATATTTTTTCCCGCTGCCGCACGGACAGGGTTCGTTACGACCGACTTTCGGCAATGAACGGCGAATTGGCAGATCGATTGATACTCCTCCGTCGCCATCGCCGTCTCCACCTACTGCGGCCATCGCACCGACTGGGTGGCGCATGCGCGCGTCAGCGGTTGCACTTGGCGCGGTTGGACCTTCTTCGCGCAGAAGGAACTGCGGCAATGTTGCGAGGAAATTTTCGAAAGCCTGCAGATTGGAAGTGCTGCGGAACAGATTGTTCAGGACTTCATTCTTAATGTTCGCCATCAATTCGACAAACATGTCGTATGCTTCGGTCTTGTATTCGATAAGCGGATCTTTTTGCGCGTAGCCGCGGAGATAAACGCCCTCGCGCAACGCGTCCATGGCATAAAGGTGCTCCTGCCACAGGCGATCGATCGCGTTCAGAATGATGTAACGCTCCAGGCTTTTTACGGCAGTCGGCTCTTCGTGGCTCGATTTGCGCTCGTAAGCGTTCTTGATCCTCTCGAGCAGGAACTGCGTGTTCTCTTCGGCGGTCCGGGTTTCAAATTGCGCCTTCTCCTTGGTCAGTCCGAGCGGAAAGGTCGTGTTTATCCAGTGGATCAGGCCCGTATAATTCGGTTCCTCCTCCCTACCGAAATATTCTTTCACTTTAGCCGGCACGGCTTCATCGATCACTTCGTAGATGTGCGTGCGCGGTTCCTCGGAATCGATGACTTCATTGCGCCAGGTGTAAACAACCTCGCGCTGCATGTTCATGACGTCGTCGAAATCGAGTGTCCGTTTTCGGACGAGATAGTTGCGTTGCTCGACGCGTTTCTGCGCTGTCTCAACAGATTTATTCAGCCAGCGATGCTCAAGCTCCTGACCTTCCTCAAGCCCGAAGCGTTCCATGATTTTTGTCATTCGATCGGCGGCGCCGAAGTTCCGCATCAGATCGTCTTCAAAACTCACGTAAAACCGCGATGCGCCGGGGTCGCCCTGACGCGCGCAGCGTCCGCGTAATTGCCGATCGATCCGCCGCGCTTCATGCCGCTCGGTGCCGACAACCATCAGTCCACCGACTTCTATGACGCCCGGACCCAGCTTAATGTCGGTGCCGCGTCCAGCCATGTTGGTGGAGATCGTGACCGTGCCGGGTTGTCCGGCCCGCGCCACGATCTCGGCTTCCTGCATGTGGAACTTTGCGTTCAACACGTTGTGCGGAATTTTCTCCCGCTTCAGCATTCGGCTCAGTAACTCGGAGGCTTCCACGCTCACCGTTCCGACCAGCACCGGCTGATGCCTCGCGTGGGCCTCCTTGATTTCCTTGATAACGGCGTTGTATTTTTCGCGACGCGTTTTGTAGATGCGATCGTTGGCATCCGTCCGACGCACCGGCCGGTTCGTCGGGATCATGTTGACGTCGAGCTTGTAAATGTCGTGGAACTCTGCCGCTTCCGTCTCGGCGGTGCCCGTCATTCCCGCGAGTTTCTGATAAAGCCGGAAGTAATTTTGGATGGTGATGGTCGCCAGGGTTTGCGTTTCGCGGTCGATCTGTACGCCTTCCTTCGCTTCCACGGCCTGATGCAGCCCGTCGCTCCAACGGCGCCCTGGCATTTTGCGTCCAGTGAATTCGTCAACGATGACAACCTTGTTGTCTTCGATCACGTACTGCACGTCCTTCTCGAACAAGCAGTAGGCGCGTAGCAATTGCGAGATGTTGTGGATGCGCTCCGCCTGCGCGTCACAATGCTGCTGGCGCTCGGCTTTTCTTTTGTCTTTCTCCTCAGGCGAAAGCGTCTCGTCGAGATCGATCTCCGTGAATTCGTTAATTAGGTCCGGCAAAACAAATGAGTTTGGATCATCGGGATTCAGAAAGGCGCGGCCCTGCTCCGAGAGATCGGATTCGTTCGACTTCTCATCTATGGTGAAAAACAATTCTTCCTTGAGCGCAAACAGCTCTTCTTTGCGCGTGTCCTGGAAAAAAGAAAGCTCGGCTTTATCGACGGCGCGGCGCTTGTCAGGGTCCTCCATCATGCGCAAAAGCTGCTTGTTGCGCGGCTGACCGAGTTTCACCTTGAACATGAGACGACCACCCGTCTCGACCTCGCCCTGCTCAAATTTCTCGATCGCTTCGCTCGCTACGCGGTTGCAAAGCATGTTTTGCTTCCGCACCAATTGCTCGATCAGCGGCTTCCATTTGTCGTATTGATGAGTGGAAATCGTAGCCGGACCGCTGATGATGAGCGGCGTCCGCGCTTCATCGATGAGAATGGAATCGACTTCGTCGACGATCGCGTAACAATAGCCGCGCTGCACCTGTTGTTCGCGCGTTGTGGCCATGCCGTTGTCGCGCAGATAATCGAAGCCGAACTCGCTGTTCGTGCCGTAAGTGATGTCCATCGCGTACTGCTCACGGCGCACATCGGGTTCCTGATCGTGTTGAATGCAACCGACCGTTAGGCCGAGGAAACCGTAAAGTTGCCCCATCCATTCGGCATCGCGCCGGGCCAGGTAATCATTTACCGTCACGAGGTGCGCGCCTCGGCCAGTGAGCGCGTTCAGGTAAAGCGGCAATGTCGCGACCAAGGTTTTACCTTCCCCGGTCGCCATTTCTGCGATTCGGCCCCTGTGCAAAACGATACCGCCGAGCAATTGCACGTCGAAGTGCACCATGTCCCAGACCATCGGCTGATCGCACACCGTGAAGCTGTGTCCCCGATCCTTGAGCCGACGCGCAGCGTTTTTCACCACCGCAAATGCTTCGGGCAAGATTTCATCCAGCTTCCTCCACTGCTCTTGCAGGTCCGGAATCTTCGAAATTTCTTCCGCCCAACCCGCAGTTTTCGCCCGCAACTCGTCATCCGACAAGCTCTTGAACTGCTCGTCGAACTCGTTGATCTGGCGAACAGTCGGCGTCAGACGCCTGAGCTCGCGCTGATTTTTCGACCCTAAGATTTTCTTTAAAATCCAAGCAACCATTTGAACCCGTAATATCGGTTAGATTCCCGCAGTATCAATCGTCCGCGGGATGACTCAGGACGTTCTCTTTCTCATTCGCTCTCTTCGGTCCGCATTTCAATCTTAGCTCACATATGTGATCAAACATTGAAATGGAATCGCACCTGTCGAGGAATGCTTCTCGCAGCACGGTAAAGCGCGTGCATGCAAGATGATTGGAGGAGCCCGCTCCACGGGTTCGTTACGGGACTGGAGGGGTTAAGAAAAGCTCCTCGGTAAATCGACTGCTCTTCGCAACAGGCGCAAATAATGGCTGCGCGAAATTTGGATACCGCCAAACTGTTGCAGATGAGGCGTGAGCCACTGTGTGTCGAGCAGGACGAACTTGCGCGCGCGCAAATGTTCTACAAGCGCTACGAGCGCAATCTTGGATGCATCGGTTACGCGATGAAACATTGATTCGCCAAAAAACGCGCCGCCTACTGCGACACCGTAAAGACCGCCGGCGAGCCTGTTTTCCTTCCAAGCCTCGACTGAATGAGCGTGACCGAGCTCATGCAGCCGCGTGTAGCTGTCGATGATGTCGCGATTGATCCAGGTATTTTCGCGGTCCGCGCACGCTTGGACTACCGTCGAAAACGCCTTGTCGATGGTAATTTCAAACGGTTTCCTGCGCACGAGTCGCCGCAATGCATGTGGCACATGAAAATCCTCAAGTGGCAGGACGGCTCGCGGGTCGGGCGAAAACCACTCGATCGAGTCGTCGTTCATGGCCATCGGAAAAACACCGAGCCGGTAGCCTTGGAGCAAGAGGTCGGGATCGATCATTCGGCGAATGGTTGAAGGGTTAAATCGTTGAAAGGTTGAAGGGGCGGACTGTTCTTCCCTTTTTAACACTTCAACCCTTTAACTCTTCAACTTTGTTGCAATGAAATCCGCGCTTCATAAAATAAGCAGATGAAGCCCCTTGCAATTCCGCTGGCAATGGCATTGCTGGCCTTGGGCGGCTGCGCGGACCCGCTCGAACAACGCAGCGGACAGGAAATGCAAGAGCAGTTTGGGCGCGGTATCACCGGGCAGGGAACGCTTGGGCCAATGGACCGCGCATCCGACGACCCTGCGGCGGAACATAGCGTGCCGCAAACACATCCGTAGAATGTGAAGACCTCAGAACGCCCAACGCACTCGAAAATTCTCATTCTCGATTTCGGCTCGCAGTACACCCAGGTCATTGCGCGCCGGATCCGGGAATGCCAGGTGTATTCGGAGATCATACGTTTCGACACACCGGCCGCTGAAATCGCCGCAATGCAACCCAAGGGACTGATTCTTTCAGGCGGGCCAGCTAGCGTGTACGACAAAGGCGCACCTCAGGTCGATCCAGGAATCTTTTCGTTAGGCGTTCCAATATTGGGAATTTGTTATGGGCTAATGCTGATGGCGCATCATCTTGACGGCCATGTCGTTTTCACCGGGCGCCGTGAGTATGGCGCCGGCGTGTTGCATATGGCGAATCGATCGGAGCTATTCGATGGATTAGGCAACCAGCTCGACGTTTGGAACAGTCATGGCGACGAGGTAACGGCATTGCCGAAAGGTTTTCGCGTTGTCGGAACAACCGACGGTTGCGATTTCGCAGCCGTCGATGATCCGCAACGCAAACTTTATGGGCTGCAATTTCATCCCGAAGTTGCGCACACACCGCGAGGCAAAGAGATCCTGCAAAATTTCGTCTATCACATTTGCCACTGCGCGATGGACTGGACGATGGGCTCGTTCATCGAAGAAGCTTGCACCCGCGTCCGTAAGCAGGTCGGCGACGACAAAGTCGTGCTCGGTTTGAGCGGCGGAGTTGATTCTTCAGTGACCGCCGCGCTCCTGCACAAAGCTATCGGCGATCAGCTCACGTGCATATTCGTGAACAATGGTCTGCTGCGCGCACGCGAAGAAGAGATCGTGCAGCGTGTTTTCGGCGAAAATTTCCACATCAAACTCAAGTACGTGGACGCCTCAGAGCGGTTCCTGTCGAAACTGCGCGGTGTCACTGATCCGGAGGAGAAGCGCAAAATCATCGGCAACGAGTTCATCCGGGTGTTCGAAGACGCAATCGTAGATCTTGCGAAAACTAACGACGGACCTGTCCGCCGTAGCGTGGGCGAAGGCGGATCGCCGGTTTCCGATCATAAGTTCCGCTTTCTGGCACAAGGCACGTTGTATCCGGATGTAATCGAGAGCGTGTCTATCGAGGGGAACCCTGCCCAGGTCATTAAGACGCATCACAACGTCGGCGGGTTGCCAGAGAAAATGCATTTCGAGTTGGTCGAACCGGTGCGGCAATTGTTCAAAGACGAAGTGCGCCAGGCGGGCCTGCAGCTTGGTTTGCCGAAAGAGATCGTCTATCGGCAGCCATTCCCCGGGCCGGGTCTTGCCGTTCGCATACTGGGCGAGGTCACGCCTGAGCGACTGGCGATCCTGCGCGAGGCTGACACGATCGTGCAAAGCGAAATGGAAATCGCCGGCTGGTATTACAAAGTGTGGCAATCATTCGCCGTCTTGCTACCGGTGCAATCTGTGGGCGTAATGGGTGACCAGCGCACCTATGAAGATACAATCGCGCTGCGAATCGTTGAAAGCCAGGATGGCATGACTGCCGACTGGGTACGAATCCCTTACGAATTGCTCGCGCGCATATCCAATCGCATCTGCAACGAAGTTAAGGGCGTTAATCGCGTCGTGTTCGACATCTCAAGCAAACCACCGAGCACGATCGAGTGGGAATAGGTCCTATTCGTCCCATTTGTGGCGTGGGGACAAATGAGACCTATGGGACGTATGTGTCTTACCCGATCTGTGCGACGGCGCTCATGAACTCTGGGAGATCTTTGCCGTTGCGCGCGGCGTGATTGAGCGCGTCGAGGCGAGCGTCCATAGCGGCTTCGGGCAGGGCGACGCGGTGTGAGTAGGCGCCGTTTGAAAAGACGATTTCGTCCCATTGAATGGATGAGATCTCATCGTTGAAACGGGCCACGGCGCGGCCGCGGAAGAACGCACGTGTGGTTTCCGGCGGATTGAAGATCGCCGATTTGATTTCGTCCTCGGTGGCGACGCGGCGCATCAGACCTTTGCGAACCAATTCATAGTACAACCCGCGGTCAAGATCGAGATTGTGATACTCGAGGTCGATCGATTGCAGCCAGGGATCGCTCCAGGAAAGTTTTTCGTCCTGCTGCAGCGCATCCAGCAGGAATTTTTTAGCGGACCAATCGACGCGATCCCGCGTTGACATCGGATCGCGTTCGAGATCGTTCAGCACATTTTCCCATTCGGACAAGATCCATGCGTGCTCATCGTCTGGCGGATTGCGCCACAGCTTGCTGGCAGCGCGCAAATAAATTCGTTGCACATCAATCGCAGAAATTTTGCGACCGTCCTTCAATTCGATGATCCAATCGTAAGTTTGATCGCGACTGATCGATTTATTCGTGTCAACTGGTTGCGCAATCTCCAGCTGTGGCGCTTCCCCGCGCTCGATCAGATCCAGGACCAGTGCGGAGGTCCCAATCTTCATCGCTGTGGCCCATTCGCTCATGTTGGAATCGCCAAGGATCACGTGAAACCGGCGATAGCGACTTGCGTCCACATGCGGCTCATCGCGCGTGTTGATCAGCGGACGTCGATTCATCGTGTCGATGCTCACCACCACGCTGAAAAAATCGGCGCGTTGCGAAATCTGATAGATTCCCGGCTCCCCCTGGCTGCTCTCGCCCTCAATCCCCATTTTCCCCGCGCCGGAGAAAATCTGGCGAGTGACAAGAAACGGCAGGATGCCTGCGACGATCCGATCCCACGGGATATCGCGGGTCATCAGGTAATTGTCATGGCAACCGTAGCTGTGGCCGGCAAAATCGGTGTTGTTCTTGTAAAGGCGGACCTCGTAGCCGGACGGTAATTTTTGATTTCGACGTCGTGCGCATTCTGCGAGGATGCGCTCTCCCGCTTTGTCCTGGGCGGCAATCTGCTGGAGTGTTGTGCACTCTGGAGTCGAATATTCCGGGTGCGCGTGATCGTTGTAAAATCGCGCGCCGTTTGAAAGCACAAGGTCGCTTTTTATTTCCTCGAAGCTAAGTGGGCGACGTTTGTCGATCTCGTAGTAAGCCGATTCGTCAGTGTCCTGAAGTAATTCCCGGGCGCGAAACCCGCGGGCGTCGAGGTGCGGATCTTCGAGGTCATAATCCCATTTCATCAGCGCGCCGTGATCGGTGTAACGGCGCACCAACTCAATCGATTCGGCCACCACATCCACGCTCTCCGCACCCGACAGCGTGATGCCGTATTCCGTCTCCAGCCCAAAGACGCGTCTCATTCTATCCCTGCTTTCCTCATCGTGCCCCAACCCCCTTCACCGTCGATCTTTCACACAGATAATCACAAAATATATAATCGAAGTACTATAAAGGCAGGCGGATTTGCTGGTAACCGCGGGGGTTCGGCCATATACGCGGGAAGCTGTCAGCTTCCCCTACAGACTGGAATCACCGTTTGCACGCGTATTAAATCACCGACGTTGTACGCACGCGGGCGTCCGACACTGGCCTAACAGGTGAAATCTTGACGACGTTTTCCGGATCGTAATCGATCAGCTTGAGCCAATCCTCGGTAATGTCGGTAGCTGGGAAAATGTCGTTCTCCGCGTACTCCGCATTAAAGGCGAGTTGCAGGTCCATTTCCCGAATTCCTTCGTCCTGTTGAGTTCCGATGGCCCGTTTAATCGCGATCGCCTTCGCGCGCTCCACGATCGAGGCGATGATTGCGCCGCTAATGAGATCGCTGCGGTAAAGCGTTTCTTTGCGACCACTGCGCAGGGTCACTTCCAAAAATTTATTTTCATCACGCCGGGCAAATTGCCAGTCAACAAACCGCTCGATCAAGCGTTCGATGGACGCGCCGATTCCATCCGCTTCCTTCGCCAGCACGCCATCGTATGGCAGATTGTCGGTGAGATAGATGCGGTAAATTTCGCGCGTGCCTTCCTTGTCCGGTCGATTGACTTTGATTTTTCGGTCGATCCGCCCCGGACGCAAAATTGCGGGATCGATCAGATCCGCGCGGTTCGAAGCGAGAATGATCACAACGTCATTGAGCGAATCGATTCCGTCCATCTCCGAGCAAAACATCGGCACCAATGTGGAAAGAATGTTCGAGTGCCGTGATGCTCGCCGTGTTCCCAAGATCGATTCGGCTTCATCAATAAAAAGGAACGGCATGAAACCTTCTTTTCGTTTCTCGCGGGCAGTACTAAAAATTTCGCGCACCATTCGTTCCGATTCTCCTACCCACATGTTGAGGATCTCCGGACCTTTCACGTGCATGAAATATTCGCGCATC
>Ga0207708_10002221_pt1 | contig 14357 bp, 12 predicted proteins | sample KBSK5101metaG_FD_184340 | JGI IMG/M metagenome (GOLD analysis project Ga0207708, IMG submission 184340) | Corn, switchgrass and miscanthus rhizosphere microbial communities from Kellogg Biological Station, Michigan, USA - KBS K5-10-1 metaG... | ecosystem: Host-associated > Plants > Roots >...
CGAGACTGAGAAAGGAGTCTTAATGGCTACCACGACTGACAGCACCACCCGGACCGAGCGCCTGCTGACGCTCATGGCGAAGGGTGACGATCTCTTCAACGCGCGCGACTGGGAAGCGCTCGAGCCCATCCATCACCCCAACATGATCGCGCACATCCCCGGGAGCGCAGAGCCGATCTACGGAAGGGACGCGCACGGCGCGGCGATGAAGCAGCTGGTGCGGATGTTTCCAGACATCCGAGTGCAGACTCCTTACCCGATCCAGTTTGGAGACGGCGACTGGATCACGGTCGTCACCAACGCCAGCGGAACCTTCACCGAAGAGATGACGCTTCCAGACGGCAGCGTGATCCCGCCGACCGGAAAGGCGTTCGACCTCGAGTTCGCCCAGACCAGCAAGTGGGACGGCGACCAGCTCATCGTCATCTCCGCCTTCTGGGACACCGCGCTGCAGGCGAAGCAACTCGGACTTCCCCAATAACGCGAATCGAAGCGCCGCGGCAGTGCGTCGGGATCGACTTTGGTCTCGCCACCTGCCTTGAGGCAGGATGTCGGCGTGAGGGATTCGGCGTTGGGGGCGAGGATCGTCCCGGCCAACAAGGCATCCTGGGATGACCTGGAGGCGGTCCTCGCGGGCGCCAGCTGTCACGGGGGACGCTGCTACTGCCAGCGCTTCAAGCTCCATGGGACCGCGTGGCCCGGCGACGCGCTCGATCACGCGCAGATGCTGCGCGAGCAGACCGATTGCGGGCATCCGAAATCGGCCACGACAACCGGTCTTGTCGCCTATCTCGATGGTGAGCCGGCCGGGTGGTGCAACGTGGAGCCGCGCACCGCTTACCCGTATCTCCGGAGCGTGCCTTGGCGGAAGCGAAAAGAGGACAGAAGCGACGCCAGCATCTGGGCCGTGCCGTGCTTTATCACCCGCTCAGGGTTCCGTCGCCGCGGCCTCAGCTACGCGCTTGCACGCGCCGCCGTGGACTTCGCACGCGAGCGCGGGGCCCGTGCCCTGGAGGGCTATTCGATGATCCCCGAGCGTGGGAAGGACGTTCAATGGGGCGAGCTGAGCGTCGGCCACGTCAGCATCTTCACCGCCGCCGGCTTCGCAGAGGTCAGCCGCCCAACCCTCCGCCGCGCCGTCATGCGCATCGACTTCTAGTAGAGCTCGGGTGACATTCCCGCACGCTGGCGCACGCGGGTGCCTAAAGAGGCTTCGGATCTACCAGCATCGTTAGGTATGGAAGTGTTTGTCGTGGTCGTCGGGCAGCCGTCCGTCCCAGTCGCGCAGGTCACGCAGGAACTGTGCCGGCCAGCTTTTGGACCGCTCCCGCACTCGCTGGACCATCAAAGCGATGTTAAGGAGCAGAACCGCGAACGCCGCCGCCGCCAAGGGTGGGAGCCAATGAGGCATGTGGAAGAGCCTAACCCCCTCCGAACCAACTTGAAGTGTCGTGGTTTGATGGAACTGAGACGGTGAACCTGTGGCCGGTGCCCGTTAGTTTCTGCTCTCGTCGGTGGGCAGAGGCAAGCTAGGCCGTCGTCTTCGCCGCTGCCGTTTCGTGGTCGAACGCGAAGGGCTGATAGGTGCCGAAGTGCCAGACGTTTCCCTCCGGATCCTTCGCGCTGTAGTCACGCGAGCCGTAATCGGTGTCGAAGGGCTCGCGCAAGATCTCCGCCCCGGCCTCGCGAGCACGCGCGCAATGCGCGTCGGGATCGATGACCACCACGTAGATACCTCCGCCGCCGCCGCGCGTCGCTGGCGCATCGGGCTGTGACGAGCCGAACATGACGATCCCGTTTCCGAAGCGGAGCTCTGCGTGCTGGATCGTCCCGTCTCCGCCGTAGGCGGCGTGGCGTTTGGCACCGAAGGCGGCGGTCAAAAAGCCGAGCGCGGCGTTGGTGTCGTCGTAGACGAGGCTCGGAAAGACAGTCGGGTGTTCCATCGCAGGCTCCTTCGTTGGTGTGATTGGCCGGAGCGTACGACGGCCGCGGCCTGCTGTCTTGGACGAAATTGACGCCGTCAGGCGGCGATCCCACCGGAATCGAGACGCGCGGCGCGGAAGGTGGTCGGGCTCGTTCCGGCAAGCTCCCGGAACTCGCGGTTTAGGTGAGCCTGATCGGAGTACCCGCACTCGAAAGCGATCTCGGCCAGCCCTCGCACCCGCGACGCCCGAATCGCAGTGACCGCGCGGTCGAACCGGATCACCCGCGCGAGGAGCTTGGGGGTCAGCCCGATCTGCTCACGGAAGCGCGCGATGAGGCGGCGGTGACTCCAGCCGAGCGCCTCGGCGATTTCGCCGATCGGAGCACGACCGTGGGTGTTGTAGAGATGGTGCCACGACCACTCGATTCCCGGATGCGTCGGCCGAGAGTCGGCGAGACGGCGCGTCAGGAACGAATCCACGAGGTCGAACCGTTCGCTCCACCGTCGCGCCTCGCGCAAGCGCTCTCCCAGCTCGCGGGTCTGCGGCAGCACCTGCTCCAGCTCGACCGTCTGATTCGCCAGCTCGGACATCGGCACGCCGAGCAAGCGGTGCGCGCCGAGGGGCGTCAGTCGAAGCTCGACGCAAGCCCACGCATCGGCGCCTTGCACGATCGCCGGTGCGGTGGACAGGCCCGCTACGAACGACTGCAGTCGCCGCGTCGTTCGGTCGACTCTGGCGTCCTCGATCTGCCACGAAGCGCCGAGATTGAGGATCAGCGGGACTCCCGGGAACGGGACCTCGCGCAGATGGGGCGCAGCGCCGCGGGTCTGAGCCCAGCCCTCGGCGCCGGCGAGGAGATAGGGACGAAGCTGCGGCAGAGGATCGCGGCGTGCCACCTCCCACGTCGACGTCTCCGTCTCGTGCCGTTCGACACGCATCCCGGCAGCTTATGCAGCGTCGAAGGCCACCGTTGCCACCGGATGGCTCGCGTAGGCTTTGGCGCTGTGGCCGGGTGCTGCAATCCCCGCGGTTGCGACTCGTTCTTCACGCAGCGGTTTGCGCGTCGCATGGCGACGCGCTACCGAAAGCGAGGACTTGATCGAACGGCGCGACGGATGGTCGAGTTCCTCGAGCAGCACGGGATCGAGGGCGCGACCGTGCTCGAGATCGGCGGCGGCGTCGGTGAGATCCAGATCGAGCTCCTGAAACGCGGCGCTGCTCGCGCCACGAACCTCGAGCTTTCCCCGGCGTATGAGGAAGAAGCGAAGCGGCTGTTGCGCGAGCTGGCGCTCGAGGACCGTGCGGAGCGTCGCCTCCACGACATCGCGGTGGAGCCCGACGGCGTAGAGGCAGCCGACATCGTCGTGTTGCACCGAGTCGTCTGCTGTTACCCGGACTACGTGCGCCTGCTGGGAGCGGCAGCGACACGAGCCCGGCGGCTGCTCGTGTTCAGCTACCCGCCGCGCAACGCGTTGTCGCGGATGTTCGTGGGTGCAGAGAACCTGGCCTGGAGGCTGCTCCGGAAGGAGTATCGGACCTTCGTCCATCCACCGTCGGCCATGCTCGGCCTGCTTGACGAGCGCGGGCTTCGGCGCACGTTCGCCGTTCATACGACGGTCTGGCAGGTCGCCGGGCTCGAGCGCTAACGCCTTGGCTCGCCGCGTAGCTCAGGAAACTAGCGCCGACTCGTGGCCGATCGCCAGTGCGCAGGCCTCGTCGAGCGTCAGCGCCCGTCCCCGTTCGTAATGCTTCGAGTAGGCGTTCGTGTCGAGATGCGCGAGCGTTCGCGCGAGCCAACGGTCGTAGAGGATCTGGGAATCTGGCTGACGTTTCGCACCGATCGACGCGCGGGCTGCGTCGCTCGCGCCGAACAACGTGGCGGCTCGTTCGACCTCGCCGCCCATCGCCGCAAGACCGGCGAAGGTATCGAGGCAGACGGCGATACCGTGTGGCTCGCCAAGCTCGCGGGCGAGTCCAAGGCTCTCGGCGAGCAGACTGGTCGCCTGCGCACCTTCACCGAGCTCGATCATCGCAGCCGCGAGTGAGCGCGACGCGGCCCCGATCTCCCGGTCGTCGCCGACTTCGCGCGCGAGCTCGAGCGCCTCGGTCAACCAGGTCACTGCTTCCGGTACATCTCCCGCCGTCAGGGCCATGAGCCCGACGTTTTCCTTCGCCAGAGCCTGCCCGCGAGTGTCTCCGACGGAGACGAAGTGTTCGATGCTCTCCTTGTACAGATCGCGCGCGACCTCGAGCTCACCGCTGAAGAACGCGAGGTTGCCGAGATTCACGAGGGCAGACGAGATCACTCGCGTCGACCCGCTAGCGCGCGCGTCTGCGAGCGCTGCCTCGAACCGCGCACGCGCCGCTTCGAACTCCCCCTGCTCGCCGGCGAGGATCCCGGCCATGTTGAGAGCGCTCGCGCGGAGCTCTGATGGCTCCTCAGAAGCGGCAGCGAGCGCGGACTCAAACGCCTGACGACCCTCGGCAAGGTAGCCGTGGATCTGCCAGAACCGCCGGATCCCGACGACGAGCCGCAGTGCCGAAGCCGAGTCACCGGTCTCGAGCGCGAAAGCCAGCGCGGAGCGGACATTGTTGTGCTCGTCTTCGAGGCGGGCGAACCAGGAGATCTGGTCGCGGTCGGCGAGCTTCGGTTCGGCCTCCTCGGCGAAACCGACGAAGTGCTCGAGGTGGCGACGGCGCGTGTCGTCGGTCTCGCCAAGCTCTGCTAGTCGCTCGAGCGCGTACTCGCGGACGATCTGGAGCATCGAGAACCGAGGCTCACCGTCAGAAGTCTGGCGCTGTCGCACGAGACTCTCGTCGACGAGCGCGGCGAGCCCTTCGAGCACCGAGCTGTCGCCACTGCAGACGGCCTCCGCGGATGGAAGCGTCCAGCCGCCGGCGAACACGCCGAGCTGGGCGAAGAGGCGCTGCGACTCAGGGTCGAGCAGGTCGTAGCTCCAGTCGAGCGTCATGCGAAGTGTCTGCTGATGAGGGGGCGCGTCGCGTCGTCCGCCGGTGAGCAGCTCCAGCCGGTTGCCCAGTCGCGAAAGAAGAGCCGCAGGCGGCAGAAGCTTCGTCCGCGCGGCCGCAAGCTCGATCGCCAGAGGCAAGCCGTCGAGGCGTGCGCAGAGCTCGGCAACCGCGCCCGCGTTCTGCTCGGTCAGTGCGAAAGCTGGATCCGCGGCCTGCGCACGGGCGATGAAGAGCTCGGCAGCTTCGTCGTCGGCCAGCGGCGGCACGGGCACCTCACGCTCGGCCGCCACCCGGAGCGGTGCGCGGCTCGTCACGATCACCTTCACGCGAGGCGCCGCCTGGAGTAGCCGCGCGATGCTCGGCGCGGCCGTTATGACCTGCTCGAAGTTGTCGACGAGCAGCAAGACCTCCGAGTCGGCCAGCGCCCGAGTCAGCTCTTCCTCGGGATTCGGGCCGACCTCGGGGACCTCGAGCGCTTCGAGGATCGCGCCTGCCACAAGGGCCGGGTCGCGAAGGTTCGCGATCGTGGCTACCGCAGACCCGTGTTGAAACTCGGGGGAGAGGCGCCGGACGAGCTCGAGCGCAAGCCGGGTCTTGCCGATGCCGCCGGTTCCGGTGAGCGTGACCAGCCGTGTGTCCTCGTTCCGCACGACTTCCGCGATTGCGGCGAGCTCGCGTTCCCGACCGAGCAGCGGTGTGGCAGGAATCGGCGCCCGCCGCGGCGACGTCGGACCCGCCTGCGGGACATTCAGTGACGCGTCGTGCGCGAGGATTGCCCGCTCGAGCCGGCGTAGTGAGTCGCTCGGCTCGATCCCGAGCTCATCCACGAACGTCCTACGTGCTCGCTGGTAGACAGCGAGAGCGTCGGCCTGCCGGCCCGACCGATAGAGCGCAAGCATCAGCTGCGCGCGGAACCGCTCTCGCATCGGCTGCTCCGCGACGAGACGCTCGAGTTCCGCAACCAGCTGCCCGTGACGGCCGAGAGCGAGGTCGGCATCGATCCGTTCCTCGAGTGCCGCCAGGCGAAGCTCCTCGAGCCGCACGATCTCGGACTGCGCGAACGGCTCCCAGGAAAGGTCGGCGAGCGGTGCGCCGCGCCAGAGCGCGAGGGCGGCCCGCAGCGTGTCGGCAGCACGCGCTGCGTCCCCGGCTCCGAGCGCGGTTCGCCCTTCCTCGCTGAGGCGGATGAACTCGAAGAGGTCGACGGCCTCAGCGTCGATGACGAGCTGATAACCGGCCGGCGCCGTCTCGAGGACGCCTTCAGGCAGGAGCTTCCTGAGTTGCGAGACGTAAACCTGGAGGGTATTGCGCGCCGTGTCGGGCGGTTCTTCGCCCCAGAGGGCATCGATTAGTCGATCGCGAGAGACGACCCGATTTGCGTCCAGGAGCAGAACTGCGAGCAGGGCGCGCCGCTTCTGCCCTCCGAGTGCGATGGGCTCACCGTCCAAGCTCATGGAGACCGGGCCGAGGAGGCTGAACTGGGGGCGAGCAGCCGTCATCGGAGGGTCTTACCACGATTTCAGGACGCCTTCAGCGTTTCTTCAGCGCCCCGCGCAAGGATCGCGTCGTGAACTCGGTGCCTGACAACAGTCCTAAGAGCTCTGCGGCATTCACGGGCGGGACGTCCGTCGCCGTCGCGGGCGTCCCGTCACGGGAGAGGAGGAGTCATGAAGAAAGGCAGCACCTGGAGCTAGTCCCTTCGGGGAAGGGGGAGGGCGGCGCTTCGGCGCCGCCCGCAGTTCGGCCGATCAGATGGCTGCCCTGACCGGGGCGGCAAAGAGGTTGATGCCGGAGCGGCTCGAGCGGCCGCTTCGGTCTGCATCGTTCAGGCGCCTCGTCGTCGGCAAGAGCATCTCGTACTTCGGCGACTGGCTGATGGTGGCCGTGCTCGTCGGCTGGGTGTACGAGTCGACGTCGTCGGTCGCTCAGGTCGCCCTGCTGATGGCGATCAGGCTCATCCCGCCGATCATCGGCGGCGGCGTTGCGGCGTCGCTCGTCGACCGGCTGCCGCGGCAACGCGTCCTCGTGTGGAGCGAGGCCGCGTGCGCCGCGACGATCGCCGGCGCGCTTGTCGGGGTGATGGCGGGGTCGCGGCCGACCGTCTTCGCCTTCGTCGGTCTCTGCGGGCTAGTCGGGATGGTGTCGACGGTCGCGGGCAACGCACTGATCCCGATGGTCGTGGAGCAGGACGAGCTTCCGGCCGCCAATGGGATCCACTCGGTCGGGCAAGAGGCGGCGATGGCGTTGGGCGCGGTCGGAGGCGGCTTGACGCTCGCCCTCGGCGGTGCAACCGCAGGACTCGCAGCAAATCTCGTCAGCTACGGCATTGCCGTGTTGCTCTATGCGCGAATTCGCGTCGTCGACGACGTCGGTAGCCGCGCGGGCGACCGGCGCGGTGGTTTGGTCGAGGGTCTTCGCTACGTGCTCGGCAACCGTCCGTTGGCGGTCGTGGTCGGAGGCTTCGCGGTGGGAACGCTTGCCGCCGGCCTGGTCAACGCCACGCTGCCGAGGTTCACGGCTGACCTCGGCCTCGGTATCGGTGGCTACGGCTGGGCGCTCGGCGTGCTCGGCTGCGGCATGATCGCGGGTGAAGCGTTGACCGGTGCGATCGCCGAACGGATCGAGCCCCGGTGGCTGGCTGCCGGGCTGGCGGGGATGGGCTGCCTCTTCTTCGTGTTCGCGTGGTCAGGCAGCACCCTTGTTGCACTTCTTGCGCTAGCCGCGTTCGGTGTTGCGAACGGCTTCACAGAGGTCGTGATGATGACCGCGATCCACCAGGAGGCAGCCGCGTCGCATCAGGGAAGAGTCTTCGGAATTGGATCGACCGTATGGCGGACGACGATGCTCGGTGCGGTCGCGCTGGCACCGGCGATCAATGCGATCGCATCGCCGGCTGCGGCGATCACAGTTGCAGCGGCCGCGCTCATCGTCGGCGCGATCGTCGTTCAGGTCATGTTGCGGCCGTCGCTGCAGACGGCAGCGGCTGCAGCCTGAGCGTCAAGCGACGCGGATCGTCCGCTTCGGCTCTGCGCCGAAAGCTCTTGGATCGCTTCGCCAGAGCTCCTCGAGCGCATCGACGACGCTGGGACAGAACTGCGTGCCCGTGTGCTCGCGGATCTCAGCGAGTGCGGCGAGCATCGGCCGCGATGGCCGGTAGGGCCGCACGCTTGTCAGCGCGTCGAGCGCGTCGGCGACGAAGACGATCCGCGCCGGAAGCGGAATCTCGTCGCCGTGCAGACCGTCTGGGTAGCCCATGCCGTCGATGCGCTCGTGACTGGAGCGCGCGCATTGGCGGACAAAGGGATGCAGGTCGAGCTCGGACAGGATGTAGTCCGAGATCAGCGGATGCCTTTTGATCAGCTTCCACTCGTCCTCGTTTAGCTTCCCGGGTTTGCGCAGGACGTTCTCCGGAATCCCGATCTTGCCGATGTCGTGCAGGAGCGCACCGATTTCGATCGCTTCGAGCTCTTCGTCGCGAAATCCGAGTTGGCGGGCGAGTCCGACGGCGACGGCCGCAACTCGCTCGGTGTGGCCGCCGGTATAGAGATCTTTTGCCTCCATGCTGCGCGAGAGCGCGGCGATCGTGTCCTTGTGAGCGCGGCGTAGTCTGAGGTTCGTCTCGCGGATCTCGTCGACCGCCGCTGTGGTGCGCTCGAGGTACTGGCGAACGGAGAGGATCATCAGCGCCGGCGGGAGAGTGAAGGCGACGAGTCCGGCGATGCCGATCTGCTCGTAGGCGATCGTCGCGGCGAGCGCCAGCGGCCCGAACAGTGCGAAGTGGAAGCGCGCCCAGTGGAAACGTTCGAACCAGACCGTTGTCCAGGGGATGCGCTCGGCAAAGCTCATGACGAGGCAGAGCAAGCCGTTGTTGATGACCGCGAAGACTGCACCGGCCAACACCGCCGCAGGGAAGCGCCAGTCATGCAGAGCATGGAAGACGAGGGAAGCGGCGCCGGCCGAGATTGCGAAGTTCGAGGCGTCGAAGACGGCCTTGTGGAGCTCGGTGTTCATGCGGACCGACTGAGTGACGGCCGCGAGGACGGCGATCGCCATCGTCGTGCCCGTGTCGAAGAGGAAGGCGCTTGCGACGATGCCAATCGCGGAGACGCTGACGCTCCCACGTCCGTAGACGCGGACGGAGAACATCTGCAGAGCAAGCGTGAGCGCGAGGAGCGTGACGATGCGCCCTGGCTGTTCCTTCGCGGAGGAGATGAGCCCTGCGGATGTGGCGGTCAGCGCCACGCAAGCCGTGATCGCCAGGCCGACGATGAGCGTCACGACTCGCTCGTTGAGCCCGGACGACGCTGCCTCCGGATCCGGCGGCCGAGTCAGCACGGGCCGTGGACGTGCGAGCAGGACTTCCGCCTTGCTCATCATCGGAGGGCCTCGCCCGCGCGCGGGCGCGCGAAGCTCAGCTCTTCATCGCGAACGAGGCAAGAGCAGCAGAACGGGGGACTTTCGTTGAGGCCAGACCGCATGACCGAATTCCGGCCTCCGAGCTTCTCGGCCGGTTGACTCGATATGTGCGATGGCAGGCGATTTCTCGTCCCCCGTTGGAGGGATCACACGGTGGAAACCCGCGCGACGGCTCGCAGGACATCGTTCATCACCTGGGGCGATGCGTTCCCGAAGCGGAAGTTGAAGACTCCGAAGTCGCCGACGCCCGCTTCCCGCCGTGCCGAGAGATAGCGCGCGCGCCAGCTGTTCACGTACGCACGCGACCGGTGGTTCACGTTGCCGCCGAGGCCCGGCGCAAGCCGATATCCCGGGGTGATTCCGGCCTGGTAGCGCCGCGCCAGCGAGCGGCGCACCGGTCCTCCGGCGGCGAGGGCGCGTCGTCCAGCGTCCATGGCATGCGCGGCAGCAACTGGATCGCCGCTAAACGGCGGGAACTCCTCCCCGACGACGTGGGACGCCGCCGCACCGATCGTGTGCCAGAACGCGCTGAGCTCGGCGTCGACCGGCTGCAAGGCTAGGCCGAACGCGCTGTGCGCGAGCCAGACGAAGCCGCGCAGAGAGTCGTCGTGGAGGCCGTCGAGGACGCCGCGCGCGAACTCGCGTGTCGCGCGCGAGCGCGTGACAAGACGTGAGATCTCGTCGAACTGCCACGTCTCGGCGGAGTCGCCCATCTTTTCGCGGAACGAACGGCCGACCGCCCGTCCCGCGGCGATGCGTCGAGCTGCCGTCGAGGGCAGCGGCTTTGGCAGGACTGTGCGGAGGCCGAGCATCGGTGCGTAGCGCGTCCCTTCTTCGTGGACTGCGTTCGCCGTGCGTGGATTCGGCCCATAGCTCCCGATGTAGACGTCTGCCTGCTTGGCGATGCCGCTCCGTCGCACGGCGTCGAGCAGGTTCCCGAGATCGCGAAGCGTGAAGTACGAGAGGACGACGACGGAACGCTGGGGCACTCTCCGCATCTTGACTTCGAGCGGTGCGAGGGCGTCGCCGGGGTGGCATACTCGAAGACATGGCCCACGAGCCGTCGGGGGCAAACGAGGCGCAAAAGCCTGCGCCAAGCGGAGCGGAAAGCGCTCAGGAGCACGGCTTCGCCGATCTTCAGTTCTACGTCCCGCAGGACCTCCTCGACGTTCGCTTCCCGGCCGCGGTCCGCGGCTACGACCGCGCTGCGGTGGATAAGTACGTCAAACGAGTCAATCGCGTGATCGCCGAGCTCAAGGTGAGGAGCTCGCCGCCCGCCGCCGTCAGGCACGCGGTCGAAGGAGCAGAGGAGACTGTTCAGGGACTCCTCCAGGCCGCGCGCGAGGCTGCGCACCAGATCACGCAAAGCGCTCAACATGAGGCGGAGGAAAACACAGCCCGCGCGAAGGCGGAGGCGGCGAGGCTCACCGTCGACACGAGCGCCGATGCGGATGGGATGAAGGCCGAGGCAGAACAGGTCATGGCCGACGCGAAGCGGAAGGCGGAAGCAACGGTCGCAACGGCGAGATCCACGGCAGAAGAGTTGCGAGCGAGCGCGAAAGCAGACGCCGAGAACATCGTCGCGCAGGCGCAGGCCAAGGCGGACGAGCGCATGCGGCGATTGGAGGAAGACCTGACGGCGCGTAGGGACGAGGCTGAGGCGCGAATGCGCGAGCTTCAGGCGGACACCAACGTAGTCTCGAACGAGCGTCACGAATTGCTCGAAGACATCCGGCAAATGTCAGGCGACCTCGTGAATCTTGCGAATGCCGCGGCTACCCGCATCAAACGTGAGGAGGTCGAAAAGGAGGCCGAGAGCGAGCCCACGGAAGTGTCTCAGCCGTCGAATTCTTAGCGACGCGTCAGGTGACGGCCGCATGCTAAGAAGGAGGGAGTCGCTGTAACCGCCAACCTCGGGAGGGACGATATGGCGAAAGCGATTCCGAAGGGCTATCACGCCCTCACGCCGAGTATCGCCGTGGACAACGCGGCCGATGCAATCGAGTTCTACAAGCGGGCGTTCGGCGCCAAGGAGCGCATGCGGATGCCCGCGCCGGGCGGCACGATCGGCCACGCGGAGCTCGAGATCGGAGATTCAGTCCTCATGCTCTCCGATCCGTTCCCGCAGGCGACCGTGAAGCCGCCCAACCAGATCGGTGGCACAAGCGTGGGCATCTTCATGTACATCGATGATGTCGATGAGGTCGTGCAGCAGGCGGTCGACGCCGGCGCGAAAGTGTCGATGCCGGTGGAGGACCAGTTCTGGGGCGATCGCTTCGGGACGGTCACCGACCCCTTTGGCCATGAGTGGCTGCTCGCCACGCACGTCGAAGATCTCTCAGACGAAGAGATCGCAGAGCGTGGCAAGACCGCAATGGCCGCGATGGGCTGAGCCTCGACGTAGGGCCGCCGGCTTCCCGCCGGCGGCCCTACCTGCTCCACAAGGCCGCGCCACCGTCATACGCTTCGCGGGTGAGCGAAGCCCGCCGAGAGCGCAAGGTCGTCACCGTTCTGTTCGCCGACCTCGTCGGCTTCACCTCGCAGGCCGAGCAGCTCGACCCCGAGGACGTCGAGGCGATCCTCGACCCGTACCACCAGCGGCTCCGCTACGAGCTCGAGCGCTGGGGCGGCACGGTGGAGAAGTTCATCGGCGACGCAGTGGTCGCATTCTTCGGGGCGCCGGTGGCGGGCGAGGACGACCCCGAACGGGCCGTACGCGCCGCACTCGCCATTCGCGACTGGATCGCGGAGGAGGGCAAGCTCCAGGTGCGGATCGGGGTGAACTCCGGTGAGGCGCTCGTGCGGTTGGACGCGCGACCCGAGTCAGGCGAGGGTATGGCAGCGGGCGACGTCGTCAATACGGGTGCACGACTGCAAGCGGCCGCGCCGACGAACGGCATCCTCGTCGGCGAGGCGACGTACCGCGCCACGGCGGAGGCGATCGAGTACCGCGGGCACGGCGCCGTCGATGCCAAGGGAAAGGAAGAGCCGGTGCAGGTGTGGGAGGTCGTGCAGGCGCGGGCTCGCTTCGGCGTCGACCTCGCGCCGGAATCACACAGCCCGCTCGTCGGCCGCCAGCGCGAAGTGGAGTCGCTCATCGGCACGCTCGAGCGGGCACGGCAGCAGAGCTCGCCCGAGCTCGTCACGCTGGTCGGCGTCCCGGGAATCGGCAAGAGTCGTCTCGTCGGCGAGCTCTTCCAGTCGATCGAGCGCAGCGGCGAGCTGACGTTCTGGCGCCAGGGGCGCTCGCTGCCGTACGGCCAGGGTGTCAGCTACTGGGCGCTGGCGGAGATGGTGAAGGCGCAGGCGGGGATCCTCGAGACCGACAGCGACGAGGAGGTCGACGCCAAGCTCGAGCGGACGGTCGAGCAGCTGATCGAAGAGGACACGGAGTGGGTGCTCTCGCATCTGCGTCCACTCGTCGGGCGGACGCTCGATTCGGCGGGCTCGCAGGAGGAGGCGTTCGCGGCGTGGCGGCGGTTCTTCGAGGCACTCGCGGAGGAGCACCCGCTCGTGCTCGTCTTTGAGGACGTGCAGTGGGCCGACGACGGCCTGCTCGACTTCATCGAGCACCTCGCGGAGTGGGTGCGTGACGTCCCGATGCTGATTCTCTGCACGGCGCGGTTGGAGCTGCTCGAGCGCCGGCCGACGTGGGGCGGAGGGAAGCTGAACGCCGCGAACATCGCGCTCGCGCCGCTCTCGGGTGACGAGACGGCCAAGCTGATCGCATCGCTGAGCGAGCGTCCTTTGCTCGAGGCCGACGTGCAGGCGGAGCTCCTCGAGCGGGCGGGTGGGAATCCCCTCTATGCCGAGCAATATGTCCGCATGCTCGCGGAGCGCGGAATATCGGATTCGCTTCCCGAATCGGTGCAGGGCATCATCGCCGCGCGGCTTGACGGGCTGGCCCCAGAGGAGAAGGCGGTGCTGCAGGACGCGGCGGTGATGGGGAAGGTTTTCTGGCTTGGCGCGCTCGAAGTCGACGAGCGGCGCCTGCATGTACTGCAGCAGAAGGAATTTGTGCAACGCGCGCGCCGGAGCTCGGTCGCGGGCGAGACGGAGTTCACGTTCAAGCATGTGCTGGTGCGTGATGTCGCTTACGGGCAGATCCCGCGCGCGCAGCGTGCGCAGAAGCATCTGCGGGCGGCGGAGTGGATCGAGTCGCTCGGCCGCGCCGACGACCACGCCGAGATGGTCGCGCACCACTACGCAAACGCGCTCGAGCTGACGCGCGCCTCCGGCGGGGATCTGGACAGCCTCGCGACCCGGACGCGCGACGCCCTTCGCGATGCGGGCGTTCGCGCCGCGTCGTTGAATGCGGTCGTCCAGGCAGAGCGTTACTTCACCGAGGCGCTCGAGCTGACCGCGGAGGCCGACCCCGAGCGCGTCAATCTCCTCTTGAAGCTGGGCGAGGCGAAGTACATCCATTCGTGGGAGGGCGACGAAGAGCTTGCGGAAGCACGCGACGGCTTTGTCGCCGCCGGTGATCCCGAGGCTGCCGCCGAGGCCGCGCTGATGATCGCCGACAACGTCTGGGCTCGCGGGAAGGGCAAGGAGCTGACCGTCCACGTCGAGGACGCGTATGCGCTCGTCGCGGGGCGGCCCCCTTCCGGCGTACAGGCGTCCGTGCTCACTGAGATCGCGCGGTACCACATGCTCGCCGATCGGAACGACGCTGCGATCGAAACCGGTCGAAAGGCGCTGCGGATGGCCGAGCAGCTCGGCCGCGACGACATCCGCGCGCGAGTGCTCAACAACATCGGCGCTGCGCGGATTTGCTCCGGCGATCCCGGCGGCATCGACGATCTCGACGATTGCATCGCGCTTGCGACGAGGCTGAACTTCGCAGTCGAGATGGTGCGCGGCTACAACAACAGGTCGACGATGAACTTTCTCCTCGGCCGTCTCGATGAGGGGAACAAGGACCTGCTCGAGGGGTACCGCCTCGCGCAACACTTCGGGCAGCGCGGCTTCGTGCGGTGGTGGGAGGGCGGCCCGCTGCTCGGCAGCCTTTATCAGCGTGGTCAGTGGGACGAGGTCGTCGAG
>Ga0207708_10002223_pt1 | contig 14334 bp, 12 predicted proteins | sample KBSK5101metaG_FD_184340 | JGI IMG/M metagenome (GOLD analysis project Ga0207708, IMG submission 184340) | Corn, switchgrass and miscanthus rhizosphere microbial communities from Kellogg Biological Station, Michigan, USA - KBS K5-10-1 metaG... | ecosystem: Host-associated > Plants > Roots >...
GATAGAGAGAGTAGTCCCCAACCCCAGAAGAAGATCCCCGAAACAACGACAGGAGTTGAATTGACAAATAAGGAAAAAAATTGACCTCGACGGGACCAATTGACGGCGGTCCTTGTGGCAAAGGCGCTTGTTTCGCCCGCGGACGCGGTTTTGAGCGTTCATGCCGCGCTGTTCCGTTCCGCTTGCAATGGTGAATATGTTCCTATGAGCAGGCCTGCGCTCACCGCATGCTCAATCGGAGCGCGCGGCCTTGCGGCATGCGCGGCAACCGGTAAACAGATGATTAAGACCCCGCCGCCTCGTCAGGCTCGGGCAGGAGAAACGATCCGTCGATGAGTGAGGAGCCGAGCGCGCGCGTCGTTCCCGGGAGCGACCTCGATTACCGCCTGCTGATTCCGTTCCTCGTCCACGTGACGCTGACCCAGACGCTGATCCTGATCATCCGGATCACCACCTCGTATCGCGCGATCGAGCTCGGCCTGCCCGTGCTCTGGCTCGGCATCATTGCCACCGGCTTCGCCATCATTCCGGTATTCACGGCGCTGCAGGTCGGCCGCTGGATCGATCGGGGCAACGACGCCAAGGCGACCCGGACCGGCGCCGCCCTGGTCTTCCTGGCCTGCATCGGCTTTTGGGCGTGGCCGCGATCGGCCCTGCACCTGCTCGGGTTCAGCGTGCTGCTGGGCTTCGGCCACATGTTCTGCATGGCCGGCCATCAGATGCTGGCGGTGCGCGCGGGCCGAACCCGCAGCCGGGAAGCCTCGCTCGGCTACTACATGGTTGCGGCGTCGGTGGGACAGGGGTTGGGCCCTTTTGTCGTGGGATGGCTCGGCGGCTCGGCGGCGCTGCCGCCCACCGGGCTTCTGTTCGCCATCGGCCTCATCGCAGCGACGTTGAGCGTGCTGGTCGCGCTGCTGATCAAGGCGGCCCCGCCGAAGGCGCGCCATCACGATTCCGGCAACTTCATGCCCGTCGGCCGCCTGCTCAAGCTGCGTGGATTTCCCGCCGTGATGCTGTCGAGCGTGGTGACCGTCACCGCGCTGGATCTGCTGGTGATCTATCTGCCGGCGCTGGGAGCGGAACGGCTCATCGATGCCAACAATATCGGCTTGCTGCTGACCGTTCGCGCCGCGGCGTCGCTGGTCTCACGCGCCTTTTACGCCCGGCTGATCTTTGCCATCGGCCGCCTGCCGCTCACCCTGGCGAGCATGCTCGGCAGCGCCGCCGGCTTCTTGGTGCTGGCGTTGCCGCTCTCGCTGCCGACGATGTACGTGGTGCTCGTCCTCTTGGGCTTCGCTATGGGCATCGCATCCACGCTGACCCTTTCGGGCGTCATGTATATCGCGCCGCCGGAAGTCTGCGGCACCGCGCTCACGCTGCGGATGACCGGCAATCGGGTCGGCCAGATCGTGTTTCCCGCGCTCGCCGGTCTCGTGGCCGCCGCCACCGGCGTCGGGGGTATTCTGCTCGCGCTCGGCGTCGGCCTGGCCGCGTCGGGGATCGCGGTGGCGATGAGCCAGCCACCCCCGCCGACGTCCTGACGAAAGAGCGAAATGCCCGATCCGATCCAGATTCGCATGGGAGGCTACGGCCCCGCGAGCACCGGCTTCAGCCGCGCGCTCAAATTCATCGGCGATCGGCTGTCGGCCGAATTCGGCGATGAGGTCGACATCAAATACGTCTGGAACGTCATGGATCTCGGCTATCGCGCCGAGGACATCCTGTGGCTGGTGGAGCATGGGCTGCTGACCCTGGGCTACCAATCGTCGAGCTACCTGACCGATCGGGTGCCTGAGCTCGGCATCGTCGACCTGCCGTTCCTGTTCGGAAACACACAGGCCGCGCGCGCGGCCATGGACGGCGCCCTCGGCGACGTGCTGGCGCGCAAGGTCGAGGAGCGCGTGAACTACCGCATTCTCGGCTGGTTCGAGAACGGCTTTCGGCACATCTCCAACCGGGTGCGCCCGCTGCGCCTGCCCGCCGACCTGAGCGGGCTCACCATCCGGGTGCTACCGAGCAAAGTACAGGCGCGGACCTTCGAGCTTCTGGGCGCGGTGCCGATGCGCATGGACCTCACCGAGGCGATCAAGATGATCGCGGCCGGCACCATCGACGCACAGGAGAACCCGCTGTCGAACACCGTGACCTACGGCGTGCACAAGTTTCATCGTTTTCACACGCTGAGCAATCACTTCTATATCTCGCGGCCGATCTTCCTGCATCGCACCGCCTTCGACGCCTGGCCCGCGCGCCTTCAGCGCGCCATGCAAAGCGCTATCACGGACGCGGTCGCCTTCCAGCGCGGGCTCCACGTGCAGGAGGAGAAGGACGCACGCAAAGGCATCGAGGCTCAGGGTTGCGAGATCGTCGAGCTCACGGCAGGGGAGCATGACGCCTTTCGCGCCGCGGTGCAGCCACTGCTCGACGACGCCCGCGGTAGCTTCGGGCGCGACCTGTTCGCGCTGACTTCTTAATGCTCGCCTGAGCGACACATGATCCGATCCGACAAGCGGCAACGTCTCGGGATCATGCCTCAGCACGATTCGCCTCGTTAGACTTTGGAGCGAGGCGCCCGCGGCGCGTTCAGCGTTCCAGCCCGAGCTCAACCGTTTTTTGGCGCTGTCGAATCTCATGCCGCAAGGAACCTGACCGCGGCAATATCTTATCCGCGCTGGTCGTCGGGCTCGGCAAGAATCAATGCCCAGAACACCTTGAATTTCGATTTCGGCGCGTAGGCCGTGGCAATGCCCATGCGGGTCGCGCCGCTGAGCAGCATGTTGGCGCGATGCGGCGGCGAGTCCCGCCAGCCCGAGAAAGCTTCCGCCAAGGTGTGATAGCCGGCGCCGACGTTCTCCGCCGCAGTGCGCGCGCGGTAGCCCTGCTTGAGTCGGTCGCGGAAGGTGCTGATCGCGTCGTGGTCGAGCTTGTCGCGGCTGGCCATGGCCTGGGCCTGCGCCTCCGCCATCTTCATCAACGCGGGATCGACGGTGACCGGTGTCAGCCCGTTGTTCGTCCGGTAGCCAGAGATCATGGACGCCGCCGTCGCGGCGTCGACCTGCGCACCCGACGCCGCCATGCTGCGATAGAAGCTCGGCTCGCCGGTCGGCAGTTCGCGGTCGCTCGAGCAGGCGCACAGCAGCGCCAGCGCCGCGGCCGCAACGAGACCCGCGCCGGTGCGCACGAGTGGCTGGTGGAAAGTCATGCTGTTCCCCGCTTCCCCTACCCCGCCCGGCATGCGGTAACAGCATGGCGGAAGCATGGAATCGTTTTGCCTCCCTTTAGTTAATTCCTGGTGATCACGGGTCCCATGGCGCGGCCGAACGGCGTCCCGCGACCTTGTCTCGGACCGCCTCGCGCAAGCGGTCAAGCCCATGGCCGACGGACCGCGACCGGCGCTGCCCGCCTGCGATCACTCCAGCACCCCCACGACGGCATAGGCGAGCGCGGCCATGAAGGCGGAGGCCGGAATGGTGATGATCCAGGCGACCACGATGTTGTTCGCCACCTTCCAGCGCACCGCCGACACCCTGCGCGCGGCGCCGACGCCGATGATGCAGCCGGTGATGGTATGCGTGGTCGAGACCGGGATGCCGAGTTCGGTCGCCGCGAACAACGTGATGGCGCCGCCGGTCTCGGCGCAAAAGCCCTGAAACGGCGTCAGCCGCGTGATGCGCGAACCCATGGTACGCACAATCCGCCAGCCGCCGAGCAGGGTGCCGAGGCCCATCGCGGCGTAGCAGGAGAGCATGACCCAGTACGGCACGTGAAACTCGCCGTCCAGATAACCCTGGGAATAGAGCAGCACCGTGATGATGCCCATCGTCTTTTGGGCATCATTGCCACCGTGACCGATGGAATAGAGCGATGCCGAGACCAGTTGCAACGAACGAAAGAGACGATCGACGGCGAAGGGCGTGTAGCGCACGAACACCCATGACGCGAGCAGGAAGATCAGCAGAGCAAGAACGAAGCCGGTGAGCGGTGACAGCACGATCGCGGCGGTGGTCTTGGCGAGGCCGCCCCAGACGATGGCCTTGATCCCGACCTTGGCGACACCGGCGCCGACGAGCCCTCCGATCAGCGCATGCGAGCTGCTCGAGGGAATGCCGAGCGCCCAGGTGATGAGGTTCCAGGCGATGGCGCCCGTGAGCGCGGCGAACACCACGCGCGGGTCGACGATATCGGCGGCGACAATGCCGGTGCCGACGGTCTGCGCCACATGCGCCCCGAAGATCAGGAACGCGACGAAATTGAAGAAGGCAGCCCATATCACCGCGTGCTGCGGCCGCAGCACGCGGGTCGAGACGATGGTGGCGATCGAGTTTGCGGCATCGTGCAGCCCGTTGAGGAAATCGAAGGCCAGGGCGACCGTGATCAGGGCGATCAGAATCGGCAGAGCAAGCGCGACGGCGTCCATGGCAGTGCCCACGTCGGCTCTATCATCTGTCGTCCCGCCGAAGGCGGAAACTCATGGTGCAGAGGCCGGTATTGATGAACCCCGTTTCACGGGGACGAAGCTGCGCTGGGTCTCACACGTTCTCGATGACGATGCCGCTGATTTCATTTCCGACGTCGTCGAAGCGGTCGACCACCGTCTCGAGATGGTCATAGATCTCGTTGCCGATGAAGAACACCATCGAATTGGACGGCTGATTGGCGCGGTAAAGCTCACGCAACCCGATGTCGTGCAGCTCGTCGGCACGGCCCTCGATCTGCGAAATCTGCTCGCTGATCTCGCTGATACGGCCGGCGTTGGTGTTGATGGAGGAGAGCAACGGCATCGCTTCCCGCACCAGGTCGGCGCACAGCACGATGGCGTCGGCCATCTCCCTCTGCTGGGGCGTGAACGACCGCTGCTCGAACAGCATGATGGTCTTGGCGGTCTGCTGCATCTGGTCGATGGCGTCATCCATCGATGTGATGAGGTCCTTGATGTCGCCACGGTCGAACGGCGTGATGAAGCTCCGGCGCACCGCGATCAGCACCTCGCGCGTGATGTTGTCGGCGTCCTGCTCGCGATCCATCACCGCCTTGCAGTGGCGCTCGACGGCGTCGCCGCCCTCGAGCATGCCACGCAGCGCCTTGGCGCCGGCGGCGACCACATCGGAGTGTTTGGCAAACAGGTCGAAGAACCGCTCCTCTCGCGGCAGCAGGGCGTGAAACCAGTGCATCATGGCGCAACCCCCGGGGGCGATCCGGTTCGTCTCTCAATGCCTCCCCGGCGGGCTGGGCGCCGGGCGAGGGCCTCGTTCAGACTCGTGCGCGACATGCGACCTATTGGAAGATCTCGTTGAACCGCCGCTTGATGCGGCCGGTCTCCTTCTCGATGTACTCGTCGTCGACCGGTATGATCTTGAGGCTCTTGAGATCGGGCGAGCCTTGCGGCGGCGCGATATCGACGCGCGCGGAATAGCCGCCATCGTCAGGAAAGATCTTCTGCGCGGTGTCGCCGATCATGAACTGTGCGAACAGCTTGGCGGCGTTGGGATTGGGCGAGCCCTTGATCACCGACGTCGGCGACGGAATCACGAACACGCCATCCGGTGGATAGAGTGTCTTGATCGGATGGCCCTCCTTCTTGAGATCGGCCGCATACGAATCGAGCGCACCCACCGCGATCTGCCGCTCGCCGCGCTTGAGCATATCCGACACCTGCTGATTGCCCTGCACGATCATGACGTCGTTTCCCCGCAGCTTTTCGTAGAACGGCCAGCCGCGCGCCTTCGCCATGGTGCCGACCACCGACACCTGCAGCGAGGTGAAGGACGGATCGGTCATGACCAGCTTGCCCTTGTATTTGGGATCGAGCAGGTCGTCCCAGGTCTTGGGCTCGTCGGCGGCCGCGACTTTGTCGCTGCGCAGATAATGCGTCATCATGTTCAGCCGCTGGCCGACGAACAGACCATTCGGATCCTTGGCGGCCTCGGGCACCTTGTCGAAATTGACCGGCTTGAAGGCGACGAAGAAACCCTTCTTGCCGAGCGCATTGGCGGCCGCCGGCTCGGAGTGCGTCAGCACATCGACGGCGACCCGCCCGGCGTCCATCTCCTGCTGGAAGCGCCGCAGGATCGAGGAGCCGCCGGAGCGGAACATCTCCACCTTGATGCCGGTCTCCTTCTGGAACGCGTCGGCGATCTTCTGGCCCTGCTCGATCGGGGTCGAGGTGTACCAGACCACCTTGCCCTCGGCCTTCGCCTTGGCGACGTCGATGGCGTCCTGCGCACGAACAGGCGCGACGAGAGTGACGAGTAGCGCGATTGCGAGCGTCGGTTTGAGCATCACGTTTCCTCTTCTTTGTGGCGCCGCTCTATTGTTTGTCGTGCGCGGGCTTGACCCGCCAATGACGGCACCACTCATCAATGCCCGCTCTTGTAGACCGGCGCGGGCTGCGAAAAGAAGCTCGCCAGGATGTGGAAGCAGATGGCGTAATTCTTCTGGTGAAAGGAGGCGTGCGCGATGCCCGGCATCACAGCGAACTGCTTGTCGGGATTGGGCAGCTTCTCGAAGAATTTCACCAGGTCGGACAGGCTGGCGATGCCGTCGTACTCGCCGCGCATGATGAGGGTCGGCACGGTGATCTTCTCCGGATCGCAGACCGGCAGATTCGAGCACATGTCGACATAGGTGCCGGTCGGCACCGAATCGTCGAGCGCGAGGATGGCATCCGCGAACGCCTCGATGACGGCGTCGTCGGCGGTGCCGGGATGATCACGCTCGAAGATCGAACGCACAAATTTGCGGTCGATCGGGCGCCGATTCTTGGCGCGGAACTCAGGCAGCCGCTTGCTGCGCTCGGCGAGCGTAGGCGAGCCTTCCCCGGTCCAGACCATGGCGTCGAGCGCAAGCCGTGCGACCATCTCCGGGTGACGTTGCGCAAAGAGGGCCGCGCGCAAGGCGCCTGACGAAATCCCGTAGACCAGGAGCGGGCGCTTGCCGCGCAGCTTCTCGATATAGCTTGCGGCGGCGAAGCAATCGTCGGCGCCGTAGGCGATGGGCGCGTTGTTGTCGCGGGTCTTGGTGGAGCGGCCGTAACCTTCCATGTCCACGCACCAAGTGTCGTAGCCGCGCGCGGCGAAGAAATCCATCACCGAGGAATCGGCCCGGCCACCCTGCAGGTCGAAGGTGGGCTGCGAGGCCATCGAGGAGCCGTGCACGAACAGAATTCGGCCGGCCGGCCCCGACGGATCGCCGGCATTCTTGTTCCACAGGAACAGACGGACATCGCTGCCCTTGTTGGTCCAGTGCTCCTCGCCGCGGATGGTGGCGGCCGGCGAAACGGGCTTGTTCATGCTCTTGCTCCGAATACTCTCGTTTTAGGATAGGCTTTTATTGACACGTGCGGACGATGACACCGAGCGATCGCCGTGGCGCGCTCACGTCGTATCCCCGATCGCGCGGCGGAAGACGCTACATTGCGTGGCATCAACCTCGATCGCAACCTCTTCCCCGATCTTGAATTGCTGCAGCGGGTGGGTCTGAACGCGCAGCACCTGGCCGGAACTCAGCGTCGCGTAATATTCGTTGATGTTGCCGAGGAACACCTGGTTGGTGATCTTCGCCAGCCTGGCGGCAGCGCCCGCAGGCGCGGCGCGCGCCGACAGCGCGGTCAGACGGATATTCTCCGGACGAATCGCGATGTCGACGCCCTCGCCCGGCTTGAGCCCGTCCAGCGCGGCGACATCGAGCGTGAAGTCGGGTGAGAGCTCGACCGTGCCACCGCCGTTCGCGAGCCCGCGCACCTTGCCCGGCACCAGGTTCACCAATCCCATGAAGTCGGCGACCATACGGTTTGCCGGATGGGCGTAGACCTCGAACGGTGTTCCATATTGCTGCAGCCGCCCGCCGCTCATCACCGCCACGTGGTCGGAGAGCGCGAGCGCCTCGGCTTGGTCATGGGTGACGTACACGAAGGTGATGCCGGTGCGACGCTGCAGCTCCTTGAGCTCGGTGCGCATGCGCTCCCGCAGCTTGGCGTCGAGGTTCGACAGCGGCTCGTCGAGCAGCAGGATCGACGGCTCGACCACGAGCGAGCGAGCGAGCGCGACCCGTTGCTGCTGACCGCCGCTGAGCTCGTTGGGATAGCGGCCTTCCAAGCCCGACAGGTTGACCAGCGAAAGCGCCGTCTCGACCTGCTTCTTCGCCGCGGCGGTGGGAACCCGGCGCAGCTTGAGGCCGAACACGACATTCTCGAATACGGTCTTGTGCGGCCACACCGCATAATTCTGGAACACCATGCCCATGCCGCGCGCTTCGGGCGACACCACAGCGCCGGGCGATGACAGCACGCGCCCGTCGACCTCGATGGTGCCCTTGTCCGGCACGATGTAGCCGGCGATCAGGCGCAACGTCGTGGTCTTGCCGCAGCCGGACGGGCCGAGCAGCGTGACGAACGAGTTGTCCTTGATCTCGAGATCGAGATCGGCGACGGCGGCGAAGCTCGCATCGCGCGCGCCGAAGCTCTTCGACAATCCGCGGATCGTAATACCCGCCATGATTAAGCACTCACCGGCGCGGCATCGCCGCGCGACACGAGGCGGCCGCCCCCGACCCAATTCGCCAGCCAGATCGCAACGCCGATGATCACCATGTTGATCATGGCGAGGGCCGCGACCGGCTCGATATATCCGGTCTCGTAGAGATTGTAGACCGCCACCGCCAGGGTGATGGAGCTCGACGAAAACAGCAGGATGGAGGCCGACAGCTCCTGGATGACGGGCACGAACACCAGCAGCCAGCCGGCGAACAGGCCGGGCCGGATCAGCGGCAGCGTGATCTCGCGCATGGTGGTCATCCAGGAGGCACCCAGGATCTGGGCGCTTTCCTCCAGCGACGGATCGATCTGCCGCAACGAAGAGTTCGCCGCGCGCACGCCGAGCGGAATGTAACGGCCAACATAGGCGAGCAGCAGGATCGCGAGCGTCCCGTAGAGCGCGACCGGCATCGCAAGCCAGAACTGGATGAGCGCGACCGCAACAACGATGCCGGGAAGCCCGAGTGGAATGAGCGCGGCATAGTCAAGAAACCGGCGACCGGGGATGCGCGTGCGCAGATCGATCCAGCCGATGACGGCCCCGAGGATGACGGCGATGGTGGCGGCGGCGGTCGCGAGCATCAGGCTGTTGAGGATCGCGCGTTGCGTCACGTTGTAGTCGAAGAGAATGAACTTGTAGTTCGCGAGCGTCAGCCCCTTCCAGAACTCGAGCCCCCAGGACTTCGAGAACGACACCGCGATCAGCGTCGCATAGGGCGCGCCGATCGAGACGATGAAGATGACGATGACGACACCCAGCATCACCCATCGCAGGGGGCCGAGTTGCATCAGTTGCGGCCGCGAACCCTTGCCCGCGAGCGTTACGTAGGATCGCCGCGCCAGGAATGCGCGCTGGAGGTAGAGCGCGACCACGGTGATCAGCACGAGGACCAGCGACAGCGCCGAGGCCAGCCCGTATTCCGGCGGATAGTCGAACAGGGCATAGATGCGGGTCGGCAGCGTGAAGATGCGAGCGGGAAGACCGATGATCGCCTGCGAGCCGAACAGGGCAAGCGCATTGACGAACGCGAGCAGCGTGCCCGAGAGGATTGCGGGCGCCACCAGCGGCGCCGTGATCGAGAGCGCCGTGCGCAGCTTGCTGGCGCCGAGAATCTGCGCCGCCTCCTCGTAGGAGGCATCGACGGAGAGGAGCGCGCTCGACGCCAGCAGATAGACGAACGGGAACGTGTGCATGACCGTCACGAGCACCAGCCCCGGCATGGAGAAGATGTTGAACGTGAGCCAGGGAAGGCCGGCGGTGTCGCGCATCAGCACGTTCATCAGTCCGGCATTGGGGCTGAACAGATAGGTCAGCGCGATCGCCGTGAGGAACGGCGGGGACAGGTAGGAGAGCGTGGCGGTGAGCTGAATGAGCGGCTTGCACGGCACGTCGGTTCGGCTCACCGCCCAGGCCAGCAGCAGGCCCAGGACCAGGCTGAACAGGCTCGTCCAGGCGCCGAGGATCAGGGAATTCTTGAGCGCAGTGAGGTAGAGGCGTCCGGACAGGACCTCGCTGAAATGATCAAAGCTGAGCCCATCTTCGCCTTTGACGCTGCCGAACAATAGCGACAGCAACGGCAACACGACGAGCACGATGAGCGCGACGACGGCGCCGCCCATCACCACATGCTCGAGCTTGAGCCGGTCGCGCAGCGGCGGCCGTGCAAGGCCGGGACGCAGCGTGGCACTGACAACGTCAGTCGTCATTCGGTTCGTTTCCGCCCCACATAGCCGCGGACATTGCCGCGGCGGTCTTTTGGTAACACCGCGCCGCGGGGAAAACATCCCACGTCACGGCCTTATTCTCCATGCGACTTTTGCGTCGGACCGGGCGCGCCCGCAGGCCTCAGCGTCCCGCCTGCGGTAGCCGGCAGCCGAACCACTATTGGGCCGACGCTTTCCTCGCGGCGGCCGGGGCCGCTTCGATCATCTTGTCGAAATCGTCGTTGTCGATGACCTGCGACCACATGGGATAGACGAAGTTGACCATTTGGTCCGCCATCCCGTCGAAGAAGCCAACCATGCCCTCGCGCAGAGCATAGACATGGAAGCCCAGGTCATACGCGGACAAGGCCGTTGCATAGACGCATACGTCGCTGGTGAACCCCGCCACGGCAACGTTCTTGATGCCCTTGGAGCGGAGGATCTCGTTCAATCCGGTTCCGCCGAAGCCGCTGGCCTGGATGCGCGGCGGCAGAAACAGATCGCGATCGCCCGATCCCGCTTTCAGCGGCTCGTAATAGGCGGCTTCCTTGGAGCCGATTTTCCAGGCGCCGCGGCTGATCTGCCCGCGATGAAAGCCGCCCGGATTCGTCGGATCGAGCTCACGATAGTTCGACGTATAGCCCTCGGTGATGTGGACGATCAGAGCACCCTTCGCCCGGGCCTTGCCGACCAGTTCCACCATGCGTTCGAGCATGCGGGTCTTGGCGAAATGCTCGGCGAATTTCTGGTACCAGGCCCCGTCAGGCGAGACGAAATTTCCCTGAAAGTCGACCAGAAGGATGGCAGTCTCTTCGGCCTTGATGCTTTTCGCCGCCGGCGCCACCGGCTCGGCCTGCGCCGGCACCAACAGAGCAAGCATCGCGACAATCGACACTGCGATCTGAAGCCAATAGCTCGGAATGATTTTTTTCACTTTAGTCCTCCCTAGCTGAAGTCCCGGACGTTCTGCGCCAGCGGTCGCGACTGGCGATGACAATTCGTGGCTGGCCCGAAGTACGCCACCAGAGATCTTGTGGCGGCAGCCTCTCCCGCCAGCAGTATCCCATCGGACATCGATGCGGCAAGGTGAGGCAAAACGCGCGCACGGAATTGAAGCATAGATAGAAGACGCATTCACACACAGAGCGTGCGACACCCGACGAGCTATCGTGTCGAACTCGAATCGGCCACCGACTTCGCCACCGGCGTCCATCGCGCGATTTCGCTGGCGACAAAGCCGGTGAATTCGTCGGCCGACATTTTTTCCGTCTCGATCCCTTCGGCCTCGAGGCGCTGGCGCATTGCAGGAATGCCGAGCGCGGCCACGATCTCCCCGTTGAGCCGCGCGACGATGTCCTTCGGCACGCCGGCAGGCCCGGAGAAGCCGAACCAGGTGGTGGCGACCAGCTCGGGATAACCCAGCGCCTTCATGGTCGGCACGTCGGGAAATTCCGGCATCGGCCGCGCCGACGAGACGGCGAGCGGCACCACAGTGCCGGCGCGGATTTGGCCGATCGCCGAGCTCCAGGTCACCGAGCCCATCTTGACGTGGCCGGCGACGAGGTCGGTCATCGCCTGCCCCGCGCCCTTATAAGCGACGTGGGCGAATTTGAGATTTGCCTTGCGCGCCAGAAGCTCCGGCACCAGATGCCCGATCGTTCCCGGTCCTGGCGAGATGAAGCTCACGCCGTTCCCGATCTTTGCCGCGGCCAGCAATTCCTGGAATGTCTTCACGCCGAGCGAGGGATGCACGACGATGACGTTGGGCGGGCCTCCGAGATACGCAATATGGGTGAAGAGGCGCAGCGGGTCGTAGGCGGGATTGGGGCTCGTCGCCGGCGAGGTCACGTGGGTGCCGATGCTCGATATCAGGAAGGTGCTGCCATCCGGCTCCGCGCTTGCCACCGCGGCCGAGCCGATCAGGCCTCCGGCGCCGCCCCTGTTCTCGACGAAGAAGCTCTGGCCGAACTTGTCGGTCAGCTGCTCAGCCAGCAGACGGCCGAGCGTGTCCGACGTGCCGCCGGGCGCAAACGGCGACACGATCCGCACGGGCTTTGCCGGCCAATCGGCCGCGCTGGCGGCAGCGATCGTGCCGGCGGCGATTGCCAACGTGACGCACACTGCAACCAGCCCACGCTTCATCTCCAACTCCGGCATCCCTGCACTCGGCTCGCGACCGTGGACGAACCATAGCGTCAGCGGACGACGGCGTCCCGCGCGACTTCCGCGCGCACCGGCGGCAAAGCGCCCCGCGTGCGCGCGACGTTCAGGTTTCGGTGTTACGACTTGCCAGGCGTCGCGGGAGCGGGAGCTTGGCCCGAGCCGGCCGCATCGCCGGCGTTCGACTTGTCCTTGCTCGACTTGCTCTCGTCCGCCCGTGCGGTCGCGAGCTTGAGCTTCAACAGCTCGTCGCCGGTGAAATAGAACAGCTGGTCCGGAGGCGTCTGCATGGCATGCACCCACACCATTGGATCGATGGCCATGTCGAGCAGATATTTCTGACACTCGGCGGACATCCGCTGAACACTGTCCATACCCTCGATCGCGCCGAGGGCGGAGCCATTCGCAACCAGCGCCGTGACCTGATGGACGCCGATTGCCGCACGTTCACCGGCGCGGCGCTCGAGGCCGCCAGCAAAGACGAGCGGACACGATGAGGCGCAATAGCGGCCGCTCTCGACTTCGGTGGCGAACTGCTGCTGCCGGATCAGCCGTCCCATCTCGATGGCGTCGCTTACCGATCCCCCGGGCGAATGGAGCACGACGGTCTTCACGTAGTTGCCGCGCTTTTCGATCTCGGCGGCGAATACCTTGGCGGTGCCAGGGCGGATGGTGCCGGTCGCCATCAGCCGGCCGTCGGCGCGCAGGTCGAACGACATCGCCGACTTGAGCCGCTCATCGCCGCGCCGCAGCAGCGGCTTGTGCTCGCGCCGAACCGACGGGAGCAGCTCCGTCACCGTCGTCCTGCTGATATCGGGCTCGGCGTCGGGCAGGCTGACCGGCGGCAGGCTCGCCAACTGCTCCTGCGCCTCGCTTTGCGCCCGCATCTGCGCATAGTCGAGCGCCAAGACCGCGGCCGTGGCGGCGATCATCCCGCGTAGGAGCCAGCGCAGCACGACGTCGTCCCACCGGTTCAGACGGTCTCTGGCCCGGGCGCGAAGGCCGGCGAACGGCACGGGATCAATCCTTCTTGACTGCCGCGCGGGCGGTGGCGAGCGCAAGCGGCGTCACGTTCTCGTCCGGCTCCCGCATTTGCTCTTGCTCTTCCGGCCGCGCGGCTGCGCGCGTGTCGGCGTCCGGCGGACGACGGCGGCCGACCTCCTGCTCCGCTTCGACCTCGCGCGCCAGCCGGATGGCCGTGATGAGCTCGGACGCCGTCATGGAGCTCAACGACGCCGCCGGGGTGGACTGCCGGCGGATGCTGGCATGCGCCACACACAGGATGAGGACCAGCACCGCCGGCATGAGATCGATCGAGATGGCGCCGGCCCAGCTCGGGATGAAATCGCCGGCGTAGCGCAGCACCGCCTCAGCGGATGAGAGCGGCACGAAACGCGTGGGCTCGGGCGGTTTGTCGGCGACAATCTTGCCGGCGGCAACCGAGAGCGCTTTCGATTGCGCTGCGACCGCCTCCTGCACCCTGGTCACGACAGCGGTCTGGCGCTCCGCGAGATCGGCGCTGCGGCCTCCGGCGGCCGGCGCGATGAAGCCCGCGGCGAGATCGTCGGCGGTCCGCTGGACGGAGGAAGCGACCGAAGTCTGCTGCAGCGAGGCGATGATCCCGAGCAGAGCCGTCGCCTCGGTGCCGAAGGCGTCGCTGCGCGGGCCGACCGGGCCGCGGCTCGAGACCAGCTCTCGCATCTTGGCGAGGTGCTTTTCTCCTTGCTCGTACAGCGCCTTCACCTGCTCGCCCGACCGGTCGATGGTCCGCGACAGCGCGGCGAGCTGGTTCGACATCTGGCTCAGGAGCTGCACCACCGTGCCGGAACCGGAGGTGCCGGTGAGCGTACCGGTCTTCTCGCCTTCGGCGAGCTGGCTGAAACGCGCCGACGCCATCTGGATGTCGGGAAGGAGGCCCTGCGCCGAAAGCGCGTAGCGGT
>Ga0207708_10002231_pt1 | contig 14290 bp, 14 predicted proteins | sample KBSK5101metaG_FD_184340 | JGI IMG/M metagenome (GOLD analysis project Ga0207708, IMG submission 184340) | Corn, switchgrass and miscanthus rhizosphere microbial communities from Kellogg Biological Station, Michigan, USA - KBS K5-10-1 metaG... | ecosystem: Host-associated > Plants > Roots >...
CCGCGCGATCGGGCCGCCGAACGCATTGCGCTCCTTGGCGTAGCTGCTCGCCAGGTCCAGCGCGGCCTGCGCGATGCCGACCGCCTGGGCGGCGATCCCGATCCGCCCGCCGTCGAGCGTGCGCAGCGCGATCGCCATGCCCTTGCCGGGCTCGCCGAGCCGCTCGGCCGGCGTGTCCTCGAAGGCGAGGTCGGCGGTCGAGGAGGAGTTGAGGCCCAGCTTCTCCTCCTCGCGGGTGACCGCGAAGCCGTCGGCGCCCGCCCGCACGACGAAGGCGCTGATGCGATCGCCGTCGCGCGCGAAGACGAGGAAGGTCGAGGCGTGCGAGCCGTTGGTGATCCACTGCTTGGCGCCGGAGATCCGGCCGTCGGCGAAGCGGGTGCGCATCGCGCTCGCGTCGGAGCCCGAGCCGGCCTCGGTCAGCGCGAAGGCGCCGATCTCCTCGCCCGCGGCGAGCGCCGGCACGTACTCCGAGCCGTGCGCGAGCAGCGGCAGCGTGCACGCGCTCGTGTGCACGGCGACGGTCACTCCGACGCCCGCGTCCGCGCGCGAGAGCTCCTCGAGCACGAGCACGTAGGAGAGGAAGTCCGCGCCGGCGCCGCCCTGGTCCTCGGGCACGCAGACGCCCATCAGCCCGAGCTCGCCGAGCTCCGTGAAGAGCGCGCGCGGGAAGGTGTGCCCGCGGTCCCACTCGGCCGCGTTGGGGGCGATCTTGTCCTCCGCGAAGCGGCGGGCGAGCGAGCGGATCTCCTGCTGCTCGGGGGTCAGCTCGTGCAGGCTCATGCGCGGGCCCGTTGGAGCGCCCGCGAGCCGATGCCGCCGACCGCCGCGGCGCCGAGCGCGGCCGCGAAGACGCGCAGGCGCCGCCCGAGCCGGTCGAAGGTCAGGATCTCCCAGCCCTCGTCGCGCGCGACCTTGGCGAGCGTCGAGTCCGGGTTGACGGCGACGGGATGGCCGACCGCGCGCAGCATCGGCAGGTCGGACTCCGAGTCCGAGTAGCCCCACGACGCGGACAGGTCGATGCCCTCGCGCGCGGCGAGCTCGCGGATCGCCTGCGCCTTGCCCTCGCGGTAGGTGAACGGCCCGCCGGGGCGGCCCGTGTACTGGCCGTCGACGACCTCCGAGACCGACCCGACCGCGCCGTCGAACGTGAGCACGATCGCCATCAGCTCCGCCATCTCCTGGGAGGCCGCGGTGCAGATGAAGACCGGCCGCCCGGCGTCCTGGTGCTCGTAGGCGATCGCGAGCATCCGCGGGTACAGGCGCGGCAGCACGCCGGCGAGCACGTCGGGCGCGAGCCGCTGCAGGTCGCGCACGCGCACGCCCTCGAGCAGCTCGGCGATCCGCGCGCGCAGCGCATCCGTGCCCGCGTCGGTCGAGCCGCGCAGCCGGAAGAGGACGTTCTCCCAGGCGTCGCGCGCGAGCGCGCGGCGGTTGACCAGGCCGGCCTTGTAGGCCGCGCGGCCGAACTGGAACGCGCTCGAGCCGGCCATCAGCGTCCGGTCGAGGTCGAAGAACGCCGCTCCCGGCTCGTCGTCCCGGCGCAGCGCGCCCCCGCCGGGCGGCGGGGGCAGGATGTGTGGCCGCTCGGTCACCTGGTCCCGGTCAGACCTGCACGATCACGGCGTCGCCCTGGCCGCCGCCCGAGCAGATCGCGGCGCACCCGTACCCGCCGCCGCGGCGGCGCAGCTCGTGCACGAGCGTGGCGAGGATGCGCGCGCCGGAGGCGCCGATCGGGTGGCCGATCGCGACCGCGCCGCCGTTGACGTTGACGCGCTCCTCGTCGATGCCGAGCATCCGGATCGAGTTCAGGGTCACCGACGCGAACGCCTCGTTGATCTCCCACAGGTCGATGTCTCCCGGCTGCAGGCCGGCCTTCTCGAGCGCGAGCTTGGCCGCGTTGGCGGGCGTGCGCGCGAGGTAGGCGAACTCGTCGGCGACCGCGGCCTGGGCGACGATCGTCGCGAGGATCTCCTTGCCCTCGCGCTCGGCCCACTCGTCGGAGGAGACGACCAGCGCGCCCGCGCCGTCGTTGACGCCCGGCGAGTTGCCGGCGGTGTGCGAGCCGTCCTTGCCGTGCAGGCCCGGCAGCTTGGCCAGCGCCTCGAGCGTGGAGCCGCGGCGCGGCGCCTCGTCGACCTCGACGACGGTGTCGCCCTTGCGGCCCTTGACCGTCACGGGGACGATCTCCTCGGGCAGGCGGCCGTCGTCGGTGGCGGCCAGCGTGCGCTCGTGCGAGCGCAGCGCCCAGCGGTCCATGTCGGCGCGCGTGAGCTCGAGCTCGTCGCCGACCTCGGTCGCCTCCTGGAACATCTGCTTGCCCGTGAAGGCGTTGGTCAGCCCGTCGTGGACCATCGCGTCGAGCGCCTTGGCGTCGCCCATGCGGAAGCCGAAGCGCGCGTTGGGGAGCAGGTACGGCGCCTGGGACATCGACTCCATGCCGCCGCCGACGCCGACCTCCATGTCGCCCGCGCGGATCGACTGGTCGAGCAGGCCGACCGCGCGGATGCCCGACGCGCAGACCTTGTTGATCGTCTCCGAGGAGACCTCGATCGGGATGCCGGCCTTGATCTGCGCCTGGCGCGACGGGATCTGGCCCACGCCCGCCTGCAGCACCTGCCCCATCACCACGTGCTGTACCTGCTCGGGCGCGACGTCGGCGCGCTCGAGCGCGGCGCCGATGGCGATGCCGCCGAGGTCGGTCGCGGGCAGTGAGGACAGGCCCCCGCCCATCTTGCCGACGGGGGTGCGTGCGGAGCTCAGGATCACGGTCTTGGGCATGGCGGCGAGTCTACGATGCGCCGATGCGCGCCGAAGCCACAACCGCAGCCCCCGCCGACACCGGCGCCGACACGATCGCGATCGGCCTCTTCGAGGACGAGAAGATCGCCCATGACCTCGACGGCGGCCTGCTGCAGGCGCTCGTCGACTCCGGCGAGGCGAAGCCGGGGCTGCGCAAGCTCGCGGTCACGCATGCGGACGGCAAGCGCTACGTGCTGGCGGGCCTCGGCAAGCGCGACGGCTTCGACCCCGAGCGCGCCCGCGTCGCGGCCGCGGCCGTGGTCGGCCGGGCGCGCGAGCTCGGCGCGCGCTTCCTCTGCTGGGAGCTGCCGCACCACGTCGGCGACGCCGAGGCGGGCGGCTTCGTCGAGGGCACGCTGCTCGCCGCCTACCGGTTCCGCGCCTACAAGAGCAAGCCCGACGAGGACGGCGGGCTGGAGCAGCTCGCCGTCTCCGCGCATCACGACGTCTCCGAGGCCGTGCACCGCGCCGCGGTCGCGGCCACCGCCGCCAACGCGGCGCGCGACCTCCAGAACGCGCCGGCGAACGCCATGACGCCGACGAGGCTCGCCGAGCGCGCGCACGCGCTGGCCGCCGAGGTCGGCGGGCTCACCGTCGAGACGATGGGCCGCGCCGAGATCGAGGCGGCCGGGATGGGCGCGTTCGCGGGCGTCGCCCGCGGCAGCGACGAGGAGCCGCAGCTGATCACGCTCCGCTACGCGCCGGAGGACGCGAAGGGCCCGGTGCTCGGGCTCGTCGGCAAGGCCGTGACCTTCGACTCGGGCGGCATCTCGCTCAAGCCCGGGATGAAGATGAGCGAGATGAAGTTCGACATGTCGGGCGGCGCCGCCGTGCTCGAGGCCACCGGCGCGATCGCCCGGCTCGGGCTCCCGCTGCGCCTGATCACGGTGATCGGCGCGACCGAGAACCTGCCGTCCGGGCACGCGCTGAAGCCCGGCGACATCGTGACCGCCAAGACCGGCACGACGATCGAGATCATCAACACGGACGCCGAGGGCCGGCTCGTGCTGGCCGACTGCCTCGCGCACGCCGTCGACCTCGGCGCGGAGCGGCTCGTCGACTTCGCCACGCTCACGGGCGCGATCGTCGTCACCTTCGGCGACACCCACGCCGGGCTGATCGGGACCGACGACGCGTGGTGCGCGGCCGTGTCCGAGGCCGGCGCGCGCGCCGGCGAGCTGGTCTGGCGGCTGCCGCTGCACCCGGACTACGCGAAGGCGATCGAGGGCCGCTACGCCGACATCGTCAACGCCGTCGAGACCCGCAAGGCGGGCTCGATCGTGGCCGGCGAGTTCCTCAAGCGCTTCACCGGCGACGTGCCGTGGGCGCACGTCGACATCGCGGGCACCGCGTCCGACGCCGGCCGGCCCTACGCCCCCAAGGGCGGCAACGGCTTCGGCGTGCGGATGATCGTCGAGCTGGCCCACGCGCTCGCCCACGGCGAATAAGCTGGCGCGCAAATCGATCCTGGGGAGGGTCTGATGGTGCTGACCGATCGGCGCGAGTTCCTGAAGAGGGCCGGGTACTCCGTGGCCGGGCTGACCGCCCTGAGCGGGCCGCTGCAAGCGATCTTCGCGCGCGGCGCGCTGGCCGTGGGCTCCACGGGCGTGGCCGCGAACAACGGCGGCTACGGGCCGCTGGTGCCGGTGCCCGACGAGACCGACGGCGTGGTGCGCCTGCACCTGCCGGAGGGCTTCGAGTACCGCAGCATCACGCCGACCGGCACGCCGATGGACGACGGGGTGCTCACGCCGGGCCGCCACGACGGCATGGCCGCGTTCGACGCGGGCCCGAGCCGGTACCGGCTCGTGCGCAACCACGAGGTCAACGGCCCGGTCGGCGCGTTCGGCGACCGCTCGAAGGCCTATGACCCGGTGGCGGGCGGCGGCACCACGACGCTCGAGGTCAACCGCCACGCCTCTCAGGTCGACTCCTGGGTGAGCTGCAACGGCACGCAGATGAACTGCGCCGGCGGCGCGACGCCGTGGGGCACCTGGCTCACCTGCGAGGAGACCGTCAACGGGCCCGACGTCGGCAACGACTTCACCGGCGGCAACAACAGCCTGCTCACCAAGAAGCACGGCTACGTCTTCGAGGTGCAGACCTCCTGGGACGCCGGCGAGCACGCCACGCCCGTGCCGATCCGCTCGGCCGGCCGCTTCGCGCACGAGGCGGTCGACATCGACCCGGAGACGGGGTTCCTCTACCTGACCGAGGACAACTTCGACTTCCCGTCGGGCTTCTACCGCTACCGGGCGCCGCAGAACCCGATGACGGCCAAGCGCCTCACCGACGGCGGGACGCTCGAGATGCTCAAGATCGCGGGCCGGCCGAACGCGGTGCTCGACAAGGCCCAGACGCCAGGCGTCACCTATGGCGTCGAGTGGGTGACGATCGACGATCCCGACCCGACGTTCGCGCCCGGCACGACCAACAACCAGGCGATCGTCGCCGTCGGCGACCAGGGGCGCGCGAAGGGCGCGGCCACCTTCAGCCGCCTCGAGGGCATCTTCTACGACTCGGGCAAGATCTACCTCGTCTCCACGCAGGGCGGCGACACCCCGGCCGGCGAGCCGCCCCCGGCCGGGTACGGCGACGGCTTCGGGCAGCTGTGGGTCCATGACACGCGGCGGAACACGCTCACGCTGCTGTTCGAGTCGCCGAGCCGCACCGTGCTCGAGCTGCCGGACAACCTCTGCATCAGCCCGCGCAAGTGCGCGCTGCTGTGCGAGGACGGGCCGGTGGAGAACTTCCTGCGCGGGGTCACGCCGGACGGCAAGATCTTCGACTTCGCATTCAACGCGATCGCGGGTCGCCAGCAGGAGGAGTTCGCGGGGTCGACGTTCACGCCCGACGGCAAGGTGCTGTTCGTGAACGTCCAGGCGAGCTCCGGACTCACGTTCGCGATCTGGGGTCCGTGGAAGCGCGGAGTGCTGTAGCGCCCATGAGCGCCCCGTGAGGCTCGTTGCCCTCGGGGCGCTCCTGTTCGCGGTCTACGCCGCGACGCTCTCGATCCCCGCGACGGCCGGGGAGGACTTCACGGCCGACGAGGCGCACCTGCTGCTCGGCGCCCGCTCGTGGGCCGACGACGGCGACGTCGACCTCGCCGACCAGTACGCGGAGCGCCAATGGCGCGAGTTCACCGACCGCGAGCTCGAGCCGTCGGGCACGCTGGTGCTCGGGCGCCTGCGCGAGCCGCAGGGCGTGGGGATGCCGCTCGCGCTCTCGCCGGCCTACGCGCTCGGCGGCGCGGACGCCGTCGAGCTGTTCATCGCCGCGCTGACGGCGCTGGCGTTCGTGCTGGCGGCGCTGCTGGCGCGGCGCGTGGTCCCGGAGCCGTGGGCGAGCGCCGCCGTGCTCGTCGCCGGCCTCTCGCCGCCGGCGCTGGCGGCCGCCACCACCGTCGCGCCCGAGCCGGTCGCCGCCGCGCTGATCGCCGGCGCGACCGTGTGCGCCGTGCGGGTGCGCGAGCGCGGCCGGCTGCGCGACGCCTGCGCGGGCGCGCTGATGCTCGGGCTGCTGCCGTGGCTGGACCCCGCGTTCGCGATCGCCGGGCTGCCCGCGGCGTTCTGCCTCGTGCGCTGGACGCTCCGCGAGGGCCGGCGGCTCGTGGCCCTGATCACGGCGGAGCTGCTGATCGGCTCGCTCGTCTTCTACGCGCGGCTCAACGAGACGCTGTTCGGCGGGCCGCTGCCGTCGGCCGCCGCGGCCGACCCCGGGCCGGACGCGGCCGCGGTCGCCGAGCGCGCCCCGAACCTGCTCGGCCTGTGGCTGGATCCCTCGGCCGGCCTGTTGCGCTGGGCGCCGATCCTAGCGCTCGGCTTCGTCGGCGCCTGGCTGCTGTGGCGCTCGAGGCGCGAGCACGTCGCCTCCGCGATCCCCGCGCGGCGCGAGGCCGAGCGGGTCGCCGAGCTGCTCGTGGCGACCGTCGGCGCGCAGTGGCTGGTCGCCGCCTTCACCGTCGACAGCGCCGACGGGGACTGGTTCCCGGGGCTGCCGATGTTCGCCGCCGTGCCGGCGCTGGCGGCCCTTTCGGCGTGGGGGCTGCGGCACGCCCGGGTCGCGGGCGCCGTGCTCGCCGCCCTCACGCTCGTGCTCAGCGTGTGGGTGCTGGGCGATGCGTGGAGCGGCCCGGCCGAGGGCTGGCTCGGCGCGGCGCGCTGAGCGTCAGCGTCGCGTCCGGAACACCAGCGCGTGGATCTGCGACTGGCCGTAGGAGCCCGTCTGGACCGGGCCCATCGCGGCCGCGCGCTCGCCGACCTGCGGGTCGCGGCGCGGGCGCAGGTCCTTGGAGACGTCGATCGAGGTGAGCCCGGCGAGCGTCACGCCGTGGCGGTCGGTGACGACGACGTGCAGGTCGCCGTCGCCGTCCGGGTCGACCCGCTCGACGTAGACGATCCGCCCGCTCACGCGCGCGCAGTCCGGCACCTCCGCGCGGCAGCGGGGCGCGCGCAGGCGGCGTGCGGGCCCCGGCGTGGCCTCCGGCGTGGGGGTCGCGGTCCGCGCCGGGGCAGGCGTCGGGGTCTCGGCGCGCGGCGGCGCGTCCGAGCCGCCGCATCCGCCCACGGCCAGCACCAGGGCGAGCGCGGCGATCCGGAGCATCACCGCTCGATCGGCTGGACGTGCGTGGTGACCGAGCCGCCGACGAGGACGTGCAGCGCGAACGCGGGCGGCTCGGCGACGACCTCGTAGCCCGGCGCGCCGATCTCCAGCCGGGCGGTCAGGTGCACGCCCGGCGCGGTGAACGCGCCGCAGCCGCCGACGACGGCGAACGCCGCGCGGTGCGTGTGGCCGCAGAGCACGCGCAGGACCTGCGGGTTGCGCCGCAGCAGCGCGGCGAGCGCCGCGCTGTCGTGCGCGCCCATCGCGATCTCGTCGACCGCCGGCATGCCGCCGTCGAAGGGCGGGTGGTGCATCGCGACGACGACCTGCGGCGCGTCGAGCTGGGCCTCGAGCCAGGCGACGTCGAGCCGCCCTTCCGGACGCCCCGGCACCGTCGAGTCGCAGACGACCAGCCGCACGCCGCCCACGTCGGTGACGTAGCGGTACTCGCCGTCGCCCTCGAGCGGGAACGCGGCCCGCATCGCGGTGCGGTCGTCGTGGTTGCCGGGCAGCACGTGGACGGGCATCGGCAGCGGCGCGAGCAGCGCGCGCACGCGCTCGTACTCCTCCGGCGCGGCCGTGTCGGCGAGGTCGCCGGACAGCAGCACCGCGTCCGGGTGCGGGCGCAGCGCGAGCACGGCGGCGACGCCGGCCGCGAGCGACTCCATCGCGGCGTCCGCGCCTTCGCCGAGGCGCATGTGCGGATCGCTGAGCTGGGCGAGGATCACGCGTCGCCGGGTCGTCTACCCGGCGGCCTCCGCCTGCTGGTCCGGGCGCGCCGCGTCGCCGGCCTCGACGGCGCCGCGCGCGAGGATCGCGCTGGCGGCGCTGGCGGGATCCAGCCGGCGCGCGACGACCTCGTCGAGCAGCTCGCGCACCTCGGGGTCCTCCTGCAGCGAGGCCTCCAGCGCGCGCCGCAGCCGCACCGTCGCGAGGCCGAGCACCTCGTTCATCAGGTTGCGCCGGCGGCGCTCGGAGAGGGTGCCCTCCGCCTCGACATGGGCGCGGTGCTCGGCGAGCTTGGCGTCGAGCTCCTCGATCCCCTCGCCGCGGTGCGCCTCGGTCTTGACGATCGGCACGGGCCAGCTGCCCTGCGGGGCGAGCGTCAGCACGCCGCGGATCTCGCGCACCATCGTGTCCGTCAGCGGGTGGTCGGCCTTGTTGACGACGATCACGTCGGGGATCTCCATCACGCCCGCCTTGAGCGCCTGGATCGAGTCGCCCGAGCCCGGGATCAGCACGAGCACGACGCTGTCGGCGTGGTCGATCACGTCGACCTCCGCCTGGCCGACGCCGACCGTCTCCAGGAACACGTCGTCGCGGCCCGCGGCGTCCATCAGCAGCGCGGTCTGCAGCGCCGCCTCGGCGAGCCCGCCGAGCGCGCCGCGGGTGGCCATCGAGCGGATGAACACGCCGGGGTCGAGGAAGTGCTCGGTGAGCCGGATCCGGTCGCCGAGCAGCGCGCCGCCGCGGAACGGCGAGCTCGGGTCGATCGAGAGCACCGCGATCTGGCGGTCGGACTTGCGGCGGTGCGCGACGAGCGCGCCGATCAACGTCGACTTGCCGGCGCCGGGCGGGCCGGTGAACCCGACCACCTCCGCGTTGCCGGTGTGCGGATAGATCTCGCGCACGAGCGCCCAGCCCCGCGGGTCGTCGTCCTCGACCAGCGAGATGCCGCGCGCCAGCGCCCGCTTGTCGCCCTGGAGCAGCCGCTCCGCGAGGTTTGCGTCCCTGTCGGCCATGAGGGGCGGCATGATGGCACGGCGTTACGATCGTGAAATGTCGGCCCCGGCGAAGCCCACGTCGCGGCCGTTGCAGGTACGCGGCGCCCCGGAACCGCTCCACGGCGGGCCGTTGGCGCTCGTGCGCTTCATGCGCCGCAACGGCATGCTCAACCGCAAGTACGGGCGGCTGATGCTGCGCTGGGCGTGGCTGAAGCTGCGCTGGCGCGGGCGCCTGCAGACCGACGGCCTGTGCTTCGTCGGCCCGGGCGTGACCTTCGAGATCGGCCGCGACGCGGTCGTCCGGCTCGGCCGCTGGTCCTGGATCGGCCACGGCACGAAGATCCGCGCCCACGAGGGCGAGGTCTCGATCGGCGCCAAGACCGTGATGGGCCAGGAGTGCACGATCTCCGCCTTCCAGCACGTCTCGATCGGGCGCGAGTGCATCGTCGCCGACCGCGTGATGCTGATCGACTTCGACCACGGCGTGGTCGAGGAGGAGCGCCCGGTCCGCCTGCAGGGCATCTACAAGCGCGACGTGAACGTCGGCCACAACTGCTGGATCGGCTACGGCGCCTGCATCCTGCGCGGCGCCACCGTCGGCGACAACGCGATCGTCGGCACCTCGACCGTCGTCACCAAGAACGTCCCCGCCAACGCCGTCGTCGGCGGCGTCCCGGCTCGCATCCTGCGGATGCGGGAGGAGCCGGAGACGCTGCGCTGGGACGACTGACGAGCGGCTACTTGCCGCAGACGGGCCAGGGCTGCGTGCCGCGGGCGGCGAGCAGCTTGGCGGCGATCGAGTCCTGGACGGACTCGGGGGCGGCGGCGGGGTCGCCGGTGCCGCCGTACTCGGCCCAGGTCTGACGCGAGAACTGGTACTTCCCGCGGTACTGGCCGCTCGGCGACACCGCGGCCGGGTTGCCGCCGGACTCGCAGGCGGCGATCTTGGCCAGCGTCGCGCTCGGCGCCGTCGCGGTCGCGCCGTTGGAGGCGGTCCCGGACGAGCCGGTCGCGGCGCCCGAGCCCGAGTTCGCGAGGCCGAGATGGGCGAGCGTCACCGGGCCGGCGATGCCGTCGACGGCGAGGCCCTGGTTGCGCTGGTAGTTGCGCACGGCGCGGCGCGTGTTCGGGCCGTAGACGCCGTCGGGCGTGAGGCCGAGCGCGGACTGCAGCGCGGCGACGGTGGAGCCCGCGCTGCGGACGGCGCTCGAGCCGGTGCCGCCGCTCTGCGCGAACGCGCCGCCGGCGGCGAAGGTCAGCGTGGCGGCGGCGACGATCGCGCCGGTCTTGCGGCGGCGGTCACGGCTGCGCGCCTGGCGCGCCTCCTTGCGGCGCTCGCGGGACCGGCGCTTGGATTCGAGCCACGGGACGTGGTTCGACAGGTCTTCATTGGGCACTTCGGTGCAACCCCCTGGTTCCTGGGGCCTACGGGGTTAGCTGTCGGGCTCGCGCTAGGAACTGCGCTACGCCGCGCTGTGGCGGCGATTCGCCCCATGGAGCCGCGTACGGCTCCGCATGGGTCCCCCGCTCTCGTCCGGCACGGCCGGATCGAGACTCGGCAAGGTCGTTTCTTATGGAGCGCGGCACGATAGCGACCGGACCGGCGGTCGCCTCGACTCCCCGGACGGGACTACGGGCGCAGGACGGCGAGGAAGTCCAGCGCGCGGTCCAGGCCGCGCCGCCGCAGGGCGAAGTCGCGCACCGAGATCGCCGGCGTGAAACGGTCGTAGAACGGCTTGGTGAAGCCGAGCCGGGCGTGGATCGCGTCCCAGCCCGCGTGCTCGATCGCCCACTGGTGCGCGCGCAGCTTGCGCGCGTGGAAGAGCCCGAGCAGGTCGACCTGGCCGAAGTGGCGCTCGCACAGGCCGCGGAACTCCTCGGCGCGGTACTCGTGCACGTGCCAGGGGTTGCCGGAGCGCTCCGCGCCCTCCGGCGCGAGCGTCAGTACGTTCGGGGTGGAGACGTAGGCGACGCCGCCGGGCCCGATCAGCGCGCGGATGCGCTCGAGCACCGCGTCGGCGTCCTGGACGTGCTCGATCGTCTGCAGGAACACGACGCAGTCGGCGTCGCCGTCCCAGAGCTCGATCATCGTGCGCTCGAAGCCCACGTTCGCGCTCGTGTACTTCAGCCGCGCGTGCTCGAAGGCCTCCGGGTTGGCGTCGACGCCGACCACCGACGCAGCCGTGCGCCCGAGCACCGCCGAGCCGTAGCCCTCCCCGCACGCGAGGTCGACCACCCGGCGCCCGTGCGCGCGGGCGGCGATCCACTCGTAGACGACCAGGTGCCGGCGGAACCAGTAGTTCTCCTCGGGCACGTCGGGCAGCGTGCGCTCGCCCGTGAGCTGCAGCGGCGGGACGCCCTCGGGCTGGTTCTCCTGGAGGTAGAGCTTCGTCACGCGCGGGGACCTTAGCCGCCCCCGCGCACCGCCCGGTAGCGCGCCATCGCGCGCTCGCGCTCGTCCTTGTGGTCGACGATCGGCTCCGGATAGTCGCGGCCGATCACGCAGCCCGCCGCCTCCTGCTGGCCCTCGCTCATCGTCCACGGCTGGGCGAGCCGCTCGAGCGGCACGTCGCGCAGCTCCGGCACCCAGCGGCGCACGTAGGCGCCGTCCGGGTCGTGGCGCTCCTGCTGGGTCGCGGGGTTGTACATGCGCCGGAAGTACGGCGCGGGGTCGACGCCGACGGAGGCGATCCACTGCCAGTTGCCGTTGTTGGAGGCCTCGTCGCCGTCGGTCAGCAGCGACATGAAGTGCGCCTCGCCGCGGCGCCAGTCGATGTGCAGGTCCTTGGTCAGGAACGAGCCGACGATCAGCCGCGCGCGGTTGTGCATCCAGCCGCGCTCGCGCAACTGGCGCATCGCCGCGTCGACGACCGGGAAGCCGGTGCGGCCCTCGCACCAGGCCTCGAAGGCCTCCTCGTCGTCCTCCCACTCGAGCTCGTCCATCGCCGGCTGGTGCGCGTGGCGCGCGTTGGCGGGGTTCGTGAGCAGCACGTGCGCGTAGAAGTCGCGCCAGCAGAGCTGGCGCACGAACTCGGCCGGACCCTTGCCCGCGCCGGCGTCGCGGGCGCGCTGCTCGAGCTCGCGCGGGGAGATGCAGCCGAGGTGCAGGTACGGCGAGAGCTCCGACGTGCCGCCCTCGAGCCGGTCGTGGCGGTCCGCGTAGTCGTGGATGCCGTTCTTGAGCCACGCGTGCATGCGCGCGCGGGCGGCGGCCTCGCCGGGCGGAAACGGGTCCGGCACGTCGTCTCCGAGCCCGATCGCCTCGGCCGACGGGAGCTCGCCCACCCTCACGCCCGCCGGCAGCGCGAGCTTGCGCGGCGCGCCGTGCACCTCGCGCCGGTCGAGCTGCGTCCACGCGCGCCAGAACGGCGAGAACACGGCGTAGGGCTTGCCGGCCTTGGTGCGCGGCTTGCCGACGTCGGCGACGAACAGGCCGGGATGGCGCACCGGCTCCACGCCGGCCTCCTCCAGGGCGGCGCAGACCCGCTTGTCGCGCGCCATCGCGAACGGCGACACGTCGGAGGCGAAGTGCACCTGCGCCGCGCCGGTCTCCCTCGCCAGGGCGACGAGCTCGCGCGCCGGGTCGCCGCTGCGCACGACGAGGTTCGCGCCGCGATCGCGCAGCGCCGTGCGCAGCTCCCGCAGGCAGCCGAGCAGGAAGCGCCCGCGCGGGCCGGACTCGAAGCGGCCCCGCAGCAGGGCGTCGTCGAGCACGAACACCGGGACGACGCGCTCCGCGCCGCGGGCGGCCCCGGTCAGGGCGGGGTGGTCGTGGATGCGCAGGTCGCGCCGGAACCAGACGATGGCGGTGTCGGTCATCGCCGGTGATACGGGCCAGGTCCCCGGGCGTACCATCTCCACGCATGCCGATCGTCCGGGATTTCCCGCTGTTCCCGCTCGGCCTGGTGGCGCTCCCGAGCGAGCTGATCCCGCTCCACATCTTCGAGGAGCGCTACAAGACCATGATCGGGCGCTGCCGCAGCGAGCCGACCGAGTTCGGGATCGTCTGGTTGGCCGACGACGGCCTGCGCACGATCGGCTGCGCCTGCGAGATCGCCGAGGTGCTCGAGGAGATGGAGGACGGCCGGATCAACCTCGTCGCACGCGGAACGCGCCCGTTCCGGATCGAGGCGCGCCAGGACGAGCTGCCCTATCCCGCCGGCGTGATCGAGTTCCTGGACGACCGCGACGAGGAGCCCGACGCCGCGGCGGGCGCCGCGGCCCGCGAGGCTTACGCGGAGCTGGTCCGCCAGGCGACGGACCGCGACCCGTCCCCCGACGAGCTCGCCGCGCTGAGCGCCTACCAGATGGCCGCCACGGTCGAGTTCGGCCTCGACGCCAAGCAGGGCCTGCTCGACCTGCGCTCGGAGACCGCCCGGCTGAAGCTCGTCGCTCGCCTGTTCCGCGCCGCGGTCAAGCGGCTGGACTTCGTCGAGCGCGCGCAGGCCCGCGCGCGCTCGAACGGCAAGGTCCACTTCGGCGGCTAGGCGCCAAGGAGCGCGCCGACCCGCGGCCCCGCCATCGCCGCCGGATCGCGGCCGTCGTCGGCCGCGAGCGTGCGGTCGGCCCCGTGGGCGAGCAGCAGCTCCGCCATCTCCGCGTCGTCGTGGTGGGCGGCGGCGAGCAGCGGCGTGTAGCCGCCCTGCTGGACGCAATCGGGGTCGGCGCCCGCTTCCAGCAGCGCCCGCGCGGCGTCGTGGTCGCGCGCCGCGACGGCGGAGTGCAGCGGCCGCACCCGCGCCGGGTTCTCCTGGTCGGCGTCCGCCGGCGCCCCCGCCGCGAGCAGGAGCCGCACCGCGTCGCCGCCGCCGAAGAACGCGGCCAGGTGCAGCGGCGTGAACCCCTCGGGCGAGCGCGCCGACAGCGCGTCCGGATCGCCTTCGACGTGCGCGCGCAGGACGTCGAGCCGCCCGGTCGCGGCGGCATCGAGGACGTCCAGCTCCGGCCCGGCGGCCAGCAGCGCCTCGAGCGCGCCGTCCTGCCGGTGATAGAGCGCGGTCAGGACCGCCGAGAGCCCGCCCGCGTCGCGCGCGCTCGCAAGTGACGGGTCGTCCCCGAGCAGCGCCCGTACGCGCTCGGTGTCGCCCGTCTGGATCGCCTCGAACACCGTGTCCATGTGACGACGCTACCGCTCGAGCCCGCAGACGTCCTCGGCGACGTCC
>Ga0207708_10002235_pt1 | contig 14269 bp, 12 predicted proteins | sample KBSK5101metaG_FD_184340 | JGI IMG/M metagenome (GOLD analysis project Ga0207708, IMG submission 184340) | Corn, switchgrass and miscanthus rhizosphere microbial communities from Kellogg Biological Station, Michigan, USA - KBS K5-10-1 metaG... | ecosystem: Host-associated > Plants > Roots >...
TGTCCTACACCTGGTCGAGCATGCGGGGCACCGCGGTCAACGGCCTGCGCAGCAACTCCGGAGGACCGGACCTGGGCTACAACGGTCTCGCCGCCGATCCGAACCGTGCGATCAACGCCGACGGCCCGATGCCGTTCGACTTCACTCACGAGTTGAAGATGCTAGGTACTTGGACGGTGCCCCGCGGCGGCGTCAGGCTCAGCGCCGTCTATCAGGCACACACCGGCAGCGCCTGGGGGCGCGCCGTGCAGTTGAGCGGACTGCAGTTCGTGACCTTCGGCGTGCGCGTGGAGCCGCGCGGCACGCGGCGGACCCCGGCGGTGAACACGCTGGACCTGCGGCTGGAGAAGACGTTCGCGATTCCGCGCGTTGGCCGCGCCGGCCTGTTCGCCGACGCCTTCAACGTCACGAATCAAGGCATCCCCGACACCAGCGCGCGGCGGCCCGTCGTCGAGATCTCGGGTCCGTCGTTCGGCCTCCCGCAGTTCTGGACCGCCCCGCGCACGCTGCGCGCGGGGCTGCGCCTGACGTTCTAAGGCGCCCCTTTCGGGTGGCCCGTCAGTCGATCTTGATCCGCCGCCGGAACTGCTGGTTCTCGTTGCAGACGAACTCGATCGGCTCCTCGTCGGCCATGATGCGCTGATCGATCCGCACCGTCCACGGCTTCGTGTACGCCTTGGCGTCCTCGAGCGTGGTGTCGATGATCAGGTGGCCGAAATTGATCCGCTTGAAGCGCTCGATGAACTTGGCCTGCTGGCTGTAAGGGCTTCCGTTCACGTCGAGCCAGCCGTCGAACGGGCTGTCCTCCGCGCCGCGCAGGTTGTTGGTCTCGACCACCAGCGTGTCGCCTTCCCAGTGGCCCACCGAGTAGCCGTACCACCAGGGCTGCGGATCGCCCTGCTTCGGCAGCGGGCGCCCGTCGAGATAGATGTGGCGCAGCCCGTAGTTCGCCTCGTATTCGATGAGGATCAGCTGCTTGGTCTGAACGATCTTCCGCGGCTGCGGCTGCTGATGGAACTGCAGGAAGCCCATCGGGAAGCAGTTCGCGTCGGGGTTGTCCTTCGCCTTGTCCACTTCGAAGCGCTGCTTGCGGATGGCGAGCGCCCACGGCGTGTAGGGAAGCCCCCCTTCGATGTTCGCGCCCGCTTCGAAGAACGTGGCCAGGGGCGGGCCCGTGGGGTCGAACGGAAAGGGCGCCGTGGACGGCTCGAGCGACACGCCGCCGCGGCCGCCTCCCGCGCCCACGCCTTCGGTCGGCTGCCCGCCGGGAATGCCGCCCGGTGCCCCGGGCGCGGCCGCCGCACCTTCACGACCGGCCGGTGGCGGGCCACCGGGTCGCCCCGCCTGGCCCCCGGGGCCGGCGGCTCCGCGCCCCCGGCCGCGTCCGGGCGGGGCGCTGTTGGCGCGCTGCCACACGCCGGTGAAATCGATCTTGCCGTCGGGGGTGCGGGGGGCCGGCGCGTCGTAGTTGATTCCACCCTGCGCGGTGCGGGGAATCGACGCATCCCGGAACTTGGGCCACTGGGCCGCCAGCGACACGGAGCCGGCCACGACGAGCACGGCGGTGCCGAGGGATAGGGCGAGCGAAGCGGGTCTGTTCATCTCGCGATCGTATACGACGAGCAAGGCTCCGCCCCGTGACAGGAAACTGCCGGGGGTCAGCGCTTCTTGGTCGAACGCTTCGCCGCGCCGGTGCGCTTCCGGGGCACTTTCGCGCCCTTCTCGCGCGCCTCGCTGAGCCCGATCGCGATGGCCTGCTTGCGGCTCTTCACCGTGCCTCCGGAGCCGCTTTTGAGCGTGCCCTTCTTGCGGCGATGCATCGCCGATTTCACCGACTTCGACGCCGAGCGTCCGTACTTGGCCATGGGTGCTCTTTCAACTGGAGGTCAGCGCCGCCACCGCGACCACGAGCCCGAACAGATCTCTCGTGAGACTGCTCTTCGAACAGCGCGCAACCAAAAACAGGAGGAGCGCCCAGATCACGACCACCACGGCGTCATAGACGCTGAGCGCAGCGGTTGGGACAAGGGCGACCGGCCGGCTGTCGGTAAGGATGGGCATAGGCAATGTGAGCTGTGGCCGCGGTGGCGGCACGCTGCTCAGGGCAAACTGAATGCCAGCGTCGGCGACGCATCAATCCGCGCAGATGACGCACCTGCCACGCCAGCTCTGCGTCGATCAGGAATTCTTTGCAGCACGCCGTCGCAAGAGTTTCAAGTGGCATCCCGCGTGCTTCCTGTCTCGAGATGCAGAACACAATCACGCCTCCGTCTTCTTTTCTCCAGACCGCGTCTGAGGTCGAACGCTGGGCCGGCGTGGCGATGGCGACGGCCGTCGTCGCCTACGGCCTGAGCCGCCGCTCGTTCGCCGGCGTGGCGATGGCCGCCGCCGCGGCGCCACTGGCGTATCGCGGCATCACCGGCGCCTGGCCCGGCTTTGCGAACGGGGCCGGCGACACGCGGGTGGCGCTCGGCGGCCATCGCGGCACGCACGTGCGCGAAGCCATCCGGGTCGATGTACCGCTCCACGTGGTCTACGAGTTCTGGAGCCGGCTCGAGAATCTGCCCCGCTTCATGACCCATCTGGAGACCGTCACGGATCTCGGGGACGGACGCTCGCACTGGGTGGCGCGCGGACCGGCCGACATGCCGATTGAGTGGGACGCCGAGATCATCAACGAGGTCCCCAACAAGGTCATCGGCTGGCGCTCGATCCCCGGCTCGGATATCGCCACCGCTGGTTCGGTGCACTTCTCGCCCGACCGGCAGGGGCGCGGCACGCAGGTGTCGGTGAACCTGCAGTACTCCGCGCCCGGCGGCGCCGCCGCGCGGGCGCTGGCGTACGTGCTGGGCCGCGACCCGGCCCAGATGATTCGCGAGGATCTGCGCCATGTGAAGCAGCTGCTCGAGGGTGGCTCAACGCGCTGATGCCGCTCGAAGCCACTCCAGCAGGCGCGGCGTCGTCCAGCAGTTGACGATGCGGTCGGGCGGGATGCCGGCCAGGCGCGCGTGGGCGAGCGCGGTCTCGGCATAGACCAGCTGCGATGTGGTGTGGGCATCGCTGTCGAGCGCGAACAGGCAGCCGGCCGCCAGCGCCCGGGCGGCCATTGAGAAGTCCAGATCCTGCCGCGACGGATCGCCGTCGATCTCGACGGCGACGCCGTGCTGAACGGCAGCGCTGAACACCGCGTCCCAGTCGGCCACCACGCCGGCCCGGCTTCCGGTGATGCGCCCGCGCGGGTGCGCGAGCACCCGAACCCGCGGCGTGGCCACCGCGGCCAGCATGCGTGCGGTCTGGTCCTCGGGCCGCCGCAGCTTCGAGTGCGGTGCCGCGAGCACCAGCTCGAAGCCGGCGGCCTCCTCGGCCGACAGATCGAGCTGTCCGTCGGCGCCGATGTTGGCCTCGACGCCGCTGATCATCCGGAAGCGGCCGCCGTGACGTTCGTTCAGGCGCGCGATGGCCTCGCGTTGCGCCGCGGCTTCGGCCGGGGACATGCCGCCGGCGATCTTGAGCCCGTGCGAGTGATCGGTGACAGCCGCGTGCGCGTAGCCGCGGGCGACGCAGGCGTCGGCAATCTCGTCCAGCGTTGGCGTGCCGTCGCTCCACTCCGAGTGCATCTGCAGGTCGCCGCGATAGTCGGTGCGCGTCGGGCCGTCGAAGCGCGGGTCGCGCAGGATGCGAAGGACTTCCGCGCGGCTCAGAAAGTGTGACCGCAAGCTCCGGCGTCGTGCGATGTCGGCGGCGCGTCCGCTCAGGTTCACGGCCGCGTCGACCGTCGGCGACGCGCCGCTGTCGAGCACCTCGAAGATGACGCGCTCGGACGCTGGCCCGACGCCGGGAATACGGGACAGCCGGTGCCCAGGCGTCATCAGGCTCGTCAACGGCTCCTCGAGGGCCAGCACGGCGGCGGCCGCCCGCTTGTACCCGAACATCTTCGGTTGCGACGTCTGGGCGTACGCCAGGTCACGGAGAGAGCCGGCGGCCACCGCGTTGACGTCCGAGAAGCGCTGAGGTGAGGGGGGCATGGGAGCGGCAGGATGCGGCGGCATGGCGGGCACCAGCGACTCATCGTTCGGTGCAAGCGTGGTGCCTGTCGCGGTGCGGGTGCGATTCCCCGTGGCAGCCTCATTGCTTTGTTGGGGGCATGCCATCGCTTTCCTACTGGACCGACTCAGCTTCACTCCCGGCGTTCCCGAAACTCGAGTCCGCCACGAAGGCCGACGTCGTCGTGGTGGGCGGCGGCATGACCGGCCTGACGACGGCCTGGCTGCTCGCACGGAGCGGACGGTCGGTGGTCCTGCTCGAACGCGGGCGATGCGCGGCCGTCGACACGGCGCATACGAGCGCGCACCTGACGATGGTCACCGACATGCGCCTCACAAAGCTCGTCAGCCGCTTCGGCCGCACGCACGCGCAGGCCGTGTGGGACGCCGGGCGCGCCGCGATCGGACAGATCGACGAGATCGCCTGCGAACACGAGATCAACTGCGGCTTCAAGTGGGTGGACGGCTATCTGCACGCGCGCGATCCGCGAGCGGGCGCCGGGGAAGCCGAGGAGTTCCGAGCCGAAGCCGCGCTCGCCTGTGAGCTGGGGTTCGACGCCACGTTCATGACGACGGTGCCGTTCGCCGGCGGTCCCGGCATCCGCTTCCACGATCAGGCGCGCCTGCATCCGCGCCGCTACCTCGCCGGCGTGGCGCGCGTGTTCACCGCCGCCGGGGGCCGCATCTTCGAGCACAGCGAGGCCGAGGAGTTCCGTGAATCACCGCTCGGCGTCAAGGCGAACGGCCACTGGGTGTCGTGCGGCGACATCGTGCTGGCGACACACAACCCGCTGGTCGGCATCGAGTCGATGGCGAGCGCCTCGGTGTTCCAGACCAAGCTGGCGCTCTACACGAGCTACGTCGTGGCCGGGCGTATCCCGCGCGGCACGGTGCCCGACGCGCTCTTCTGGGATTCCGGCGACCCCTATCGTTACGTGCGCCTCGAGGCACACCGCGATCACGATCTGTTGATCGTCGGCGGCGAAGATCACAAGACCGGCCAGGCCGACGATACGCGCGCCTGCTTCGACCGGGTCGAGCACGTGGCCCGCGAACGCGTCCCGGAGATCGAACTGACGCATCGCTGGTCCGGACAGGTGATCGAAACGCCCGACGGGCTGCCGTATATCGGCCGGATGACCGATCATCAGTACGCCGCCACGGGGTTCTGCGGCAACGGCCTGACCTTCGGCACCCTGGCGGCGATGCTGATCACCGATGCGATCGAAGGGCACGACAACCCGTGGGCCGAGCTGTTCGAGCCTGGCCGCTCGGCCCTGCGCCGCGGCTTCTGGGACTACGTGAAAGAGAATGCCGACTACCCGTATTACATGCTGCGCGACCGATTCGCCGGCGCCGAGGGACGCTCGGTCCGGTCGGTCAAGCGCGGCCAGGGCAAGGTGGTCGAGCACAACGGCGAGAAGGTGGCCGCGTATCGCGACTCGCGGGGTGCGTTGACGCTGCGCTCGGCGGTGTGCACGCACCTGGGATGCACCGTGGGCTGGAACGACGCCGAAGGCACCTGGGACTGCCCGTGCCACGGCTCGCGCTTCACTCCACAGGGCGACGTCATCTCAGGACCGGCCGAGACGCCGCTGCCCGAGGCTACAGGTAGGAGAACCACCAGTCCCGGCGCCGGCGCTTCACGTCGCCCCACCAGCGGCACAGCGGATAGATGATGACGAGCACGGCCACCCAGCCGGCGTAGACGATCGGCAGCGGGAAGCTCGTGCCCTCGAACACCTTGGGGTCGAAGAAGAAGTAGCGGATCGTGCCGAACATGCCGGTGATGTCGTGCCCCGCGGCGGCGTGCGCGCCCACCGCGACGAGGTGCATGACATAGAGGTGCGAGACGTACGCCATCAGCGGCACGGCGCCATACGTCCGGAAGAAGGCGGGCACCGGCCCGCGCAGCCGATCGAACAGCGGCACGAGCAGCAGCATCGGCCCGAGCGTGGCGCACACATACAGCAGCGACGGCGGGTACTTCTGGACGTTCATGAACGCCATCAGCGTCTTGCCCGTGGTGTCCTGCGGGGCCCACGGGAGTGGATCGCCGTAGACGTTGAAGGTGCGGAGCAGGAGGAACAGGGCGATCATCCCGAGCGAGATCCGCAGCAGCGTGCGATCTCGCCGCGGTGACAGGAAGACGGGTCCGAGGCCGTAGCCGAGCGCCATCACGCCAATCCACGCCAGCACTGGATAGACCGCCAGCGCGAAGATGTTTCCGTTCCAGGTCAGCGGTGCGCGTTCGTGCAGCAGGTACCACGCCCACGCCCAGCGTCCGAACTGCTGGCCGCGGATCGGGTCGAGCAGGTTGTGCCCCGCCACGATGGCGACGCCGATGGCGAGCACGGCTCCGGCCGGGAGCCGGACCAGCGCCGCGAGCACGATCATCGAGAAGCCGATCGCCCAGATCACCTGGAAGGGCAGGATGAACGGGATCGAGAACGACCAGCCGAAGCCGATGACCGTCCACTCGAGCACGAGCAGCCACAGCCCGCGCGTGACCAGAAACCGCGCGAGCCGCCCGGGGTCCTTGCCCTTGGCCCCCTGCAGCCAGGCCGAGACGCCCGCAAGGAACACGAACGTCGGGGCGCAGAAGTGCGTCACCCAGCGGGTGAGATAGAGCGCCCCCGTCGTGACCGCCGGGTCGAGCGGGTCGTAGGCGTACCCGCTTTCGTGAAAGTAGTCGCGCACGTGATCGAGCGCCATCAGCACGATCACGAAGCCGCGGAGCACGTCGAGCGCCTGGACGCGCGTGCCCGGTTGCAGCGAAGGAGACGAGGCCGCCACGAAGGCGGCATTCTAGCCCGGCCTCAGTTCAGATCGAGCACCGAACGCCACCCGCTCCATTCGATGTGGCGCGGGCGTGCCCGCAAGGCGCTGCGGCGCAGCCGGTTGACGAGCGCGCGCGCGTCCGGTGCGGACGCCGCGATCTGTTGGCGTTCGAGCCAGCCGTCGACGTCGCGCCAGTCGGCCTGCACGCGGGCCGCCTGCATTTCCAGACGCACGGGCAGCGCCGCGGCCCGCACCGACCAGAGCACCAGCGCCAGCCCCACGGCGATGGTCACCATGCGGGACGGCGGCCGCGTCCCGCCCGTGAGCCGCAGTGCCGTCGCCGAATAGACGGCGAGCGCGAAGCAGGCGCCGCCGGCGCTCATGATGATGTCCTTCGTATAGGCAAAGCTCACGACGGCGTTGGCGACGAGCACGGCGACGGCCACGAGCAGCAGCCGCTCGTGCCGTCCTGCCGCGCCCGAACGCCAGCGTGCCAGCGCGCCCGGCAGGGTCCAGAGCACGAGCCCGCTGCAGATCACCGAGGCGGCGACGCTGATCGCGAGCCACGACGGCCACGGGTTGCCGGCGGCAATGCCCTGCGCGGCATACCAGACGCCGCCCCGCGGTTCGGCAAGGAGCACCGTGGCGAGCGAGGCGACGACGTTGGCGGCGTAGAACGGCAGCGGATTCGCCCCGAACCGTGTCACGAGCTCGTCCGGTTCGAGCACACGGAAGCCGAAGCCGGCCGCGCGCTCGCTGAGCGACGGGCTGCCGGCGTGCAGGACCGCAACCCGCAGCACCAGGTACGCCGCCGCCATGACGGCGACCGTCACCGCCGCGTTCCGCGACACGCCCCGCAGGCCGGCAAGGCGGGCGGCCACCACCGCCGTGGCGACCAGCAGCCCGGACTCGAGGGTGAGCAGCGCGACGACGACGGTGGCCGCGGCCGCGGCATCGCGCCACCACGCCGGCTCGCCGTCGGCGAGCACCAGCGCCGTGAGCACGCACAGCACGATGGTCAGGAAGGAGTTGATCGGAAACGCCTCACGCACCAGCCCGTCGAAGGTGTGCAGGCCGAAGAGCACGAGCACGGCCAGCACGGCGGCCGCCAGTTCGGCGCGGGAGCGCACCGGCATCAGCCGCAGCGCCAGCAGGGCCAGCAGCAGGAGCTGGGCGACGTGGATCGCCTTGAAGACGAGGGTTTCGCGCCCTTGCGCCGCCTCGTAGGCGATCTTGAATTCGGCCCACAGGAGGGGCCGTACGTACGCGCCGTTGGAGAACTGACTGAAGAAGACGTCGCCGAGCGGCTGCCGCTGCACCTGCAGCAGATTCCCGACGCTGTCGCTCACCTGGACGGGGATGCGGCACACCTCGAATGCGATCAGCGCGGTGAGCGCGAGCGTGATCGCCACGGCGGCCGTGCGAGGAGAGGTCAGGCGGATGCTCATGCCGGTCGCACGACGAGCGCGGCAACCGCGTGCGGCGTGCGAGACGGGTCCAGTCTAGCGCCCAGCCGCCGCACCATCGCGGTCCACGCGCGGCGGCCCGGCGCGTTGTCGGCCATGCGCCGGATGCGCCGGGGCCGCTCGCCCAGGGCGGCCGCCCACTCGGGGCGGGCGCGCCCGGCGTCGTCGAAGGCCACGACCGTGAAGTCGGGGCCGTCCTTGTAGACGGCGGCCAGCCCCTCGCCGGCTTCGCTGCCTGCCTGCAGTTCGATCCGCACGGCGCGGCCGAACACGCCGTCCTCGTAATGCGCCAGGATGCCCTCGACGAGGGCGTGTCCGGAGGCGAAGAAGTCGATGGTCTCGTCCTCCACCGCCTCCTCGCGATCGAACGACCCGACATAAGCCGAGCCGCTGCGCACGCCCGGCAGGCTGTCCACGAGCGCGCCGCTTCCCAGCTCGATGGCGAACACGCGGCGGCCGCGCGTGTGCTCCACGTTGAACCCGAGGCGCGTGCACGCGGTGACCACCACGTCCTGGTTGAGCGCGTCGAGCTCCGCGGGCACGCGCGCGAGCAGATCGGCCGCCATGCCGGCGCGGTAGGGATGCCGGTGCAGCTGCTGAAAGGCGGCCTCGCGGATGCGCGTGCGCGCCGCGCCGACGTCGGCGACCAGCGCCCCGCAGGCGTCGTCCGGGAGCGACGCGTCCGGATCGCCGGCCACGGCGTCGAGCGTGCTCTCGACCTGCGCCAGCTCCGGCTCCACGCCCGCGAGCGGCTCGCGGAAGAGGCCCAGTGCCTCGAACAGCCGGGCGGTGTCCGCGCCGATGCCGCGCGGCGGCCGGAAGTAGGCGATCTCCACCGGCAGGCGCCGGCCGATGCGATCGAGCCGGCCGATGCGCTGTTCGACGACCGACGGCTTCCACGGCAGGTCGAACAGGACGATCCGGCGGCAGAACTCGAAGTTGCGCCCCTCGCCGCCGGCTTCGGTGGAGACGAGCAGGCTGGGCCCGCCATCTTCGCGGAACCGCGCCACTTCGAGATCGCGCCGCGCCGGGGGTAGTTCTTCGTGAAAGGCGCCGGTCGCCAGCTGCGCGCGGTGGCTGAGCGCGGTGCGCAGCATCTCCAGCGTCTCGCGGTGCGCGACGAACACCAGCGTCTTCTGACCCGCGTCGCGCCAGCGCGGCGCCTGCGCGACCAGCCAGTCGATACGCGGGTCCGACGCGTCCATCGCCTGTGCTTGATCCCGCAGCGCGCGCTCCTCGGGCCCCAGCACCGCGGCCAGCGCCGCACCCGACGCGAGCGCGCGGCGGATCCGCTCGCCCTTCTGGCGGCGGGCGACGGCGTGCGGCGCGGCGGCGGCACGCACCGCGGCCTCGACGGCCTCGCGGCCGCGCCACCGCGCGGGATCGTCGATGGTGATGGGCACGCCCACCCGCGGCGGCAGCCCGCCGATGTCCACGCGCCTGGTGGAGCTCGTGCAGGGCGGCAGCGGCGTGCCGGCGGCCAGGCGCGCCTCGAAGCCGACGTCCTCGGGGAACTCGTCGGGCCGCAGCAGCTGCAGCAGCCGGAAGAAGCCGTGCGCGTCGTCTTCGAGCGGGGTCGCGCTGAGCAGCAGCACGTGCCGGCCGAGCGCGGCGATCGGGGCCACGGCGCGCCACGCGGGTTCGCCGGGATGTCCGGGCGGGCGGCGCAGCCGCTGCGCTTCGTCCACCACCAGCAGATCGATCCCGGCATCCACCGCCTGTGCGGTCAACCCGGGGTCGGCCGTCAGCGTTTCAAGGGCGATCACGGCGCGCCGGTGCAGCTCGAAGGGATTGAAGCCGGCGCCGAAGTCGCGCCCCACGTCGGCGAGCCGGCGCTCGTCGAGCAGGGTGAACACCTGGTGATACTTGCGCCACAGCTCACCGAGCCACTGCACGGTGAGCGACGCAGGCGCCACCACGAGGCAGCGCTCGATGCGGCGGGTGTGGACCAGGCGGTTGAGGATGAGGCACGCCTCGATCGTCTTGCCGAGCCCGACCTCGTCGGCCAGCAGCCAGCGGACCGGGTCGCCGGCCGTCGCGTGCTCGGCCACGTGGAGCTGGTGCGGGAAGAGGCGCACGCGGCCGCCGAGGAACGAGCCCAGGCCGTCCGCTTCGCGAACGCGCCGCAGGTGGAGGATGTCGAGGCGGATCAGGAAGTCGCCCGCCTCGTCGAGGTCGCCGAGCGCCAGGCGATCGAGCAGCGCGCCCTCTGTCGCGGGCGCACCCGCGCCCGGATCGACGGGCACGAGCGCGTCGGAACCGGCCGCGAGCCGCAGTGTCGTGCCGGTGCGCGGAAACTCGACAACGAGCGTGCGCCCCTCGAGAGCGGTGACACGCCCGATGCCGAGATCGGGGTTGAAACGGTGCGCGAGGTGGTCGCCCGGGGCCCAGGCTGGGGTCACCCGATCGAGCTTACCTCGGCGCGCCGGCTCCGCTAGTGCGTACCGATGGCTTCACCCGACACCACGAGCTCCACGCGCCGGTTGCGCTGGCGGCCCGCCGCCGTGTCGTTGGTGGCCACCGGGCGGCTCTCGCCGAAGCCCGCCGTGGTGACCGTCTGCGCCGCGATGTTCTGCGACACGAGATAGCTGCGCACCGACTCGGCGCGCCGCTCCGACAACGACTGGTTGTAGCTGTCCGAGCCGACGCTGTCGGTGTGCCCCTCGATCTCGAGCTTCAGATCGGGGTGCGTGACCAGGATGCCGGAGACGCGCGCCAGCTTCTCGCGCGCGCCCGGCTTGAGCGTGGACTTCGCCGTGTCGAACAGCACGTCGGACAGGTTGACGATGAGGCCGCGCGCCGTTTCGCGCGTCTCGAGGATCACGTTCAGCTGCTGCCGCAGGCGATCGCGCAGCTCGGCCTTCTCGCGCTCGGCCGATTCGCGGACTCGCGAGGATTCCGCCTCGGCATCGCGCAGCGACGCTTCGGCACGCTCACGCTCGGCTTCGGCCGCCGCCCGTGCCGCATCCGCCCGCTGACGTTCGGTCTCGGCGGCCGCGCGTGCGGCGTCGGCCTCGGCCTTGGCGCGCTCGGCGTCGGCGCGCTGAGCCGACGCGGCCTGCGCGTTCAGCTCGGCCTGCCGCCGCTGCTCGGCCTCGAGGCGCGCGCGTTCGGCTTCGGCGCGGGCGCGTGCATTCGCATCCGCCTCGCGCGCCGCGGCGACGCGCCGCTGCTCGGCCTGGTATTCCTCGTCCTGGCGCTGCAGGCCGACGAGCCGCGCATCTTCAGCCGTCTGCGCGGCCTGCCGCGCCGGTTGCATGATGTCGTTCCGGTTCCGCCGCTTTTCGCGCGCGATCTCGGCGTCGTTCAGCAGCGCCGCGGCTTTGTTGAACGTGTCGGCCGCGTAGCGGTCGGCACCCGCCAGCCGCGCGAGCTCCACGGCGTTGCGCGCCTCGGCGAGATCGAGCGGCGCGCCCGGCTCGAGCGGCTTGATGCGCAGCCGGCCGGCGTCCTGGTTCATCAGGTACGACCCGCGCTTCAGCAGCTCGTACTTCGCCTGGATGGTTTCCGCGCGCCCCTTGGTGCCGTCGCGCAGGACGTTCTCCATCACCACGACGTCGCTCGGCTGCGTCACCGCGAAGTAGGGCTCGGCGGTGAGAATCAGACCGAACGCCTGCAGCTCGGTGGTGACCTTCACGCGCGCGTCCGCGTCGTCACGCTGCACTTCGCCGAGATTGGTTGCGCGCCCTTCGGGCGTGACGGCCCACAGCACGTAGGTGAGGTACTCACGCCCGAACTGCGTGGGCGGCGCGAGCTTGTCAAAGCGCGCGTCGATGTGGATATAGCCCTTCTCGCCGGACACGACGGCGCTGCCGTGCGCCATCGGCATCAGCGGCGTGCCGTCGAAATCGATCTTCGTCTCGCCGTTGCGTGGCCGGTAGTTGACTGCCGGCGTCGTGCGCCCGACGACCGTGACCTTGAAGAGGGGCACTCCGTTGTCGGTCGTCACGACCGCTGTCGGCCGCTGCGTTGGATTGGGCGCCGCTGTCTGCGCAGACGCCACACTCGCCGTGAGAACGCCGCATGCCACCAGGACTGCTGTTCGACTGACCATGTTGCACCTCATGTAGTCGCGGGCCTCAGACCCGCGCACTGGACCGTTGAAGCGGTCGAGCCGCTTCGACGTTCTGAGGTGCAAGATGGGCGCCTCGAAGATCGGCGCCGATTCGTTCCGGAAAACCGCTCGAGCACACCGCAGCCGCCGGGCTGGGGCCGTCGAGTCGGCGTTGCAAGGATTACGAGCGGCGGATGCGTTCGGTGGAGCGCGAGCGCTCAGGCAGCCACGCGCGGAAGGTGAGCGCCACCGGGCCCAGGTGCACGAGATCGCCGTCGCGCAACGCCGCCTCGGCTTCGACTTTCGTCTCGTTGACGAACGTCCCGTTCGTGCTCCCGAGATCGTCGATGGTGGCGGCGCCACTCTCGGTGTCGAGCGTCACACGCGCGTGGCGGCGCGAGACGCCGGCGGCATCCACCCAGACCGCGCACTCGGGGTTGCGGCCGATCACGTTGTCGCCAGCGGAGAGCGCGAAGGTGCGATCGTTCCAGGCCAGCCAGAATCGGCTGGTGGTGCTGGCGGGCCGTGCCGCGGCCGATCCGGCCACCTCACCGCAGAAGGCGTAGCCCACCCTGTGGACCGTGCGGATGTAGCGCGGCGCCTGTGCGCTGTCGGCGAGCGCCTTCCGGATCTCGCCGACGAGGACGCTGAGGTTGGCATCCACCACGAAGGTGCCCGGCCAGATGCGATCGTGCAGATCGCCCTTGGGCACCACGGTCGGCCGGGCCTCGACGAGCACCTGCAGGACGTCGAAGGCCTTTGGAGACAGATGGATCGGGCGCCCGGCCTCGAGCAGCTCTCTCGTGGCCGGGTCGAGCGTGAACGGGCCGAAATGCATGCGCACGGCGGTTCGAGAACCTGGAGATTCCTTGTCGTTTCCTTAAGACTGGGCGGCGTGCCGTGAGGAATAGTGTATGCCGTGGCCACGTCCCCCGAAGGCTCCGCCGCGCCGGCGCGGCGGCCGGCGCGCGACCTGATCGAACTCGTGCTCGAGCACATGCGCCGCAACCTCGAACCGCTGAAATACTCGACGCTCGCGCCGAGCCGGTACGTGGTCTACCTGCACGCGGCCGAATACGCGCGGCTCGAGGGCATCCTCGGGATCATGCAGCAGCAGACGATCCGCGCCTTGAACGAGGAGCTGTCCACGCTCAACGCGGGCACCGGGCTTCAGCGCTACGCGCGGCGGGTCTGGAAGCGGCCGCTCGCCGCCGTCGAGAACGCCGCGCCGGAATGGCACGTGGAGTTCCGGGTCGATCCCGACGGGGACCTGCAGCCGGGCGACGTGCTGGTGGATTCGGAGCTGATGCTGCCTTCGAGCCCCGAGCTCGCCGTGGGCGCGCGCACGCGGCGGATCGCCACCGTGTACACCGGCTCGCGCGTCGCGCGCCAGGTGCCCGTGCCGGAACCTGTCGCTCCGCCCGCTCCAGCCTCCGTCCCCTCTCCGCCTTCTCCGCCCTCTCAGCCTCTTTCGACCGACGTGGCCACGTCGACGCTACCGGCGCCGGTGGCCGTGGCCACGCCCACGACGGTGCAGTCGGGGCCGCGGGCGCTCGCCCGGATCTCGTACGACGACGACACGGGGACGCACGGCTACACGGTCGTGAAAGCCTCGGTGTCGATCGGGCGCGGCGGCGTGGCCTACCCGGTCGACGTTCGCATCACGTCGTCCACCGACGTGTCTCGTGAACACGCGCGCATCCGTCATGACGCCGACACCGGACGCTTCTGCCTGATCGATCTGAGCTCTCTCGGCACGACGGTGGACGGCGTGGTGGTGCCCCGCGGGTACGATGAGGCCGACGGCAGCAAGCGCGAGAACGGCATCGAGGTCGTGCTGCCCGAGCGCGCGCGCATCGGTCTGGCCAACATCGTCTTTCTGGACTTCCGCGTCGAGCGCTGACGTCGATACCGGCATGACCCTG
>Ga0207708_10002236_pt1 | contig 14263 bp, 14 predicted proteins | sample KBSK5101metaG_FD_184340 | JGI IMG/M metagenome (GOLD analysis project Ga0207708, IMG submission 184340) | Corn, switchgrass and miscanthus rhizosphere microbial communities from Kellogg Biological Station, Michigan, USA - KBS K5-10-1 metaG... | ecosystem: Host-associated > Plants > Roots >...
ATCGACTATGCGGCGGCTAAGCTCGGGATCCCCGCGGAGAAGACCATCGTGAACGTCGACCGATACGGAAACACCTCGTCTGGCTCCATCCCGCTCGCGCTCGCGGACGCGCGCGCCGACGGACGGCTGCAGGACGGGACGCTGGTGCTGCTGACGGGAATGGGCGCGGGCCTGACATGGGGCTCCGCGCTCGTCGAATGGACGAACGGGAGGGCCTGATGAGCAAGATCGCGTTCTGCTTCCCCGGCCAGGGGTCGCTCGAGGAAGGCATGGGGCGTGAGATCGCGGAGGCATTCCCCGCTGCTCGCGACGTCTACAGGATCGGGTCGGAGGCGACCGGGCTCGACCTCGAGAAGCTGTGCTTCTCGACGCCTCTCGAGCAACTCGTCGACACGGAGGTGCAGCAGCCGGCGCTCGTCGCCACGAGCCTCGCCATCCTCGCGGCGATGCGGGAGCGCGGGCTCGAGGCGGACGTTGTCGTCGGGCACTCGGTCGGTGAGTTCGCGGCTCTTGCAGCGGCAGGCACGCTGGAGACGGGCACCGCGATCGGCCTCGTCCGCGAGCGCGGGCTTGCCATGGCGGAAGCGGCCCGCCAGCGTCCGGGCGCGATGGCCGCGATCCTCGGCCTCGCCGACGAGGAGGTCGAGAAGCTCTGCCGCCGCATCGTCGGCGTATGGCCCGCGAACTACAACTGTCCCGGCCAGATCGTGGTCTCCGGTGAGCATGACGCGGTGGAGGAGTGTTGCGCCGAGGCCGCGAGCCTCGGCGCTCGACGAGCCGTGATGCTCAAGGTCTCGGGTGCGTTCCACAGCCCGCTCGTCGCCAAGGCGGCGGACCGGCTCCGCCCCGCCCTCGAACGCGTGAAGTTCAGCGAGCCACTCTCGCCGTTCATGTCGACCGTCACGGCGAAGATCGAGCCGGCGCAGAGAGTCGCCTCGCTTCTTGTCGACCAGCTCACCGGCCCCGTCCGCTTCACGCAGGCCGCGACCGAGCTCATCCGCTCCGGTGCGACGACGTTCGTCGAGGTCGGGCCGGGGAACGTCCTCTCGGGCCTCGTCAAGCGGATCGACCGAGGCGTCAAGACGATGTCCGTCAACTCCCTCGAGAGCCTGGAACGCGCGCAGGACGCACTCGCGCGGTGACCCAGGGGTTCTGCGCGCTCGAAGGGAAGACGGCGCTCGTTACGGGTGCTTCCAGGGGCATCGGCAGGGCGATCGCCGCGGAACTCGCGAGCGCAGGTGCGAAGGTCGTGCTCTCGTACCGCACGGGCGCGGAGGAGGCCGACGCACTCGCCAGCGAGATCGGAGGCAAGGCGGTCCAGGCCGACGTGTCGGATCCCGCGTCGGCGGCCGCGCTCGTCGAGGAGGCGGGTGACGTCGACATCCTCGTGAACAACGCCGGGGTCACACGCGACGGTCTGCTCGTGCGCATGTCCGACGAGGACTGGAGCACCGTGATCGACACGAACCTCGCGTCGTGTTTTTACACCTGCCGGGCAGCGGCTCGCGGCATGATGAAGAGGCGCGCGGGCACGGTAGTGAACATCTCGTCCATCGTCGGGATCCACGGTAACTGGGGCCAGACGAACTATGCGGCGTCGAAAGCCGGAATCATCGGCTTCACCAAGTCGCTCGCGCGAGAACTCGGAAGCCGGAACGTACGCGCGAACGTCGTCGTTCCCGGGTATGTGAAGACGCAGCTCACGGACGTCCTCCCCGAGGACGCGACGGAGTTGATGCTCACGAACACGCCGCTCGGGCGCCTCGGCGACCCCGAGGACGTCGCGGGCGCCGTGCGGTTCCTCTGCTCCGACGAGTCGTCGTTCATAACGGGCGCGGTGTTGCTCGTGGACGGCGGGCTGGGGATGTAGTGGTGGACGGATCCGCCAACGGCCGCCGCCGTGTCGTGATCACCGGCGTCGGAATGGTCACGCCGCTCGGCAACGACCCCGACTCGACGTGGCAGAGCCTCGTCGCGGGCGAGTCGGGCGCTGCGGAGATCACGCACTTCGACACGTCCGACTACGACGTTCACTTCGCATGCGAGCTGAAGGAGTTCGAGCCGACGAACTGGATCGACCGCAAGCAGGCCCGTCGCATGGACCGCTTCTCCCAGCTCGCGCTGTCCGCAGCCCGCATGGCCGAGGCCGACAGCGGGATCGCGATCGCCGACGCACCGGAACGTGTCGGGGCGGCCGTCGCCACCGGCATCGGCGGGCTCTACGCGTTCGAGAACTGCTTCCAGGGACTGCTCGAGCGCGGCCCCGATCGAACCAGCCCGTTCGCGATCGTCCAGATCATCCCCAACATGGCGGCGGCATGGGTCTCGATGGAACTCGGCGCACAGGGTCCCCTCGCGGCCGAGTGCACTGCCTGTGCCGCGTCGAACATGGCGATCGGCGACGGCCTCGACGCGATCCGTCTCGGCCGTGCGGACGTGATGTTCTGCGGCGGGACGGAGGCGCCCATCACACGGGTCGGGGTTGCCGGCTTCACCGCGATGCGCGCCCTGTCGCGCCGGAACGACGAGCCCAAGGCCGCCTCCCGGCCGTTCGACTCGGGGCGGGACGGCTTCGTCATGGGCGAGGCGTCGGGGATGCTGGTGCTCGAGGAGCTGGAACACGCTCGCGCGCGCGGCGCGAAGATCTACGCGGAAGTGCTCGGGTACGGCGTCTCGTCGGATGCGAGCCACGTCTCCGATCCGGATCCCACAGGCGCGAACCCTGCCCGCGCCATGCGAATGGCGTTCACCGACGCCGGGATCCAGCCCGACGAGGTCGGCTACGTGAATGCGCACGGGACGTCGACGCCATCCGGCGACGCGGCCGAGACGCGCGTGCTGAAGCTCGCGCTCGGTGAGGAGAAGGCCTACGGGACACCGGTCTCCTCGACGAAGGGCGCGACCGGACACTGTCTCGGCGCCGCAGGTGCCATCGAGGCGATCTTCTGCACGTTCGCCCTGAGGGACGGCGTTCTGCCCCCGACGATCAACTACGAGGACCCCGACCCCGAGTGCGACCTCGACTACATCCCGAACGAGGCGCGGCGACGGGACATCGAGGTCGCGGTCAACAACTCGTTCGGCTTCGGCGGCCACAACGCATGCGTCGTGTTCCGCCGCTGGGACGACGCGGCCTAGCTCTTCAGCCGCAGCTCGAGGATGACGGTGTCGCGCCAGACGCCGTCGAGCTGTGCGATCCGCTCGAAGCGTCCGACGACGCGGAACCCGAGGCCTTCGTGGAGCGTAACGCTCGCGGTGTTCTCCGGGAACATGCCCGCGTGGATCGTCCAGATCCCTGCGCTCTCCGCGCTCGCGAGGGTGGCTTCCATCAGCGCTCGACCGACCCCGCGACCTCGCGCGCTCTCCGCGACGTAGACCGAGCTCTCCGCGACGCCGGCGTAGCACGTCCTCGCCGACGTAGGAGCGAGCGCGACCCAGCCCACGACACGACCGTCCTCGACCGCGACGAACCGGTGCTCGGCGTGATGGCCGGCGTCGAACGACTCGTAGCTCGGAGCCTCCGTCTCGAAGGTCGCGCCGCGGGTGGCGATCCCCTCGCCGTAGATCGCCGCGACTGCGGGCCAGTCCTCCGGGCGCATCGCCCTGATCTCGACCATGGCGCGGAGACTAGGCTTGCCGCATGGATCGGTGGGCGACGTTCGACTGCTACGGCACGCTCGTCGACTGGAACGGCGGGATCCGTACGGAGCTCGAGCGGCTCTTCGGTGTCGAACGCGCGGACGAGCTCGTCGCGCGATACCACGAGCTCGAGCCGGAGATCCAGACCTCGAACCCCGGGATCTCGTATCGGGAGGTGCTCACGATCGCGCTGGAACGGCTTGCGGAGGACGAGGGGCTCACGCTCCCGGAGGGCGAGACGAGCGCGCTCGCACGGTCGCTTCCGTCCTGGCCGGTCTTCGACGACGTGAGGCCCGGCCTCGAGGAGGCGAGGGACCGGGGCTGGAACCTCTGCATCCTCTCGAACACCGATCGCGACCTCATCGACTCGTCGATGGTGTCCATCGGCATCGCGTTCAAGCTCGTCGTTGTTGCAGGCGAGATCGGCTCCTACAAGCCTGCACCGAAGCACTGGGAGGTGTTCCGCGAGAAGTCGCACGCAGACCCCGCCCGCCACGTCCACGTCGCCCAGAGCCTCTTCCACGACATCGAGCCGGCGTCGGCGATGGGCCTGCCGACGATCTGGATCAACCGTCTCGGCGAGCCCGACGACCCGCGTCCCACGCGGACGCTGACAGGCGTCGCCGACCTCGCGGACGCGCTCGACTCGCTCGTTCCGCCGGAGTGAGCGCGGGCTCGTGAGCTCACTGCGTGCGCGGTGCCCGAACTGCCGGACCTTCACGGCAGTGGCGGTCGGCGACGGCTACGAGTGCCACAGCTGTGGTTCGAGTTTCCCTGCCGGCCTCGTCCGCGTCCCTGCCGCGTGGGGCTCAGGTGGCGAGGGCATGGTCGAGGGCGCCGGGATCGAACTGCCGTACCCGGAGGTGGCCGTCGTGGAGCGCTCCTCGCTCGAGGCGCAGACGAAGGCGATCGCCGACGCGCTGGCGCTCCGGCCCGTCGTGCTGGGAGGATGCTGCTGCGCTCACGTCGGTGCCGCGACAGGTGTCGCCCGGCGCGTGGATCGGCTCGCGGTCGTGTGGATCGACTCCCACGGCGATCTGAACACGGCGGAGTCGTCGCCCTCCGGGAACCTCTGGGGGATGCCCTTCCGGATGCTCCTCGACGACGGCGTCGTCGCGCCCGGTGACGCGGCACTCGTCGGCGCCCGGAACCTCGACCCGCCGGAGAAGAAGTACATGGCGTCCGTCGGTCTCGACGACTCGCTCGAGCGAGCGCTCGAAGGGGTCGACAACACCTACGTCGCCCTCGACCTCGACGTGCTCGACCCGGCCGAGGTCGACGTCCTCATGCCCGAGCCCGACGGGCCGTCGGCGGACGAGCTCGAGACGCTGCTACGCGATCTCGCCGCCACAACGACCATCGCCGGCATGGGAGTGACCGGACTTCTCGCCACCGAGCGCAACGCGGCACTGGCCACGCGGATGCTCGCGGCGGCCGGCTTCTAGACTCCAGCCATGTCTTCCGGGCAAGGTCGCGTCGACGTCGAGGTCGAGAGCAAGCGCGCGGAGGAGCCGACGCCGGGCCAGGCGCATCCCAACACCTGCCCCGGATGCGGCTCGCACTACCGCGACGACGAGCTCGAGCAGACGCTGCGGGTCTGCCCTCAGTGCGGCCACCACTTCCGCGTGCGCGCCCGCGACCGCATCGACCAGCTCGCCGACGCGGGCTCGTTCAGCGAGAAGGACATCGAGCTGCGCTCGGCCGATCCACTGGCGTTCTTCGACCTCCGCCCCTACACGGAGCGGCTCGCCGAGGCCGAGATCGACACCGGTCTCGGCGACGCGATCGTCTGCGGCTCGGCCCAGATCGAGGAGGGCGACTGCCAGCTCGCGGTCATGGACTTCGCGTTCATGGGCGGGTCGATGGGCAGCGTCGTCGGGGAGAAGTTCGTGCGCGCGTGTGAGCGCGCGTCGACTGCGGGCACGCCGCTCGTCTCCGTCTCCGCATCCGGCGGTGCCCGGATGCAGGAGGGCATCCTCGCGCTCATGCAGCTCCCGAAGACGATCTGCGCCATCGACGAGCTCCACGAGTCGGGTGGCGCGATGATCTCTGTGTTGACGCATCCGACCACCGGCGGGGTGCTCGCGAGCTTCGCGAGCCTCGGCGACGTCGTTGTCGCTGAGCCCGGCGCTCTCATGTCGTTCGCCGGCCCGCGCGTCGTCGCGCAGACGACCAGGGAGAAGCTGCCGGACGACTTCGGGCTGGCCGAGTCGAACTACCGCTACGGCCACCTCGACGGGATCGTCCCGCGCGGGGAGCTGCGCCCGACGCTCGGTCGTCTCCTCCGTCTCTTCGCGCGCTAGATGGCGAACGAGGACGAACTGCGGCTGCGCGAGCGGCTCAGTAAGCTCGGCGCCATGAAGCTCCTGCGCGGCACGAAGCTCAGCGGCGAGCTTGCGCGCCTGCAGGACCAGCTCGACCATCTCCAGGCGGATCCCAGCGCCGAGGAGATCTGGCAGTCGGTCGAGCTTGCGCGCCACGCCGACCGGCCGTACACGCTCGACTACGTCGAGCGGATCTTCGAGGACTTCTTCGAGCTCCACGGCGATCGCGGCCGCGCGGACGACTTGGCGCTTGTCACCGGGCTTGGCAAGCTCGGCGGCCGTGCGGTCGTTCTCGTCGGGCACCAGAAGGGCCGCGACCTCAAGGAGCGCACGAAGCGAAACTTCGGGATGGCGTATCCCGAGGGCTACCGCAAGGCGATGCGGGCGATGGCGCTGGCCGAGCGCCACGGCTTCCCGCTCGTCACACTCGTCGACACGCCGGGCGCCTACCCCGGTGTGGCCGCCGAGCAGCACGGCCAGGGCGGCGCGATCGCGCGTTCGCAGGCGGCGATGGTCCGTTTGCGCGTCCCGACCGTCGCGTGCGTCATCGGCGAGGGGGGATCGGGCGGCGCCGTCGCGATCGCCGTCGCCGACCGCGTCCTGATGCAGGAGAACGCGATCTACTCGGTCATCTCACCGGAGGGGTGTGCGGCGATCCTCTGGCGTGACGCCGGCGAGGCGCGGAAGGCCGCAGCGGCCTTCAAACCCGACGCCGTCCACTGCCTCGAGCTCGGCGTGATCGACGGCATCGTCGCGGAGCCCGAGGGCGGCGCGCACGCCGATGCCGATGCGGCCGCCCAGCTCCTCGAGCAGGGCATTCTGGCTGCATTCGACGAAATCGACTCGATGGATCCGAGCGACCGACGCCGTGAGCGGCGCGCGAAGTACCGCGTCATGGGCGTTTTGGCGTCCGTCTGACCTTTCCACAGATTCCACAGGCTTATCCCCGACCTGGTAATAGCGTCTGAGCAGGGAAAAAGCGCGTGTTGCAGCATCTTGGTAAAGAACGTGTTGCGCTCCGGGCGACAATCCACAGGTGAGCCTCGACGAGTATCGCCGGAAGCGGGATCCGCGGAAGACTCCTGAGCCGTTCGGCTCCCGGAAGCGCAACGCCGAGCAGCTTCGCTTCGTGATCCAGCGGCATGCCGCGCGGCGCCTCCACTACGACTTCCGGCTCGAGCGCGGAGGTGCGCTTGCGAGCTGGGCGGTGCCGAAAGGCGTCCCGCTGCAGAAGGGCGAGCGGCACCTCGCAGTCCACGTCGAGGACCATCCGCTCGAGTACGGCGACTTCGAGGGGGTGATTCCGGCCGGCGAGTACGGAGCGGGAACCGTCGAGATCTGGGATCGCGGCACGTACGACCTCCTGGAGGAGAAGCGGAACGGCGGTTTGACCGTGCGCCTCCACGGCGAGCGGCTCGACGGCGTCTGGACGCTCGTGCCTGCGAGACTCGACGGCGATCCGAAGAACTGGCTCCTCCTGCGCAAGGACGCCGGCGACGGCTCCGGCAGGCGCTACGAGCCGATGAAGGCGGTCTCCGCGGACACGCTCCCGGTCGGGAGAGGCTGGGTCTTCGAGCCGAAGTGGGACGGCTTCCGCGCAATCGTCACCGTCTCGGGCGGAGACGTGACGCTGACGAGCCGCAACGGTAACGACCTCACGGAGCGCTTTCGCGACGTCGCGCGTACTGCGGCGCTCGCCATCACGACGCCGGACGCGGTCCTCGACGGGGAGATCTGCGCGCTCGACGACGAGGGTCGGTCGCGCTTCTCTCTCCTCCAGGAGGGCAGCGGTATCTCGGTCCTCGTCCTCTTCGATCTCCTCGAGCTCGACGGCGAGCCTCTCGTCGACCTGCCGCTCACCGAGCGCCGCGCGCGTCTCCAGCGGGTCGTCGGCTCGGATGGCGGCGTCCTCGTCTCGCCGCAGTTCGACGACGGACCGGCACTCCTGGAGGCGGCTCGCCAGCAGGGGCTGGAAGGGGTGGTCGCCAAGAAGGCGGACTCGCAGTACAGGTCGGGGAGGCGATCTCCGGACTGGCACAAGCTGAAGTTGCGCCAGACCCAGGAGATCGTGATCGCCGGCTACACGCGGGGTCAGGGGAGGCGCGTCGGCGGGTTCGGCGCGCTCGTCGCGGGTGTCCACGAGGCGGGTGTGCTGCGGTGGGCGGGGAACGTAGGCACGGGCTTCTCGGACCGTGAGATCAAGCGGCTGCGGGCCGTCCTCAAGCCGCTCGAGCGGCCCGACTCGCCGTTCGCCGAGACACCGAAGATGCCCCGGGTCCGGGGCTCGGACATCGTCTGGGTCGAGCCGACGCTCGTCGCCGAGGTCGAGTTCGCGGAGTGGACGCACGAGGGGCGCCTCCGCGCTCCCTCGTACCTGCGTCTGCGCGAGGATCGGGAGGCACCCGACGTGCGCCGCGAGCACGCGCCGCTCCCGAGTGTCGTGAAGCGCGGGAAGCGGGAGCTTCGCCTCTCGAATCTCGACAAACCGTTCTGGCCCGACGAGGGGATCACGAAGGGCGACCTCATCGCCTACTACCGGGACGTCGCGGAAGTGCTCGTCCCGCACCTGCGCGGTCGGCCGTTCACGATGAAGCGCTACCCCGACGGCTGGCAGGGCAAGTTCTTCTTCCAGAAGCAGGCGCCCACCCACATGCCCGAATGGATCGCCCGGAGCTCCCAGCCGGCGTCGACGCGGGAGGGCGAGAAGAAGGTCATCGACTACGCACTGGTGAACGACGAGCTGTCGCTCCTGTGGATGGCGAACATGGGCTGCATCGATCTGCACGCGTGGTCGTCCAGGGTCGACAAGCCCGAACGCCCCGACTGGGTCATGTTCGACCTCGACCCCGCCGAGGGGGCGACGTTCGAGGACGTCGTCACGGTCGCACGGCTCGTCAAGGACACGCTCGACCTCCTCGAGCTCGAGTCGTTCCCGAAAACCTCGGGCTCGCGAGGCATCCACGTTCTCGTGCCCGTTGCGCGACGGCATACGTTCGGAGACGCACGCGAGTTCGCGGCCATCGTCGGTAGCGCTCTCGAGCGGACGCATCACGGCCTCGTGACGACCGAGTGGGCCAAGTCGAAGCGCAAGGGCGTGCTCGTGGATGCCAACCAGAACCGTCCCGGCGCCACGAATGCGATGGTCTACTCGGTGCGCCCCCGCGCTGGCGCACCGGTATCGACGCCGCTCCGCTGGGAGGAGGTCGTTCCGGGTCTCGACCCCGCCGGGTTCACGATGGACGCAGTGCTCGACCGGGTCGCGCAACAGGGCGACCTCTTCGCCGGCGTGCTCGGCGGCAAGCAGTCGCTCACGGCCGCGCTCAGAGCCGTTCGCTAGGGAAGCATCGGTGACGTCGCGTCGGCGTACAGACCCGCCGCGAAAGCGGCCGCTTCAGGGGTCTTGGCGCGAGTGGGATTTGCGTTCAGCGGATTCTGCATTTGCGCCCAGGGGATGTGGGTGGCCGAGCATCGACAGCTCGACGATGTCACGCCGGAAGAAGAGCGCGACGGTCCAGTCGACGACCACCCGCAGCTTCCGTGACAGGAGCGGCAGTTGGTAGAGGTGGTACGTCCGCGTCACGAACCACCCGGGGAAGCCCCAGAGATGCAGTCCCGGGATCTCTGCGATGCCCTTGAAGCGGCCCAGCGTCGCCACTTGCCCGAGCATGCGATAGCCGTACGGCCTCGGCGGGCCCGTCAGGTTCTTCACGAGGCGCCGCGCTTGTCGTAGCGCGTGCTGGCAGGTCGGCGGATCGACCTGACCCGGTGTACGCGCGTTCTTCACGGCAGCGCAGTCGCCGAGCGCCCACACCCCCTCGGTTCCCTCGACGCGTAGCGTCTCGTCGACGACGACCCGACCGCGCGCGTCGAGCGGGAGCCCGAGGTCGGGGAGGAGTGGGCTGGCGCGCACGCCCGCCGTCCAGACGAGCGTTCGCGCTGGAATGCGCGCTCCGTCGGCGAGCACGGCTTCACTTCCGTCGTAGGACTCGAGCGTCGTGCCGACGTGGATCTCGACGCCGCGCTTCGCCAGCCGGCGTGCGGCATACGTGCCGAGCCCGCGCGGGATCTCAGGAAGGATCTTCGGTGCGGCGTCGACGAGCACCCAGCGCTGGGGGACGCCGCGTAGTTCGGGGTAGGAGCGCAGAGCTGCGCTCGCCATGTCGTTGAGCTCCGCGAGCGCCTCCACACCTGCGTAGCCCGCCCCGACGAAGACGAAACCGAGCTCGGCGGGGTCGTCCGGGTCGATCGAGGCACGTTCGAGCTGCAGGAGGACGTGGTTGCGGAGGGCGATCGCGTCCGCGAGGTCCTTGAAGCCCATGCCGTGCTCGGCGAGCCCGGGGACGGGCAAGGTGCGCGTCGTCGCCCCGAGGGCGACGACGAGACGGTCGTACGCGATCTCCAGCGGTCCGGCGAGCGAGTCGACGGTCACGACGCGACCCTCGTGGTCGTGCCCCGCGATGTGACCGAGGACGAGCTCGGCGTGCGGGCACATCTCCCGCAACGGGACGACGACGTGGCGCGGCTCGATCGTGCCCGAGGCGGTCTCGGGCAGGAGCGGCGTGTAGAGCATGAAGTTCTCGAGCGAGACGATCGTTGCGCCCCGTTTCTTCAAGAGGCGCCCGACGTAGCCGCCTGCGAAGCCACCGCCGAGAATCAGCGTTCCGCCACGTGCCTCCCGTCGCTCCACGGGTCATGCTTACCACTGCGATGGCCATCCAGGTCGCGGTTGTCGGGAGCGGTGCCGAGTGGGAGACGTCCGCGGAGGAGGTCGGGCGCCTTCTCGCCGAGTGCGGCTGCACGGTCGTGACGGGCGGTCTCGACGGGGTGATGGCCGCGGCGCACCGCGGCGCCAAGACGGCTGGAGGCGTGACGCTCGCGATCCTCCCCGGTGAGAACCGCAATGCTGCGAACCGCTGGGCCGACCACGTCGTCGTCACCGGGATCGGGCATGCGCGGAATCTCGCGGTCGCGGCGTCCGGCGACGTGGTGATCGCGATCGGGGGGAGCTACGGGACGATCGCCGAGATGGCGCTTGCGCTCCGGCTGGGGCGCCGTGTCGTCGCGCTCGAGGGAGCTCCCGAGGTCGACGGCACGCTCAGTGCCGCAACTCCGGCCGAGGCCGTCCAGCTCGCGCTACGAGACCTCGGCGAGGCGCCGACGTAGGTAGCGGTACTCCGCCTCGTTCGTCGTCAGCTCGAGAGCCCGCCGGTAGGAGGCTGCCGCCTCGTCGTTGCGGTCGAGCCGCCGGTAGAGATCCGCCCGCGCGGCGTGCAGAAGGTGGTACTGCTCGAGGCCCCCGACCTCGTCGAGCAGCGTGAGCCCCGCGTCGACGTCGCCCGCGAGCGCGACTGCGACGGCGCGGTTGAGCTGGACGACGGGGGATGGGTCGACGCCGACGAGCGCGTCGTAGAGGGCGACGATCTCGGTCTTCGGACGCTCCTCGGCGTGGGCGGCCGCGATCGCCGCCTGCAGCTGATACGGGCCCGGGCGCCGCAGCGACACGGCTCGGTCGAGCATCCGGAGCCCCTCCGCAATGCGGTCGTCGTCCCAGAGCGACCGGTCCTGATCCTCGAGCAGGACGATCTCGCCGTCGCCGCCGATGCGCGCGGTTCGGCGCGAGTCCTGCAGCAGCATCAGAGCGAGCACACCGAACACCTCGGCCTCGTCCGGCATCAGGACGGCGAGGAGCTTCCCCAGCCGGATCGCCTCGTCGCACAGGTCGGCGCGAACGAGCTCGGCTCCCGCCGTCGCCGCGTAGCCCTCGTTGAACACGAGGTAGAGCACGGCGAGCACCGACCGCAGCCGCTCCGGGAGCAGGTGATCCGGCGGCACCCGGAACGGGATGCCCGCGGCGCGGATCTTCCGCTTCGCACGCACGAGGCGTTGAGCCATCGCGGGTTCCGCGACGAGGAAGGCGTGCGCGATCTCGGTCGTCGTCAGGCCGCCGACCTCGCGCAGCGTCAGCGCGACGCGGCTCTCGGCCGCGAGTGCGGGGTGGCAGCACGTGAACACGAGTGCGAGCCGCTCGTCCGGGATGGCGCTCACGTCGTCCTCCTCGGCGGGCAGCTCCTGCAGACGCCCGATGAGCTCGGCCTTCTGCTGGAAGATCTTCTCACGCCGGATCCGATCGATCGCCCGGTTGCGCGCGGTCGTGACGATCCACGCACCGGGTGTCCGCGGCATGCCGTCGCGCGGCCAGCGCTCGAGAGCCGTCGTGAACGCGTCCTGCACGGCGTCCTCGGCGAGCTCGAGGTCGCCGAGGACGCGCGTGAGGATCGCGACGGCACTCGACCACTCCTCTCGGAAGACGCGCTCGACGTCGGGCTGCACGTAGGCGTTATTGCAGAATCGGGCGGATCTCGATCGACCCGGTGTCCTTCGCTGCAGGAATGAGCGACGCGAGCCGGATCGCCTCGTCGAGATCCGGCAGATCGATCAGGAAGACGCCGCCGAGGATCTCCTTCGTCTCGGCGTACGGCCCGTCCGTGACCAGGCGCTCGCCATCACGCACCCGCACGACCTTCGCGGTGTTTCGTCCGTCGAGCTCCTTCCCCGACACGGTCGGATCGGCCCTGCGGAGCTCCTCGAAGAGCGAGATCCACTGCGGCATCTCGTCTGCGCGCAGAGCCGCCCTCTCCTCGTCGGGAAGATCGACCCATGCCGAGTCGTCGCCGTAGATGAGCATCGCGTACTTCACAGCTGGACCTCCTCGGGATCGACATGGACCGGCCGGACCTCGATCGCACCATGCTCGGCGCCGGGGATGCGTGCCGCCCAGTCGACCGCGTCGTCCATCGACTCGCACTCGAAGACGAAGAATCCTCCGAGCGCTTCCTTCACCTCCGCGTATGGCCCGTCGGTCACGAGGGTCTCGTCGTTCCGGATGCGCACCGTCGTCGCGTCGCGGGTCGACGCGAGCTCGTGCCCCCCCGCGAGCACACCCGCGGCTTCCGCGTCGCGCATGAGCTGGCGGTAGCGCTCGTACCAGCCTTCCTTTTCCTCGTCGGAGAACGTCTCCCATGGTGCTTCGTCCGTGTGGATCAGCGTGATGAACTGCACGCCTCCTCCTTCCGTCGCTTCTCGATCGCTAGACGAACGGCGTCGCGCCGTTTCGACACTAGGCCGCTTCGAGCATCCGCTCCAGGAGTGATCGCGCGCCGGCCTTGTCGAGCGGTTCGTTGAGGTTGCCGCACTTCGGGCTCTGCACGCACGACGGACAGCCGGCTGCGCATGGGCAGCGCTGCAGGAGCCGGGTCGTGTCCCCGACCCAGTCGCGGAAGCGGTCGAAGCCGCGTTCGGTGATGCCGACGCCACCGGTGTGGCCGTCGTAGACGAAGATCGTCGGGCGTCCCGTCTGATAGTGGACGTTCGTCGAGAGCCCGCCGATGTCCCAGCGGTCGCACATCGCCCACAGAGGCAGCAGTGCGATGAGAGTGTGCTCGGCCGCATGCAGCGCTCCCAGGAGCGCCGGCATCTGCTCGAGTCCCTCGAGCTGGTCGGGCTCGGGGCAGAACCAGATCGCTTCCGTCTCGAACGTCGTCTCCGGCATGAGCATGGGCACGACGTCGATCGTCCCACCGTCACGGACTGCCTTTCGCGCGTAGCCGACGACCTGCTCGGTCACCGCGACGCGACCGAAGTGGAGCTCGACGCCGAGTCGCCGGTCCGAGCGGAGCGACTCTTCGATCGCGGTCTCGGACTCCTTCTTCGCCTGCGTGTACCAGTCGACGCGGGCGGGCGTCACGACGGCGACACGATCCTCGAGCGAGAGCGCCTCCACGAGGTACTGCTCTCCGAGGTGGAGGTAGACGGCGCCTTCGTGCACCGTCGAGTACGCGCGGTCACGCTCGACGAGCCCGAGGAGCGATCCCGTCTCTCCGTCGACGACCGTGAAAGCCTCCGCGTCGCCCGAGCGGAGCGAGACGCGCGCGGCCGGGTAGTCCCGTCCCTTCCAAACGTACCCCGCGGTCGTCTGCTCGAGCTCGGGCAGCTCGGCAGCACGCCGGAGCGCCTCGGAGCCGAGGGTTGCCGAATCGCCATCGGTAAGCGGTGCCTCGAACGCCGCCGCCAGGACGTGCGGGTCGAGGATCCGCGGGTTGGCGTGGTCGAGGATCGCCGCCTCGACCCTCCTGGAGAGGAGCGCATCCGGCTCGCGCGCGAAGAACTGGTCGAGCGCGTCGTCGGAGGCGACGAGGATCGCCAGCCCGCGGTCCCGTCTTCCGGCACGACCCCACTGCTGCCGGAGTGATGCGACCGTCCCCGGGAAGCCGACGGAGATCGCGCAGTCGAGGAGGCCGATG
>Ga0207708_10002238_pt1 | contig 14261 bp, 12 predicted proteins | sample KBSK5101metaG_FD_184340 | JGI IMG/M metagenome (GOLD analysis project Ga0207708, IMG submission 184340) | Corn, switchgrass and miscanthus rhizosphere microbial communities from Kellogg Biological Station, Michigan, USA - KBS K5-10-1 metaG... | ecosystem: Host-associated > Plants > Roots >...
GATCTCTTCACCGTCCTGGGCCCGGCCGGCGTCGGGAAGTCGCGGCTGGTTTCGGAATTCCTGACGACGATCGACGGGGCGACGGTCGTGCGCGGCCGCTGTCTCTCCTACGGCGACGGGATCACCTACTGGCCGGTCGTCGAGGTCGTCAAGCAGATCCCGGACGCGAACACCCTCGTCGAGCCCGCCGCCTGGAAGGCCCTCGAGGCCGTGCTCGGAGAAGGAGACGGGACAGCGACGCCAGACGAGATCGCGTGGGCGTTCCGCAAGCTCCTCGAAGCGAAGGCGGCAAAGGACCCTCTGCTCTGCATCTTCGACGACATCCAGTGGGGCGAGGACACCTTCCTCGAGCTGATCGAGCACGTCGCCGATCTCTCGCGCGGCGCTCCCATCCTTCTCCTCTGTATGGCGCGTCCGGAGCTTCTCGATCGCCGGCCGGCCTGGGCCGGCGGCAAGTTGAATGCGACAACGGTCTCGCTCGAGCCGCTCTCGGAGGACGAAACGGATGAACTGATCGCCGGGCTGCTCGAGGGCTCGGCTCTCGAGGACGGCCTGCAAACGAGAATCCGCCGCGCGGCCGGCGGCAACCCGCTCTACCTCGAGGAGATGCTCGCGTTCGTCGGCCGGTCGTCGAACGGCGACGAGATCGAGATCCCGCCGACGATCCAGGCGCTGCTGGCCGCACGTCTCGACCAGCTCGATCCCTCGGAGCGCCACGTGCTCGAACGCGGCTCGGTCGAGGGAGAAGTCTTCCACCGGGGCGGCGTTGCAGCGCTCGTCCAGGACGAGACGTCTGTGGACGGCCGGCTCGTCGCTCTGGTGCGCAAGGACCTCCTCCGCCCCGAGCACGCGCAGCTGGTCGGTGAGGACGGCTACCGCTTCCGCCACCTCCTGATTCGGGATGCGGCTTACGAAGCGTTGCCGAAGGCGACCCGCGCGGAGCTGCACGAGCGCTTCGCCGCGTGGCTGGAAGCACGCGGAACGGAGCTGGTCGAGCTCGACGAGATCGTCGGCTACCACCTGGAGCGGGCGTTCAGGTACAGGGGGGAGCTCGGACCATTGACGGCCAGCGACCGGACTGCGGGCGCTCATGCCGGCGAGCACCTTGCGCGTGCCGGGCGCAAAGCGCTCGAGCGAGGTGACCGGCGGGCAGCCGCGAATCTGCTCGCGCGGGCGGTTCAGCTCTTCCCGGAGGACGCCCCGGAGCGTGTCCGAGCGCTCACCGACCTCGGACGAGTCCTCCTCGAGGCAGGCGACGATTACAAGGGCTCGCGCAGCGCGCTCGAACGCGCTGTAGCCGGAGCCGAAGCCCTCGAGCGCGAGGATCTGCTGGTTCGCGCCCGGATCGAGCTCTCGTTCCACGCGATGCTCGTTTCCGACCTCGACCCGGACGAGCACGAAGCGCTATCGCGGCGAGCGATCGAGGTGCTCGAGCGGGTGGGCGACGAGGAGGGTCTCTCCCGGGCGTGGTTCGCGGTCGGCCTCATCGGGTGGTCGGGGGCAATGTGGGATTCGATGCGCGAGCCCCTGCTCCGGTCGATCGAGCATGCCCAGCGCGCCGGTAACAAGAGCATCGAGCGCGATGTGCTCGGCATGGTCCTCGCAACGATTCTCTTCGGAAGCACGCCTGCCGCGGACGGCATCTCCGCGACGCGCGAGATCCGTGAGCAGCATCCGGACAGCCTGGAAATCCAGGCTTGGACGAACCGGGTGATCGGATCGCTCATCGCATTGCAAGGGGATGAGACCACTGGGCGGGAGCTCCTGGAAGAGGCCCGATCGATGTTCGCCGAGCTGGGCCACCACGAGGCGCTCGCAGCACACCCGTTCTCGACGGCACCGCTCGAGCTCAGGGCGGGCAATCCGGCCGCGGCGGAGCGCGAGCTACGGGCGGGTCTGGAGATACTCGAGGGAACGGGGGAGCGGGCACGCGCCGGACACCTCGCCGCCCTGCTGGCGGGCGTCCTTGCCCAGCAGGGTCGGCTGGACGAGGCCGACGAGTACCTCGCCGTGGCGCGGGAGACAATCCAGGCGATCGACGTGAGCGGCCTCGCCCAGCTGAAGATCTCCACCGCTCGCGTCCTTGCTCTTCGAGGTGAGCTCGAGGAAGCGGTTCGCCTCGCTGCGGAGGCAGCTGCGCTCATCGACGGCGCGCAGGAGTTGCTCAACATGCCCGACCTGCTCATGTGGCAGGCCGAAGTGCTCGAGCTGGCGGGGTCGGTGGAGGACGCGAAAGCGGCACTCACCAAGGCCGTTGACGCCGCCGCGCGCAAGGGGTCGGTCGTCGGCGCTGCGCTGGCGACGGAGCGCCTGGCTGCCCTGAAAACATCCGAGCACTAGGGCGAGCACCAACCAGGGCGAGCACCAACCCAGGGCTAGCGCTCGTGGTCGCCGTCCTGCCCGGACGCTCGCTTCAACGCGCGACGAGGTCCGGGTAGCGGCCGGCGTCGAACTCGCGGACGAAGTCGCCGAGCCCGTGGTCGAAGGAGAAGCCGCGGCCGTGCGCCTGCCGGTAGTCGACCACGAGCACGCCGAGATCCTCGAACGCGCGCTCGAGCACGCAGCCGCCGCCGTCCCAGGCCGTGCAGGCGAACGGCAGCTCATACAGGGGATCGACGCCATGTGCGGTGCGGATTCGGTTCACACGGCGGAGCACGTCGTCGAGCGGGCTCGACGGCGGGACGGTGATCTCAGGCGCGTCCCGAACCGGTGTCGCCATGCTTCCGAGTCTATCCAGAGATTCGTGGATCACTCGTGAGCGAGGAGAGTAGGATCGCTCCTCATGGCCTGGGAGCAGATCGCCGTGCACGACGAGGTCACGCTGCACCACGACGTCGTGGACGGGCTCTCCACGTACTGGGTGGAGGGCGGCGGCGCGTTCCGCGCCGTGCTCGCGTTCCGCATCGGGATGGCCGACGAAACGTTGCCCACCCGGGGCATCTGCCACCTCGTCGAGCATCTGGCGATCGAGCCGCAGCCGCGCCTTTATGCCCACAACGGGTGGTGCGCGATCGATTCGACCGGGTTCTGGGCCGAGGGCGATCGCGACGAGGTGCTGGAATACCTCACGGGCGTGGTGCGTCGGCTGCATCCCCTTCCGCGCGATCGGATGGTCGCCGAGCGCCAGATCCTCGCGACGGAGGGCAGCCAGCGGGGCGGGTCGATCGTCACTGCGCTTCTCAGCTGTCGCTGGGGTGCGCGGACATACGGCGCGGCCAGCTACGACGAGTACGGGTTGTTCCGACTCAGCGAGGACGAGGCGCAGGCATGGGCCGGTCGCTTTTTCGTCGCGGACAATGCCGTGCTCTTCATGACGGGAGAGCCACCCGAAGGCTTCAGCCTCGAACTGCCTCGCGGAGAGCGGCACACGCTCCCCGCCGCCGAGTCGATCAGCGGTCTGCAGCTTCCTACCGGCATCAGCCTTGGGCAGGGCGGCGTCGGCGTCGGCATGGAGGTCGACCGTTCCCCCGGCACAGGGCTGGCCCTAGCCTTGCTGGCGTCCGCCGCTACCGCCCGGCTACGACACGAGCTGGGCGTCACCTACCACGTCGGCGCCGACTATCAGCTGGCAGGTCCTGACCAGGCCCACCTCACGATCGCGGCGGACTGCCTCGACACGAATGCCGAGCAAGTCGCGAACACGCTGCTGGCGGTGATCGACAACATCGCGTCGAGCGGACCCGAGGAGGCCGAGCTGGAGCACGAGCGCGAGCGGTTCCGGCGCATGATCAAGGCGCCCGCGGACGCGCTCGACTGGTTTGCCACCGGCGATCTGATCGGTGTCACCCCCGAGCAGTTGCTCGAACAGATCACGTGGGCGCCGAACATCACTGGCGAGGACGTGGCCGCCGTCGTCCGGGGCGGCGCGGACAGAATGATCATGATCGTCCCGTCGCACGTCGCGCCGCCGGATCGATGCCGGCCGTATCCACATTTCAGCGAGCGAGCCGTCAGCGGACGGCGTCTCCGAGTGAAGGGGATGTCCGGGTGGCTATCCGCGCGCCGGGCCGGAGTAATCCTGGGCGATGAAGGCCTGACCGCGATCTACGGCGACGAACAGTTCGCCACGATCGAGTGGAGCGATTGCGAAGTCGTGCTCCACTGGTCGAACGGCAGCGTGGTCGTCATCGGACGAGACGGCGACAAGGTACCGGTGCTGGTCGACAGGTTCGGGCGGAATGGGGCACAAGCTGCGCTTGACGAGCTCAAGCGCCACGTCCCCGCAGATCGCTTCGTCCTGATGCCGGACTAACTAGCGGCTGCTCGAGGGCAGAAACGCCTGCAACGGGCGTGCAGGCGGCTCCTCGTGGTCGGGCGGTGCGTCGGGGGCTCGGAGCCTGCCTTGTGAGATGGGCTCCTTGTGCCAGCGCTTTCGCTCGATCCATGCTTTCAACGTGCTCATGGCTACATGATACCCATCGGCTTCGGGATGCAAAGCTTGAAATGCCACGCTCAGGGCGACGTTCCGGCGGGCACGTAGGACGCGACGTACGTGTCGTCGGCCGCTAGGAGCACCAGTGCGCCGGCGTCAACCCGGAAGTGCGTTGCGTTCGGAAGCGCGGCGAGATACGCCGCCTCCTGTTCCATCACGCCTTCCGGAGCCGCGCACGCCTTCCTCGTGGCGGCCGGCGGGGCGATTTCGATCTCGCCGCCATCGAGGGTGTAAGAGGTCGTGTACGAATTGCATCCGGCCGAGCCCGAGAGCGTGCCGTCGTCCGCGAACTTCGCCGTGATCGTCGTTCCGGGAAGCGGGCTCGCAAGCGCGTCACCGGTCTGGATCGACGTCGCCTCCCAGTCCCCGACCGGCGAGGCGGCCTCGTAGCGGAGGAGCTCGTCGCCGCCCCCGTTCAGGAGGACGAGGGCTGAGCCGTCCATGCGCCAGCCGTCCACCTCACCGAATGCGTCGAGGTACGCGCGCTCGACCGAATCCGCGGGAGGCGCGCAGGCCATCTGAGTTGCCGCGATCATTCCGATCTTCATCGAGTCGCCGTCGATGGTGACTGGGGCGCTGTAGTGGTTGCAGCCCGTCGATCCACCGACCACCGTATGTTCGAAGGTCGCGCTCGGCGGTGATGCCTCGACACCCTCCACGTCGAGCCCGGAGACGAGCTTCCAGGGCACTCCGGCGAATGAGGCCTGCTCCGGGCTTGCACCCGTTGCGGTGCCGTTCCCTTCGTCACCGCCACACCCGGCGACGAACGACAACGCGAAGAGGAACGCGGACGCGGCAAGAGCCGAGCGCATCGCCGCGACCCTACCTTCGGCTCCCGTCATCCCGTCGGAGCGCACTCCGCGGCGATTGCCTTCAGCTCTTCCGCGGCCTCGCCCAGCTGCTCATCGAGGTTGTCGCTCGCGTAGAGATCCTCCAGAACCGTGGCCACCGAGGCGAGGCACGCTTCCGCCAGGTCGGCCCGCGCTCGCTGAGCAGCGGCGCGATCCCTGGCAGTCGCGGTTCTGCTCCGTGCTTTGGCGAGCTCAGCGTCCGCTTCGTCGGAGAGCCGCTCGAGCTCCGCCTGCAGGTCGGCAAGCTCCTCGCCTTTGGCGCCGAGATCGTTCGAGGCGGACTCGACGTCGGCGCGCGACGCCTCGAGCTGCTTCTGGGCTTCCTCCGATGCGGCACCCGCGGCTGCTTTCTCCGCCTCGAGCTGCGCCTCGAGGTCATTTACGAGCGTCTCGAGCTCCGGAACCTTCTTGCTGAGCTCTTCTTCGACCTGTTCGAGCTCGCCGATGCGGGCAGCCGACGCCGTGCTCTCGCTCTCGTGCCCGGTCTCGAGCACCACGACCCAGATGCCGAGCCCGATGACCGCTGCGCCGAGAACGCACGTGAGCACGATCCATGTCGTCGCCCCACCCCATCGAGACACTCCACACCTCCTGCCGAGACCTGGGAGTCTAATTCCAGGTGTCGGGCGAAGAAGCGTGACGGGCCGCGTAAAATCAGCACACCCCGTGAGCCAAGTTCTCGACGACTCCCTCGAAGCCGGACGCGAAGCCGCCCGCAGACGCGCCTGGCGCGATGCCTACGAGCTGCTCGGGAAGGCGAACGAGGATGGTTTGCTCGGGGCAGAGGATCTGGAACAGCTCGCCGAGGCAGCCTGGTGGACGAGCCACCTCGACGAGGCGATCGACCTCCGCGAGCGCGCGTACGCCGCCTACGTCGAGGCGGGCGAGCCGCGGCGGGCGGCTCTCCTCGCGATGATGATCTCCAGCGACCACGGAAAGAAGGGGTCGGGCTCGGTCGCCGGCGGATGGCTTGCACGGTCAGCACGATTGCTCGAGAACGAGCCCGAAGGCGTCGAGCACGGTCATCTGGCGCTCGCCCAGGGCACCGGTGCGGCGATGATGGGCCAGATCGAACCAGCCCGGGAGCACCTCGCGCGCGCCCGCGAGCTTGCCACGCGCTTCGGCGATCGGAGCCTCGAAGCGATGGCGATGGTCTTCCAGGGGACGACGCTCGTCATGTCCGGCCAGGTGAGCGAGGGTCTCGCGCTGCTCGACGAGGCGACAGCCGCCGCGGTGGGCGGCGAGCTGGAGCCGCTCGCGACCGGGATGGTCTATTGCGTGACGATCCACTCGTGTCAGACGCTCGGCGACTGCGGGCGGGCGGCGGAGTGGACGACCGAAGCGAATCGCTGGTGCGACCGGCTTGACGTGAGCGGCTTCCCCGGCGCTTGCCGCGTACACCGGGCAGAGATCATGCGGCTCCAGGGCAACTGGGACCGCGCCGAAGAGCAGGCGATCCAGGCGTGCGACGAGCTCGGCGCCTACTTCAACCTCATCACGTCCGCGGGCTTCCACGAGATCGGCGAGATCCGCCGCCGGCGCGGCGACTTCGCACAGGCGGAAGAGGCCTACCTAAAGGCGAGCGAGCTCGGCCACCCCACCGGCGCTCAGCCCGGCCTCGCGCTCCTGCGCCTGGCGCAGGGAAAGGTCGACTCTGCGGCCGCCGCGATCAGGCGCGCCCTCGAGAACGAGGGGCTTGACCCACTTACCCGCGCGGGCCTCCTCCCCGCCCAGATCGAGATTGCACTCGCGGCCGCCGAGCTCGCGCGTGCACGCGCGGCGGCAGCCGAGTTCGAGCAGATCGCAGACCACTATCGGATCGACGGAGTCCGCACTCCGCACATGGAAGGGACGCTGCAGCTCATCCTCGGCCGGATCCGGCTCGCAGAGCGAGACTTCCAGGGCGCCTTGTCCGCGTTCAAGCTGGCGCGGTCGACGTGGGAGAAGGTCGGCGCACCCTACGAGACGGCGCAGGCGCGGATGCTTCTCGGGATCGCCTACCGCGGCGAGGGGGACGAGCACAGCGCGCGTGACGAGATCGAGGCGGCCAAGGCGACATTCGAGCGCCTCGGGGCGGCCCTCGACAGGCAGCGCGCAGCCGAGCTCCTGGGCGAGGCCGGGACCGGGAACACGTTCGTGTTCACGGACATCGTCGACTCGACGAAGCTCCTCGAAGCGCTCGGGGAGGAGAAATGGCAAAAGCTCCTGAAGTGGCACGACCAGCTGCTCCGCGAGCGGATCGAGGAGGCCGGCGGCGAGGTCATCAAACAGACCGGGGACGGGTACTTCGCCGCGTTCGGATCACCCGCGGGGGCAGTAGATGCCGCGATTGCGATCCAACGCGCGCTCGACGCCGAACCGATCGCACCCGACGTGCGGATCGGCGTGCACAGCGGTAAGGCCTTTCACACGGAGGACGACGACTACACGGGCCAGGGAGTTCACGTCGCGGCTCGCATCGGCGCGCTGGCAGGCGGGAGCGAGATCCTCGTGAGCACCGCGAGCCTCGACGGGGCGAGTCGCTTCCGGCTTTCCGAGCCGCGGTCGGAGACGCTGAAGGGCTTCGCCGAGCCGGTCGAGCTCGTCGCCGTCGAGTGGCGCTGAGCGTTAGCGGCCGACCGAGATGACCTTCGCGCGCCACTCCCCCTGTGGCGCCGCGACGACGACCTCGTCGCCGACCTTTGCACCGAGGAGCGCCTTGCCGAGCGGCGAGTCGGGAGAGACGCCTCCCACGCTCGAGATCTCGACGTCCATTGCCTCGCCGTCGTCGGGTTCGATCGTCACGCGTGAGCCGACGGCGACGACGCTGCTCGCGGCGGCCGCCTCTTCGTCGACGATGACCGCGCGCTGGAGCCGGTCGCGGAGGATCGTGATGCGGCGCTCGAGCAGGCCCTGCTCGTTCTTCGCGGCGTGGTACTCGAAGTTCTCCGAGAGGTCGCCGAAGCTCCTGGCGGTCTTGATCGCGTCGACCATCTCGGCGCGCTTGGGACCCTCGAGCTCGGCGAGCTCAGCCTCGAGGGTTGCCTTCTGTTCGTGGGTGAGGTGTTCGGCCTTGTCGGTCACGGCTGGGACACGCTAGCGATCGGAGCAGCGCGCCGCATAATCTCGCCCAATGGGCACGCCGAGGGCGCACGGGTGAAGGTCGGGGTCGTAGGGGCCGGCGGGGTCGGCGGCTACTACGGCGGGCAGCTGGCCCGTGCGGGCACGGAGGTCGGCTTCGTTGCGCGAGGTCAGCACCTGTCCGCGATCCGGGAGCGCGGACTCGAGGTGCGCACCCCTGAGGAGGATTTCACCCTCCGCGTGGCCGCGAGCGACGATCCGGCCGAGATCGGCGCGTGCGACGCCGTCCTCTTCTGCGTCAAGTCGTACGATACCGAGGAGGCCGCCGCGCTCCTCGATCCCCTGCTGAAGCCCGACACGGCCGTGGTCTCGCTCCAGAACGGCGTCGACAACGAGGAGAAGATCGCCGCGCAGATCGGCGCCGAGCACGTCGTCGGCGGGGCGTCCTTCATCCTCGCGAACATCGCCGGGCCAGGCATCGTCGAGCGGGTCGGCAGCGTCCAGCGCATCCTCTTCGGCGAGCTAGACGGGTCGCGAAGCGACCGTGGAAACGACCTCCTCGCCGCGTTTCGGGCGGCCGGCATCGACGCGCATCTGACCGACGACATCCGGCGCGTGCTCTGGGACAAGTTCGCGTTCCTCTGCGCGCTTGCGGGGTTGACCGCGGTGACGCGGCTGCCCATCGACGAGCTCCTGCACGTGCCCGAGTCCCGCGATCTCTTCCGCGAGATGGTTGGCGAGGTGGCCCTCGTCGCCCGGGCTGAAGGCGTCGAGCTCGGGGATGAGGTCGTCGATCAGAAGACCGAGTTCGCGGCCGGCCTCGAGCCTGGCTCCTTCTCCTCCCTCCATCACGATCTGGTCTCCGGGCGCCGGCTCGAGCTCGACGCGCTGCACGGCGAACTCATGCGCCGAGCCGCACGTCACGGCCTGAGCGTGCCCGCGACCACGGTCGTCTACGCGCTCCTCAGGCCCTGGGAGGTGGCACGAGCTCGGGCATGATCTGTCCGAGCGATGAGCGACGTCTTCCTGTTCCTCGGCGCCTTTCTCGCCAGCGCGGTCGAGATGGTCGAAGCCCTGACGATCGTGCTCGCCGTCGGGGTGACTCGCGGCTGGCGATCGCCGCTGATCGGCGTCGCCGCAGCGACGGTCGCGCTCGTCTCGATCATCGCCGCGCTGGGCCCGGCCCTGCAGCACCTGCCCATCGACGTGCTCCGGCTGGTCGTCGGCGCGCTCCTCCTCTGCTTCGGGCTGCAGTGGCTGCGGAAGGCGATCCTGCGCTCGAGCGGCTACAAGCCGTTGCACGACGAGGAGGAGGCCTTTCGCGCGGAGCGGGCCGAGGCGGCCGCCGCCGGAAGAGAGGAACGCCTCGGGATGGACTGGTACGGGTTCACGATCTCGTTCAAGGGCGTGCTGCTCGAGGGCCTCGAGGTCGCCTTCATCGTCATCACTTTCGGAAGCACGCAGGGCCGCCTTGGACTTGCTGCGGCCGCTGCCGGAGCGGCTCTCGTGCTGGTCGCGGTCGTCGGGGTGCTCGTGCATGCCCCCCTCGCGCGTGTTCCGGAGAACACGATCAAGTTCGCCGTCGGCCTCCTGCTCACGACCTTCGGTACCTTCTGGGCGGCGGAGGGCGCCGGCGTCAGCTGGCCGGGCGACGAGCTCGCGCTGCTCGGGCTGCTGGGCTTCCTCGCCGCGCTCGCGCTCCTGCTCGTGCGGCTTCTTCGCCGCGAGCGACTCGTGCTCCAGACAGGCGAAGCGTGAGAGTGCTTCGCTCGTTCGCCCTGTTCTGGTGGGACTTCATCGTCGGCGACGACTGGCGCGTCGCGGCCGGGATCGCCTGTGCCCTCGCACTCACCGCGGTGCTCACGCACCAGGGCCTGAGCGCCTGGTGGCTCCTACCGCTCGCGGTCGCCGTGTTGCTCGGACGGTCGCTGCAGCGCGCCGCCCGCCAAAGCGCCTGACCCCTGCGAGGAACGGCGAGTAGGAGGCTCAGCCGCGAGGGGCTTCTGCCGGAAGCGCGTGGGCGAGCACCTGGATCAGCGGCCTGGGTATCCGGTCGGGGTCGAGTGCGCTGACGATCAGGGCTCCGTACTCGAGCTTCCGGTTCCAGAGAAAGCCCGAGAGCTGTGCGTCGATCGCCTCCTGCCGGTGCGCCGGCTGCTTCTGGTAGGTACGGAACGCGCGCAGCTCGCCGCGGGCCTCGAGCAGCTCCTCCATCGCCGCGGGCCCCATCGCACGCGTCAGCTCCTCCTCCAGGTTGGCGTCACACGCGTAGAAGCCAAGCTCTTCGAGATCGGCGCGCGTGAGGCCCGAGCCGAAGCCCGCTCGCGCCAGTCCGCGCACAAAGTGGCGCTCTTCGGGAGCGTCGTACAGACCGGCGAGCCGGAGATCCAGCCCCGAGGGCCCGTAGCGCTCGAGGAAACGGCCGAGGTTCCCGTAGCCGCCCATCGCCACGATGGACACGCCTTCCGCATCGAGATCGTGACCGAGCCGCTCGGCGACCACCCGAACCGCCGCGCCATCGCTCGGCCCTTCTACGAGCACGGCTGACGTGAGCGCTACCTCGGCCATCACGCGGTCAGCTTACGGATGAAGGCGATAGCCTCTCGCCACAGTGGAGCTGCCGTCGGGGACCGTCACGCTGCTCTTCACGGACATCGAGGGGTCGACGGTCCTCGCGGAGCAGCTCGCAGATCGCTGGCCAGGCGTTCTCGGCGAGCACAACCGCATCCTTCGCGAGACCTTCTCGGCGCACGGGGGCGTCGAGCTCGGCGCCGAGGGAGACGCGCTCTTCGTCGTCTTTACGAGCGCGGCCGACGCGGCGGCATCAGCCGCCGACGCGCAGCGCGCGCTCGCGGCGCACAGCTGGCCGGGCGACGCGACGGTCCGAGTGCGCATCGGTCTCCACACCGGCGAGCCGACGGCGACTCCCGACGGCTACGTCGGGCTCGACATGCACCGGGCCGCGCGCATCGCGGCCGCCGCCCACGGCGAGCAGGTTCTCCTCTCGCAGACGACGCGGGACCTCCTCCCGGAGATTCTGGACGGCCTGACGTTCCGCGACCTCGGCGACCACCGGCTCAAGGACCTCACCGGGCCGCAGCGCCTCCACCAGCTCTGCATCGAAGGACTGAGCGCCGACTTCCCGCCCCCGCGGACCCTCGAAGGGCGCGTGACGAACCTCCCCGCGCAGCCGACGTCGCTGGTCGGGCGGGACCGCGAGCTCGAAGCGGTGCGGGAGCTCCTCCTCGCCGAGGACACCCGCATGGTCACGCTGACCGGCCCGGGCGGAACCGGAAAGACCCGCCTCGCTCTGCAGGTCGCCGCCGACGCCGTCGAGGAGTTCCCGGACGGCGTCTACGGCGTCCTCCTCGCCCCGGTCATGGACCCCGAGGTCGTTCCTTTCGAGCTCGCGAGGGCTCTCGGTATCGAGGAAACGCCCACGCAGCCGATCGTCGAGGTGCTCAAGGCGGGACTGGTCGGCCGGCGCACGCTCATCGTCTTCGACAACTTCGAGCACGTCGGCCCGGCCGCATCGCTCCTCGCCGACCTACTCTCGGGCTGCCCGCGTCTCAAGCTCCTCGTGACGAGCCGGGAGCCCCTCCGCCTCGCGGCCGAGCGCCAGTATCCCGTTCCGCCCCTGCCCGAGTCCGACGCGGTAATGCTGTTCGTGGAGCGGGCACGCGCCGTCAGACCAGACTTCGAGCTCACGGACGAAACCGCGCCGATCGTCGCCGAGATCTGCGAGCGGCTAGACGGCCTCCCGCTCGCCATCGAGCTCGCCGCGGCCTGGAGCAAGGTGTTGCCGCCGCCCGCCCTCCTCCGCCGCCTCGAACGCCGGCTCGAGCTCCCGGCCAGTCGAGGCGCAGACGTGCCGACACGGCAAAGCACGCTTCGCGAGGCGATCGCGTGGAGCTACGACCTCCTCTCCGACGAGGAGCGCCGGCTGCACACGCGGCTCTCCGTCTTCATGGGAGGCTGCACGGTCGAGGCGGCCGAGCGGGTCGCCGATCCGGGCGGCGAGCTGGGGATCGACGTCCTCGAGGGGATCGCCTCGCTCGTCGACCGCAGCCTCCTGCGCGAGAGCGAGGACGAGGAGGGCGAGCCGCGATTCGCGATGCTCGCGACGATCCGTGAGTACGCCCGGGAACAGCTGAAGGAAACCGGCGAAGAGGACGAGGTTCTCCGTCGCCACGCGCTCGAGTTTGCGCGCCTCGCGGAGGAGTCGGAAGCGGGGCTGCGGACGAGCGATCAACTCCGCTGGTTCGGCCGGCTCGAAAACGAGCACGACAACCTCCGGGCTGCCATGGACTCCTCCATGGCGAGCAGCGACGCCGAGACTGCGCTCCGCCTGGGTGGATCGCTCGGCTGGTTCTGGTACGCACACGGTCACGCTCTCGAGGGCTGCACCCGTCTCACAGACCTCCTTGCGCAAACCGAGCAGGCGCCCGAGGAACTGCGCGCCCGGCCCATGTATGCGCTCGGCGTCCTGCTCGACCAGCGCGGGGAGCCCGAGCAGGCGGCGCCCCTCGTCGAGCGAAGCCTCGAGGTCTTCCGCGAGCGCGGCGAGCGGCACCGGGTTGCGAGCGCTCTGAACAGCCTCGGGACCGTGAAGCGCTCGCTCGGAGACCTCGAGTCGGCCCGCTCACTGCTCGAGGAGAGCATCGCCGTTCGGCGTGAGCTCGGCGACGAGGCGGGGACGGCGGGTGCGCTGTCGAATCTGGGGATCGTCGCCTTCGAGCAGGGCGATCTGGACGAGGCGGAGGCTCGCTTCACGGAAACGCTCGCGCTCGACCGCACGCACGCGAACGAGTGGGGCGCCGCCGTCGCGCTGGACAACCTCGCCGCCGTTGCGCTCGAGCGTGGCGACTATGCGGCGGCCAGCGGGCTCGTGCGCGACACGCTCATGTCGGCGCAGCGCCTCGCGGACCGCGAGCTCATCGCCTTCGGCCTCGAGAAAGCAGCCGTTCTCGAGGCCGCGGACGGGAATGCTCTGCAAGCCGGCCGGCTCGCGGGAGCCGCCGACGGGCTACGCGATTCGGCCGGCATCGAGCGCACCCGCTTCGACCGCGAGTGGCTCGATCGCCACTTGAGCTCGGTGGCAGGTGAGGAGTTCGAAGCCGGGCGGATCGAGGGGCGAACGCTCGAAGCCGACGAGGCCTTGCGCGAGGCGATGGGGAAAGAGCCTCCGAAAGACTGACTAGACCTCATTCGGGATGTTGCCGGCGATGTTCGCGAACACCTTCATCACTCTGTGGCCGGTGTCGGCAGTCGGGCCGAACATGCATGGACAGCCACCGTCGATGACGGTGATGCCGTGCTGACGGCCATAGCGCGTCGCGGTGTCCGAGACGCTCCCGCCTCCGAACGAGCGGTGCATCCACACGTTCTTGATGCCGAGCGCGTCGCACTCGCGCATCGTCGCCTCGGCCCGCTCGGGCCTCGTCCCGATGACAACGGCCTCGACGCCGCCTGGAATCGCGGTGAGGCTCGCATAGGCTTTGTCGCCTTCGACCTCTTCGGCGTTGGGGTTGATCGCGAACACCTCGTAGCCGCGCTCGCGGAGCCGCCGGTAGACAAAGTTGGCCCCGTGATCCTTGGGGCTCCTCGAGACACCGGTGACCGCGATTCGCTTGTGGGTGAGGAAGTCTTCGGCGGCTTCCTTGATGGTGAGCATGTCCTCCACCTCCTTGGATCTACTCGGAGGGTCCCGGAGGAGGGCCCGCGCGCCATCGGGGAGCGCGCTGAACCGGCTTCCTGAAACTACGTAGCAGGCCTGAAAGGCCGTGCTGGGCTAGCAGTGCGACCGGGGAGCCGCCACGTTCTCGAGCAGGCGGGCGAGCACGCCGGGGTGACCCGCAATCCCGAAAAGTTTTTAACTACACCCGGTGTTCTGGCCGCAGTCGCGGCACGTGAAGCAG
>Ga0207708_10002243_pt1 | contig 14240 bp, 13 predicted proteins | sample KBSK5101metaG_FD_184340 | JGI IMG/M metagenome (GOLD analysis project Ga0207708, IMG submission 184340) | Corn, switchgrass and miscanthus rhizosphere microbial communities from Kellogg Biological Station, Michigan, USA - KBS K5-10-1 metaG... | ecosystem: Host-associated > Plants > Roots >...
GGAGAAGAGCTGACACCAGACCTCGTCGCCGTGCAGCATCGGGCCGAGGTAGCGCTGCTTCTGCTCCTCGGTGCCGTGGGCGATGATCGTCGGGCCGAGCATGCCGATCCCGATGACGTCGAGGATGCCGGGCAGCTTCGCGCGGGAGAGCTCTTGCGTGAAGACGACCTGCTCCAGCGGGCCGAGACCCTGGCCGCCGTACTCCCTGGGCCAGGTGATGCCGACGAACCCCGCCTCGGCGAGCTTGCCCTGCCACTTGCGCCGGGCGTCGATGACCTCGGGCGTGATGTCGTCGCGGGTGATCTTCGGCGCCTCGTCGGCGTGCTGCTCGAGCCAGTCGCGGACGCGAGCGCGGTACTCGGCCTGCTCCGGCGTGTCGTTCAGGTCCATGGTGGCGGGGAAACTCCTTTGGCTGACTGGCCAGTCGACGGCCTGAAGAACCTACCGGTCCAGGCAAGCGCGCAGCGCTAGCGACGGACGATCCTGAAGCGCGCGCTCGGCGGCGAAGCGGTGGCGTTCCCGGCGCCGTCGGTCGCGGTCACGGTCACGCGATAGCGGCTGACGCTCAGCTTGCGGCGCCCGATCCGGCCGCTGAAGGGGACGGCGTTGGCGCCCGCGTGCGAGGCGCGGGCCAGCGTCCCGGCGAGCGTGTAGCGCGTGCACCGGCGCCCCTTGCGCCCGGTCTGGGCCGGCCGGCGGCACGTGCCACGGATGCGCCGGCCCGCGCGGGCGCGCTCGATCCGCAGCGCCGCCGTCGCGGTCTCCGAAAGCGTGTAGCGCAGGGTCGTGGCACGCTTGCGGCGGACGGCCACGCCCGTCGCGGGGGTGGGCGCCCGGCCGACGACGAAGGTCCGCGGGTCGGCGCGCAGGCCGCTCACCGTGGGCCCCTCCAGGTCCGCAGCCGTCGCGGGCGGCGCTGCTGTCGTCGGGCTCGCCGCACCGGTGGGGCCCGCCGCGCCCGCCCCACCGCCGCCCAAGCCCGAGCCGGGGGGCTCGGGGGTGACGCGGGCGAGCTGGGGAGGCTTCGTCTGGGCGACCCAGAGGTTGCCGTCCGGCCCGGTGACCAGGCCGCCCGGCGCGCTTCCGGCCGTCGGCAACGGGTACCGGTCCACCGCTCCGTTGGTGGCGATGCGGGCGATCTCGCCCGCCTGGGGCAGCGTCGCCCACAGGTTGGCATCGGGGCCGAGGACGATCTTGCCGAAGTTGGAGCCGGGCGCGAGGTCGAACTGCGCGCGGGTCCCGGCGGGCGTCGTGCGCACGGCGAGCGTCGGACCGGTCGGGTCGACGGTCTCGATCGTCCACAGATTGCCATCGGGCCCGACCGCGATGTCGTTGACGAACTGGCTCACGGGCGCGATGAACTCCGTCAGTGCGCCGCTCGTGGTGATCCTCGCGACGCGGTCGGGGAACTTCTGGGTGTCGCGCGACTCGGTCAGCCACAGCGCGCCGCCGGGCCCGGAGACGATCCGCCGGGGAAGGCGCTCGGGCCCGGAGTTGTAGTCGGCGAGCACCACACCCGACGGGGAGAACTTGGTCACGCGCGGCGTCCCCCCGAAGGGCACGGCAGCCCACATGTTGCCGTCCGGTCCCAATGCGAAGTCCCCCAGCTGGCCCGGGACCGCGAACGGGACCATCGAGAAGGTCCCGTCCAAGGCGATCCTGCCGAACTCGTTGAACTTGAAGAACTCGGCGAACCACAGCCGTCCGTCCGGGCCGGCGGTGATGCCCTGGGCGAGGGCATTCGCGTCGGGCAGGGGGAACTGGGTTGCGAAGCCACCCAGCGTCACGCGGTTGATCGCGCCCTCGCGCGACACCCACAGATTGCCGTCGGCGCCCGTGGCCAGGTCCGTCGGGCTGCCGCCGGTTGCCGGCAGCGGGAACTCGACGATGCTCGGCGCCGCCGCGGCGCCGGACGCCGCAGCCAGGACCACGATGAGCGATAGGCACAGCGCCCACAGCGAGCGCATCGGAACCTCCTTCGCACAACGAGCATCCCACCACCGCCCGGCGGCGGCAATGTCAAGTCGGTCTCAAACGCCTACGTGCCGACCTTCTTGAAGCCGGCGTTGAGCAGCTTGGAGCCCTGGTCGGCGGTGTCGGGCGAGTGCAGGAGCACGATCCCGAGCTGGCGGCCGCCGCGCTTGGCCGTGGCTACGAGACAGTGGCCGGCCTTGTTCGTGTAGCCGGTCTTCACGCCGGTCACGCCCGGGTAGTTGCGGCGCACCATGAGCGTGTTGTTGTTGTAGAGGTAGATCCGGTGGCCCTTGACCGGGAACGGCCGCACGGCCTTGCGCGTGCGCACGATCCGGGCCAGGCGCGGGCTCTTGAGGATCTGGCGCCCGAGCACCGCGAGGTCGCGGGCACACGACTTGTTGCCCTTGTCGTCGAAGCCGTCGGGGCCCGAGTAGTGGGTGCAGGTCAGGCCGTACTTGCGGGCCTGTCGGTTCATGCGCCGCACGAACTTGCGCACGCTGCCCCCGGTGACCTTCTGCGCCAGCGCGATCGCCGCGTCGTTGCCCGACGGCAGCATGAGCCCGTAGAGCATGGTCTCGAGCTGCACCGTCTTGTGCTTGGGCAGGATCCCGATGGCGGAGCCCTTGTAGGCCAGCGCCTGCTTGGTCACCCGGACGTCGGCGTCGGCGGGCTCGTTCCGCACCACCAGCAGCGCGGTCATCATCTTGGTCAGCGAGGCGATGGACAGGACCTTGTTCGGGTGCCGCGCCCACAGCACCTTGCCGGTGCGAACGTCGAACAGCAGCCCGGCCGTGGGCGGGACCTTGAAGTGCATGGTCACCCGGTCGGCGGCGGAAATCGGATGGCGGGCGTAGGCCGCGATCGTCGGGTTGACGTTGGGCGACGTGGCCACGGACGGCTTGCCGTTCAGGCCCGAGTCGTCGCCACCGCCGACGCTGCGCTTGGCGGTGGTGTTGGCGTTGCCCTCGTCGCTGGCGTGGTCGAGCGCGGTCGGCACCGCCACGGCGGCGGCGAGCACGACCAGGACCACGAGCACCCACGGCCACACGCGCCGGCGCCGCGGCGGGCGCCCGCGCCGCGAGGGCTCCGACAGCACCGAGTACGGGCTCACTCGTCCGGCCCCTCGGGTGGGTTGAGGAGCGCGCCCAGGATCCCGACCGCGAACAGGGCCAGGACGATCGCCGAGACCACGACGAGGATGTCCACGCCGTGCTTGGCGGCGGTCACGGCGGTCAGTGCCCCGAGCAGCAGCGTGAAGGCCAGGGCCATGATCAGGATGAGGGAGCGGGCCATCACCACATCGCCACCGCGAGGGCCTCGAGCCCGAGCCAGGCCACCGCGACCACCGCCAGCGGCACCTCGATCACGCCCCCGAACAGCGGTACGGCGCTGAACACGATCACGCGCGCGCGCGGCCGCAGGGCGAACAGCGTCACCAGCCCGACCAGGGCGGGCGCCGCGCTGACCACCGCCCACGCCGGGGCGGGATCGGCCAGCAGCGCGTTGAGCCCCACCGCGCCGGCGCCCGCGCCGGCGAGCAGCGCCAGCGTGCGCAGGTGCCCGATCAGCGGCTCGACGCCGCTGCCGAAGGTCCAGATCGCGACCATGTTCCCGACCAGGAACACCGCGGGCCACAGCAACGCTGCGCGGTCGAGCAGCAGGGCGAAGGCGACGGCGCACGCCGCCGCCACAGCGAGCGTGGCGTACGCGAGGCGCCACGCCGGCACGTTGGCCTTGAGCGGAATCAACGCGAGAGCAAGGGTAGGGGTCTCGTCAGACCTCGAACCAGAGGTCCATGTAGCCCCGGAGCATTCCGGTGACCTCCGACGCGGGCAGGGTAGCCGCAGCGCCGTAGATGGGCGCCATCCCGCCTTGCGCGTCGGGGGCGACGCGGACGTCGGAGACGGCGTCGCGCAGGTCGGCCACGAACCGCTCCGCGACCCCCTCGATCGTGTGGCGCTGGGTCACGCAGATGTGCGCCGCGGGCGGGAGCTGCAGGCCGTTCAGGCTCCAGCCGCGGGCGGTCATGGCGTCGGCCACGCGGTAGATGTCGACCGCCTCGGAGGCGAAGGCGACGCAGAACAGCGGGTCGGCGATGACGTCCACGCCGTCGATGGCGGCGATGCCGGCCTTGATCGTGTCGGCCGCGCGGAGGATGCGGTCGGTCGCCTCGAGGTAGCCCTGTTCGCCGATCGAGACCATGGCCGCCCAGCACGCGGCGCTCAGCGCGCCGGGGCGGCTGCCGGCGAAGGTCGGCGAGCAGTACAGGCCGCCGGGCCAGTCGGCGATGGCGAAGTACTGGGCGTGGCGCAGCTCGGCGCCGCGGTACAGGACCACCGACGTGCCCTTGGCCGCGTACCCGAACTTGTGCGTGTCGGCCGACATCGAGGTCACGCCGGGCACGGCGAAGTCGAACGGCGGCACGTCGCGGCCCAGCCGCCGCGCCCACGGCAGCACGAACCCGCCCAGGCAGGCGTCGGTGTGGAAGCCGACGCCCCGGCCGGCGGCCAGGGCGGCCAGCTCCTCGATCGGGTCGATGACCCCGTGCGGGTAGCTCGGCGCCGAGCCCACCACGACCACCGTGCGGTCGGTCAGCGCGTCCGCGGTGGCGGCCACGTCGGCGCGCATGTCGGCGCCCACCGGCACCCGCACCGGCTCGATGCCGAAGTAGGCCGCCGCCTTCATGAACGCCGCGTGCGCAGTGGAGGGGATGACCATCTGCGGGTCCGGCCGGCCCGCGTGGTCGCGGTAGGCCTTCATCGCGAGCAGGATGCTCTCGGTGCCGCCGGAGGAGACCGTGCCCACGATCGCGTCCTCGGTGGCGTCGGCGCCGAGCATGCCCGCGGTCATCGAGACGATCTCGGCCTCGAACTTCGTCGCGCTCGGCCACAGATCGACGTGCAGCGGGTTGCTCTGGGAGTGCAGCCGGTAGGCCTCGCTGAGGAAGGCCACGTGCTCGGGGTCGCCCTGGTAGACGGCGCCCGAGGCGTGCCCGCTCAGCCAGGCCTCGCGCTCGGCGTCGGCCAGCTCGGCGAGCTCGGTCAGCACGTCGGCGCGCGCGCGCCCGCGCTCGGGCAGGCGCGCGAACGCGTCCACCCGCCCGCGGTAGGGCTTCAGCGACGCACGGATGTCATCCAGGGGATCGGTCATTCAGCCTCCGGTACAGGCGACGCGTGGACTTGTACAGGCCGCGGAACGCGGCGAACAGGGCGTCGTAGGTCGCGCGGGTGTCCGGCCGCGGCCGATAGACGCCCGCCACAGCGACGCGGCCGGGAATGTCGTCGACCGAGAGCGCGTCCAGCGCGAGCCCGGCCAGGAAGGCGGCGCCGCGCACGTTGGCGTCCGTCGGGTCGGCGATCTGGCGCACCTCGCGGTCGAGCACGTCGGCCATGATCTGGCACCACAGCTCCGAGCGCGCGCCGCCGCCCACGAACGCCAGGGGGTCCAGGCGCCGGCGGGCGAAGCGCTCGACCGGCCCCTGCATCCAGCGCAGGTTCAGCGCCACCCCCTCGAGCGTCGCGCGGGCGAGCTGGGCCCGCGTGGTGTCGAGGCCGATGTTCAGCCACCCGCCCCGCACGAGGTGGTCGTCGACCGGCGTGCGCTCGCCGTTCAGCCACGGGGTGAAGAGCACGCCGCCGGCGCCCGCAGGGACCGCGGCGGCCTCGGCCAGCAGCTCGGGGATCTCGGCCCCGACGAGCGCGCTGAGCTTCTCCAGCGAGGCACCGGCGGTCTCCTGCTCGTCGGAGACGAGGTAGCGGCCGGGCAGGGCGGAGGGCAGCGAGGCGATGCCGTGCTGCGGGTCGGTGCGCTTGAAGTCGACGTGGCAGGACAGCCAGGACGACGTGCCCACGTACAGGTGTGCGGCGCCGTCGGCCACGGTGCCGGCGCCGACCGCGGCCGACATCGTGTCCGGCGTGCCCGCGACCACCGGCACGCCGGCGGCGAGGCCGAGCGCCTCGGCGGCGTTCGGCGCGAGCGGGCCGAGCACGGTGTTCGTGGGCAGGAGCTCGGGCAGCTTGGCGGCATCCACGGCCGCCGCCCGCAGCAGCCCGTCGTCGTAGCGGATGCGGTGCAGGTCACGGGTGTTGGTGAGCCAGTGCAGCGTGGCCGTGACCGCCGTGGTGGCGGCGCGGCCGGTCAGGCACAGGCCGAGCCAGTCCGCGGGCTCGAGCAGCACCGCCGCGGCGTCGTAGACCTCGGGGCGCTGGTGGCGCAGCCAGAGGATGTGGCCGAACGGGTCGCGCCCGCTCAGCGCCGGTGCGCCGCCGGTGCGGCGCAGCCAGCGGGCCAGGCGCAGCGGGCCGTAGCCGGCCACGCGAATTGGGCCGCCGGCGGCGCGCCTGACGAACGGCGCCCCGCGTGCGTCCATCCAGATGAGGGCGTCGCTGAGTGCCTCGCCGTCCGCGCCGACCGGAACGGTCCCCGCCCACTGGGCGGTGACGGCGACCGCCGCCGGCGTGTCGCCATCGGCGCGGGCGGCCAGGCGCCGGCACGCGGCCGCGGTCGCGCGCCACCACTCCACCGGGGACTGCTCGACCCCGCCGCCGGGCAGCACCCGCAGCCCCACCGGCTCGCGCTCGCGATCGAGCACGCGGCCGTCGGCGAGCGCGACCAGCGCGACCTTGGGGCCGCCCGTTCCGAGGTCGATGGAGAGGACGGTGGGCAGGCCGTCACGCTACCCGGCTACAGCCCGGGCGCCGCATGCCGCTCGACCACTGCGCCGAGCTCCGCCGTCCACGCCACGGCCCCGTCGGGCGCCAGGCTGAGGCTGGTCACGCGCGGGCGCACGTGCGGCTGGGGCGGCGCCGCGAGCGCCGGCGTGCGGTCGGTGCGCCGGCCGCGCAGGTCCATGCGCACGATCGTCGCCACGTGGTAGCCGTCCGACAGGGTGCAGTAGTAGTCGACGAAGGCGATGAAGCGGCCGGCGACGCGCGGGTCGCCGAACGAGATCTCCTCGTCGGCGGTGTGGCGGCCGGACCAGAGGAAGCGCGTCCGGCCGCGCTGGCAGGCGTAGTAGCTGTGGTGCTTGGCGAAGACGCGCGTGGCGCCGAGCTTCGCGATCGTCTTGCCGGGCTTGCCGCAGCGCTTCGCGTCCGCAGTCGCCGGGACCGCCAGGGCGGCGACGCTAAGAAGCGGAAGCAGCCAGCGGGCCACGGCCCGGCTCGGGCTGGGGGACGTGCTCGTCGGCGTGGTAGCTGGAGCGCACGAGCGGCCCGGCGGCGACGTGCTCGAAGCCGAGGTCGGAGGCGGCGCGCTCGAGCGCGGCGAACTCGTCCGGGTGCCAGTAGCGCACCACGGGCAGGTGGCGCTCGGTCGGGCGCAGGTACTGGCCCACGGTGAGCACCTGCACGCCGTGCTCGCGCAGCACGCCGAAGGTCTCGACCATCTCGTCGTGGGTCTCGCCCAGCCCGACCATGAGCCCGGACTTGGTCGTGACCTCGTCGCCGCCCATCTCCTTGGCGTTGCGCAGCACCCGACAGGAGCGCAGGAACTGCGATCCACGCCGCGCGACCGGGTAGAGCCGCGGCACGACCTCGACGTTGTGGTTGAACACGTCCGGGCGCTCGGCCACCACCTTGGCCAGCGGCATCTCCTGGCCGCGGAAGTCCGGGGTCAGCACCTCGATCTTGCAGGTCGGAGCCTGGCGGCGGACCTGCCGGATCACGCCCACGAAGGCGCTGGCGCCGTAGTCGGGCAAGTCGTCGCGGTCGACGCTGGTGATGACCGCGTGGCGCAGGCCCATGCGAGCCACCTGCCGCGCCACCCGCGCCGGCTCGAGCGGGTCGAAGAAGGTCGGCTTGCCGGTCTTGACGTTGCAGAAGCCGCAGCGCCGGGTGCAGGTGTCGCCGAGGATCATGAACGTGGCCGTGCCGCGCTCCCAGCACTCACCGATGTTCGGGCAGGCGGCCTCCTGGCAGACCGTGTGCAGTCCGTCGTCCTCGATGCGCCGCTGCAGCTCGCGGTAGCGCTTGCCGCCCGGTGCCGGCACCTTCAGCCACGGCGGCTTGCGCGCGCGCAGCGGCTGCACATCGGGGCCGAGCACGGTCAGGACGTCCATGCCTCCCGGGTTGGAACGCGACCGCGTGCTCACGCCATCGAGGGTACCCGGCGCTCGAGCCGCGCCGGGGACACCAGGCGCTGCTTGCGCCCGTGTGCCGCTGCGAAGCGGTAAGCGGCGCGGCGGCGGAAGCACTCCAGCCCACGCGGCTCCCCGGCCTCGGCGGTGACCGAGGTCATCCGCACCGTGGGCAGCCCGCAGGCCACCACCCATTCGAACGGCTGGAGGTCGTTCGCGACGTTGACCGCGAACCCGTGCGTGGTCACGCCGCGGGCGACGTGCACGCCGATCGAGGCGATCTTGCGCTCGCCCACCCAGACCCCGGTGAAGTCGGGGCCCTCGTCGGTGCGGGCCCGGGCCTCCAAGCCCTCGTCGGCCAGGGCGGCGATGACCGCGCGCTCCATCGTGCGCACGAACGCGAGCACGTCGTCGGTGCGCATGATCGCGTAGCCGACGAGTTGTCCGGGGCCGTGGTAGGTGAGCTTGCCGCCGCGGTTGGTGCGCACGACGTCGATGCCCTGGCCCAGGTACCAGGCCTTGCCCATGGGCAGGTCGGCGTCGCCCGAGCGGCGGCCCAGCGTGTACACGGGCGGGTGCTCGAGCAGGAGCAGCACGTCGGGGATCTCGTCGGCCTGCCGGGCGGCCCGCAGGCGCTCCTGCAGCGCGCTGGCCTCGCGGTACTCGACGCTCCCCAGATGGCAGGTCCACAGCTCCGCGGCCATGCAGGCCACGATACCGCTGCGCCCTAGCCGCGCCGGTGCTTGCGCCGCTTGGGCGCCTTGACCGTGACGGCCTTCGTCGTCGTCGTCTGCGGGCCGCCGGCCGAGAAGGTGATGGTGACGCTGACCCGCAGCCTGCGCAGGCGGCGCAACGCGGTCAGCGCCGAGTGCCGGGCGCCGATGCGGATCCGCACCCGGCCCGCACCGGCGGTGGTGGCCGAGCCGGTCCCGTAGGCCACGGTCTTGACCCGCGGCTTTCGCGCCGAGCGCTTGGCCCTGCGCTTGCGCTGAGCGGCGCGCACGCGGGTGGACGCGGTGGCGTCGGCGGCGCCCGCGGCGGCGGTGTCGATGACCGCGGTGATGGTGCCGCCGCGGTCGGCGGTCAGGGCGACGATCTTGAAGCCGCTCGAGGGCAGCGGCGCGCAGCACACGAGCGGCGGAGGCGGCGGCGGCGTGGCGGTCGTTCCCGCCGGCACCGTGACGGTGCGCGTGGTCGTGGCTGAGCCGCCGCCGTTGCACAGCGCGGTCAGGCCGTTCCAGACCTGGGCGGTCGAGCAGCCCTGGTCGTCGGTCACCGTGAGCCGCGCGGTGTACGTGCCGGCGCGCGCGTAGACATGCGTCGGCCGCGCGCCTGCGTCGCTCGCCGTGGCGCCGTCGCCGAAGTCCCAGTCGTAGCGGGCCACCGCCGTCTCGGGGTCGCTGGAGGCGGAGCCGTCGAAGCCGGTGGCCGAGCTGGCCGCGGCCCCGGCGCCCGAGAACGCCGCCGTCGGGCCCTGGTTCGGGCGCACCGCGATGCCGACCATGGCCGGGCCGCCGGTGACGGACGGTGGGCTCTTGGGGCTCAGCCCCCCGCCGGCGCCGACGTCGAACTGCAGCAGGTGGTTGGTGCTGTCGCCCGTGTAGACGCTGCGGCCGTCGGCGGCGACGGAGATCGTCGCGATCGACCCCAGGGCGGGCACCGTAGCCGGCGTCTTCGCGCTCAATGCGCCGTCGGCGCCGACGTTGAACTGTGCGATCAGGCCAGCGCCCCGTACGTACAAGCTCTTGCCGTCCGGGGTGATGGCCGGCCACGTCGCCCCCGGGACCGAGAGGGTCGGCGGCGTCTTCGCGGCCAGCTTGCCGTCCGCGCCGATGTCGTACTGGTGGACGAGGGCGTCGGTGTTGCTGGTCACGTAGGCGGAGCGGCCGTTCGGGGCGATGACCATGGCGGCGTTGTTCATGCCCGCCGGCACGGTGGGCGGCGACTTGGGCGTGAGCGTCCCATCCGCGGCGACGTCCCACTGCGAGACGAACGTGTTGCCGGAGTTGGTGTGCGCGATGTAGGCGCTGCGTCCGTCGGGCGAGACGGTCAGCAGCTGCGGGCCGTTGGGCGTCGTCACCGTGGCCGGCGTCTTCGGGGTCAGGGCGCCGTCCCCGGCGATGTCGAACTCCGACACCGTGCCGCTGTCGCGGTTGGTGACGTACAGGCTCTTGCCGTCGGGCGAGGCGGTGACGCCGATGCCCCCATCCTGCACCGGCAGCGACGCGGGTGACTTCGCGCTCAGGGTCCCGTCGGTCGCGACGTCGAACAGCCCGATCGAGGCGCTCGGCTTCAGCGCCGACACGTAGAGGTGGCGCCCGTCCGGGGTCACGACACCGAGGACCGCGGCGTCCACCGTGGACACGCTGGCCGGCGACTTGGCAGCCAGGGCGCCGTTGGAGGCCATGTCGAACGGGTTGATCTCGCCCGCCGGCGTGGATTGGTCGAACGCATAGAGGTTCCCCGCCGCCGCGGGCGCGGTCGCGGGCAGCGCAAAGCCCGCCACCGCGATCGCCGCACACACGCACAGGGCGCGTCTCATCCCGCCGCCGACGCTACCGGGCCGTAGGTGCCCGGCGCAACGTCGGCGGTCAGCCGCCGTCCCAGGCCTCGACGTGGCGCCGCAGCGACGCGAGGAACTGCGCCGCGAGCACGCCGTCGAGCGCCCGGTGGTCCCAGCTCAGGCCGAAGATCGTCATCGGCCGGATCGCGATCGCGTCGTCGATCACCACCGGCCGCTTGACGACCGCCTCGAGGTCGAGGATCGCCACCTGCGGCTGGTTGATCACCGGCGTGGCCATGATCGAGCCGTACTGGCCCGGGTTGGTGATCGTGAACGTGCCGCCGCGGACCTCGTCCGGGCGCAGCTCGCCCGACCGCGCGCGCTTGGCGGCGTCCTTGATGCGGCGCCCGAGGCCCTCCGCGGAGAGCTCCTGGGCGTCGTGGATCACGGGCACGATCAGGCCCTCGTCGCCGAGCGACACGGCGATGCCCAGGTGCACGGCGTCGTGGACGGTGTAGGCCTCGCCCTCGAGCCACGCGTTGAGCTGCGGGTGCTCGCGCAAGGCGGCGATGGCGCAGCGGGCCACGAGCGGCAGCGCGGTCAAGCCGAGCTGCTCGCGCCCGGCCTCGATGCGGGACATGTCGGCCTCGATCCACGTGGTACACGTGGCCGCCGTCTCCAACGAGCGCTTCATGTGCTCGCCGATCGAGCGGCGCATGCGGCTGAGGGCGCCGGGCTTTGGGCTTTGGGCTTTGGGCGTTGGGCTTTGGGGCTCGGGCTCTGGCCGGTACGGCGATTCGATGTGCATTGGTGCTTCGTCGGCATGCTCCAGGAACGCGAGCACGTCCTTCTTAGTCACTCGGCCCTGGCGGCCAGTGCCCTTGATCGCCTCGAGGTCGAGGTCGTGCTGGGCGGCCATGCGGGCGACGACCGGCGAATAGCGCTTGCCACCGTTGGGTTTCGCATCGGTGCCGTCCTCCAACGCCCAACGCCCAACGCCCAACGCCTCTGAGCCCTCAACCTCAATCCGCGCCAGCACCGTGCCGACATCCACCGTCTCGCCCTCGGGCACGAGGATCTCGACGAGCACCCCGCTCGCCGGCGCCGGAACGTCGGTGTCGATCTTGTCGGTGGAGATCACGCAGATGGGCTCGTCGGCCTCGACCCGGTCGCCGGGCTGCTTGCGCCACTCGGCCACCGTGCCCTCGGCGACCGACACGCCCATCTGCGGCATGGCGACATCAGTACGCGAGGAGCTCAACGCACGCCTCCTTGACCCGGTCGACGGACGGCAGCACGGCCTGCTCGAGCGGCGGCGAGAACGGGATCGGCACGTTCGGCGTGGCCACCCGCACCACCGGCCCGTCGAGGTCCTCGAAGCCGCGCTCGGCGATCAGCGCCGCCACCTGGGCGCCGGCCGCGCAGAGCTCGTTGGCCTCGTCGACCACCACCACCTTCGCGCACGCGCGCACCGAGTCGAGAATCGCTTCCTCGTCCAGCGGCACGAGCGAGCGCAGGTCGAGCACGCGCACGCCCTCGAGCTCCTCGGTGGCCTCGAGCGCGGTGTGCACCATGGCGCCGTAGGTGATGACCACGAGGTCGTCGCCGTCACGCGCCACCCGCGCGCGCATCGGGGTCGCGTAGGCGCCGGCCTCCACATCGCCCTTGATGCGCCGGTACAGGTGCTTGTGCTCGCAGAAGAGCACCGGGTTGGGGTCGCGGATGGCGGAGATCAGCAGCCCCTTGGCGTCCTCGGGCGTGGCCGGGGCGACGATCTTGATCCCGGGCGAGTGCATGAACCACGCCTCGGGATTCTGCGAGTGGAACGGCCCGCCCGAGAAGCCGCCGCCGGTGGGGAGCCGCACGGTGATCGGCACCGCGAGCCCCTGGCGGTAGTGCATCTTGCCCGCCACGTTGACGAGCTGGTCGAAGCCGCAGGAGATGAAGTCCGAGAACTGCATCTCGCACACCGGTCGCAGGCCGACCACCGCGGCGCCCACCGCGGTGCCGACGATGCCGGACTCGGCCAGCGGCGTGTCCATGACGCGGTCGGGCCCGAACTCGTCGATGAACCCGTCCGTCACCTTGAACGCGCCGCCGAACACGCCGATGTCCTCGCCCATGCAGAACACGCGCTCGTCGTCGCGCATCTCCTCGCGCAGTCCGTCGCTGATCGCCTGCAGATACGTCATCGTCGGCATCAGCTGACCCCCGACCAGGGCGCCTGGCCGTCGCCGAGCACGTTGGCCTCGCCCTCGCAGAACACGCCCGCGGTGGCGGTCGCCCCGTCGGGCATGGGCATGGCCAGCGCCTCCTCCACACCGGCCTCGATCGCGGCCGCGACCTCCGCGCGCACGGCGGCCACGTCGACGCCAAGGCCTTCGAGCACGCGCTCCTGGCGCTCGATCGGGTCCTTGCGCCGCCACTCCTCCAAGCGCTCCTTGTCGACGTACTTCATGTCGTCGTGGGCGGCGTGCCCGTGCATGCGCATGGTCTCGCAGGCGATCAGCGTCGGGCCCTCGCCGGCGAGCGCGCGCTCGCGCGCCTCGCGCGTGGCCTCGAAGACCGCCTCGACGTCGTTGCCGTCGACCGACCAGCCCGGGAACCCATAGCTCTCGGCGCGGTGCACGGGGTCGACCGCGAACTGCGCCTCGAGCGGGGTCGAGTACGCGAACTGGTTGTTCTCGAGGACGAAGATCACCGGCAGCTTCTGCACGCCGGCCCAGTTCATGGCCTCGTGGAAGTCGCCGCGCGACGTCGAGCCGTCGCCGAACCAGGTCAGCGCGCAGCGCTGCTCGTGGCGCAGCTTGAACGCCATCGCCATGCCGGTGGCGACGAGCATCATGTCGGGCAGCATCGAGACCATCCCGACGCAGCCGAGCTGCCAGTCGCCGAAGTGCACGTTGCCGTCGCGTCCACCGGTCACGCCGCCCGCGCGGCCCATGTACTGCCCGAGGATGCGCGTCGGGGTCACGCCGCGCACGAGATGGGCGGCGAGGTCGCGGTGCAGCACGCACAGGCGGTCCTTCGGGCCCATCGCGAACGCGGCGCCGGCCGACACCGCCTCCTGCCCGAACCCGTCGTAGAACGAGCCCGGGACCTTCCCCTGTCGGTACAGGGTCATCGCCCGCTCCTCGATGCCGCGCATCAAGAGCATGTAGCGAAGAAGACCGACCCGATCGTCACGGGTCAGGTGCCCGGTCGCATCGGACCGAGCGGTCTCAGTTGCCATCTCTCGTTTCTCCCTCTGAGCCGGAAGCGGGGTCTCCGTCCGGGCTCTGTCGGTGTGAGCGCGGGATCTCCGCGCCGACCCGCAAACGAGAGTACCCGTCCCGTCGTCGCACGTACTCTCTTTCGTGATGGAGCAGGTCCGGTGGTCGCGTCTTCGCTGGCGGCTTCGGGGGGCGTGGCTCTGGCCGACGTTCATCGCCCTCACCGTCGTCGACGCCGTCCTGCTCCAGGCGGTGCCGATCGCAGGCGAGCACGGGCCCGACCTGTTCCCGGGCATGGTCCTCGCCGGGTTCTTCAACCTCGTGGCGGTGGCGGTCCTGGCCCCGCTCTGCGCGGTGCTCGTGCGCCGGCGCCGGCCCGACATGCCGCGGACCGTCGCGCGCGACTACGCCGGCACGGTGCTCGTGGTCGTGGTCACGCTGATCGTGGTCGTGGTTGGGCTCCTGGACCGGCCGG
>Ga0207708_10002245_pt1 | contig 14228 bp, 14 predicted proteins | sample KBSK5101metaG_FD_184340 | JGI IMG/M metagenome (GOLD analysis project Ga0207708, IMG submission 184340) | Corn, switchgrass and miscanthus rhizosphere microbial communities from Kellogg Biological Station, Michigan, USA - KBS K5-10-1 metaG... | ecosystem: Host-associated > Plants > Roots >...
GAAGTCGTTCGATTACCCGCGCAAGCCGGATACGCGTCTCTTCGTCTACTTCGGAGCCGCGAATTACTTCGCCGATGTTTATTTGAATGGTGAGAAGATCGGGCAGCACGAAGGCGGTTTCACACCTTTTAATTTCGAGATCACGAAGCTCGTTCGCGACACCGGCAATTTCCTCGTCGTCAAAGTCGATAACAAACGACGGCGCGATGCTGTTCCCACGTTGATGACTGACTGGTGGAACTACGGCGGCCTCACACGTGACGTGAAGCTCATCGAAACGCCAGCGACTCTAGTTCAGGATTACCTAATACAGCTTCAGAAAGGCTCGCGCGACCGCGTGAGGGGCTGGGTAAAACTCAACGGAGAGAAGCTCAGACAACAAATCGTTATTCGGATTGCTGAGGCCGGGATCACTAAAACCTTTACCACGGATAACAGCGGATTTGTTGAAATCGATTTCAACGCGGATCTGAAGTTGTGGTCTCCGGAGAGCCCGAAGCTCTACGATGTGACGATTGAAGCAGAGACGGATCAGGTGCGCGATCAGATCGGGTTTCGCAGTATTGAGACTAAGGGCACTGATATTTTGTTGAACGGGCGTCCGATCTTCCTGCGTGGTGTTTGTATTCACGAGGAAGCACCGCTGCGTGGTGGGCGCGCGTACAGTCGTGAGGATGCGCGAACGCTGCTCGGTTGGGCCAAAGAGCTCGGCGCGAATTTTGTTCGACTCGCTCATTATCCGCACAACGAATTCATGATTCGCGAGGCTGATCGGATGGGAATTCTCGTGTGGTCAGAGATTCCGGTTTACTGGACCATTCAGTGGGAGAATGCGGCGACGCTCGAGAACGCGCGCAATCAGTTAGGCGAGATGATCGCACGCGACAAGAACCGGGCGGCGGTTGTGATCTGGTCGGTGGCGAACGAGACGCCGCTGAGTGATGCGCGGCTCACGTTTCTCAAAAATCTCATTTCGCATGCGAGAAGTTTGGATGCTACTCGACTGATGTCGGCGGCGATGGAGCGTCATTACATTAACGACACGACGCAGATGATTGACGATCCGCTCGGCGAATATTTAGACGTGCTGGGCTGTAACGAGTATGTCGGTTGGTACGATGGTTTGCCGGAGAAAGCGGATCGGCTGGAGTGGCGATCGAAATATCAGAAGCCGCTCGTGATGAGTGAGTTTGGCGGTGATGCTTTGTTCGGTCATCATGGCGATGCAGGCGCGAGATGGACCGAGGAGTATCAGGAAAGTATCTACCAGCACCAGATCGCGATGTTGAAGAAGATTCCGTTCCTGCGTGGGACGTCGCCATGGATCCTGACAGACTTCCGCTCTCCACGCCGCCCGCTGCCAAATATCCAGGATTACTGGAACCGCAAAGGCTTGATCTCGAACCGCGGCGAGAAGAAGAAAGCGTTCTACGTGCTACAACAATGGTATCGCGATTTACAGCATTAAGACGCGAGTCCGCGAAGCGGGCTCTGCAACCTTCTTTATCTGGCTTTGCCCGAAAAGTCTGTTATTGGACTTCTTCTCTGTGCCCCCTCTGTGGTCTCTGTGCCTCTGTGGTTATTTTTCCTAAGCAATCATTAACCACGGAGACACAGAGAACACAGAGGGTGCACGGAGAAGAGACTTTCGGACAAAGCCTTTTTATCTCTTGATCCTCTGGCTGGCGCCCCAGGGCTTATGCTGTCGCTCGCTTCGCGGGCTTCTACCTGCAGCCGCCGCAATCCCGGCGGTTCTGCCCGTTGTAGACGCGCAGGTCGCGTTGATATCCTTCAACAATCTCGAGGATGAAACGAATGTCTTCGTCCTCCATGTTCGGATAGCGCCGGTATGCCGTCGCGACCGAAGCATCCAACGTATTCAGCGCCTGCGAATAGTTTCCGCTGCGTGCGAGCCCCGTCATCGCAAAAAGCGAATCGGCGAGCTCCGCGATCGTGTAGTTCTTCTTCACTTCCACATCAGCAAGCAGATCGGATGTGCCGCGCTCCGCCGGAACTAATTGCAGATCCTGCACCTCTTCGACCTTGCACTTACGCTTCACGTCGTAATATGAAAGCCGCACTTTCACCGGAAGCGTAGCCACAGAGTCTGTCCGGAACTTCGCCATCACAACCTGTGTGAGCCCGTTGTTCATATCGTCCAATGTGATGGAGACTTTTCCGTTAGCATACGCAGGCTGGTAACCGTAGATCTTTTCCAAACGCAGACCTGGGCCATACTCGATCCGCACCTGAACATCCTTAGCCACCGACGAAATGAGACTCTGCACTTCGTTGACGAACACCTTATTGATGTCTTTGTAGTCGGAGATGAAGTGATAAAGCCCGCGTCCGGACCGTGCTAACGTGCGGAGCAGATCATTGTTGAGCTCGAGCCCGACGCCGATCGTGGAGAGATCGATTCCCTGTGCGTTCTGAGCCGCTGAGTCCTGTGCGATGAAGGAGGGGGTTGTGATGCCCTTATTTGCAATCCCATCTGTCAGAAGGATCACGCGGTTGGTTGCGCCTGAACGGAAATACTTCTTCGCCTCGGCGTAGCCAAGCATCAGCCCTGCATGGAGATTTGTGGAACCATCCGGCACGAGGCAATCGATCGCATGTCTCACTTCGTCGCCGTTGCCGATCGATCGTGCCGGATATAACACCTGCGCCGAGCTGTCGAAAGCAACAATCGAGATGATGTCTTCAGGTCGTAGCTTCGTGAGCATCGTGCGCAAGCTTTCTTTCACGCGCGACATCTTGTCGTCATCCGCCATCGAACCGCTCTTATCGATGACGAGAACGAGGTTCAGCGGACGCAGATCAGTACGCTCATTTACCTCGGCAGTGGTGAACCCGATTTGCAACACGGCTTCACGCTGCGAGCGCGAGATCTCGGCGTTGCCCCAGCGCGTGTCCATCGCGACGGCCTGGCCTGATTTCGGCAGCGGCAGCCGGTGCTTGTGATAATTCACAAACTCCTCGACCGCAATTTCTTCAGGGATTTTGAAAACCGCAGGTTGAGCGTTGTAAGTAGGGTAATAGGTGCTCGTGGTGGGAACTGGCGCGTTTGGACCAGCATTAACGATGGCGCGGCTGCGGGAAACGGACGCGGCCGATCCGCTCTGCTGCGCCATGACAGACGTCCAAGAACACAAACAGAGCAGCCCCAGGACGAGAAACTTCTCGACGAAACGATAGAGCTTCATCACTCTCTCCTATTTGTTTTTGAACTTCAGTTTGTGAGTGGGGAGTCAGTAGCCCGCTTGTTCTCTTGCGTGCAGAGATTCAGTGAGATGGGGTTTGAGTTGCTTCGTCGATCGAAAAGTTTTCACATCTCTGTCCAACAATAGCTTGGATACGTGCAATCGTATTGGGACTCGTCAAACATCGAACCAAGCTCTAAGAGAAAAAGTACTACGATTACACTGAATATTGAGGTGAGAATGATGACCCGCAGATGGTGATAGCGCTCCATCTGCGCCACTCTCTTCAAACATAAGAGGACCCCAAAGAATATCACGACGTAATCAACGAAATTGAAATCCGGGAACATCGCGGAGTTAGACACCGCAACGCTGACGATTGTTCCTTGCCCAAATCAGCATTTCGTCGTAATGATCAACTGAGGAACAAAACCATGGCCAACCAAACTCTCTCTCGTCGCAGCTTTTCTAAATTTCTGGCGGCAGGCGCGGCTTATGCAACACTGACGTCCCGTGACGAAGTGCGCGCGTCGTTGAGATTTCCAGGGGCCACTCCGATCGTCCGTCTCAGCTCGAATGAGAATCCGTACGGTCCATCGCCTGCCGCTCTGAAAGCAATGACTGACGGCTTCAGTCTCGCGTGGCGTTATCCGGACGAGTATGCCGACATGCTCGCTGACGAGCTGGCGCGACTGAACGGCGTTCCGGTGGACCAGATACTGCTCGGCGACGGCTCGGGAGAAATCCTGAAACTGTGCGCCGCGGCGTTTACGAGTAGAGACAAGAAGCTGGTCATCGCGAATCCGACGTTTGAAGCGATCGCGCGTCATGCCGGCGTGGCGAGTGCTGAAGTTGTGAAGATCGATCTCACGTCTGATTACAGTCACGACTTAAAGAAGATGCTCGCGTCTGCGGGTGGGGCTGGTCTCGTTTACATCTGCAACCCAAACAATCCGACTGCGAGCATCACGCCCCGAAACGAGTTGTCTGACTTTCTCGCAAAGCTTTCGCCAACGACGATTGTCCTGGTTGACGAAGCGTATCATCACTACGTCGAGAGCAAAGATTATGAAAGCGTGATCCCGCTCGTGAAGCAGTATCCAAACCTGATCGTCGCGCGCACGTTTTCAAAGATCTACGGCATGGCCGGACTGCGCTGCGGTTACTGCGTCACACAATACGCAAACATCGCGCGGCTGAAGACTCACCAGATATTCGACAGCGTAAACATCATGGCGCTCGTCGCGGCGCTCGCAAGCTTGAAAGACACTGAGCAAGTCACTCGCGGACGCAAGCTCAACAGCGAAGTTAAGAAGAGCATCTGCACTGAGCTCGACGCACTTGGCTATCGCTACATTCCGTCGCATGCGAACTTCATGATGATCGATCTTCGTCGCGAGGTGAGGCCAGTGCTCGACGCGATGCGCAACCGCGGCGTCGAAGTCGGTCGCCTCTTCCCCTCCCTGCCAAACTTCATGCGCGTCACGATCGGCACGGGCGCGGAGATGAAGCAGTTTCTGACGACTTTCAAAGAAGTGATGGCTTAGAAACTTATTTCAGTGCCAGTGCGTAAGTAAGCTTCGTCCTTTAGTATCCCGTAAACCTCCGGAAAACTGATGAACACAATGCAAAATAATCGTAGAGTCTACATTCTTTTGAATGCCGTGAGTCTTGTCTTACTACTTTCGGCGATCGCAAGTGCGCAGGACGTGTGGCCGCAGTTTCGTGGGCCGGAGTCGAATCCTGTCGGCACACATGCAAAACTCGCCGAACGCTGGTCAAAGACTGAGAACGTCGAATGGTTTCAGGAGATCCCCGGACGCGGATGGTCGTCGCCGATCGTGACTGGCGGTAAGGTCTACATCACTACCGTCACAACCGAGGGCAAGTCGAAGTCACCGCAGACCGGCACCGAGTACAGCAACGAGTACGCCGCTGAACTACAAAAACAGGGACTCTCGATGGAAGAGATCATGAAGCGCCTGAATGAGCGCGACATCGAGCTGCCGAACGAAGTAAAACTGCACTACCTGCTTTACCGCCTCGACCTGAAAAGCGGCAAGGTCGAATGGACCAAAGAGTTCTTCACCGGACAACCGCCGGGCGGACGTCACCGGAAAAATAGCTTTGTCTCGGAAACCCCGGTCACTGACGGAAAGTTTATTTACGTTTACGTAGCCAATCTCGGGTTATGGGCGTTTGACTTGAAAGGCAACCAGGTTTGGACCACGCCGCTCGAGCAGTATCCGATTTACCTTGAGCTCGGCGGCGGCGGCTCACCGGCCCTCGCTGGAAACCTGCTCGTCGTCGTGTGCGACAACCAGAAACAGCAGTACGTCGCCGCCTTCGACAAACAAACAGGCAAGCGGGTCTGGCGCACGGAACGCGATCTCGGCGGCAAAAACCCGCCCTATCAACGTTCGGGCTGGGCCACGCCATACATTTGGCGCAATCCCACGCGAACCGAGATTGTCACAATTGGGCCAGAGACGGTGGTCAGTTATGACCTGTCTGGAAAAGAGTTGTGGCGCATCAAGGGAATGGCGTTGACCCCCGTTCCGACGCCGTTCGCTTATGAAGGTCTGCTTTATATCAATGGTGGCCGCGGTCGCGCGTTGCTCGCACTTCGTCCCGGCGCCAGCGGTGACATTACTCTCAAGGAAGGCGAGACTTCGAACGACTATATTGTTTGGTCGCAGCCGCGCGGTGGCACGTATCTGCCGTCGTCCGTCGCGTATCAGGGAGCAATCTATACGTTGACGGAAACCGGCATCCTGAATCGCTTCGACGCGAAGACCGGGAAGCAAACTTACAAAACACGCATCGACCCCGCCGCGACTAATTTCACGACTTCGCCATGGGCCTACAACGGCAAGCTGTTCTGTTTGAGTGAAGAGGGCCAGACGTTTGTGGTATCGACGGGTGAGCAGTTTCAGCTATCGCACGTGAATGAGCTCGATGACTTCACGCAGGCTTCGCCCGCGCTGGTTGGCGAGCGGTTATTGATACGCACCGAGCACGGGCTCTACTCGATCCGCCGCAAGGCCTAGACATTGTTAGACAGGAGTGCAGGATTTTCAGGATTAACAAGATTCTTGTCATGTTAATCTTGAAAATCCTGCAATCCTGTCTAACTATGCAGATCACTACCGAAATGTTGATCGACGCGTGGCGTACGAACAACCGCGTCACGGTGTATCTCATCGAGAACCTGCCACCTGAGCTGTGGTCCATGAGCATTCCCGGCTCTTCTCGCCGCACGATTCGCTCTCTCGCCGCGCACATTCACAACGCCAGGTGCATGTGGATCAAGATGATTGCTGCGCGTCATGGCGTGGCTGTGCCGCGCACTGTCGACGCTCGAACAGTGAAACCGTCAAGCTTGTCGCGCGCTCTTGAACGCAGCAGCAAAGGCATCATCGACGTGATCCAGCTCGGCTCGGCGCGTGGTGGTGCGATCCCAGCAGCAACCTGGCAAAACTTTCCTACCGATCTCGTCCACTTCCTCAACTATTTTGTCGCTCACGAGGCGCATCATCGTGGACAACTTTGCATGTTGGCGCGACAACTGGGCCATCGCCTGCCAACCGAAGTCACTGCCGGGTTGTGGCAGTGGAAGAAACGCTCCCGTGAGTGAGCTCGACCGCCTTCAGGAGTCGCGCGATGCCACGATTGATATGCGCTCCGAGGGCAATGAGACCAAACCCGACGATCGAATAGCAGCTCACAGTCGATATCAACAACAGCACGTGCATCCGATTTGAGAAATCAGCCAGCAGTAGAAAGCTGACAATGAATGCGCTCTCAATGAGTGCCGCCGCGAAGAAAGCGATTTTGAAATTTCGTTCACTGCGGTCGATACGCGCCAAAGCCGCGGCCCTTACGCTATCCAGATTCTGCGCCATCACGATCCTCCCTTCACGTAATGAAACATTCCAACTGCCATCACGATAAACTCGACGACCGCGAAGATAATCAAGGCGCGTTTCATGTTTCGTTTGAACTTGAGTGTGTCGTCTGAACTATCCTGCATTTCACTTCTCCTCACTTTGAAAAGTTCGGCGCAAGCGCTCGAGGCCATACGCCAGTCTCGATTTCGCTGTCCCGACCGGAATATCCAACACGGCCGCCGTCTCAACCAGCGACAGCTCATGCAAGTAAAACAGGACCACGACTGCACGACTCGCCGGCGACAGATTCCCGACGAGCTGCGGCAAACTCGCAATCAGCTCACGTGGAAACTCACGCTCAGGATCGTTTGCGGGCAACGCAGTCAACGTCGCTTCATCGCGGATCTGATCGCTCCAACGCCGTTCACGGTTCAAATATCTAAACGCCTCACGAGACGCAATCTGGTAGGTCCAGGCACGGAACGCCTCAGGCTCTCGCAGCCAGCGCAGCTTCCGGTAAATGCGTATGAAGACTTCCTGAAGGATGTCTTCGGCATGGTGCTGGTCTCTCACGAGGCTGACAATGTAGCGAAACAGCGGTTCCTGAACGCTCTTGAAGAGCTCGTTCAAAGCCTCGTGGCTGCCGGACTGTGCCTGCAACACCCACCAGCTTTCCCGCTGCGACGCCTCATCGGCCATGCACTTATAAGACCCACTGACTGAGGATTAGGTTCGGATCGAGGAAAAGTTTATCAGGTGTAGTACAGTAACCCTCGCAATGAGACTGCATATACTCATCTTAATTGCGGCGGCGCTTTTCCTTTCCACGGTTCAATCATCGCAGGAGACGCGTCCGCTGACACCAGCGGAGCGGCGGGGTCGCGCTATCTTCCTGCGCGGTGAAGTTCCGGGTAAGAAACCGCTCATGGCGATGGTTGGTGATTTGGAAGTGCCGGCGGCGACGATAAATTGCGCCGGGTGTCACGGCCGTAGAGGTGAAGGTAAAACGGAAGGCGGTGTCGCGGCGGGAAACCTTACGTGGTCGAACCTCACCAAGTCGTACGGTCATACACACCCAAGCGGACGCAAACACGGAGCGTTCAACGAGTCGTCGTTTACGACTGCCGTGGTGCGCGGTGTCGATCCAGCAGGAAACGAGCTCAACGTCGCCATGCCTCGCTATCGTCTCTCGATCGAGGACATGAACGACCTCATTGCCTATATCAAACGCCTGGAGTTTGATCGAGATCCTGGTCTGACTTCAGAAAGTATCGATGTGGGCGTACCGCTGCCGGCAACGGCCGGACTGGCGGAACTGGGCGGGGCTATACGTCAGGCTATCTCGGCCTACTTCGACGATCTGAACGCGCGTGGTGGCATCTACAATCGAAAAATAAAAGCACATTTCACCGAAGCCGGCGCGGACATGTCGACAAGTCTGCGCAATTTAAATAGTCAAAACCAGATCTTCGCCTTCATCGGCGGCGTCAGCGCCGGTGCAGACAAGGAAATCGCCGCGCTCGCACGTGAAGATGAGATTCCGTTCATCGGTCCGGCAACGCTGCTGACGCAAGTCGAGCATCCGCCTAATCGTTATGTCTTCTACTTACTTCCCGGCGTGACTGAACAGGCAGCGGCTTTAGTCAACTTTGCCGACCAACAGCTCGGCGCGAAGAAACAGCGCGCGGCGGTCCTGTTTCCAACAACGGAATTGCCTTCAGCAGCGGCAGAAGCAGCGATGGCTCGCGCGAAAGAAGCCGGCTGGACCGACGTTGTGAAGATGCCTTACTCGACCTTCGACGCAAACAAACTCGCACAGCAGTTGAAAACCGAAGGCACGGCAACTGTATTCATGTTCGGCGGCGCTGACGTGGACGGTTTTCTGCGCGCGGCCAATGCACTCGAGTGGGCGCCGAACGTTTTGTCGCTTGGCGCGTTGACGTCGCGAGCCCTTGCTGCGAATGTGCCTGCGCCGTTCTCGAAAAAAGTTTTTCTCGCGTTTCCAACAGTACCGGCTGACGTGACCGCAGACGGCGTCGCTGAATATCGTGCGCTCGCTGAGAAATACAAGCTGCCGGCACAACATGCAGCGGCGCAGCTTGCAGCACTGGCGGCAGCGAAGACTTTTGTCGAAGGCCTGAAGCGCGCCGGAGCAGATTTGAGTCGTGAGCAACTCATCACGGCTTTGGAGGGTCTCTACGAGTACGACACAGGACTAACTCCGAAGCTCATCTTTGGTCCCAACCGCCACGTCGGCGCCGCCGGCGCATACGTAGTCACGATCAATTCGGAGACTAAAGAATTCATCACCGCCAGTGGCTGGATAGCAGCGAATTAGGCCACAAAAAGGCACAAAGAAGAGAAGCCAGAGTTCAGCACTAGCTTTTTTCTTTGTGCTTATTTAATGCATTCACTCGCTGGTGATTCCAAACCACTGAAACGCTTTGGCGGGATTTCCGTTCATCGTCACGACTTCGATCTCGTCGAGTGCAACTGTGGTGAAGTCGCTCGTGAGGGTTTCGATCCACTTCGGATCGTGATGACGGACGGTGACGCCTTCAGGCAGATCGAAAACTCCGTAGTTTCCATACTTCTGTTCGTCACGTGCATATCGTGTGAGATTTCGTTCGTCTGTTTGTAACCAGAGGTCGCTGATGTAGAGGAGCCCACCGCGATTCAACACACGATTCACTTCTTTCAGGAGCGCTCGTTGTCCTTCGTCAGTGGGAATACAGGTTAAGACGCTGAACAAAAGCACGCCATCGACCGAAGCGTCCGGCAACGGAATGGTCGAGGATTGCACAACTTCAAATGCGATCTCCGGATACTGCGCGCGCGCGGCGGCGATCATCGCGGGTGAGAAGTCCAAACCGATCAGGCTCTCGTATCCTTCGTTGGACAACTCTCCTAAAATTCGTCCATACCCACAACCGTAATCGAGAATGGTGCTTTCATCGGATACCCACTGTCGTATGCGCCTGAGATTGAGCGGGTGCGCGAAAGGTTTCTGCGTGCCTGTTGTGTTCCAGTATTCGAATTGAGAATTGAGATCGATCAATGTTTGCTCCTCACCGCTCAGTCTAAACTAAACGGCACATAATCGTATTCCCCGATGCCCTGCAGAATTACAAATGTCGCGGACGTGTCGCCATCATTCGTAACGAGATGCGGCCGGCCCGCCTTGACGCGATAGCTGTCGCCCGGCGCGAGTCGTACGTTTTCGTGAGGTTCTCGCAAGAATAAGCGGATCTTTCCCGCCACCACATAGAAGGTATCATCGATGTTATTGTGAAAGTGCCAGGGGACCGATTGCGTTGGCGAAATCTGAAGCTCACTAATCCTGAAGCCCGGCCTCTCACCGTAGCGGGCGCGACGCTCGACTTCATACAGCTCGCTGGCGTCGTTCAACGCTTCATTCTTTTCCATTGGCCCTCCACTGCCGGGAAAATCGCACGAAGATTAACAGAAATGATATATATGAACCACGTGATGAAACTCCAATACCTAATCTTTGCTGTCGTGCTCGCGATCGGCAACGCTTCGTCAGTCGTGGCCCAAACGGAAGAGATCAAGCTTGATGCTACGCAGGCTAAGATTACGACCGTTTCCGCCATGCGCGCACGCAAGTCTCCGCAAGTCGCGGCTGAAGAAGTCGTGCGGCTGAAACTCGGCACAGTCGTGAACGCGATCGCGCGTTCGACGAATCAAGACACGATCGGCGGCAAGACTGACTACTGGTATCGCGTCAACTTGCCAAACAATCAGACTGGCTGGCTCTTCGGTGGTCTGTTGCTCGACTACAGCGCGAGTAAGCGTCAAGAGATCGTGCGCCAGATCATCGAAGCGCGTCTCAAAGCCGAGAACACAGACTTCTCCGATCGCCAGGAAATCTACAACCTCGCCACGAGTTCAGTTAATGAAGCCAAAGACGTGAGCACACGGGCTGAGTTTGAGCTTTTGAAGGTACTCGCACTCGCTAACTGGGCGTTGAGTGTTCCATATGAAACTGACAAGCCGCCGATTCGCGAGTGGGTGAAGGCGCATGCGGCTGAAATGGTCTACAACGAGTTTGCCGGTGGTTACCAACTGCGCGCGGACGTGCTTTGGGACCTGGAAAAGAAATATCACACCTTGCCGATCGCGGAACGCATCGCGTGGGAAGCAGCGCAAATGTGGCCGCCATCAGACTGTGAGGGTGATGAGGTCTGCTCATTCTTTCTTTCCGAGGGCGCGATCAGATACCTGGGCTTGTACCCGTCCGGAGCACACGCCGCCGAAGCCCTCAAGAACATTACTGAAGATCTGACCGATCAAGTTATCACTTTCGCGAACGAGAAAGGCGGCGACAAGTACGCGGTCGAACAGCGCACCGATTTGAAAAAGCTGCTGACATCCCTACGACTCGCAGTCGCAAAAACATCCGCACCCGAAAAGACCGAGCTCGTAAAGAAGCTGGATCGAATTTTTACAGGATTACAAAGATGAACAGGATTTACATGATTATCTTGAAAATCATGTAAATCCTGTCTAAGACTGACTCCGCAATCAGCGCGCTAGAAGCTCTCGACGCCTCTGAATCCGCCCTTTGCCGTCTTCATGATCCAACCAATCACGCGGGCGGTGTCGTAGCAGTAGCCGAGGATGTAGTTACAGGTCGACAAACAATGCTGCGAACACTCTTGCTTCATCTCGTCGAGCTGCTTCACGTCAAACTTGTGATCGCCTACGACGCCCCAATCGTGCGTGGCCGAGTACATCGGGAAACAAGGCGCGAGTGAGCCGTCAGTACGAATGATCAGCGAGTTCTGACCAGCCCGACACTGCCACTCTGGAACCTTTCCACGCATCAGGAGCTTCATGTCTTCCATGTGCTGGATCGGGTTCACCATCTTGTAGCCTTCATTGCGTCGCTTGTCGTTCAGGTAGTCGAGCAAAGCGTCGACCTTGGGCCAGTCGTCCGGCGTCAGGTAAGTCTCGTTCTCCGAGAGGTGCTTGAAGTGATCCTGCTCGGTCATCGGGGTCTCGTTGATGTGATAGTCAGTCGCGATCCCGTTGGCGCGCGCAATCTCGGTCAGCTCAACAACATCGTCCATGTTGTTATGGCAGATGTTGATATTGAACATCACCGTGTAGCCGTAGACCTTCTGCTTCTTCACGAGGTAATCGAAGTAAGGTCGAATCGGATCGAGCGCTTTCGGCAGAGACTTTCGTTCCTTCACTGAGTCGACCGCGAGGTTTACCGTGGCGAGTCCCGCATCACCGAGCCGATCGATCACATCCGGTTTCATCAAGCGTCCGTTCGTCGGCAGGTAGACGAAGATGTCTTTCTGCGCGCTGTAGTAGACGATCTTGTGAATGAAGTTTGGCCGCAACAAAGGCTCTCCCCCCATCAACGCCAACACGCGCGAGCCAATCGAGTGTAACCAGTCGATCGAACGCTTCGCGACGTCTTCGGTCATTCCCTTCACCTTGTTGTCGTACGACCAGCAATAGTGACAATCGAGATTGCACTTCCAGTCGGTGAACAGGTACGGAATGATCGGTCGCAATTCGTTTCTATGGTTCGGGAACCGCGATTTGAAATAAGGCGCGCCCCAGGTCTTCCACATACGAACGCCATTCAGCTTGAGATACTCTTTGTGAGTCATCTCTTTGGCGTTGGGTCGCTGCGGGTACGGCGGCTCGGGCAAAACCTCGTCTGGTTTCGGTTCTAAGTGTTCCCGGCCGGGTCTTTTATAAAGTATCTGGTGTAGTTGCGGGGCGATGCGAAACGGAGGGGGATTGGTCCCCGAATTAACATCGTGCGGATTCGTACTCATCTGTTGTCCTCTGATGGTTTAGGTTACAACGTTTATACCTGCAAAACGGTCCGATATGTTGCCACAAAATAGCACAAAACGCACAAGATGTGGGCCTCTTGTGCGTTTTGGAGCCTGATTTTTAGGCTTTGTACTACTCTTTCGGGGCCACGTAACTCCTCCGTGCTTTCACCACCAGGCGGCCCTGAGACTTCTCGATGCCGTCCGCCAGATCGATCTTCAGGTTACGAACAGTACCATCGCGCTTCTTGTTGGTAGAGACAAAGGAAAAACTGTAGCGCGTGCGCAGATGTGTGATGAGCGTATTGAACGTTTGATCCAGCTCTTCAGGCTTGTCACGCAGGATCTCGCCTCCGGTTTCGTCGGCCAGTTTTTGAATGTCGATGTATGGCGCGTGAGCGAGCCGGCCAAAGCGAGTGGCCCAACGCATCACCCCATTCTCCGCCACTTGCTCGGGCGTCTTCGGAATTATCGCAGAGACAACGCTACCCGACTCGAAGACGGTATGTGTGACCGATTTGTTTGATGGTCCACCTCTGCAATCCCAGTTGCGCGTCACCCCGGTAACCACGACGATCACCCGGCGACCGCTTGGATTACCAGCCTTCATCATGTAATTGGCCGCATCGTCGAAAGCGATGTTCAGACAATGATTGGCGCGCTCGTCATGTGGCGGCACGTAATTAATCGCCCGCTCGAGCAGGATGCGATCGTGCGTGAATCCCTGCCGCAGCTCCGCCGTGTCGTGATACGTCATCACCGCGACTTCATCGCCCGGTTTCAGTTGCGCCAAGGCATCCTTCGCCGCCCTTCTTACTTCCTCCCCGAACGGATCCAAACAACCGCCACGATCGATCATCAACAACACCGACAGCGGGAGAGTGTCCTGGCTGAAATGCGTGATCGTCTGCCTCGTGCCATCCTCGGAGATGAGAAAGCTTTCCTGTTTGAGACCCCCTACAACGCGCGCGGTGTTTTTCTGGAGCACGAGCGCGTCGATCGTAACGAGATCGACGTCAGTCTTGATGATGTCGGCCACTTTAATGTTGGCTTCGGCGCGATTGGGCGTGACCGTTCGTTCGCGGGTTTGAGACAGCGCTGTCAGCGCCAGAATCAGAGTAATTAACAGGAGCGACAGCTTTGAGCTGGGCAGGATCGATTTCATAAGCACCTCCTTCGGGTTGGAGCCTCTGCTGCCGCTCAGTGGGGCGGCAATCGGGGAGAGTGCTTCGACTATTCAGGGAGAGATTCGGATGTGCCGGGAATAATAGATCGGTTTTCGTCATTTGTGTAGGTTTTTAATTCAAACTCGGCAA
>Ga0207708_10002247_pt1 | contig 14219 bp, 12 predicted proteins | sample KBSK5101metaG_FD_184340 | JGI IMG/M metagenome (GOLD analysis project Ga0207708, IMG submission 184340) | Corn, switchgrass and miscanthus rhizosphere microbial communities from Kellogg Biological Station, Michigan, USA - KBS K5-10-1 metaG... | ecosystem: Host-associated > Plants > Roots >...
GGCGGTCAGAAGAAATATCTCGAAGGCTTCGGGCCGGTGGTCGAAGGCTTCGACCAGGTGCCGTTTGCCGATCTCGAAGCCACCAAGCGCGCCATCGGGCCTGAGACCGCCGCCATCCTGATCGAGCCGATCATGGGCGAGGGCGGGGTGCGGGTGGTGCCGCCCGAATTCCTGCGCGCGCTGCGGCGGCTGTGCGACGAGCATGGCCTCCTCCTGGTGTTCGACGAGGTGCAGACCGGGGTCGGGCGCAGCGGGCAGCTGTTCGCCTACCAGCAGTCGGGCGTGAGCCCGGACATCATGGCGCTGGCGAAGGCCTTGGGCGGCGGCTTCCCGCTCGGCGCCTGCCTCGCCACCGCCGAAGCCGCCAAGGGCATGGTCGCCGGCACCCACGGCTCGACCTTCGGCGGCAATCCGCTGGCGATGGCGGCGGCCGGCGCGCTGCTCGATGTGGTGCTGGCCGACGGCTTCCTCGAGCGCGTACGCCGCACCGCCCTCATCCTCAAGCAGAAGCTCGCGGAGATCAGGGACCGCCATCCCGCCGTCATCGCCGAGGTGCGCGGGGAGGGGCTGCTGGTCGGGTTGCGCGCGGTGGTGCCCAGTTCGCAACTGGTCGACGAGCTGCGGGCGGAAAAGATGATCACGGTCGCGGCCGGAGATAACGTGGTGCGGCTCCTCCCGCCGCTGATCGTGAGCGAGGACGAGGTGGCCGAGGCGGTGCGGCGCATCGACCGCGCCTGCGCCCGCATCGCATCGGCGCTGCAGGCGCCGCAACGGCAGGGAGCGGCCGGATGAGCACCAACGGCACCCGCCACTTTCTCGACCTGATCGATATTCCCCCGCAGGAGCTGCGCGGGATGATCGACGCCAGCCGCGCCATGAAGGCGCGGCGCAAGAGCGGGGCGAGCGCGCCCCAGAGCAAGGCGCTCGAAGGCAAGACGCTGGCGATGATCTTCGACAAGCCCTCGACCCGCACGCGGGTGTCGTTCGACGTCGCCATGCGCCAGCTCGGCGGCGAGGCCATCCTGCTGACCGGGCAGGAGATGCAGCTCGGGCGCGGCGAGACCATCGCCGATACCGCGCGCGTGCTCTCGCGCTATGTCGACATCATCATGATCCGCACGCTCGACCACGAGACGGTGACCGAGCTCGCGCGCTACGCCACCGTGCCTGTGATCAACGGGCTGACGCGGCGCTCGCATCCCTGCCAGGTGCTGGCCGACGTGCTCACCTTCGAGGAGCATCGCGGGCCGATCCGCGGCAAGACCGTGGCCTGGACCGGCGATGCCAACAACGTGCTCGCCTCCTGGATGCATGCGGCCGAGCGCTTCGAGTTCCGGCTCAAGGTGGCGACCCCGCCCGAGCTCGCGCCGAAGAAATGGCTGCTCGACTGGATCAAGCGCTCGGGCGCCCCGATCGAGGTCGGCACCGACCCGGACGAGGCCGCCGCCGGCTCCGACTGCCTCGTCACCGACACGTGGGTGTCGATGGGAGACAAGGACGGGCAGCGCCGCCACAACCTGCTGTCGCGCTACCAGGTCAATGCCCGGCTGATGGCGCGGGCGAAGCCCGATGCCGTGTTCATGCACTGCCTGCCGGCCCACCGTGGCGACGAGGTGACCGACGAGGTGATCGACGGCCCGCAATCGGTCGTGTTCGACGAAGCCGAGAACCGCCTGCACGCCCAGAAGGGCATCCTGGCCTGGTGCCTGAACGCGCACTGAGCGCCGGGCCGTTCCGCCGTCGGCTCTTCCCCGCCACGCAATCGGAACGACGGCAGGGGGTCAATTTTCCGCCGCGTCCTCTTATATCTAGCCGATCATGTCCGAGCCCCAGCCCCAACTCGAAATCCCGACCCGCGCACCGGCGGCCACCTCCGCCGACGACACCATCCTGCCGTTCCAGGTCGAGGCGCTCGACCTGCGCGGCCGCGTGGTCCGCTTCGGTCCCGCCATCGACACCATCCTCTCGCGGCACAACTACCCCGTCCCCGTGGCCAAGCTCCTGGGCGAGGCCATCGTGCTGACCGTGCTGCTGGGGTCGACGCTGAAATTCGAAGGACGCTTCATCCTGCAGACCCAGAGCGACGGGCCGGTGCGGATGCTGGTCATCGACTACACCACCCCGGGCAAGGTGCGCGCCTGCGCCCGTTTCGACGCCGCCCGCGTCGCCGCCGCCATCGCCTCGGGCGTCGCCGATCCGGGCGCGCTGCTGGGCCACGGCCATCTCGCCATGACCATCGACCAGGGACCGGATACGGCGCGCTACCAGGGCATCGTCGCGCTCGAAGGCAAGGACCTCGAGCATGCGGCGCACGAGTATTTCCTGCGCTCCGAGCAGATCCCGACCCGCGTGCGCCTGGCGGTGGCCGAGGAGCTGCGGGCGGAGATCGACGGCGCGCGCCACCACTGGCGCGCCGGCGGCCTGCTGCTGCAGTTCCTGCCGCAATCGCCGGAGCGCGCGCGCCAGCCCGACCTCGATCCCGGCGACGTGCCGGAGGGGATGGAATTCCAGCCGCAGCCCGAGGACGACGCCTGGGTGCAAGGCCGCTCGCTGGTGGCGACCGTGGAGGACCTGGAATTGCTCGATCCCGACGTCTCGGCCGAGCAGCTGCTCTACCGGCTGTTTCACGAGCCCGGCGTGCGCGTGTTCCGCAGCAGGGACCTGCACGCGCAGTGCTCGTGCTCGCGCGCGGGCGTCGAGCGCATGCTGCGCAGCTTTCCGCAGGACGATCGCGACCACATGGTGGAGAACGGGAAGATCACCGTCACCTGCGAGTTCTGCAACTCGACTTACGTGTTCGCGCCCATGGATGTGCGCGAGCCCGAGCCGTCGCAGCCGGATCCTGGCTAGCTAGTTGATGGTGCGCTCGCGCTGCGGGGTGTCGAGCGAGAACGCGGGAATATCGATGTCGAAGGTCTCCCCGGCCGCGGTCACCATGCCGTAGGTTCCGGTCATGAAACCCGACGGCGTCGGCAGCGGAACGCCGCTGGTGTACTCGAAATTCTCGCCCGGCTTGAGCACCGGTTCCTCGCCGACCACCCCGGCGCCGCGCACCTCCTGCAGCCGTCCCTGGGCGTCGGTGATGCGCCAATGGCGGGTCTTGAGTTGCACCGTCTCGGTCCCAAGATTGGTGAGCGTGATGGTATAGGCCCAGAAGAAGTAGCCGTTCTCCGGCGAGGAGCGGTCGGGCAGGAAGCGCGGGCTCGCCTTGACCTCGATCTCGCGCGTCACCGCTCGGTACGCTGTTTTGACGGTATTCATGGCCAGGCCTTCAGCCCCCATCCGGGCGCTTTGTCGTGTATGTTGGGGCTAGTGTCCCGATTCCGAAGTTCGCATCATTGTGCGGCACGCTCGCTTGCGAACTTCGGAAATCGAAGGACACTAGCAACTTATTGACCTAGTGTGGCTTTGGTTCAGAAGTCCGCATTTCGAACTTGCCTCAGAATGATGCGGACTTCTGAACCGCCACACTAGTGCATAGCCCTAAGTCCATCGCTTGCAAATGTCGCGATGACGTGATCCCAAGCGGGGGGAAGGCGCACTAGAATTTAGAGACATCCATCGCCGTCCGAAAGATCGCTGGAATGCATGCCCCTGTGGTCACCACTGGACGCGACCTGCGGCTCGATTTGTTCCGTGGGATCGCGCTCTGGCTGATCTTCCTCGACCACATTCCGTCGAATCTCGTCGCCTGGGGGACGCTGCGCAACTACGGCTTCAGCGACGCGACTGAAATCTTTGTCTTCGTCTCCGGCTACACCGCCGCCTTCGTCTACGGCAAGGAAATGCGCGAGCGCGGCTTCATCATCGCGGGCGCCCGCATCCTGCGGCGGACGTGGCAAATCTACGTGGCGCACGTTTTCCTGTTCGCGATCTACCTGGCCGAGATTTCCTATGTCGCCACCAGCTTCGAGAACCCGCTCTACGCCGAGGAAATGAACATCCTCGATTTTCTCAAGCAGCCCGACGTCACGATCATTCAGGCGCTGCTGCTCAAATTCAAGCCGTCCAACATGGACGTCTTGCCGCTCTACATCATCCTGCTCCTGCTGTTTCCGCCGACGCTGTGGCTGCTGCTGTTCCGGTCCACGCTGGCGCTCGGCGCCTCGGTGCTGCTCTACGTGCTCACCTGGGAATTCAACTGGAACATGCCGAGCTATCCCAGCGGGCATTGGTATTTCAACCCGTTCGCCTGGCAGTTGTTGTTCGTGTTCGGGGCCTGGTGCGCGCTGGGGGGAGCCCAGCGCCTCGCAACGGTCCTGCGGTCTCCGGTGACGGTGTCGATCGCGATTGCATATCTGCTGTTCGCGTTCGTGATCTCGCTCACCTGGTACATTCCCGGTATGGGCCAATACGTGCCGCACTGGCTGGAGGAAGTGATCTATCCGATCGACAAGGTGAACCTCGACGTCCTGCGGTTTGCGCATTTCCTCGCGCTGGCGGTCGTCACGGTGAAGTTCATCCCGCGCGACTGGCCGTTTCTCAAATCGCGCTGGGCGTGGCCGGCGATCGTCTGCGGCCAGCACTCGCTGGAAATCTTCTGTCTCGGCGTATTCCTCTCCTTTGCTGCCCATTTCGCCATGGTGGAGGTGTCGGGCGCGTTCTGGATGCAACTTCTGGTAAGTGCTGTGGGCATCTTGATCATGATTGCCGCCGCCGGCCTTATAAGATGGTATAAGCTGGCGGAAGGACGTAGCCCCGGGTCGCGTTCCATGAAATCGCCGGATGCAGACCTCGCCGGAGGCGAGGCATGAAAACGCTTGCTGCGTCAGCCTTGGCGGTGCTGGCGTTCGCGCTGTGCCTGTTGTCGGGCGCGAGCGTGGCGGCCGAGCCGTGCGAGGTTCCGAGCTATTTGTGGTTCGGCGCAACCGAGTTAAAGCACGTTGCCGAGGCCGTTAAGAAGGACAAGCGGCTGACCATCGCGGTGGTTGGAACCGGCTCCTCGATCCTCGCCGGTCCGGACGGGCCGCCGTCGGCCTACCCCGCCCGCCTCGAGGCTGCCCTCAAGCAGAAACTGCCCTCGGTCGCGGTCAAGGTGGTGACCCTGGTCCGGACCCGGATGACCGCCGCGGACCTCGCCCAGGGAATGGCGAAATTGCTGGTCGACGAGAAGCCGAATTTGGTGATATGGCAGACCGGAACCCTTGATGCCATTCGCAGAATCGAGCCTGATGACTTCCGGACGGCGCTCGACGAAGGGGTCGAGACCTTGCATCGAGGCGGCGCGGACGTCATCTTGATGAATATGCAATACAGCCCGCGGACCGACATCATGATTGGGCTCGGTCCTTACGCCGACAACATGCGCGTTGTTGCACAGCAGCATGAGGTTCCATTGTTCGACCGCCTTAACATCATGCGGCATTGGTCCGATACCGGAGCCTTCGACCTCTACGCCGCCGGTAAGGATAATGTGCTCGCTCACCGCGTGCACGATTGCATTGGCCGCTCCATTGCATCCATGATCATCGACGCGGCCCACTTGAAGCCTGCCGATTTCAAGGCCGGCCAGTAGGCCACGCAAAAAAGAAGGCGTAAAAAATCTTCCAAACAGGGACGCAACGCATATCCATGATCCGCCATCTCGTGCTGCGCCGCGCGGCCGTGTCCGGGGCCATTGCGGCGGCAGGTTTCCTCGCGTTATTGCCCGCTCAGGCGCAGGTGCCGGGTTCGGCGCTGGCCGTCGGCACGAACGCAATCCAGCCGGCAGCCTGCAACGTCACCCTGGACCAGGTCCGCTTCGATCTTCCGCTGGTCCACACCGCGCGCGTCCTTGCCGCTGGAAAGCGGCTCAAGATCGTGGCGCTGGGCTCCTCGTCGACCTACGGAGCGGGCGCGAGCACGTCGGCGGCCTCCTATCCGAGCCGGCTGGTCGACGAGCTCAGCCGACGCTTCCCCGGCCATGACATTACAGTGCTGAACCGCGGCGTGAACGGCGACGAGGCTGCCGACATGCTGGCGCGTCTCGACACTGCCGTCGTCGCCGAAAAGCCCGACCTGGTGTTGTGGCAGGTCGGCACGAACTCCGTGCTACGGGACAAGGCGCTGCTGCCCCACGCCCCGCTGCTGCATGAGGGGTTGACGCGGCTCAAGGCAACCGGCGCGGACGTTGTGGTGATCGATCCGCAATACGCGCCGCGGGTCATCAGCAAGGCCAATTGCCAGGGCATGGTGTCGCTCATCGCCACCACGGCGAAGGCCGAGCATGTCAGCGTCTTTCACCGTTTCGAGTTGATGCGACGCTGGCGCGAGAGCGAGAGCCTGCCGTTCGAGACCTTCGTCTCGAGCGACGGGCTGCACATGAACGATTGGAGCTACGCCTGCCTCGCCAAGGCGCTCGGCGTGGCGATCGCCGAGGCCGCGACGCGTCCGACCGCGACCGCGGTCGGGCCGGACCCCGCGCCGGCCAACTGACCGGACCCAGGGCGGCGAACCAGCAACGGCAGGCGGGAAGCGCCCTGCCGTCGGTCGTCCCTTATCCGGCGAAGCTCATACCGCCTTCAGCGCGGTGAGCAGGTCCTCGATGATATCGTCGGCATGTTCCAGGCCGCACGACAGCCGCAGCAGTCCGTCGCTGATGCCGAGCTCCGCCCGCGCCGCCGGCGCCAGGCGCTGATGGGTCGTGGTTGCCGGATGGGTGATCAGGCTCTTCGCGTCGCCCAGATTGTTGCTGATGCGCACGAGCTTGAGCGCGTCCTGAAAGCGGAAGGCAGCGGCCTTCCCGCCCTTGACCTCGAACGCGACCAGGGTGGAGCCGCCGCGCATCTGCCGGTGCACGATGTCGGCCTGCGGATGATCCGGCCTGCCTGGGTAGATGAGGCGTGAGACTTTGGGCTGCTCGGACAATGCGACCGCGACCATGGCGGCGGTGTCGGTCTGCTGGCGCACCCGCACGGCCAGCGTCTCCAGGCCCTTGAGCAGAACCCAGGCGTTGAACGGCGACAGCGACGGACCCGTCTGGCGGATCAGGTTGTGAATGTGGTCCTGGATGAATTTCTCGGAGCCGAGAATGACGCCGCCGAGGCAGCGGCCTTGGCCGTCGATATGCTTGGTGGCGGAGTAGACGACGCAGTCGGCGCCGAGTTCGAGCGGCCGCTGGAACAGCGGCGTCGAGAACACGTTGTCGACCACCAGCGTCGCGCCGGCGGCGTGCGCGATCTCGGCGATCGCCTGGATGTCCAGCACCTCGAGCGCGGGATTGGTCGGGCTCTCCAAAAAGAAGGTCTTCGTGTTCGGCCGCACCGCCTTGCGCCACTCGTCGAGATCATTGCCGTTGACCAGCGTCGAGGCCACGCCATAGCGGGGGAGGTGGTCCTCGACGACATAGAGGCAGGAGCCGAACAGCGCCTTGGATGCCACGACATGATCGCCGGCCCTGACCTGGCCCATCAGCGCGGTGGTGACCGCCGCCATTCCGGTCGCGGTCGCGCGTGCGGCGCCGGCGCCTTCGAGCGCGGCCATGCGTTGCTCGAACATGGTCACGGTCGGGTTGGAGAAGCGCGAATACTGATAGCCGGGCTCTTCGTTCTTGAAGCGCCTTTCCGCACTTAGGGCGCTGTCATAGACGTAACCCTGGGTGAGGAAGAGTGCCTCCGAGGTCTCGCCGAACTGCGAGCGCAGGGTGCCGGCATGCACAAGCTGGGTCTCGGGGCGGTAGTTTCGCTGCGCGGACGCGGACATCAGGGTCTCCTTTGCCCAACAAAAATCCCGGCCGGAAATGCTCCGCCGGGGCCCAACGCGTCCCCGGCCTTTTAGCGATTTGTTTTACGTGGCTGCAAGCCGGCCGGCTCAAATGACCACGGGATAAGCCAAGCTGTAGCGTGACCGACGGCTTTTCGTCAAGCTGGTCATCGGCTAGTGGATTCCGGTGCGGTCCTTGGTTTGAAGTTCCTGGAATGAGCTTGTGGCCAAGCTGGTAGGGGCTTTCAATCCACCGCACCGGACGGTCGGACGTCATCGAGGAATTGCCGCTTGCCGCTCGCCTTTACAGTCGATCAAAGAGGCATCCTGCCCGACCACATGATCGCGGCGCTCGCGCAGGACGGCGCGATCCTGCCGGCCTACGATTTCGTCCCCGACCAGATCCAGCCCGCGAGCCTCGATCTCAGGCTCGGCGAGGTGGCCTATCGCGTCCGCGCGAGCTTCCTGCCGGGCCCGAGCACGACGGTCGCCGAACGCATCGAAGAGCTCAAGCTGCACGAGATCGCGCTCGGTGACGGCGCGGTACTCGAGACCAGCTGCGTCTACATCGTGCCGCTGATCGAAAGCCTCGCGCTGCCCGACAACATTGCCGCTGCCGCCAATCCCAAGAGCTCGACTGGCCGGCTCGACGTTTTCACCCGCGTGATCGCCGACGAAACCCGCGGCTTCGATCGCATCAGGCGCGGCTACCACGGTCCGCTCTATGCCGAGATCAGCCCACGCACGTTTCCCGTCCTGGTACGCGAGGGCTCGCGCCTGTCGCAAATCCGCTTCCGCCACGACAACGCCCTGCTCGACGCCGAAGCGTTGCGAGCGCTGCATGCGCGCGAACGCCTGGTCGACGACGATGACGCCGACGTGAGCGAAGGCATCGCGGTAAGCGTCGATCTCGCCGGCCTGGGCCCCGAGGGTCTCGTCGGCTACCGCGCCAAGCGTCACACCGGCCTTATCGATGTCGAGCGCCGCGCCGGCTACGACGTCACCGAGTTCTGGGAACCGATGCGTGCGCGCAGGGACCGGAGCCTCATCCTCGACCCCGACGAGTTCTACATTCTTGCCTCGAAAGAGGCCGTGCAGGTGCCGCCCGACTACGCCGCCGAGATGGTCCCGTTCGATCCGCTGGTCGGCGAGTTTCGCGTGCACTATGCCGGCTTCTTCGATCCGGGTTTCGGCTATGCCGGCGCGGGCGGGCGCGGTGCGCGCGCCGTGCTGGAAGTGCGGTCGCGCGAAGTGCCCTTCATCCTCGAGCACGGCCAAATCGTGGGTCGGCTCGTCTACGAGAAGATGCTGGGCCGGCCCAAGTCACTCTACGGCGAACGCATCGGCTCGAACTACCAGGCGCAGGGGCTCAAGCTGTCGAAGCACTTCCGGACGGATTAGTGCGTTCGCCATCGGCGCCCGGATCCGGCATCGTGCCGTCACCCGGGATGAGCTTGAGATTGCACGACGCTCAATACTAGGCAGCACGCGTCGCGCGGACGCGAAACGAGAGAATTGGCGTGGCGTCAATGTCACGCCATGAATCTGGGCCAGCATGTAGGAGCATGCTCCAACTCCAGGGTGAGCTTATCATGGTCAATGACGCCAAAGCACGCTCCGAACTCATCAACAGCGAAATGCTCGACAGCTTCGACGAAGAGCTCGAGCTGGAGATCGATGACGACCGGCTGGCGAGGCTGCTCAACGAGGCCTCCGAACATCCGGAGCCCGGAACGCTCGATCGGCGCATCTACTTCAAGGAGCTGTTCCGGATGCAAGGCGAGCTGGTGAAGCTGCAGGACTGGGTCCAGTACAAACAGCTAAAGGTGGTCGTCCTCTTCGAGGGCCGCGATTCCGCCGGCAAGGGCGGGGTCATCAAGCGCATCACCCAGCGCCTCAACCCGCGGGTCTGCCGGGTCGCCGCGCTGCCGGCTCCCAACGAGCGCGAACGCACCCAGTGGTATTTCCAGCGCTACGTGACCCATCTTCCCGCCGGCGGCGAAATCGTGCTGTTCGACCGCAGCTGGTACAATCGCGCCGGCGTCGAGCGCGTCATGGGCTTCTGCACGGACGAGCAGTACGAGGAATTCTTCCATTCCGTTCCTGAGTTCGAACGGATGCTGGTGCGATCGGGAATCATCCTGCTGAAGTACTGGTTTTCAATCACCGACGAGGTGCAGCAGTTTCGCTTCCTGATGCGCATGCATGATCCGCTCAAGCAGTGGAAGCTCAGTCCCATGGACGTCGAGGCCAGAAGCCACTGGGAGCAGTATACCAAAGCCAAAGAGATCATGTTGGAGAGGACGCATATCCCCGAGGCGCCTTGGTGGATCGTCGAGGCGGTCGACAAGAAGAAGGCGCGATTGAATTGCATCTCTCACCTGCTGGGCCAAATCCCGTACGAGTCCGTGCAGCACGCCCCGATCGCGTTGCCGGCACGCGTGCACAATCCCGAATATCATCGCGGTCCCATTCCCAAGGAAATGTACGTTCCGGAAATCTACTGACACGCCTGACTCGCGCCGTTGATTAGCTGTCGCGTGCGGTCAGAACGTGATGGGCGTTGCCTTCGGCGGCGATTTCACCCGGTTGCGCTGCTGTCATCCCATTGCAGTATCCGGTCGCTACGTTTTGAAGAGCAAACTGGCCGACGTCCCGCCGGTCCCCGCGAGGAGGATTGCCATGAATGAAAACGCAGCACGCAATCTCGCCGAAGCGCCAGCCACCTATGCCAAAGACGCCGTTGAAAGATCGGCCATGGCCGCTGACGGCGCTTTTAATGTTGTCGAGCAGTTCCATGCGAAGGCCGGCAAGGGCGCCAAGGACCTCAACATTCACTTCATTGCGGCCGCACGCGCGAATACGAATGCGGCCTTCGATTTCGCTCAGCAACTGATGGCCGTCACGTCGCCGTCGGAATTCTTCGAGTTGTCGGCCGCGCACGCACGCAAACAGTTCGAAATGCTCAATGAGCAGATCAAGCAGATCTCGGCCCTCGTCCAGAAAGCGGCGACGGAATCCGCTCAGCCGCTTCAGGCCGGTGCCATGAAGGCCCTTGACCGGGTTGCTTGATCGGCCACGCGCCTGCCGGGTGCCCTCGGTGCCACGGTGGCCAGCGCGAGAGCGGGCATTCTGCCGCCGTCAAGCCCGGCGCCTCATCTGCGGAGCCGGCTGGACTCGGTGCTGCCTCGCCGGCGCCGGCGCCCTTCGGCGCGGGCTGTTTGCTGCAACGCTGACAGGGCGGCGCGAAGGCCTCAATCAAGACCGGAGGTTGATGCGCTGTTTCAAGACTGCGGACGGCTTGAAAACCACACCACGGCCCGGCGGAATGGGTGCAGACTTCCCGGTCTTGGGGTTGCGACCCATGCGTTGAGATTTCTGGCGAACGATGAACGACCCGAAGGCAGAGAGTTTGACCGCTTCGCCGCGCTCAAGGCAGCTCACGATTTCCTCGAGGACGAGTTCGACAATGGCCGCAGCCTCCGCGCGCGAGAGCCCGGCCGCCCCGTAAACCGCATCATACAAATGCTCGCGCGTAACGGTTTTTCCTGCCATCGCCAGATGTCTCTTTACAAACGGAAAAGCCGGTTGACGTCGGCCTTCACCCCTTCACCCTGGTCTCCAGTCCATTCTGCCGCCCCCATCGCCAATCTAAAATGCTAAGCGACGTCGGATGATGACAAACCCGCAAACGCTCAAGCGGAAACAATGTCTTGAGATGTCTGTTGCAAGATTGCGCCACCAGAACAGCTGATCACGGGGTTCTCAGCGGAATCCGGCGTCGCGGCAGTCAGCACAGCCAAGCGCGTCACATAACTGTCACATGAAAACACTTTGCTGATCGGTGCAACATCTTAGCTTTCAGCGCTTTCAAAGTATCTCTGAGCCGCTCACTACCCAAGCATCCCATCGCTCTGGGCAGGACATTGATAAGCCTATCGGACGCCATGGTTGAAAATCAAAAATTTCCGTTGCCTCCGGAGATAGACGAGATACTCGATCGTCTTCCTCCCCAGATCACGCTCAATGTGCCCAGCGATGTATTGGTGCACTGGTTCTCGCCGGCGTCGCCGGCCGGCGACATGGATGAAGTCACCCTCGCGCGTGCTGAGAACTACGCGCGCAGCTGTGGATGCAGATTTGCTTACCATGCCAGCATCCGTGAAGGCGTCTTCTACAGACTGGTGAAACCACCGCAGTAAGCGGCGCTGCAGGGGATGGCCGAAAGCTCGACCACGCCGGGCCTGGGATCTCATGCGTGCTCAGGAACCGGGACGTTTTCCACCGGCGCGAGCTTGTCACGCCTCTGTCATGAACCGCCCCGATGAACGGCCGCTGCGATATATTGACGGAGGGGACCATGCTGCGCGCCTATCGGCGAGAAGATTGCCGTCTCGTGCCGACCGAGCTCGTATGACGCTGCTGTTGGTGGCGTTGAGAAATATATGAGGAACTATTACGAGTTCCCAACATTCTGCAAGAAGGTGTTAGAATTAATCGAGGCCGAAGGTGGCTTTGTCTCTGAATACATTCTCGGCAGAAAATTCCGGTCCAACCAACGGCGTGGCTTTGAGCTTGAGAATGCCATCAAGCAATTAGCAAAGGAACATCACATCCGTCAGGTTTCCCGTCGAACCGGGGAACGTGGCCCTGCTGCTACAGGTTGGGAAATAATGGAGTAGGCCCTGGGGGGTGGGGGGTATAAGGGTAAATCATACAACAATCGATGCAGAATACTATCTTTCTTCTTTTTACCCCACACCCCCCCGGAAGAAAGAGGAAAGTTGTGCTGAGTTTATTTCATCTTCGAAAATTTGAGATTGGTAATGCGGGATAAAACCTAACCAAAGGTCGGTAACATGGGGTAAAATGCCACTAAGGCTCGGCGAGGCCTCGCGAAAACTCCGCCAAGGACGCGAGAAACTTCACCAACCGTATGAGGAGTTTTTATTTCAAGATTGGGCCTCGAAGGCACATTTGGAGCGGGTAATGAGGGACCAAATCGGGTTTTCTTGCAATGGGACAGAGCCATGATGAACTATCTTGTTGATCTACAGGAGAAGCCCAGAGAGATTGAGATAGGTCCTAACGGAATGTCCATTGATCTACTTCGGGCAGTCTACAGAAACCCATCCATCCCTCTTCCGGTCAGGATCAGATGTGCGGTAGCTGCACTTCCGCATGAGGTTCCCCGCCTCCAAGTGACGGCCCAGGTCAATGAGCAATCATTCGCTGAGCTATTGGAGGCGAGGATAAAGAAATTCGAAGCAATGAATGGACAGACGAAGACGCAGGTTATCGATCATCCACAGATCGAGGCTCCCAAGCCCCTGCCAAGGATAGCTGATCGCCGGTTTCGAAGGATGTGAGCGCCGGTTTAGAAGTCAAACCGGTCTGAGACCAACCAGAGGCCACCAACAAGCGCCAGAAAAGACCCGACCCAGAAAATGCCACCACTCAGGTTGCTGAGGCACAGCCACAGCCCCATCAAGATAAGCAGTGGGGCCATGACAAGCCCAGCTAGTCGCCTCGCCTTCTCGGTCATTGGCCGACCACAGCACCAGAAATTGGCTGCCAAGGGTCGCTTGCTCAATAGAAGCAGATAATTCCAATCTGTTGCCTGAACAACACAGTAAGCGGCCAACCGATGGAGTATTCTGGCGAAGTCCAACGGGGATCGGGGAGCGGGACCCGTTGACCAGAGAGCCCCTGGAGCCTCCAATCCGGGGGCTCTCACCAATTTCAGAGCCTCGATATCGTTGAATGGCTGACGCCGTAGCTGTGTCCAATATTCGTCAACGACTCCCCAGCTTCCCTCCGGCCTAAGGCTTCCTCAATCTGATATCTGCTCAGCTTAGGCTTCCTACCAAATCTAACTCCCCTGGCCTGTGCCCGTTTCCTTCCCTCATCTGTCCTAGCTCGGATCAGATGCCTCTCGAAGGTCGCCAGACCAGCTAGGATCGTCACCATCAACTCCCCGTGCATCGTTGATGTATCGGCCCAGGCATCAGCTAGGGATTTGAATTTAGCTCCTGCCTTGCTGATCTGATCCAGGATGTTGAGTAGGTCCCTAGTCGATCTGGCCAACCGATCTAACCTAGTCACCAACAGCACATCGGCAGTGCCAAGGGCCTTAATCGCTTGGCCTAGGGCCTTCCTATCTGTGATTGCTCCAAGCGATGAGACTAGCCCGGGCTCATCATTCGATCAGACCTGAGATCAAAGGATAGCCTGTGTTCATCTTGCTTGTCTGGCGAACCATGCCTCTAGGTAGTCTTTGCGCTGATCCCGTACGAACTCCGCCGCTGCTTGAAACAAAGTCTTGGTCGGGTTCTTCTCGCACCATTTCCTGATCCAAACGTCGATAGCAGCGTCATCACTCTTAATGCGGACGTTGGGCTCATTCGTCACCCACAAGTTGGTCGCAGTAACAAATCCGCCCAACCAATCCATGTAACGAGTGTGGTCATCATAAAATTGTCCCCGCCAACGATCTTTAAATCCAGTGCCTTTCCCAGGTGCATGACCGTGGACGGCCG
>Ga0207708_10002253_pt1 | contig 14200 bp, 10 predicted proteins | sample KBSK5101metaG_FD_184340 | JGI IMG/M metagenome (GOLD analysis project Ga0207708, IMG submission 184340) | Corn, switchgrass and miscanthus rhizosphere microbial communities from Kellogg Biological Station, Michigan, USA - KBS K5-10-1 metaG... | ecosystem: Host-associated > Plants > Roots >...
TTCTTGAACGGTTTGCGGGTATAGCAAACCCAGACCGCGGCCGCGCACATGGCGACATTCACGAACGTGGTCGCGAGCCCGGCGCCGAGCAGGTCGAGGCGCGGCAGGCCGAAGGCGCCGTGGATCAAGGCATAGGCCAGAACGCCATTGGCGGGTATGGCGGCGAGCGTGATCGCCAGTGCCGGCTCGGGACGATTGACCGCTCCCATGAAATTGCGAAACGCGATGAAGCACCAGGCCGGGATCATCGACCAGGTCAAGCCGGCCAGGTAGCGCGCGGCCAGCGCTGCGGTCTCGGATGATTGCCCGGCGGCAATGAGGACCTCCTCGCCCCAGAGCTGCGCGACATTGACCGGGATGCCGATGATGACCGCGGCCCACAACCCGACACGCAGCGAGCGCCGCACCAGACGGGGCTTGCGCGCGCCAAATGCCTGCGCGGCCAGCGGGGCGACCGCGGAGACCGGCCCCATCCCGAGGACGAATCCAACGAACAGGATCAGATGCGCGAGACCGACGGCGGCAATAGCCTGCTCGCCGAGACGCCCGATCAATGCGAGATCGGTCGTCATCATGGCAATCTGGCCAAGCTGTGTGAGCGCGATCGGCCATGCGAGCCTGATCGTTTCGATCATGTCGGTATGCCACAGCGCGCGCCTGGGCTGCGCCGGCGCTCCGGCAGCGACGATGGTCCGGGGCAATGTCATGGCGCGGCACCATAAGGAATGCCGTGGCAAGAGAAAGGCTGGAGCGGGGGCGCCTCAGGTGCGATGCGCGCCGATGAAGAATTCGCGATTGCCGTCGCCGCCCGCAATAGGTGAGGCAACGATGCCGCGGACGTGCCAGCCGCACGAGGTGACGAATGACGCGATATCGTCGCACACGGCAGCGTGAACGAGCGGGTCTCGCACGATACCCTTCTTGACGTGAGTCCGGCCGGCTTCGAATTGCGGCTTGATCAGCGCCAGCAGGTGCGCCGGCGTTTGCAGGAGCTCAAGCACCGCGGGTAGCAGGAGCCTGAGCGAGATGAAGCTTGCATCGATGGTGACGAATTCGGGCCGCTCCGGCAGCAACGCCGGATCGAGCCGGCGGATATCGGTGCCCTCGATGGATATGATCTCCGGTCGCTCACGCAGGCGTGAATGCAACTGGTCGCGACCCACATCCACAGCGTAGACCCGCCGAGCGCCACGCGCGAGCAGAACTTCGGTGAAACCCCCGGTCGAGGCGCCGACATCGAGACAGACGCGCCCGCGCGGGTCACCGATCGGATCGCAGCGGAAATGATCGAGTGCGGCCGCGAGCTTTACGCCGCCGCGCGACACGTAGGGGTGTGCGGGCTCGGCCTGCAAGACCGCGGCGGCTGACACGTCCTGCGAGGCTCTGGTGATGTGGACGTCATCTGCCGTCACCCGGCCGGCAGCAATCGCTGCCTGGGCCTTGGCACGGCTCTCGAACAGGCCGCGCTCGACAAGCAGACGATCGATGCGAACGCGGGTGGCCATGGGTTCTGCATTGGGTCGAAGCGCGCGAGCCGCCAGGTGGCGAGGTATTCGCGTGCCGGAACAAGTAACGGCGCTCTGCTGTTATTTCCAGTCAGCTCATCACGAGCCGATCCGAAGCGGGGAGGTCTCAAGGCCCGCACGGACCAGAAAGGGATGAATCATGGCACGAAAATATTCCCGCAGTGCTTCGAAGGATGTCGAACGGGTGATGCGAAAGCGCAAGCGCGGAAAGCTCAAGAGCGGCAGCGGTAAAAAGGTCACAAGCCGCAAACAGGCAATCGCTATCGGCCTCTCTGAGGCGCGCCGGGAAGGGAAGAAAGTCCCGCGCAAGCGCACTGGACGCAAGGGCGCGGCGCCCAAGGCCAAAACTCGTAAAAGCAGCAGCCGCAAGCGCAGCTAGGGAGTGCCCGATCGGGGTCTAGACGCGCCCGAGCTTCATTGCCTCGCCACGTAGATTCTGGCCGAGGGCCTCGAATGCCTTGGTGACGATGCCTTTGGCATCAAGGCCGGCGGTGGCGTACATCGCCGCGGGCGAATCCTGATCGATGAAGATATCGGGCAGCACCATCGGGCGCACTTTGAGGCCGCCGTCCAGCACGCCGTTGTCCGCGAGCGACTGCAGCACCTGCGCAGCGAAGCCGCCAATCGAGCCTTCCTCGATGGTGATAAGCACCTCGTGCTCGCGCGCGAGCCGAAGCAGCAGATCGGTGTCGAGCGGCTTCGCGAAGCGGGCATCCGCGACCGTGGTCGACAGCCCGAGCGCGGCAAGCTCGTCGGCTGCCTTGAGGCATTCCGCGAGCCGGGCGCCGAACGAGAACAACGCCACCTTGGTACCCTCGCGCAAGATGCGTCCCTTGCCGATCTCGAGCGGCTTGCCTTCCGCCGGCATCGGTACGCCCATGCCCTCGCCGCGGGGATAGCGCAGCGCCGACGGGCGATCGTCGATGGCGGCGGCGGTCGCCACCATGTGCACAAGGTCGGCCTCGTCCGCCGCCGCCATGATCACAAAACCTGGCAGGCAGCCGAGATAGGCCACGTCGAAGGCGCCGGCATGGGTGGGGCCGTCGGCGCCGACGAGCCCTGCGCGGTCCATGGCGAAACGCACCGGCAGCCGCTGGATGGCGACGTCGTGCACGACTTGATCGTAGGCGCGCTGCAGGAAGGTCGAGTAAATCGTGGCGAACGGCTTGAGGCCCTCGGTCGCAAGGCCCGCCGCGAACGTTATTCCATGCTGTTCGGCGATGCCGACATCGAAGCAGCGGTTAGGAAACTCCTTGGCGAACAGGTCGAGGCCGGTTCCCGACGGCATCGCGGCGGTGATGGCGACGATCTTGTCGTCCTTCCTCGCCTCCTGGATCAGGGCGTCGGCGTAGACCTTGGTATAGGCGGGCGCCCCGGCCTTTGACTTCGCCTGCGCGCCGGTGGCGACGTCGAACTTGACGACGCCGTGGTACTTGTCGGCCGATTTCTCGGCCGGGTCGTAGCCCTTGCCCTTTTTGGTGACGACGTGAACCAGGAACGGCCCGTCCTTCGCGTCCCTGACGTTGTTCAGAACGGGCAGGAGATGATCGATGTTGTGGCCGTCGATCGGCCCGACATAGAAGAATCCCATCTCGTCGAACAGCGTGCCCCCGGTAACGAGCCCGCGGGCGTATTCCTCCATCGCCACCGCGCGCTGTTCGAGGAACGGCGGCAGGAGCTTGGCGAGCTTCTTCACGGTGTGGTGCACGGAGCGGTAGGTCCGTCCGGAGACGAGGCGCGCGAGATAGCCTGACAATGCACCGACCGGCGGCGCGATCGACATGTCGTTGTCGTTGAGAATGACGATCAGGCGGGAGTTCATGGCGCCGGCGTTGTTCATGGCCTCGTAGGCCATGCCGGCGGACATGGCGCCGTCGCCGATCACGGCGATCACATGATTGGGCTTGCCCTCAAGGTCGCGGGCGACCGCCATGCCGAGCCCGGCCGAGATCGAGGTCGAGGAGTGAGCCGCGCCGAACGGATCGTATTCGCTCTCCGCGCGCTTGGTGAAGCCGGAAAGTCCACCGCCTTGTCTCAGCGTGCGGATGCGGTTGCGCCGCCCGGTCAAAATCTTGTGCGGATACGCCTGGTGCCCGACGTCCCAGATCAGACGGTCTTCGGGGGTATTGAACACGTAGTGCAGGGCAACCGTCAGCTCGATCACCCCGAGCCCCGCGCCCAGATGGCCACCGGTGACCGCGACCGCATCGACTGTCTCCTGACGCAGCTCGTCGGCGAGTTGGCGCAGCTGCCCGGCTTCCAGCCGACGCAGGTCAGCCGGGGTCTGGACGAGGTCGAGAAGGGGGGTCTTCGATGATTCGGCCACAGGCGAACTCCCACCGACAAAACGGTCGGTAATCTAACGGGTTGACCACTATTTAACCAGCGTGAGGGCCGGGATCAAACAGGGAACAAGGCGAAGTGCTTAACGCAGTTAAGCTTTTCTGCGAGGCTGCAGCGGAACTCGCCGCTCGGCTGCGGCGTTTTTCCCAACCCCAGGGGAATCGAGTTGCGTTATGGCACCGCGTGCGAATGGAAGGGTTACCTCAAACACTCGCCTGTGTCTTGTGCCGTTGCCCTGTTTCCCGCGACGAGCACCCGCGACCGGATCCGCTAGAGGTCTTTGACGGTGGGCCTTCAGACATATCGCAAGAAGCGCAAGTTTGACGTCACCCCGGAGCCGCGCGGGCGCGCCACGCGTGCCAAAGGAAATCAGTTCGTCATCCAGAAGCACGCGGCGCGCCGCCTGCATTACGACCTGCGGCTCGAACTCGACGGCGTGATGAAGAGCTGGGCCGTTACCCGTGGTCCGAGCCTTGTTCCGGGCGACAAACGCCTTGCGGTCCACGTGGAAGATCATCCGATCGAGTACAACGCATTCGAAGGGACCATTCCGCAGGGGGAGTATGGCGGCGGCACCGTGATGATCTGGGACCGCGGCCGTTGGGAGCCGGATGGCGACCCGCATCGCGGATACAAGAAAGGGCACCTGATCTTCACGCTCGAGGGCGAGAAGCTGCGCGGGCGGTGGCATCTCGTGCGCATGCACGGCAGAGGCGGAGAGAAAAAAGAGCCGTGGCTCCTGATCAAGGCCAAGGACGACGAAGCCCGCAATCCCGACGACCCCGACATTCTCGAGGACAAGCCGCTGTCGGTCGTCAGCGGCCGGTCGATCCCGGAAATTGCCGAGGGCAAGGGCCGCAAGCGCGTCTGGCATTCGAACCGGAGCGTGAAGGACAATGTCACCGGCGGCGCAACCAAGGCTGACGCATCTGTGCGCCGCGCAAGCACGAGCAAGACATCAGCCAAGGCATCAACACAGAGTGGGCGCCGCCCACGTCCCACGGCAGCTAAGAAGAAGGCCGCCAAGAAACGCACCAGCGAGAGCAGCGAAAAGGAGCCGCGGCCGCCTGGTGCGCCCCTGCCGGATTTCGTGCCGCCGTCGCTCGCCACCTTGCGCACGAAGGCACCGAGCGGGGCGGGCTGGGTGCATGAGATCAAGTTCGACGGCTACCGGATCCAGGCCCGGCTCGACCGCGGCAAGGTCCGCCTGCTTACCCGCAAGGGTCTCGACTGGACCAGCAAATTCCCCAACGTCGCCGCGGCCGTCACCGAGTTGTCGGCGCGCACCGCGCTCATCGACGGGGAGGTGGTGATCCTGGATGCGGGCGGCGTTTCGAGTTTCTCGGGATTACAGGCCGCGCTGAAAGCCGGCGAGCGTGACCGCTTTCTCTACTACGTCTTCGATCTGCTCCATCTCGATGGCCGCGACCTGACCGGCGTGCCCTTGATCGAGCGCAAGGCCGAATTGGGACGCCTCGTCGGCAAGGCGCAACAGGGCGCGATCAGATACAGCGACGATTTCGAGGCATCCGGTCCGACGATGCTGCAGCACGCCTGCGGGTTGGGGCTTGAAGGAATCGTCTCCAAGCGCACGGATGCGCCCTACCGCACCGGCCGATCGGAGACGTTCGTCAAGACCAAGTGCTCGAACGCCCAGGAATTCGTGGTCGGCGGCTACGCGCCCTCGAACGTTCAACCGCGGGCGATCGGTGCCCTGGTCGCGGGCTATTACGATCAGGGCCGTTTCATCTATGCCGGCCGTATCGGCACCGGCTACACCCAGACCGTAGCGCGGGATCTGTGGAAGCGGCTGCATCCATTGGAGATCGACAAGCCGCCGTTCGATCAAATTCCCCGCGAGGAAGCCCGCCGGCGCGACGTGAACTGGGTCGAGCCCAGAACGGTGATCGAGTCGGAATTCCGCGGGTGGACCGCTGACGGGCTCGTGCGCCAAGCGGCGTTCAAGGGCGTGCGCGAGGACAAGCCGCCGCGCGAGGTGGTGAGAGAACTCCCGGCCGTGCGCAGTGCGCAGGGGAGCGTCGAAACCGCGCCGAAAATTGCAGCCGAGGCGTCGAAAGCGATGACCAAGACATCAAAGGCAAAGACGCGGCCGAGCGGACGTAAATCGTCGGGCAGCCGGTCCAAGTCCGAAATCGGGGAGGTCCGTTTCTCGCATCCGGATCGCGTCTACTGGGCCGACGTCGGCGTGACCAAGCAGAATCTGGCGGATTACTATTGCGCGGTTTGGGACTTGATGGCGCCGCAGGTGGTCGACCGGCCATTGTCTCTGGTGCGCTGTCCCGATGGAACGGCTGGCCAGTGTTTCTTCCAGAAGCACGCGTCGGCCGGTCTCACCGAGAAGAATCTCCGTACCGTGATCGACAGCAAGAAACGGCAGATCATCGCGGTCGAGGACCTGGATGGGCTCCTGTCGCTGGTTCAGGCGGGCGTGCTCGAGGTGCACGTGCGCGGCTCCATGATTGATCATCTGGAGATTTGCGACCGCATCGTTTTCGACATCGATCCCGGTGACGGTCTCGGCTGGGCCGACATCGTCGCGGCCGCGCGCGACGTCCGTGAGCGGCTCGCCGCCATCGACCTTCAAAGCTTCGTCAAGCTGACGGGCGGTAAGGGTTTACATGTTGTCTTGCCAATCACCGGCGCTGATTGGGAAACAGCCAAGAGCTTCGCGCAGACCGTCGCGCTCGCCATGACCGCCGACGATCCCAAGCGTTACGTCGCCAAGATCACGAAATCCCTCCGCACCGGAAAAATCTTCGTCGACTATCTGCGCAATTCCCTGGAGCAGACCGCAGTCGCCGCGTATTCCACCCGCGCGCGAGCAGGCGCGCCGGTCTCGGTGCCGGTAACGTGGGAAGAATTGAGCAAGACCAAAGGCGGCAGCCAATACACCGTGCTCAATCTGGCAAAGCGCCTGAGCAGCCTGAAGCAGGATCCGTGGAAGGATATCGGGCGGGTGAAGCAGAAGCTGCCGAATCTCAGGACGGTGCGGAAATCCTGACCCCGCCGCTCATCGGCAACGGTTACGTCGGCAGCGGAATAAACTCCTTGTCGTCTCCGGGCACGGTGTCGAAGCGCGCGAGCTTCCAGTCGGCCTTGGCCTGCTCGATGCGCTCCTTGCGCGAAGAGACGAAATTCCACCAGATGTGGCGCGGGCCATCCATCGCCGCGCCGCCGAGCAGCACGAGATGTGCATCGCTCACCGCGGTGACCGTGATGTGGTCGCCGGGACGAAATACCAGGAGGCGGCCGGCGCTGAACCGATCGCCCGCGATATCGACCTCACCCGAAATGAGATAGACCGCGCGCTCCTCGGTATCGGCATCGACCGGCAGCGTGGTGCCGGCGGCCAGCGTCACGTCGGCAAACAGCGTTTCCGAAGCCGTCGCCACCGGTGAGCGCGCACCGTAGACACTGCCGGCAACGACACGCACTGTCTTGCCCTCGTCGTTCACCAGCGGAAGGGCCGCGCTGTCATGGTGGAAGAAGGCCGGCGCGCTCTCTTCTTGCGCCGCGGGGAGGGCGACCCAGCACTGCAGGCCGTGGATAGGCTCGCCGTCTCTGCGATGATCGGGCGCCGTGCGTTCGGAATGAACGATGCCGCGACCCGCGGACATCCAATTGACCTCGCCTGGACGGATCGCGGCGTCGGTCCCGAGACTGTCGCGATGGATGATCTCGCCGTCGAACAGGAAGGTGACAGTGGCGAGGCCGATATGGGGATGCGGCCGTACGTCGATGCCCTGGCCGGCGCGAAATTCAGCGGGTCCGAAGTGATCGAAGAAGATGAAGGGGCCGACCATGCGCCGGTCGACATGCGGGAGCGCGCGCCGCACCGCGAAGTGACCGACATCCACGCTCCGCGGCACCACCACAAGATCGATGGCATCGGCGGCTCTGGCATCGCCGGGCGCCGGATCCTTGGCCGGAAAGAAGCTCATGTTGATATTCTCCGTCGCCGACGCCCGTCCCCGCCTTCACAGAGAACGACGATATCTTGTCATTCCGATGGAGATCGGCCGAACAGATTACGGGACGTCGAGCGGTTCCGTTCCGGTCGGCTTGCCGGCGGCGTCGAGCCGGATTTTTTCAACCCGTGCCTCGGCCAGGCGCAGCAGCTCCTCGCAGCGACGCTTTAGCGCCTCGCCACGCTCGTAGATCGCCACCGATTCCTCGAGCGGCACCTTGCCCTCTTCCAGTCGTTTGACGATCGATTCGAGCTCCTCGATCGCCCGTTCGAAGGGCAAGCGCATGACATCGGAATGGGCATTGTCGGTCATGATCGGGTCCCAGTGAATGGCCTCTGTATAGTGCAATCCGGCCCCGGGCGCAGGGCCATGCCAGGCCCCCGCCTTGGCGTCGCCCGCTCCCGAGGCGTCCGCGCAGCAGCGCAGATCAGCCCTGCATTAGCGCGGTGACGTGAGCAGACGCCGAGTTGGCCAGCCCCTCAAGGTCATAGCCCCCTTCCAGCACTGATACGACGCGGCCTCCGGCGCTTGCGTCCGCAATCTCCATGAGCTTGAGGGTGGCCCAGTCGAAATCGGCTTCCAGCAGATTGAGGTTGGCGAGCGGATCGCGCATGTGAGCGTCGAAGCCCGCGGAGATCACGATCAGGTCGGGCCGGAAATCTCGCAGCCGCGGCAGGATCACGCCCTCGAACGCCGCCCGAAACTGGTCTCCGCCATCACCCGGGCGCAGCGGCGCATTCACGATGGTGTTGTGCTCGCCGCGCTCGCTCACCGCTCCGGTGCCGGGGTAGAGCGGCATCTGATGGGTCGAGGCGTACATGACAGTGCGGTCGGACCAGAAGATCTCCTGCGAGCCGTTGCCATGGTGAACGTCGAAGTCGACCACCGCAGCGCGCTCGATGCCGTGTTTTTTCTGCGCGTGGCGCGCGGCGATGGCCGCGCTGTTGAAGAAGCAGAATCCCATTGGCCGGGCCGTTTCGGCGTGGTGACCGGGGGGCCGCGTCGCAACGAAGGCATTCTTCGCCTTGCCGGCCATGACCTCGTCGACCGCGTGCACGACGCCGCCGACGGCGCGCAGGGCCGCCTCAAAACTGCCCGGCGACATGGTCGTGTCGGCATCCAGGCCGATCAGGCCTTCCTTCGGCGTCGCCTCGCGGATGGCGGTGACGTATTGCATGGGATGGCAGAGCGCGATCGTGTCGAGCGAAGCGCTCGGCGCCGCGATGCGTGCGAGCGTCTGGAAGCGCTCGTGTTCGAGTGCGCGGTCGATGGCGCGCAGCCGATCCGGTCGTTCGGGATGGCCGGCTGGCGTGAGGTGGTCGAGGCAGGCGGGGTGGGTGATGAGGAGAGTGGACATCAGCCTATCCAAGAATGATGCGGCAGGGACACTTAAGCCTACGTCCGCGATAAGGGAAGACGCTTACTCCCACCGCTCCACGGTCACGCTCACGCCGGGCGGTGGCGCCGGCTCGTCCGGGACGAAGAAGGTGCGCGCGAGCGGCTCGCTCGGGTCCGCCCGGTACTGCTCGAAATCGGTGATGCCCTCGGCCGCGAGAAAGGTATCGTCGATCAGGAAGTTGCCGGTGAAACTGCGGGACGGCTTCTGGAATACGAGATAGGCCGCATCCGCCATGATTGCAGGCGTGCGCGACATTCGCATCACTCGCTCGCCGCCGAGCAGGTTCTTGATCGCCGCAGTCGCAATGGTGGCGCGCGGCCATAGCGCGTTCACCGCGATCCCCTTCGCGCGCAGCTCACCGGCAAGCCCAAGCACGACCAGGCTCATGCCGTATTTGGCGATCGAATAGGCCGTGCTGCCGGCAAACCATTTTTCCCGAAAGTCGAGCGGCGGCGAGTTCATCAGGATGTGAGGGTTCTTTGCTTTCTCGAGATGCGGGATCGCGTATTTCGACACCATCAGGGTGCCGCGGGTGTTGACCTGGTGCATTAAATCGAAGCGGCGCATGTCGGTATCCACAACCGACGCGCGCTGAACGGCGCTTGCGTTGTTGACCACGATATCGAGCCGGCCGAAGGTCGCAACGGTCTGCTCGATCGCGTCTTTCACCTGCGCCTCGTCGCGCACATCGACCACCAGGGGCAGCGCGTTGCCGCCGGCTTTGGTGATCTCGTCGGCGGCGGTGAATATGGTGCCCGTCAGCTTCGGATGCGGCTTGTCAGTCTTGGCGGCAATGGCGATGTTGGCGCCGTCGCGCGCAGCGCGGAGCGCAATTGCAAGCCCGATTCCGCGCGATGCGCCGGTGATGAAGAGCGTGTGGTCTTTAAGGGACATGATTTCGACTCGCATGCGATCTGGATCGCCGTGGTCTCGACGCGTTTCCTATTCCCTATCTGGGAAGGAAGCTCGCCGCGCGCCACGGTCGGGCAGAACCTCTAAGCCAGGGCCGCGTCCGCACGGTTGACGCTGTCGGCGCCCTCGACCACGGTGCGCTCGAGACCGCTGGCCTGCACCGCCAGGTTCTCCGCAAAAAAACGCGCAATGGCGGTGCGCGCCGCGGCATCGGTGCCGTTCCCGGCGAGCCGCTTCGCCGCGAGCGCTTCCTCCGCCAGCAGCGCCCCGCCGGCCGCAAGTGCGAAAAGCCGCAGATAAGGCGTGGCTCCCGCCAGCGCCGGATCAGGGTCGTTATGCTGGCCGCCGAGAAGCCAGTCGGTCGCGCGCTGCAAGGAATCGACCGCGTCCTGCAGCCGCACACCGGTCCATCCGAAAGCTGGATCGTTGGTGGCATTGACTGCCTCCACGGTGCGCCTGATCTCGCTGATATAGGCCCTTACCGTGACGCCGCCCGCAAGCGGCAACTTGCGCATGACCAGATCGATCGCCTGGATGCCATTGGTGCCCTCGTAGATGGGGGTGATGCGCGCATCGCGGTAATGTTGCGCAGCGCCGGTCTCCTCGACATAGCCCATGCCGCCGTGCACCTGCACGCCGAGCGAGGCGACCTCGTTGCCGATGTCGGTGGAAAACGCCTTGGCGATCGGGGTGAGCAGGGAGGCGCGGTCGTGCGCGGTGCTGCGGGCTGCGCCGTCGGGGCTGCGCTGGGCCCGATCGATTGCGACCGCAGTGGCGTAGGAGATCGCGCGTGCAGCGCGGGTCAGCGCGCGCATGGTGAGCAGCATCCGCTTGACGTCGGGATGCGCGATGATCGGGATCGAGCCGGATGGCGCGCCATTGGCGCGGCCTTGCCTGCGTTCGCGCGCATAGGCGAGCGCCTGTTGGGTCGCACGCTCGGCGATCGCGACCCCCTGCAGGGCAACCGAAAGCCGCGCCTGGTTCATCATGGTGAACATGCAAGCCATGCCGCGGTTCTCCTCGCCGATGAGGAAGCCGGTGGCGCCGCCGCGGTCGCCGTAGACCATGGTGCAGGTGGGGGAGGCGTGAATGCCGAGCTTGTGCTCGATCGAATGCGCGCGGGCGTCGTTGCGCGGACCGGGCGAGCCGTCGGCGTTGAGCAGGAATTTGGGCACGAGAAGGAGCGAGATGCCCTTGGTTCCCGGTGGGGCGTCGGGCAGCCGCGCCAGTACCAGATGGATGATGTTGTCGGTGAGATCGTGCTCGCCGTAGGTGATAAAGATCTTCTGTCCGGTGATGCGATAGCTGCCGTCGGCTACGCGCTCGGCCTTGGTGCGCAGCGCGCCGACGTCGGAGCCGGCCTGCGGCTCGGTCAGCTGCATGGTGCCCATCCATTCGCCCGACACGAGCTTGGGCAGATAGGCGCGCTTGAGCTCGTCGCTGCCGTGCGTGACGAGGGCATCGATGCCGGCCATGGTGAGCACGGGGCCGAGGCCGAAGGCCATGGCGGCCGAGTTCCACATTTCAATGCAGGCCGCATTCACGGCCTGGGGCAGATCCTGCCCGCCCCATTGCGCCGGCGCGGCGAGCCCGTTCCAGCCGGCCTGCGCCCACGCGCGGTAAGCCTCCTTCCAGCCCGGCGCCGTGGTAACGATGCCGTCCTTGAACGGCGTGCCATACCGGTCGCCGATCGGGTTGAGTGGCGCAATCACGTCGGTCGCGAACTTGCCGGCCTCCTCGAGCACCGCCTGGATCACGTCGTCGCTGAGATCGCCGTAGAGGCCCTCGGCCAGCGCCGGGCCGAGACCCGCGGCGTGCCTGAGCGCAAAGGCGATGTCGTCAACCGGCGCACGGTAGGTCATCGTCTGGTCTCCGGGTGAGGACGCTTCGCGCCGTTTGCCGCCGTCGGTCGGCTCACCCTACATCATTGGTGCGAGGCACGCCCGGCGCCCGTCGGCTGGGAATTGCCGGCGCGGGACTTCGGGTCATGCGCTGGTCCGCGGGGCGTGGTGCGGCGGTCGCGGGCTCGTCGCGGGGCCGGGATACCGCGATCCCTTTCGGGATCAGGGATAGAAGTTGCGCTGCCAGCGGAACATCGCCGACCATACGCCCTGGTCGTCGAGCAGGGCGACCGCAGGCCGTGAACCGTTCGCGGCATAGACGGCGGCGCCTTTGTACGCGGTGTTGAGGCCCGTATAGGTCACGTCCAAGCCGATATCGAGTCTCGGCACCGGGTTCCACTGGGTGCGGGAGCCGACCTGAAAGAAGCTGTAGTCCGGATTGCAGCTGTTGCCGGCGAGCGCGGTGACCGCCGATAGATTGCCCACGAGCCCTGCGAACGGCCGCGCGCAGACCGATCCGAACGCCAGGGCAGAGTTGATGATTCCGGTCGCGGCGCCGTTGTAGTCGATGTTGGCATAGCCGCCGTACCACGACGTTCTCCATCGCGGGCTCCAGACGTGCTCATAGGCCGCGGTAATGCTCCACGCCCGCGTCAGCTCGACCGCGGTGCCAGTAGTGAAGACGCCGTCCGAGAGCCAGCCGACTCCGACGCTGGTGCTGGAATTGTACATTTGCGCGTTGGCAGAGCCGTTCGCCACGAAGCCGGTGGCACCTACACCGTAAGCGAAGTTCACGCCCACGATGTCGCCGCCGGGGAGATTGAACTTTGCGCCCGTCGCGACCGCCCAGCCGTACGTGTCCTCCGGATGGCCATTGCCGACGTTGTTGGCGGTGCCGTAATAGGCGCCGCTGGCGTCGTGCAGGGCGACGCTGACGCCGGCAAAGCCCCAGGCCTGATCGACGCGCAGGTTGGCAACGAGGTCGGGCACCCGGAAACCGAAGTTGGCGCCGTTGCTCGTGAAAGCGTTGTCGGTGACGACCGCGCCGTTGAGACCAAAGAATCCCGCCGCAGTTGCGTCGAATGTAAAGGCCTTGCGGACGGCTGGGTCTTCGAGCGAGAGCGAGGCGGTGAAACCGTTGCCGAGTTCGGCGGTATAGGCCCACAGGTTCTGACCGGTGATGTCGGTGTCGCCGTTGATCCGCACGTTCGTGTAGGTGTACGTGCCCCAATAAGTGAAGAGGTCGAAGAATGATCGCGACCGGCCGACGGTGAACCCGGCGAATTGCAGGAATGCCCGGTCCCAATATGGCGAGGGTGTCGAGCCGCCGCCGGTTCCGCCCGGGGTGTTGTTCTCGACCCCGAATCGCAGATAGGTGCGCAATGGGCCGTATTCGGTCTGCTGGCGCACGTCCCACGAGGTTTCTGCGCGGACCCGGTAGTTGACGTCGTTGGTCGCGTCGCGTGTGAACCGCGCCTGGCCGTCTTCGATTGCGTTCGTGCCGACGGCAACGCCGCCGTTGCCCATGTTGTATTCTGCCTGCACACGCAAATACCCGCCGAGTTTCAGGCAAGTGTCGGTGCCGGGGATGTAGTAGAAGCCGTCCCCGTAAAGGCTGCAGATCTTCACATATTGCACCGGCCTGGCCTTCGCCGGCATGTCGGCGGCCTGTGCGCCGCCGAGGGCCGCAAATCCCGCAACGGTCCCGAGGAGAAGGCTCTTCACTTTGTGCATGTGAGGCCCTGGCTTATGTCGCCGTCCGATCAAAGACTGCGAGCAAATCTTGTCCATGTCGATGCGGAGGGCGGGAGCGGAATGATTTTTGCAACCGCTGTGACAAAAATGCTGCAGCCAGCAGCCGAAATCCCGGCTTCCCGGGCTTTGCGATTTGTTCGGCGTGCCCACTGGCGGCAGCGTCAGGATGGCGATAACTCCACCGCGCTGCCGTCGACGGAGCAGGCGGGCGGCCCCGTCGACGGCCGTTGATCGGTCCAAGCCTCGCCGCTATGGTCCGCGCGCCATGGTGGCAACGAGCCGCCTGTTGGGGCGTAGCCAAGTGGTAAGGCAGCGGATTTTGATTCCGCCATTCCCAGGTTCGAGTCCTGGCGCCCCAGCCAATCAAAGCATTGAAGGAGAGGCGTTATTTCGTCGCACTGCTCGATCCGCTTTCGTCATTCCGAAATTCGTTCC
>Ga0207708_10002254_pt1 | contig 14199 bp, 10 predicted proteins | sample KBSK5101metaG_FD_184340 | JGI IMG/M metagenome (GOLD analysis project Ga0207708, IMG submission 184340) | Corn, switchgrass and miscanthus rhizosphere microbial communities from Kellogg Biological Station, Michigan, USA - KBS K5-10-1 metaG... | ecosystem: Host-associated > Plants > Roots >...
GCTCGCTTGCCCAGGCCGGCGAGACCTCCGAGGAGCTGCTGCTGATCGCTCGCGCCGCGATCGCCGAGGCGACCGCCGCGGCCCAGACGGACTACCTCCAGGTCGTCCAGAACTGGGGCGCGCAGGCGGGCGCGCGCACGAACCATCTGTGCCTCGACCTGTACGACCTCCCCCTCATCCCGCACCGGGTGGGCGAAGAGCTCGGGGGCGCGGCGCGCTTCGTGATCCGCGAGGGCGAGTGCCCCTGGTGCCGCCTGGTTCGCGAGGAGAGCCGGACGCGGGAGCGGCTGGTCTGGGAGGACGCCTCGACGGTGGCGTTCGCGCCGTGGGGATCCCGGTCGCCATTCGAGGTGTGGATCGTGCCGCGCCAGCACGAGGCGGACTTCGGCCGCGCGGACGACGCGGCGGTTCGCGCCACCGCGGCGGCGCTGCGCCAGGTGCTCGGCGGGTTGGCGGCCAGCCTCGACGGGCCGCCGTACAACCTCGTCCTGCATACCGCGCCGCTCAAGGAGCGCGTGGACGCCACGTTCCACTGGCACTGGGAGGTCCATCCGCGGCTCCGCGAGATCGCCGGGCTCGAGCTGGGCACTGGCCTGCCGGTCAATCCGGTGTCGCCCGAAGCCGCGGTCGAGGAGCTGCTGGAGCGCGCGGCGGGCATGGTCGAGGCGGCCCGTTGAGGCGCCCGGGTCCGCGCGGCGCGCGGATCGCGCTCGGTGCCTCCCGTCACACACTCCCCGAACGCGTCGTCACTGGCCTCGGCGCCGCCGCTCACCATGCACTCCTGCCATTCCCGCCGGCGGCCCCCAGATCGGAAGGCCGCTCGCAGTGCTCGAACGAACCGCGACCGCACCGTCGACGTTCCTGGTCGGCCGCGCCGTGAACCGGGCGTGGGACCAGGACGAGGCACGTGTCTTCGTCGAAGCGTTGTTCGCGAAGCACCACGGCGAGATCTACGCGTACCTCGTGCGCATGCTCCGTGACGGCGACCTCGCCGCGGACCTGGCCCAGGACGCATTCGTCAAGGCATACAAGAACTACGACACGCTCGAGAAACCCGAGAACGCTCGGGCCTGGCTGTATCAGATCGCCCACCGTGTCGCGCTCGATGAGATCCGTCGTCGAAAGATCGTCCGGTTCCTGCCGTGGACCGGTGAGTCGCGCGGGTCGGCCCCTTCCGCCGAGCACCTCGTCATGGATGCGCGGCTGTCGGGCGACCTCCAGCGGGCGCTCGCCAAGATCCCAGAACGGCAGCGGGCCGCGCTGCTCCTAGCGGAGCTCCACGACATGACCGGGCTCGAGCTTGCCGCTGCCCTTGGCGTCAGCCACGTGGCCGCGCGGGCACTCCTCACGCGCGCACGCGGATCCCTGCGGCAGGCGCTCGCTGCGGAACGGGAAGCCGATGCGGCCGCCGAGGCTGCCCGCGACAACGGACACGACCGCGGCCGGCCCGCTGAGGTCGACCGATGAGCCGAGCTGCCCGGTTGCGCCGCCGACGGGACCACTGGCGCGACCTGCACGAGCGAGCACGTTCACGGATCGCAGAACGTCTCGACGACCCGCTCGAGCTCGAGGAGTCGGCCTGGCTCGACGAGCACCTGGCCGGCTGTCAGGCGTGCACGGCGGTCGCCGCCGAATACGACGCCGATCGACAGGCGCTGCGATCGCTCCGTGACCAGCCGCCCGAACCGCCCCGCGACTTGTGGGCTCGCACGTCGGCGGCGATCGAAGCCGCGAGCCTTGGCGGCGGACAAAAGCGTGAGAGGAGCGTCCGACGCAGCCTTCCGCTCGGCGCGTTCGCTGGCGTGATGGTCGTCGTGGTCATGGTGGGCGTGGGCCTCATGACGGCGAACCTGCCATTCGGGCCGACGGGCGGCGTCAAGGGCGACGAGAGCCCGGTCGCCGGTGGCGGTGCCGGGGCGAGCCCCGCGGTTTCTCTGCCTGCCATCGCCGACGCGACGCCGATCGCCGTCGATCCGGAGGCGGTCGGATATGTCTCGAACGACCGGCCCGGCACCGTGATGAGCCTGAGCGTCGACGAGGTCTGCCCGGCGACCGACAAGGCCGATTGCCCCGTTCGCGAAGGGACCCAGCTGGGGACCGTCTTCGCCGGAGCTCCCAAGACGATCCTCGCCTCGCCGACGAAGCACAAGGCCGTGGCGATCGCCAATACGGATGCTGGCACGGACGAGGTCGTGGTCGTGGACCTGCCCGAGGCGACCGAGCGTCCCCAGCCCACAAAGACACCTGTCGCGTCGGCTTCCGCCGCCCCGACCCCGGTGCCGCCATCTCCGACCGAGAGCCCCGTTACGTCGGCAAGCACCGAACCATCGAACCCGCCCGAGGCAAGCCCGAGCGGATCCGAGGCGACAGCGAGCCCGACCCCATCGCTCGCGTCGATCGAGCCGAGCGCGACGCCTTCCGCCACCGCTGGTGTGATCGCGATCGCGAGCGGCATCGAGGTGGTCGGTGAATCCGCAGCGTTCTCGCCCGATGGCACCTGGTTCGCATTCACCGCGCATCCCGCGGATCAGACCAACGGCGCCGACGTCTATGCGTGGCGCGTCGGCTCCGATCGCGCGGTGCGGGTGACGACCGATGGCGCCTCGTACTTCGGTTCCTGGGCGGACAACGAGATGATCGTCAGCCGGCCGAGCGACAAGGGCGCGACGAAGTCCGATCCAGTGACGGTGCGCGTCGACCCGGCCAACGGCGATGAACGCGACGCCGGCGACGTCTGGCGTCCGGCGGTGGATCCGACCGGGAAGCGCGCGATCGTCTGGGTCGGGACCCTCAAGGTCGCCGACGATGGCGCCAGCTGGGTGCCGGACAAGGGGCGCCTCGAGCTCCGGAGCTGGTCCGGCGACGGGGCTGGTCGATCGCAAGGTTCGGAGCGCGACCGCGTCGTGACCGACTCGGCGCCGCGCGACTTCGACGTCCGCTGGGACGAGACCGGTGAATGGGTCGCCGTATGGGTCGCCGATGGTGATGACAACGTCGTCGGGCGGCTGACGCTCTTCCACGTCGATACCGAGAAGGACCGCCTGGAGCGCCTCGATGGGGCACCGGTCGATGTCCGGGCGCTGCCGGGCTTCTCGATGGGCGACGGCCGGCTGGCGTGGGCGACGCCGCGCGGCCAGGGTGGCGAGGGAAGCCGCATCCAGATCGCCGCGTGGTCCAAGACCGACGTCGGCATCGTCGAGAGCAACCCCGGCGAGGATCCGATCGTCATCCGCTGACGGTCGCGGCGCCCTGATCGGGCGGATCCGGCAGCGTCACGCGAGCCGCGCTGTGGGGGTTGGCATAGGTCCGGTGGGCAGCGTATCGTTCCCGCCCTATCGTGCGACCAAGGTTGTTGGTCGTAGGGACGGTGATCAGCACCGCCCTCGCCCTGGTATCGCTGCCGGGTCTGGCAGGTTCCCGCGTCCCCAGCGCCGTGGAGCCTGTACCCGCAGGAGCGTTCCAGCCGTTCTCGGTCCCCGCGCGCGAAGCCCGATCGCCGATAACGATCGAGGGGCTCGACCCTGCCCAGCAGTCGGTCGCGGTCGTGGATGCGCAGACCGCGATCTACGAGCCTGGTGCGGAACCCGATGCGGGACCCACCGACAGGGTCCAGGTCGATCAGCCGGAGACCGCCCCCGACAGCGCCCGGAAACCGGCGCGCTACTCGCTCAAGGGCCAGGCCACCTTCTACAACAATGGGACGACCGCGATGCGACTGCCCCGCGGCACCGTCGTGATCATCTGCGGTGGCGGCGGCTGCATCGAACGCACGGTCACCGACTACGGCCCGCAGGACCCGGCTCGCGTCGTCGACCTGTACAAGCCGGACTTCTTCCGGATCTGCGGCTGCCCCTCGTGGAGTGGTGTGACGAACGTCACGGTCCACGTCTACTGAGGGTCGCGCGGTATCCTCTGGTCTGACCCTTTCGCCCGTGGCCCCGTGAGGCCGCCAGCGTGGCCCAGTGAGGCCAGGAAGGTACGGATGACCGGACGCCGGATCATGACCGCCGACGAGATCCGTCGAGCGACGATCCGTCTCTCACATGAGATCGTCGAGAAGCAGGCAGGCACGTCAGGCCTGCTGCTGATCGGTATCCAGCGTCGAGGCGTCCCATTGGCCCGCCGCATCGCAGAAGCGATCGCCGAGAACGAATCGGTCGACATCGCGGTGGGTGCGCTCGACATCACCTTCTACCGCGACGACCTCTCGCTCGTCGCGCAGCAGCCAGTCGTCAAAGGCACGGATCTCCCGTTCGGCATCGATGGGCGGACCATCGTGCTCGTCGACGACGTGCTGTACACGGGCCGGACGATCCGCGCCGCGATGGACGCCCTCGTCGACTTCGGGCGACCACAGGCGATCCGTCTGGCCGTGCTGGTCGACCGCGGCCATCGTGAGCTGCCGATCCGTGCCGATCATGTCGGCAAGAACGTCCCGACGTCCCGCGAGGAGATCGTCCGGGTCCATCTCGAGGAGATCGACGGCGAGGACGGCGTCGACATCGAACGGGTCGTCGAGAGTCGCCGAGCGGTCGAGCCCGTCGCGTGACAGACGTGCTCGACGGGCCCACGGACGCCGGCGAGCTGGTCATCCCGTCGGTCGATGTCGCACCCGAGGACGGGGCCGTCGGCTGGAGACATCGCCATCTCCTCGACGTCGACGACCTGTCGATCGACGACATCGACCTCGTGATGCGCACCGCGGACGCGATGCGCGAGGTGCTCGCCCGGCCGATCGCGAAGGTTCCCGCGTTGCGCGGCCGGAACGTGACGATCCTGTTCTACGAGGCATCGACCCGGACCCGTGTGTCGTTCGAGGTCGCGGCGAAGAACCTGTCGGCCGACGTCGTCAACGTCGCCGCCGGGACGTCGTCGGTCTCGAAAGGTGAGTCGCTGGTCGACACCGTACGGACGCTCGAGGCGCTCGGTGCCCAGATGTTGGTGATGCGCCACAGCGTGAGCGGCGCCCCGTACCTGGCGGCGGAGGTGTTCAACGGGTCGGTGCTCAACGGGGGTGACGGGTGGCACGCCCATCCGACCCAGGCGCTGCTCGATCTGTACACGATGCGATCGCGGCTGGGCTCGCTCGCCGGCAGGAAAGTCGTCATCCTCGGGGACGTCCTGCATTCACGGGTCGCGCGATCCAACATCTGGACGCTGACCGCGGCCGGCGCCGACCTCTGGCTCTGTGGACCGTCGACGTTGCTGCGCGGCTTCGAGGCGTGGGCGCGGCATGGCGTGGCCGGTTCGCGCCGGTTCCACGTCACGTCGTCCGTCGACGAGGCGCTGCGTGACGCCGATGTCGTCATGGCGCTCCGCATCCAACGTGAACGGATGGCGTCGGGCCTGCTGCCATCGCTGCGCGAATACGCGGCCCGCTACGGGCTCACCTCGGCGCGACTCGCCACCGCCAAGCCGGAGGCACTCGTCATGCATCCGGGGCCGATGAACGAGGGCGTCGAGATCGCCGCCGATGTCGCCGCAGGCGCCCAGTCGGTCATCACCGACCAGGTCACCAACGGCGTCGCGATCCGGATGGCGCTGCTGTACCTGCTCGCGGGAGCCGCGCGATGACGGATCTCGACCTCAGTCGTGTCTGGCTCGTCGACCCGGCGCAGGGTAGGGAAGGGCCAGGCGAGCTCGTCGTCGTGGATGGGATCCTCGAGACCGTGACGTGGCTAGAAGGCGCCGAGGCCGACGGCATCGACCCGACCGGCGTCGTCGTCGCGCCCGGGTTCGTGGACCTGCACGCGCACCTTCGCGAGCCCGGGAACGAGGATGCGGAGACGGTCGCGAGCGGGCTGGCGGCGGCCGCGCACGGCGGCTTCACCACGGTCTGCGCCATGCCGAACACGACCCCCACGCTCGACGAGCCTGGCGTGCTCGCGGCCGTCCGAGGCGCCGCGAGCGTATCCGGCTCACCGGTCGAGCTGCTCGCCTATGGAGCCGTGACGGTGAGGCGCGCGGGCGAGACGCTCGCGGCGCTCGGCGAGCTCGCCGACGCCGGCGTCGTCGGCTTCTCCGATGATGGCGCGCCGGTCCGGTCCGCAGCGATCCTGCGGAACGCGCTCGCCTACGCGGGTGCCGCCGATCTCCCGATCGTCGACCACCCCGAGGATGCGACCCAGACAGATGGGGCCGAGGCCAACGACGGGTTCATCGCCACGATCCTCGGGCTTCGCGGATGGCCGATCGCGGCCGAGGAGACTGCCGTGGCGCGGGACCTGGCGATCCTCGCCGAGGTGGCTCGTGACGTCCCGGGGGCCCGGCTGCATCTGACGCACGTGTCGACGGCGGGGTCGCTCGAGCTCGTCCGACGGGCGAAGGCCGCGGGCCTGCCCGTGACCTGCGACGTGACGCCGCATCACACGGCGTTGACCGACGAGTGGATCGCCGGTGCGCGGCGGTTCGCCTGGGATGCCGGAGCCGACGCCGACCCATGGCGGGACGAGGCGATCGTGGCTGCTCCGTACGCGACGTCGCTCCGCGTCAATCCGCCGCTCCGGACACCTGCTGACGCACTCGCGTGTCTCGCAGCGCTCGCGGATGGCACCGCCGACGCGATCGCGACCGACCACGCCCCGCATACCGAGGTCGACAAGACGGTCGAGTTCGGGACGGCGGCGAACGGGATCCCCGGGATCGAGACGGCGCTCGGGCTCGTCCTTCTGGCGGTCGACGCGGGACGGCTCACGCTTCCACGTGCCATCGAGGTGCTGACCACGGGTCCAGCTGCTGTCATCGGCCGTCAGCGGGGACTGGTCGAAGGTGCACCCGCCGACCTCGTCGTCTTCGATCGTTCGGACGGCTGGATGGTCACGGCCGACGCGCTCCTCTCCAAGGGGAAGCACTCACCGCTGCTCGGGATGGAGCTCCCGGGTCGCGTCCTGCTCACGCTGGCCGGTGGCCGCGTGGCGCATGAAGCACCGGCCCTCGTCGCCGTCTAGCCCCTGCTGTCAGCGCTGCTGCTCGCATGTAACGCCGCGCGCCTGCGGTGTGACGCGAGCGGGCGCGTGTCCGGTCTGTGCGTGCAACGGATTCGTCCGTTCGGGCGTCATCGACGTACCTGAGGTCAGCAGACCATCGACGCGATAGCACGCAAGCGCCTTCGGGCGCGGAGCACGGACATGGACCTCGATGATCGGATGACGCGACCCCTCCCGGATCACCCACCGCGGACGGGATGCCTGGTTGAGGGATGCCCGTGCAAGGACCCCCTGATCCTCTCCCATCGGCGGGCCCGGTTCTTCGCGCACCTCGCCCGGATCAATGGCGAGACAGCGCGACGGGTCGTCCGGCCGGAGCCCGGCTGGGAGCTGCCACCCGCCGGTTGACCCCCACGGCGTCGTAGGTCGGATGGCCGAGCCGTCGCGACCCTGACATCGTCATTCGTCCACCCCGCGGTGTCGCTCAGTCGATAGACGAACCTCGCCGCGAACGCTTTGCTGTGCGCTCCGGGGACGTGTGGAGGGGTCCAGGGTGGTTCGTCGAGAGCGAGCGGCGCGGCGGGTAGCGACGGGTTCCGTCCTTGCCGTCCTGGTGCTACTGCTGTCGACCGGGATCGTCCTCGCGACCTCGTCCCTCGCGGTCTCACCCAGTCACGGACAAGCCGCGGACTCGGTGACCATCACCTACCAGACCGACGCCACTGGCTGCCCCGGAGCGACCGTGCGGTTCGGCTGGGACGGCCAGGCGCTGACCTCCGGCTCATTCGGTCGGACCTGCTCGATCTCGATCGCGGTGACACCGCCTGCCGGAGGCGATGCGGTGGGGCGTCACCTGGTCGACGCCTGCATGATGTCGGTCACCGGTGCGTGCATCGAACCTGCCCGTGACGTCTACATCATCGACGCGCCCGCTCCCACGCCGACCCCCACGCCGACCCCCAAGCTGACTCCGAAACCGACACCCAAGCCCACCCCGAAACCCACGCCGAAGCCGACACCCAAGACCGTCGCGACCGCGACGCCCAAGCCGACTCCCAAGCCGACGCCCACGCCCACGCCGGTCGTGGCGCCCGCAGCCGCGACCCCGACCCCGTCGCCATCGGCAGGCTCGTTGCCGGCTCCGACGCCCACGACGACACCGACGCCCGTCGTCGCGCCGGTTGGCCTCGTCCCGTCGCCGACCCCGACCGGTGCGGTCCTCGCGGCGCAGGGCACACCTGCGGCGGATCCCGCAGCCGCTGGCGGTGATGGCGCTGGTGCCGGGTTCGCCGCCCTCGCGGCCGCGTTCGACGACGTGCACGTGCCGGCCCTCGTCGCCGACATCCAGGGGCCACCGGCGCTATCGACCGACCTCGGCGTGCTCGGCACGAACTTCCTCCTGACGATCATCGTCGTCATCACGTTCGGGCTCACCTCGTCGCTCTTCAACAGCACGATCAAGTCGAATCGTGAAGACATCGATGGGCTGATGGCCGCAGGCGAGCGTCGCATGCGGCCGCTCACGACCATCGGCCACGAGATCCACGCGGCCGCCCGTCGGATCCCCGGTCAGCGGTTCGTCGCTCGGCCGATCCGGGTCGCTCTGATCCTGGGCGTCACGGGCGTCATCTACGGGTTCCTGTCGCCCGACTTCGGACTCGACCCCTCGAGTGTGCTGCTGTTCGTGTCGATCATCGTCGGCGTCGGCTTCGTCACGTTCCTCACGGAAGGCGGCGGAGCACTGCTGGCATCGCGCGGCATGCGTGCGCCCGCATCGGTACGTCTCTACGTGGCGGCGGTCGTCGTGGCGATCGTCTGTGTCGGGCTGACCCGGCTGATGGACTTCCAGCCCGGGATCCTCTACGGCTTCGTCGCGTCGAGCGTATTCCTGGGCACGGTCGTCCTCGACCGGCGCCAGTCGGCGACCCTCGTGATCCTGCCGGCGCTCGCCCTCCTCGCCGCGAGCCTCCTCGCGTGGGCCCTGATCCCCGCTGTTCGGCCCGCTGCCGGTACGGACGGGCCGTGGTGGATCGTCGTGCTCCAGGCTGCGCTTGTCACGATCTTCGTTGCCGGGATCGAGGGCCTGTTCTACGCGATGATCCCGATCACGTTCATGGACGGCGCCACGGTCTTCGAGTGGAACAAGTTCGTCTGGGCCGGACTGTTCGGGTTGGCGACCTTCCTCTTCTGGCATCTGCTGCTCAACCAGAACGACGCATACCTGGATGCGCTGCGGCAGACCCGGGTCGCGATCGCTCTGGGGCTCGTGCTCATCTACGGCGAGGTCACGCTCGCGACCTGGCTGTTCTTCAAGATCCGTGCCTCGCGGGCCGAAGGGACGGCGTCGGCCTGACGCGGGGCCATGCGAGCGGTCGACCGGCTCCGCTACGCTCGCGGCGATGGCAGCGATCGCGCCCCTGAACGACGACTACGAACGCCGCGCCTACTGGCAGGCGTCGATGCCGGCACTCCCCGACCGGTCCGGTCGTCCGCTGCCGGCGAGCACCGAGGTCGTCGTGATCGGCGGCGGCTATGCGGGCGTGACCGCTGCCCGCGAGCTCGCCCGACGGGGCGTGGCTGTGACGCTGCTTGAGGCACGAACGCTCGGTTGGGGGGCGTCGACGCGCAACGGCGGGATCGTCCATGGCGGGTACAAGTGGAGCGCGGGGCAGCTGATCAAGCGCTACGGGCAGGACACCGGCCGAGCCCTGTACCAGGAGACGCTCGACTCGTACCAGCTCGTGAAGCAGTTGATCGCGGAGGAAGGCATCGACTGCGACTTCCGCGAGGTCGGTCATCTAGAGCTCGCGTATGCGCCGGCCCATGCAGGCGAGCTCGAGCACGCGCGCGAGAGTTTCGCGTCGGTCGGCGTCCGGTCGACGGTCGTACCTCGGGAGCGGATCCGCGAGGAGATCGGGAGCGACGCATATTTCGGTGCCCTCGTCGTCGAGGGCAGCGGCCTGGTCCATCCCGGGCGCTACTTCGTCGGGCTTGCCTCGGCAGCCGATCGTGCCGGCGCCGATCTCCATGAAGGTCTTCGCGCGAAGCGCATCACGAAGGTGGACGGCGGCTTCGACGTCGAGACCGAGCGCGGATCGATCCGGGCCCGCGACGTCTTCGTGGCGACGAATGGCTACACGGACGGTGTCGTCCCGTCGCTCCGGCGTCGGGTCATCCCGATCGGGTCGTACATCATCGCGTCCGAGCCCTTGCCGGAGGCGCTCGCCCACGAACTCTCGCCGAAGGGACGGGCGTTCTTCGACACCAAGAACTTCCTCTATTACTGGCACGTGTCGGCGGATCGCCGGATGGTGTTCGGCGGGCGGGCGTCGTTCATGCCGACCACGATCGACCGCACCGCCGCGATCCTGTGGCGCGGCCTGCTCGAGGTCCATCCACAGATGGCAGGGCATCGCATCGAGTACGCATGGGGCGGCAACGTCGGGTTCACGTTCGACCGGATGCCCCATGTCGGGCGGACGAAGGACGGCGTCACGTACGCGATGGGCTGCTGCGGCACCGGGGTCGCACTGATGACGAATCTCGGTACGAAGGTCGGCGCGTGGCTTGCGGGCGGCGAGGCCCCAGCGCTCACGCGGCTCGGATTCCCCCTGGTCCCGGCACCCTACGAGGGGCGACCATGGTTCATGCCGTTCGCCGGGGAGTGGTTCCGCCTGCAGGACCGACTGGCCGCGCGCACCCGTGACGGGTGATAGTGCGCAAGACACCGACGACGTCGTAGTGGAGACCGGCCCATGTCCGAGACGACCGACCTGTTGGCGAAGGTGCCGTTGCTATCAAGCCTCGACGAGAAGCAGTTGGAACGGCTCGCGCGCGATTTCAGCGAGCGGACGTTCCCGGCGGGGAGCGTGGTCGTTCGTGAGGGCGACACCCATGGGATGGGCTTCTTCGTCGTCGCGGACGGCGAAGGCACCGTCAGTGTGGGCGGGAAGGAAGTCGGCAAGATCGGCCGCGGCAGCTATTTCGGAGAGGTGGCGCTCATCAGCGACCGGACGCGGACCGCGACGGTGACGGCGACGACCGACCTGCGAACCCTGGTGATGACCTTCTGGGACTTCCGCGCCTTCGTGAAGAGCGACGCCGACGTCGCCTGGAAGCTGCTCGAGCACGTCGGGGGGATGCTCCACGGACGTGGCTGAGCCCGCCTCACCGCTACCGCTCGCCGTCCAGCTCTATACCTTCCGCGATCCGGTCCGCTTCGGCGGCGCAGGGATGGGTCTCGATGCGCCGGCGTTGACCGCCATCGCCGAGGCGGGCTTCCTCGGCGTCGAGACGGTCGATGTGCCCGGTGGCGATCCCGCCGAGGCGCGTCGTGTCCTCGCTGACCTCGGCCTGACGATCACGAGCTCGCATACCTGGTCCGCGTGGACTGATCCGGATCCATTCAGACACGCGACGGACGCCGTGGCCGAGCTCGGCTCGCCGAGGATCATCGTCAGCGCCAGTCCTGACGACCTCGCCGGCGGTGGCGCGGGCCTGACCGATCGACTCGCGGCTGCGGCTGACGTTGCCGCTGAGCGAGGCCTCCGACTCGGCATCCATACCCATGACGCGGAGATGCGCGTGGTCGATGGCCAGCGCGTGATCGACCGACTGAGCGGCGCGCTCGGGGACGCGATCGACATCCAGATCGACATCTTCTGGGCGGTCGTCGGCGGGGCGGACCCTGCTGAGGTGATCCGCGGGCTGGGTTCGCGCGTGGTGTCGCTCCACCTCAAGGACGGCATCACGTTGCCGCCGTCTGCCTATGGCGACGCCTCGTTCGTCAACGTGCCGGTGGGTAGTGGCGTCGTCGACCCCGCGTCGTCGGTCGCCGCCGCCGCCGATGCGGGCTCCGTCGAGTGGCTGATCGTCGAGTTCGACCATGTCGACGGCTCGGCGGTCGACGCCACACGTGCGAGCCTCGACTACCTGGTCTCGCAGGGGCTCGGCCGCGGGCGCGTTTCCTGAGGGTGGATCGTCCCGCCCGCGTCGCGATCATCGGGTCCGGCAACGTCACCCACTTCTACCTGGAAGGGACGGCCCGGTATCAGTCGCTGGAGCTCGCCGCCTGCGCTGACCTCGATCGGGAGCGGGCGCAAGCGCTGGCTGTTGCCGGCGGCTTTCCAGCGATGTCCGTCGAGGCGGTCCTGGCCGACCCATCGATCGACGTCGCGCTCGTCCTGACGCCACCCGCGGCGCACGCCCCGGTCGCGCTCGCTGCGATCGCCGCCGGCAAGCACGTCTACACCGAGAAGCCGCTCGCGACCGCGCGCGGGGACGCGCGCCGGCTCCTTGATGCGGCCGCCGCGGCGGGCGTGCGCGTCGGAGCGGCACCGGACACGTTCCTCGGTGGAGGCCTCCAGACGGCGAGAGCGGTGATCGACGAGGGCCTGATCGGGACGCCGCTCGTCGCGACCGCGTCCGTCTCGCACACCGGCCCGGAGCGCTGGCATCCGAACCCGCAGATCTTCTACGGGCCGGGCGGCGGACCGGTGCTCGACGTCGGGCCGTACTACGTGACGGCGCTCGTCGACCTGCTCGGGCCGGTCGCGTCGGTCGCGGCGGTCGGGCGGGGCGTGGGATCGGAGCGCCTCGTCGCGGCTGGGCCACTCGCCGGGACGACCGTCGTATCCGACGTGCCGACCACGGTGATCGGCACGCTGACGTTCGAGTCCGGTGTCATCGGCAGCCTGCTCGCGTCGTTCGATACCGCCGGCTCGCGGGCCCCGCACTTCGAGATCCACGGGATGGAGGGCTCGCTCAGCCTCGGCGATCCGAATCGGTTCGACGGGGAGGTGCGTTTCCGGGCGCTCGGTGCCGAGGTCTGGGAAGACATCCCTTTGCGATTCCCGTCGAACGTCCAGCGCGGCATCGGCCTCGCCGACATGATCGACGCGATCTACACGGGACGGCCGCATCGGGCGAGCGGCGAGCTCGCCTACCACGTGCTGGATGTGCTGCTCTCGCTCGAGGAGGCGACCACCACCTCGCGGACGGAGAAGGTCGCGTCGCGCGTCGACCGCCCGGCGGCGCTGGAGTAGTCCTCAGGCGGTCGCCGCGAGCTCCCGGAGCGTGTCGAGCAGGTGGTCGATGTCCGCTTCGGTCGCGAGATAGTTCAGCACCCCTGCACGAAGCCACGTCGCCCCACGCAGTCGCGTCGTCGTGAGCCACCCATCGCCGGACAGCTCGAGCGCGGCCTGGAGTCGGTCCTGGTGCGCATCGAGCGCTTCACCGCCGAGTCCCGGCGGAACGTGTCGGAAGCACACGACCGACAACTCCGGTACCTCGGGCAGGGCCTCGAAGTCGTCGGCGTCAGCGCAGCGGCGCGCCAGGTAGGCGGCGAGATCGTCGTTCGCCTCGATCAGCTTCCCGAACCCGAGCGTCCCGAGGTGCTTCCACGACATCCACAGCTTCAGCGCTCGCCAGCGACGGGTCCCCTCGAACGACAGCTTGTAGAAGTTCAGCTGGTCGGCGCCGGCGTGGCCATCATCGTCGTGACCGTCGCCGGTGTCGCCGTCGCGCAGGTAGTCCGGTGTCCCCGCGCCCGACCCCTCGCCGCCCCGGTAGTACTCGGGTGAGCGGCCGCCGAAGACGGCACGCAACATCCGGCCGTCGCGGACCAGCAACCCGCCGATGTCATAGGCCTGGAAGAACCACTTGTGCGGGTCGACGGTCACCGAATCCGCCCGGTGGAGATCCGTGACCCGGTCCCGATCGCGTTCCGAGAGTCGCGCTCCGCCGCCATATGCGGCATCCACGTGTAGCCACAGCCCTTCGGCTTCGGCGACGTCCGCGAGCTCGCCGACGGCGTCGACGGACCCGGTGTTGGTGGAACCGGCGACGGCCGCGATCGCGAACGGCGTCAGGCCCTTGGCGCGGTCGCGCGCGATCGCCGCGGCGACCGGCTTCCCGCGAAGATGGAAGTCCTCGTCGGCGGGCAGGACGACGAGCGTGTCGGGCGGGAAGCCGAGCTCGTCCAGCGCTCGGGCGATCGAGAAGTGGGTCTGGTCGCTCGTGTACACACGCCCACCCTCGAGGTCCTTGCCCCGAGGCGGTGCCGATAGCCCGCGCAGGCGCCCGAGGTGGAGGTCCCGGGCGAGCGTCATCCCCATGAAGTTGGCCATCACGCCGCCGCTGGTCAGGAGGCCGAACGAGCCCTCGCCGTAGCCGACGAGGTCGCACAGCCAGCGGATGACCTCTTCCTCGGCGAAGGCGGCGAATGGACCCGCATGCCAGACATCGACGCCCTGGTTGGCGACCTGCGCCAGCA
>Ga0207708_10002255_pt1 | contig 14198 bp, 16 predicted proteins | sample KBSK5101metaG_FD_184340 | JGI IMG/M metagenome (GOLD analysis project Ga0207708, IMG submission 184340) | Corn, switchgrass and miscanthus rhizosphere microbial communities from Kellogg Biological Station, Michigan, USA - KBS K5-10-1 metaG... | ecosystem: Host-associated > Plants > Roots >...
AAGAGCGAGATCTTCTCGACCGCGACCGACAACCAGACCAACGTCGAAGTGCACGTGATGCAGGGCGAGCGTCCGCTCGCGCGCGACAACCGCACGCTCGGCCGCTTCCAGCTGGTCGGGCTGCCGCCGGCGCCGCGCGGCGTGCCGCAGGTCGAGGTCGCGTTCGACATCGACGCCAACGGCATCGTCAACGTCACGGCCAAGGACATGGCGACCGGCAAGGAGCAGAAGATCACCATCAGCGCCTCGAGCGGCCTGTCGAAGGACGACGTCGACCGGATGGTGAAGGAAGCGCAGAGCCACGCCTCGGACGATCAGGCGAAGCGCGATCTGATCGACGCGCGCAACCAGGCCGACTCGCTCGCCTATCAGGTGGAGAAGACGGTCAACGACAACCGCGAGAAGGTGGCGGTCGGCGATCGGTCGAAGGCGGAAGCGGCGATTGCCGATGTCCGCAAGGCGATCCAGGCCGACGACCTCGCGGCGATCAACGCGGCGACCGCCGCGCTGCAGCAGGCGTCGCACGCCGTCGCGGAGCAGCTCTACAAGCAGGGCCAGCAGCAGGCGCCGTCGCAGGGCGCGCCGGGCGCCGGCTCGAACGTGAAGGACGCAGAAGTGGTCGACGCGGAATACGCGGAGACGCTCTGAGCCGACTCATTGAAACCATGGAGGGTACGCAGATGACGATTGTTCGTTGGGATCCGTTTCGCGATTTCGGGTTCACGACGCCGAACAACACCTGGATGCCGCCGGTCGATATCTTCCAGACCGGCGAACACGAGCTGGTGCTGAAGGCGGAGCTCCCGGACATGTCGCGCGAGGACATCGACATCAACATCGAGAACTTCGTGCTGACGATCAAAGGTGAGAAGAAGGTCGCCACCGAGGTGAAGGAGGAGCAGTATCACCACGTCGAGCGGCGCTACGGCTCGTTCAGCCGGTCGTTCTCGCTGCCGCAGACCGTCGACCCGGCGCGCGTCTCGGCCGAATATCGCAACGGCGTGCTGACCGTGAAGCTGCCGCTCCGCGACGAGGCGAAGCCGCGCTCGATCAAGGTCGACGTCGCAGCGTAAGAGTCGCAGGCGGGAAGGCCGTCCAACCTTCCCGCCTTTCCCGAGGCGTTCGGCCTTCCGCCCTTCACGCCTTGCGTGTTACGCTCTACTCTCAATGGACGAGCAGCAGACCGTGGATCCGACCCTGCCGGAAGGCGAAGACAACCCGATCATCCCCTCCGAGCCGCTCGCCCCGATCGAGAGCCGTTTCCTCTTCGTCGACGTGGCGGCGCTGCGCGCCAAGCAGCTGCGTCGCGGCGCGCGGCCGCGCCTGGGCGATCAGGTGCAGGTGCCCCACAAGGCCGAGCGCGTCGCGATGGAAGAAGTGAAGCGCGGGCTCGTGTTCTACGACGTCCCGGCGCCCAAGCCGGCGACCGGCGAGGCGGAGTCATGAACAACGACGCCGTGCAGATTGCCATCGGCACGCTGCAGGGACTCGGCGCCAGTACCGTCTTCGTGCTCGTGCTGTTCATCGGCTTCTGCGTCGCCTTCGGCTTCTTCAAGACCAAGCGCACCGCCGGCGGCGCGGCGAAAGTCGTCAAGAGCCTCGACGAGCGTTTGAGCCACCAGCCGATGACGTATCTGCCGCCGAGCGCGCCGCGCGGCCCCGCCGACCAGCTCCACACGCCAGAACTTCTCGAAGCCGCAGCTCGTAAATAGTGGTGTAGCCGGCACCCGGCCCACAGGGCTCGTGTATTTGTGCGGCAAGGAGGAACCCGCGTGTTCTACCTGCTGACGCTGCCGTTCCGGATCCTGTTCTGGATCCTGATGCTGCCGTTCGTGCTGCTCTGGGTGCTGCTCAAGGCCGCGATGCTGATCGTGGTGATGCCGATCGTCTTCCTCGCGGCGCTTCTGGCGCTCGGCCTCGCGTTCATCGGCATCGTCCTCACCGTGACGACGCCGCTGCTGCCGATCCTCTTCGTCGTGTTCTGCGTGTGGGCCGTCGCCCGGATGATGTCCAGGCCCGCGCTCGTGCCCTGACGCCCGCTGCTAGGCGACGCTCTCGGGCTGCCAGCGCAGCCCGAGATTGATGATCCGCTGCAGCACCGTCTCGTAGCTGATGCCGATCTTCTCGGCCGAGGCGGCGAAATCCTCGCCCCTGGCGATCTGCGGATTCGGGTTCACCTCGATCACCCACGGGTTGCCCGCTTCATCGAGCCGCAGGTCGACGCGCGCGTAGCCGCTCAACTCGAGCGCGCGGTAGGCGCGCTTGCACAGATGCTGGATCTTCTCTGCCAGCCCCTCGGGCAGATCCTTGGCAATCCCGCTGTCGATCCCGTACTTCTTCTGGTACTTCACGCTCCACTTCACGCGGTCGGTCGCGATCCGCTTCGCGCCCTCCGGCATGTTGGTGAAGAACAGCTCCCACACCGGCAGCGCCTGCAGCGTCTGGTTGCCGAGGATGCCGACATACAGCTCGCGTCCCTCGATGTACTGCTCGACGATGGCGGCGGTGCCGATGCTGTCGTGGATGAAGGCGACGCGCTCTTTCAGCTTGTCGTCGTTGTCGACCACCGACGCCTGCGAGATGCCGATCGAGGCTTCCTCGGTCAGCGACTTCACCATCAGCGGGAAGGCGAGCCGCTTCGGCCGGCGGATGGTGCGGCCGGCGCGATAGACCTCGGCCTCCGGCACCCGGATGCGGTGGTAGGCGAGCAGCTTCTTCGAGAGCGACTTGTCGCGCGCCAGCAGCAGGCCGCGCGAGTTGCAGCCGGTGTAGGGCAGCTTGAGCAGCTCGAGGTGCGACACGACGTTCTGGTCGAAGATCACCACGTCGTCGAACCCCTCGAGCAGGTTGAAGGCGATCTGCGGCTTCCACTCGGTGACCAGGCGGCGGATCTCGCCGAGGTCGTCGTGCACCGGCAGCGCCGTCACCTCGTGCCCCATCGCCTTGAGCGTGGTGATGACGTCGTACTCCGTCCGCCACGGCGCGGCGGTGATGTCGGTGCCTTCTTCGATCTCGGCTGGCGGCACCAGGTGCTGATGCACCAGGGCGACGACGCGGAGCTTGACCGGGCTCATAGCGCGACCCGGTGGCGCCCGCTGTGCAGGTAGTTCATCGTCTGCACCGTGAGGAAGATCATGAAGTCCATCTTGGTGGCCTCCTCCGATTCGGTCAGCCGGAGGTTGAGCTCGCGACAACGCTCGATGATTTTCTCGAGCACCCGGTCGATCGTGTACTGGTAGCTGTCGGTGAAGCTGGCAACCGAGCTGCGCACCTCCTTGCGGATGCGGCGCAGGAACCGCGCCGCCGACATGTTCTTCGCGTACTGCGGCGAGTCGGAGAAGAGATTCCGCAGGTCGCTCTCGTAGAAGTCGGGGTGGTCGAGCCCGTAGTGCTCGCGCTTCTTGCGGTAGTGCTCGCCCAGCGTCTTCTTCAGCCGCGGCAGCGCGTCGAGCTGGCGCCGCGAGGTGACGCGCGGCCGCGTGTGCGCGATCTCGCGCATCAGCTTGTCCATGTATTCGAGCTTGCGCTGCGCCGGCCAGCCGGCGTAGCGCGTCGCCCACATCGACTGCGGATCGAGCCACACCGCGAAGGTTTCGGCGAAGTCCTCGTCGGGATGACTCTGCGCGTACCAGTGATCGAGGTGCTGGACGAAGCTCTTGCTGTACGGTTTCGGCGTGTAGTACTCGGGGTACTCGGTTCCCGGATCGCCGAACAGCTTGCGCCGGGTCGGCCGCCGCCGCAGCGCGTAGGCGTTGTCGATGGCGTGCCCGACCTCGTGCCGCAGGATCTTGAGGCAGGTCTCCGGATCGCCGCCTTCGACTTCGAGCATCTCCTTCAGCTCGAGCTTCGCCAGGCGCGGATGCGCGAGGTAGAACGGAATCGCGATCCCGGGCACGCCGTCCGGCGTGAACCACTCGTCCGACAGATAGTAGAAGGGATGGAACGCGAGGCCGCGCGCCTCGAGCTCGGCGTTGATCTGGGCGATCCGCGGCTCCAGCTCGGTGCCGGCGATCGAGAGGTTGAGGTCGCTCATGCGGACCTCCAGCAGCTTCTCGTCGCTCAGCGTCGTCCAGTCGGGCGCTTTCAGCGGCTCAGGATCGGCGGCGGCTGTTTCGACCATTCGGTATCGCGCTCGTAGGCGTTGGCGATGCGCAGCAGCGTGGCTTCGTCGAAGCGCCGCCCGGTGAGCTGGAGGCCCACCGGGAGCCGATCGGCGGTGAAGCCGCACGGCACGCTCACCGCCGGCAGCCCGGCGAGGTTGGCGCTGACGGTGAAGATGTCGGCGAGATACATCTGCAGCGGATCCTCGGCGCGCTCGCCGATGCGGAACGCCGGCGTCGGGCTGGTCGGCATCGCGATCACCTCGACGCGGCTGGCCGAGAACGCCTGCTCGTAATCGCGCGCGATCAGCGTCCGCACCTGCTGCGCCTTGAGATAGTAGGCGTCGTAATAGCCGGCGCTGAGCACGTAGGTGCCGAGCATGATCCGGCGCTTCACCTCGGGGCCGAATCCCTGCTCCCGCGTGCGCGCGTACATCGCCCGCAAGCCGCCCTTGATGTCGGCCCGGAAGCCGTAGCGCACGCCGTCGTAGCGGGCGAGGTTCGAGCTCGCTTCCGCCATCGCCACCAGGTAGTAGACCGGGATCGCATGCCGCGCGTGCGGCAGCTCGACGTCGACCAGCGTCGCACCTCGCGCCTGCATCGTGTCGAGCGCCGCGTTCACCGCGCTCAGCACCTCGGCGTCGACGCCCTGCTCGAGCATGGCGCGCGGCACGCCGACGCGCACGCCGCGCAGATCGCCGGTCAGGGCGGCGGCGTAATCGGGCACCGGCTCGCCGGCGCAGGTCGCGTCCGCGGCGTCGGCGCCGGCGACGACCTGCAGCGCGAGCGCCGCATCCTCGACCGTTCGCGCGATCGGGCCGATCTGATCGAGCGATGATCCGAACGCCAGCAGGCCGTAGCGCGACACGCGCCCATACGTCGGTTTCAGGCCGACGACTCCGCAGAGCGCCGCGGGCTGCCGGATCGAGCCGCCAGTGTCCGATCCGAACGCGAGGGGCACCAGGCGCGCCGCCACCGCCGCCGCCGATCCGCCGCTCGAGCCGCCGGGCGTGCGATCGAGCGCCCACGGGTTGTTGACCGGGCCGAACGCCGAATTCTCGTTCGACGATCCCATCGCGAACTCGTCGCAGTTGGTCTTGCCGACGACGATCGCGCCCGCCTCCTCGAGACGGGCGACGACGGTGGCGTCGTACGGCGGAACGTAGGAGTCGAGGATTCGCGATGACGCGGTGGTGCGGACGCCGCTGGTGCTGATGTTGTCCTTGAGCGCGATCGGCACGCCGGCGAGCGGCGCCGCGTGCCAGCGGCCGGGATCGCGGTCGATCGCCTCGGCCCGCGCCAGCGCGCGATCGGCGACGATGGTGTTGAAGGCGTGCAGGTCGGGGTCGAGCGCGGCGATGCGATCGAGCGACTCGCGGCAGACCGCCACCGCGGAACGCGTGCCGGAGCGCACCGAATCCCGGATCTCGCGCGCGGACAGGGCGTCGTCAGACATCAGTCGTCGCCCCCAATCCGCAATCCGCAATCCGCAATCCGCAATGTCGTTATCCGATCACTCGCGGGACGCGGAAGAAGCCGGCGTCGGCGGCGGCGTCCGGGGCGTTGGCCAGCGCGGCGTCGCGATCGAGCGACGGGCGGGGCGTGTCGGGGCGGTCGGCGACGTGGCGGTCCAGCACGCTCGCGGTCGGCGCGATGCCGGTGGTGTCGACCTGCTGCACGGCTTCCGCATAGCTGAGAAACTCGCCGAACTGCCGGGCAAAGAGGTCCATTTCCGCAGGATCGAGCTCGAGGTGGGCGAGGGCGGCGATCTTCGCGACGTCGTCGCGCGTGAAGAGCGCAGGCATGTCAGATGCTAGCATGGGCGCCGCGCGCGGCCGGCTGGCGGCCGTCGAGGTGCAAGGGCCGTGAACCAGATTCGACCCGCTGCCGTCGCCGGCAGCTGGTATCCGCGAACCGCTCCGGCGCTCGCGGCCGCCGTCGATCATCATCTCGCCGAAGCGGATCGCGGCGCGCCGCCGCTGGCCGGGTCGCTGACCGCACTGGTCGCGCCGCATGCGGGGCTGCTGTATTCCGGGCCGGTGGCGGCGCATGCCTATCGGCTGCTGCGCCAACGTTCCTTCGACGTGGCGGTGCTCGTCGGACCGTCTCATTTCGTCGGCTTCGAGGGCGTCTCGATCTATCCCGCCGGCGGCTTCGAGACGCCGTACGGCATTGCGCCGATCGATGCCGACGTGGCGCGTGCGATTGCGGCCGCGTCGCCGGTCGTGGTCGAGAACCCGGCGGCGCACGCGCGCGAGCACTCGCTCGAGATGCAGCTGCCGTTTCTCGCCCATCTGGCGCCGGCGCTGCCGATTGTGCCGCTGGTGATGGGGTATCAGACGGCGGCGACGGCGTTCGCGCTCGGCGACGCGCTGGCGGTGGCGCTGCGCGGCCGCCGCGCGCTGCTCATCGCCAGCACGGACCTGTCGCACTACCATGATGCGAAGACCGCGTCGGCGCTCGACCAGGTGGTGATCGACGCCGTCTCGCGCTTCGATCCCGATCGCCTGCAGCGCGCGCTCGACGCGCGGCCGGAGCACGCGTGCGGCGGCGGGCCGACGGTGGCGGTGATGCGCGCCGCGCAGCAGGCGGGCGCCCGCGATGCGGTGGTGCTCAACTACGCCGACTCCGGCGACGTGTCGGGCGACAAGTCGGCGGTGGTCGGCTATCTCGCCGCGGCGTTCGGGAGCTTCTCGAGCGAGAACGGTTCGGCGCGGGACAGGTGATGATGCAGACCGCGACCTCATGACATCGAACCACGATCGCGAGCTGCTGCTGCGGCTGGCGCGCGAGGCGCTGGCGGCGCATGTCGGCGTCGCGCCGGCGCACGTGCCGGGGGCGACGCCGGTCCTGGACCAGTGGCGCGGCGCGTTCGTCACGCTGCACAACCACGGCGAGCTGCGCGGCTGCATCGGCCACATCGAAGCGAACCAGCCGCTCGGCGCGGTGGTGACCCGCTGCGCGGTCGCCGCCGGCACGACCGATCCGCGCTTCCCGCCAATCACCGCCACCGAGCTCGAACAGCTCGACATCGAGATCTCGCTCCTCGGCCCGCTCGAGGCGATTGGCGGTCCGGGCGAGATCGAGGTCGGCCGCCACGGCCTGGTGATCGAGATGGGCTGGCAGCGCGGCCTGCTGCTGCCGCAGGTGGCCACCCAATGGTGCTGGGACGCCGAGACGTTCCTGGCGCAGACGTGCTACAAGGCCGGCCTGTCGCGCGATGCGTGGAAGAACGGCGGCGTCAAGATCTGGCGCTTCGAGGCGGAGGTCTTCGGAGAAGGCAGGTAGGCCGGGTGAAGCAGGTGGGGGGAACGTGGGTTTTACGGGGCAGGTAGGGCTCGACCGGCCCGACGGAGACCGCGAAGCGTTGCCAGGTTCCGCTCATCGAAGCGATCGATCTCGATTCGCGTCGGCGAGCGGCCTTCTTCTTTCGGCGTTTCAAGAAGCATCGGCAAATCCCGGAAGCGCGGATCGTTCAGGATCCGGCGGAACGGTTCCAGCCCGAGGCATCCTTCTCCAATGTGCGCGTGGCGATCGACGCGGCTGCCGAGCGGCTTCTTCGAATCGTTCAGGTGCATCACCCTCAACCGCTCGAACCCGACGAGGCGATCGAACTGATCGAAGGTGTGTGCGTGCGCCTCGGGCGTCGAGATGTCGTAGCCGGACGCGATGAGATGGCAGGTGTCGAGGCAGACGCCGACGCGCCGGTGTCCCCGCATCTGCTCGATGATGGCCGCGAGCTCCTCGAATGACGCGCCGAGCGACGTGCCCTGCCCCGCCGTGTGCTCCAGCAGCACCATCGTCCGACCCCGCCGGCGCTCGCGCAGCAGCGTGAGCAGTCCTTCGGCAATGAGCGTGAGTCCCTGCTCGGCGCTGCCCGCCGTGTAGCAGCCGGGATGCAGCACGACGCCGAGCAGCCCCAGCGCCTCGGCGCGATCGAGCTCGTCGCCCATCGCCGTCAACGACAGCTGCCGCAGCGCCGGGATGGTCGTCGCCAGGTTGATGAGATAGCTGGCGTGCGACACCACCGGGAAGATTCCCGACGCCGCGACCCGGGCGCGGAACGCGCGCACCTCGGTCCGCGGCACCTCGCGGCCCCGCCACTGGCTGGCGTTCTTGGCGAAGATCTGCAGCGCCTCGCAGCGGTGCAGCCGCGCGCGGTCGACCGCCAGCGGCAGGCCGCCGGCGACCGACATGTGGGCTCCCAGCCTGGGCATGTTATTTTTCTCGCACCTGTGTTATGTTTATCGCACCACGCCGATGCCCAAGCCCCTGCACGACGTTCTCACCCGCCGCGAGCGACAGATCATGGACATCCTGTTCCGCCGCGGCCGCGCCACCGCGACCGAGGTGATGGACGAGCTGTCCGGCCAGCCGAGCTACTCGACCGTGCGCACCCAGCTGCGCGTGCTCGAGGCCAAAGGCCACGTCCAGCACGAAGAAGACGGCCCGCGCTTCGTCTACATCCCGGTGCTGAAGCCGCGCGCCGCGCGCAAGTCGGCGCTGCGCCACCTGGTCGACACCTTCTTCGACGGCTCCACCGAAAAGGTGGTCGCCGCGCTGCTCGGCGGTGAGGGCGCGCGCCTTTCGGTCGAGGAGCTCGAACGCATCGCCTCGCTGGTCGCCAGAGCCAAGAAGGAGGGACGGCGATGACGCTGCTCGTCGACGGCGCGCTCAAGGCGGCACTGCTCCTCATCTTCTCGGTCGGCGCGGCGCTCGCGCTGCGCCGTCGCTCCGCGGCGGCGCGCCACTGGGTACTGGCCCTCGGTGTCGGCTGCGCCGTCCTGGTGCCGCCGCTCGCGCTCGTCGTGCCGACGTGGTCGATCACGCTGCCGGCCGCCGATCGGCCCCGAGCCGCCGTTCCATCATCCCCGGTCGTCACGACCGCCATCAAGATCGAGCCGGTCGGAGCGAGTGCCGCGCCCGCGCCTGTCGCCGCGCCGCCTCGCGCGGCACCGGGATCGACTGCGCCGCTGGTTCTCGCGCTCTGGCTGGGTGGATGCGCGGCGCTTGCCTCGACCCTGCTCGCCGGTCTCGTCCGGCTGAAGGTCGTCGCCAGGGCCGCGCGGCGGGTCACTAACCGATCATGGCTGCAGTGCGCCGCGGACACGGCCCGCGCGGCCGGACTGACCCGTCCAATCGTCCTGCTCGAGAGCGATCACCCTGCGCTGCTCGTCACCTGGGGATGGCGCCGGCCCAAGGTGCTGCTGCCGGCCGCGGCCCGCCACTGGACCGCCGAGCGGATGGCGATCGTGCTGCGCCACGAAATCGCGCACATTCGCCGCGGCGACTGGGTGGCGCAGCTCGCCGGCGAGCTCCTGCGTTCGATCTACTGGTTCAATCCGCTGGTCTGGATCGCGTGCCGCCGCCTTCGTCGTGAAAGCGAACAAGCCTGCGACGACGCGGTCGTGCAGAGCGGTATCGATCCGGCCGACTACGCCTCGCATCTCGTCGATCTCGCGCGCACGCTCAATACCGGCCTCACGCGCGTGCCGGCGATGGCCATGGCCCGGCCGTCGAGCCTCGAAGGGAGAGTCAGCGCCATGTTGAACAGTCGTCTCGACCGTCGTCCTCTTTCCCGCGCCGCCCAGGCGGCCACGGCGGCCGCGTTCGTTGCCGCCACTCTGTCGATCGCCGGCGCCGCGCAGGCGCGCTTCTCGACCTTCTCGGGCACGGTCGTCGACGAGACCAATGCCTTCCTGCCGAACACGACGCTCGTGCTCACCAACAACGGGAGCAGCGCGCGGCACGAGGTCAAGAGCGACAGCACCGGGCGTTTCGAGTTCGTCGGCCTGCCGCCGGGCGACTACACGCTGCAGGTCGGGCAGGCGGGGTTCGCGACCTTGAACGAGTCGCTCTCGATCACGCGCGACGTCACGCGCACGGTCGAACTGCAGGTCGCCTCGCTCCAGGAGACGATCAGGATCGTCGGCGGCTCCGCGCCCGCCGCGCCGGATCCCGACCGCGCGGCGAAGCAGCAGGCGGTTCGTGAGAAGGCGCGGGAACGTCAGCAGCGCGCCAACGAGCGGTGCGAGGGCGCGGCGGCCGGCGGTCTCGGCGGCAAGATCCTGCAGCCCTGGAAGATTACCGACGTCCGGCCGGTGTATCCGGCGACCGCGTCGAGCACCGGCACCGGCGGCGTGGTCACGATGGACGCGATCATCGGCACCGACGGCACGGTTCGCGAAGTGCGCGTCGTCTCGTCGCCCCATCCCGATCTCGATCGCGCCGCGGCCGACGCCGTGCGGCAGTGGGAGTTCACGCCGACCTTCCTCAACTGCACGCCAATCGAGGTGCGGATGAGGGTGACGGCGACCTTCGTCGTGCCCTAACCGCGATCTCAGCGGGCGGCACCGAGAAACTGGTCGCGGATCGCGCCGTCGGCGCCGACGCGCACCGTGGCGGTGAACATGCCGGCGCGCCCGCCGCGCTCATTCAGCGCGAGCGCGCCGCCGGCGAACCGCACATCGGTCCACCGCACCGTCGTCGTCCCTTCCTTGTCCAGCGCCGACCGCGCCGCCGGAAAGCGCGAGAACCCGAGAAACACCTGGCCGACGCGCGAGCCGGCCGCAGCCTGCACGGTCGGCGTCCACACATCCGGGTAGCGCAGCGTCAGCCGCCATGGCACCTCGCCATCGTCCTCACCGTCCGGATCGCGGAGATGCCGGCTGAGGAGATCGATGTCGTGCATCTCGTACGCGTTCGACGTGCGCGCGATGATGCGCCACTTGAACGGCGAGGTGAACGACGGCATCGCGGCGATTTCGATCAGGCAGCGGCGGCCGTCGCTCCGCATCGTCGGCATCGGCGCCGGCCACGACTCGAGCAGCCCGGCGGCTGGCCGCGGCCCTTCGCACGGCTGCGGCAGCGTCGGCCCGAACAGTTGCGGCGCGGCGACCAGCGCCTGGTGGTGCGCTGCCGCGCGGACCCCGTAGTTGGTCGCCATCAGCAGCAGCACGAACGTGGCTTTCGCGCGCGCCTGCGCCGGCGTCGGGCGGCCGAGCAAACCGACGCCGAGCGCGGCGAGCAGGTAGATGTCGATGATCGGCATCCAGTCGACCGCATACCACCGCCAGCTGAACGGGCTGAGCGGGCGCGTGCCGTACACCGTCGGCAGATCCATCAGCACGTGCAGCACGATGCCGATCATCGAGACGCCGACGAGCATCGCGAACGACGCGTCGCCGGGCCGATCCGCCGCGGCTGTGTCGTCGCCGGTTCGCGCGTCGATCCGCCGGTCGTAGATCCGGCGGCCCCACCACACGATCGCCGCGCTCAGCACGGCGAGGCCGACGACGCCGAGCGGGCCGTGCGTCGGCCCGCGGTGCCACTCGAGATATTTCACCGCGCCGCCGGCGGTGGCGACGATGTCGACATCGGGAGCATTCGACGCGAGCAGCAGCGCCGCCGTCGTGCCGCGTCCGGCGCGCGCCAGCGGTGTGCGCGCGATCGTCGCGCCGAACAGCGTATGAGTGAGGTTATCCAAGTACCGTAATATAGCAGCCATGCGACACGCGCTCCTCGTCGCCGCGCTCGCCGCCGCCCTGCTCGCGCCCGCGCCGGCGCTCGCGTGGGGCACCGACGCGCATCGCTTCATCATGAGCCGGGCGATCGATCTGCTGCCGCCGGAGCTCAAGCCGTTCTTCGAGCACTACCGCACCGAGCTCGTCGTCCGCACCATCGATCCCGACACCTGGCGGCTGATGGGATGGGAGGACGATCCGAACCACTACCTCGATTTCGGGATGAAGGAGCTCGGCGCCTTCCCGTTCAACGACCTGCCGCGCGACTACGGCGCCGCGCTCGAGAAATTCGGCGCCGACACGATGCGCCGCGCCGGCCACCTGCCGTGGCGCGAAGCCGAGATGTTCGGCAACATGCGGCGCGCGTTCGAGGCCTTCTCGACCGGCGCGCCCTACGCCGGCAGCAACGTCGTGCTGTTCACCGGCGCCGCCGCCCACTACATCCAGGACGCGCACCAACCGCTCCACGCCACGATCAACTACGACGGCCAGCAGACCGGCAACGACGGCATTCACGCGCGCTTCGAGCGCGATCTGTTCGAACGCTTCGAGTCGCGCATCTCGGTGAACCCGCCGCGGCCGGTGCCGATCAAGAACCCGCGCGACACCGCCTTCGACGTGCTGCTGGCGAGCTACAAACTCGTCGACGGCATCCTCGCCGCGGATAAAGAAGCCGTTGCCGGAAAGGACGTCTACGACGACGGCTATTTCGAATCGTTCTTCATCAAGGTGAAGCCCGTGCTCGAACGGCGTCTCGGCGAAGCCGCCTCGGCAACGGCTGGGCTGATCCTCGGCGCGTGGGAGCTCGCCGGCAAACCGGCGCCCACCATCAAGCCCACGCGCCCGATCCAGAAGGTCAAGAAACCGTAGAATGAATTGATTGAGCGCCGCGATCGTGTACCTGGTGCCGGTGGGCGCGGGCCGCTTCGAGCTCTATTCCGAGGCGCCCGACGAGGCAGATGCTGCGGGGCAGCCGCCGCCGGAGGAAGGGTTCTGGAAGCGGACGATTCATTCGGCGCAGGTGCGCTGGCGCGAGGCGGTGCATGCGGCGCGCGCCGGCGATGAGGCCGCGGGATGGTTCGCCCGCCTGCGCGATCGCGCCGTCTGCCGCGCCGCCGAGTCGATTGCCGAGCAGCGCACGTTGTGGTCGCTGCGGAACTGCACGGCAGCGACGCTGGTGCACCCGTCCGATCTGACCGCGGCGCCGCTCGACGAGGTCCGCATCGGCCTGCTCTCGCGCGCGCGACAGCATCATGGACGCTGGCTGCTCGTCGACGCCCTGCTGCTGCTCGTGTCGGGGCTGCTCGCGCTGGTGCCCGGGCCGAACGTGCTGGCGTACTATTTCGCGTTCCGCGTCGTCGGCCACTATCTCTCGTGGCGCGGCGCGCGCCAGGCGCTCGACGTGGTCGCCTGGTCGAGCCGCGCCGAGCCCGCGCTCGCCGAGCTGGGTCGGCTCGCCGCGCTGCCGCGCGATGCGCGCCAGTCACGCGTCGAAGCGATCGCCGGATCGCTCAACCTGCCGCGGCTCGCGGCGTTCTTCGAGCGCACCGCGGTGCCGGTCCGATGAGCCCGGTCTGCGAAACCGACTATACTCGGCCGTCTCCTTGAAACTGCGCGACATCGCGGAACAGCTGCACTGCCATCTCGAAGGCGATGGCGATCTGGACATCGTGCGGGTCGCGCCGATTCACGACGCACGACCCGGCGAGCTCACGTTCGTCGCCAGCGCGCGCTACCTGCCCGAGCTGCAGACGACGAAGGCGTCGGCGGTGATTCTCGGCAAGGGCACCGACACGGCGGCGCCGTGCGCGGTCCTCGTCGCCGACGATCCGTACTCGACGTTCGCGCGCGCGGTGTCGCTGTTCTCGAAAGGGCTGCGGCCCGCTCCGGGCATCGATCGGCTGAGCGCGGTGGCCGCCGATGCGTCGATCGGACCGGATGTGGCGATTGGTCCGTTCGTGACCGTCGGCGCCGGCGCCGCGATTGGCGCGCGCACGATCATCTATCCCAACGTGGTCATCGGCGCCGGCGCCCGGCTCGGCGACGACTGCGTCATCCACTCGCAGGTGTCGATTCGCGAGCGCGCGTCGGTCGGCCACCGCGTCATCCTGCACGACGGCGTCGTCGTCGGCAGCGACGGCTTCGGCTTCGCGCCGCAGAAGGACGGCACCCACCTCAAGATCCCGCAGCACGCCGACGTCGTCATCGAGGACGATGTCGAGATCGGCGCCAACTCGACCATCGATCGGCCGGCGATCGGCGAGACGCGCATCCACGCCGGCAGCAAGATCGACAACCTGGTGCACATCGCGCATGGCGTCAGCATCGGCCGCCGTTCGTTGCTCGCCGCGCAAGTCGGCATCGCCGGCAGCACCGTCGTCGAAGACGACGTGATGGTGGCGGGGCAGAGCGGCGTCGCCGGGCATGTCCGCGTCGGCGCGCGGGCGAAGATCGGCGCGAAGAGCGCCGTGCTGCAGTCCGTGGATGCCGGATCGTTCGTTACCGGACATCCGGCCTTCGATCACACCGACTGGCGGAAAGCGTCCGTCGTGTTCCGCCAGCTGCCTGCGTTGAA
>Ga0207708_10002256_pt1 | contig 14197 bp, 14 predicted proteins | sample KBSK5101metaG_FD_184340 | JGI IMG/M metagenome (GOLD analysis project Ga0207708, IMG submission 184340) | Corn, switchgrass and miscanthus rhizosphere microbial communities from Kellogg Biological Station, Michigan, USA - KBS K5-10-1 metaG... | ecosystem: Host-associated > Plants > Roots >...
TTCTTCGGCTGGCCGTTCTCATCAACGAGGTTGGCGGCCTGCGCCACGCCGATGAAGGTCGACAGCGAGTCGAAGAGATCCGTGAGGATCACCGTGATCATCGCCGGCAGGAGCGACAGGCGCAGCGCGCCCCACACGTCGAGCTTCAGGAACACGCTCGAGAAGTCCGGCGCGCTGAACCACGAGACCGGCGGCGACACGTAGCCAAAGACCCACGCGCCGCTCGTGACCAGGGCTATGCCATAGAGGTACGCAAACGGGTTTTCGCGCCGCGCCAGCCACACGCTGACGATCAAGCCGGCCAGCACGAACAGCGCGCGATGATCGAGCGGGCCGACGCCGACCATCGTCGCCGGATTCGCCGCCACGAAGCCGCCGTTCTGGAGGCCGATGAACGTCAGCAGCAACCCGATGCCGGCCGCGGTCGCGGCGCGCAAGTGATCCGGGAATGACAGCGCGATCCGTTCGCGAAGCGGCGTCGCCGACACCAGCAGGAATGCGACGCCGGCCCAGAAGATGATGCCGAGCGCGACCGGCCAGGCCACGCCGCCGCCGATGATCACCGTGTAGGTGAAGAACGCATTGAGGCCCATGCCGGGCGCAACGCCAAACGGCAGCTTCGCGTACAGGCCCATCAGCAGCGTCATGGTGAAGCACACCAGCACCGTGGCGGTTAGCGCGCCGGAGAAGGGAATGCCCGTGCCGGGCGTGGACAGAATCGCGGGATTGACGACAACGATGTACGACATCGTTAGAAACGTCGTGATGCCGGCAACGATCTCACGGGACATTCGGGTGAATGATACGCGAGGACTTGAGGTCTTGAGGACTTGAGGTCTTGAGGTCGTGACGGCCCGACGGCCTGCTTAGAACGAGCGCTTGAAGAGAGAGGTGATCGCGTTGCGGCCGTTCGGCATCAGCATGCGTGTGCCGGTACCGGTGAAGTGGATGTGCTCGATCACCGGTTCGTCGCTCCCGCCGCGCGCGATCCAGTTCGCCGCCTCGCCGTCCCATTTGAACCAGCGGTTCTTCTCCTGATCGAAGACGAACAGCGGCTTGTTACACAGCTTCGCGAACTCCGCGCCCCAGCCCGTGCCGCCACGCACGGTCTTATCAGGCTGGATCGCGCCGATCACGTAGATCTCCTGGCCGTTGTTGATCTGATACCAGATGCTCTGCAGGATTTTGCGGAACGTCGGCGTATCCGGATACCGGCGATTCATCAGCCGCGATACGTAGGCGAGGCTCACTTCACCGGCGGCCAGCTCTTCGTGATTGAGCACGCGCAGGCCGCGCGTGCGCGCCGGCTTGTGCCCCTCGAACGAGAAATTCACTTCCTCGATTCCGAAGCTTTCGGCGCAGGCACCGAACGCCTCTTCAGCGCCGAGCGCCCCGCCGCTGAACAGGATTTCGTCTTCGCGTTTCAGCATCGAGCTATTTTTCTGAGAGTGGTCACTCTTTGTCGTCGCCGCCTTCGGCGTCCGGTGCCTCGCCGGTCTCGGCGGCCTCCGGTGCTTCGGCGGGGTCAACCGGCTCCGGTTCCTCGTGCTTCATGAAGTCCGGCGTGATGTCGATCGAGTCGTCATCATCGGTGTCGTCGAGGTCAAACGTGCGGCCCGTGAACTTGGTCGGGATGGGACCACGCGGTTTCTCTTCGTTCTTCTTGAAGGGCTTCTTCTTGTCCTTCGGCGGCGCGGGCGGACCGAAGTCCTTCTGGCGCGCATGGCCGGCACCGCCTTCGATATGTCCGGAGCGCGACGGGCTGAAGCCGCCGCCGGGGCGAGGACCTCCGAAGCCGCCGCCACCACCGAAGCCGCCTCCTCCACCGCCGCCGAATCCTCCGGGGCGCGGCGCTCCATATCCTCCGCCTGGACGCGGCGGACCGCTGGGGCCGCGATCCTCACGGGCGCGCGCTTCGCTCACCGCGAGCGGACGGCCCATGAACAACTGGCCATCGAATTTCTTGATCGCTTCCTCGGCGGCGGCGCGCTCTGCGTACTCCACGAACGCAAAGCCACGCGCGCGGCCGGTCTCTCGATCGAGAGGGCGAACGATCTGTGTCGGCTGTCCGACTTGGGAGAAATGCGTCCGCAAGTCTTCTTCGGTCGCCTGATAGGGCAAATTGCCCACGAACAATCTGACTGGTGGCACGGGTGATGGCTCTAACGAGTTTCGTCTGAAAACACTGGGGTGGTGAAAGATTCCCGGGTTGGAAGTGGTGGGTATCCGCTTTGCGCGAAGCTTAGCAAATCTCCCAGATGGTCACAAGTCCCGGATTTGGGCCTGAATGGCCTCAAGCCTGAGCTTGAGCATTTCCCGGTGGGCGGGCCGGCAGGCGGCCGACATCTCGGATTGGGTCTGTGACAGGGCCAGCTCGAGCCCGGCCTTGCGCGACAGACGCGCCTGCTCTTCGGGCGAAAGCGGCGTCTTTATCGTCTTTGCGCGTTGCGCCTCTTCCTGCTGTGATTCCACGGACTTGCTCTCGAACCCGCGCGCCATCGTGCTGACCATAGCAGAAATCGGGCCGTCCCAATAACGGACGCTTCTGACGAAACTAGCCTGCCCGTCGATCGACGCAAGTCTTTGTGCAAAAACTGGTTAATCCAACACGCCCGGGTTGGCAGAAATACTGCTATTCATCCAGCCAGACATGGACAGACTTACCCGCGACCTGCGGCATGCCGTACGTATGCTGCTCAAGACCCCTGTTTTTACTTCCGTCGTCGTCTTCACGCTGGCGGTCGGCATCGGCGCCAATACGGCGATGTTCAGCATCGTCAACGGCGTGTTGCTGCAAGGGCTGCCGTTCAAGCATCCCGATCGGATCGTCGACATCAATGAAGTCGAGCGGCGCGACATCGGCGGCGGCGGCGCGATCGCCCCGGCCACGTTCTTCGACTGGCGGAAGATGGCGACGTCGTACGACGTGATGGCGGTTTTCGCCACTCGCATCTACAACGTGACGCCGGACACCGGCGAGCCGGCCCGGCTGCGCGGGACCGTGGCCTCGTCGACGTTCTTCAATGTGCTGGGCGTTTCGCCGCTCCTGGGCCGAACATTCACCGGGGAAGATGCGGAGCCCGGCCGCGATCACACCATCGTACTGAGTTACGGCTTCTGGCAACGGCAGTTCGCCGGCAAGCCCGACATCGTCAATCAAACGGTGCGGCTCAATGGGGAGCCCTACACGATCGTCGGCGTGATGCCGGCGACGGTGAATTTTCCCGACACCAGCAATTTCTGGGTGCCGGCCGCGTACGACGCCCCAAGTTGCGCGGGTCCCGGCGGCGATCCTCGCGGGCAGAGGGGCGCACATTGTCTGCGCGGCGTGGCGCGACTCAAGGAAGGCACGTCGCTGCAGCAGGCCAATGCGGAGCTGACGACGATTTCGGATCAACTGGCCAGGCAGTATCCGGAAGAGTCGTCGAACTTTATCGGTATCGCGAAATCGCTGCAGGACAAGCTGGTTGGATCGGCGAAGACGCCGTTGCTCGTGCTGCTCGGCGCCGTCGGCTGCGTGCTGCTGATCGTCGTGGCGAACGTGGCGAACCTGTTGATGGCGCGCGCCACCGTGCGCGCGCGCGAGCTGGCGATCCGCGCCGCGATGGGCGCCGACCGATCGACGTTGATGCGGCAGCTCCTGACCGAGAGCGTCGTGATCGCGCTCGTGGGCGGCGGGCTCGGCGTGCTGTTCGCGTTCTGGGGCGTGGATCTGATCCTCGCGCTCGATCCGGGTGAGGTGCCGCGCGTCGCTCCGGTCAGCGTCGACGGCTGGGCGCTCGGCTTCGCGCTCGTCACATCGGTGATCACCGGAGTGCTGTTCGGCGTGGTCCCGGCCTGGCAGGCGTCGCGTCCCGAGCTGCAGAACACGCTCAAGGACAACACGCGCGGTTCCACGGGTGACGGGCAGCGTCACCTCGCTCGCGCGGGCCTGGTGCTTGCCGAAGTCTCGATCTCGCTGGTGCTGCTGGTTGGCGCGGGATTGCTGTTCCGCAGCCTGATGACCCTGATCGACATGCCGATGGGCTTCACGACGTCGCGCATGCTGACGATGAGCGTGGCGCCGACGGGAGAGAATTATCGATCGCCGGATCAGTTCCTGGCGTATTGGGATCGCGTCGTGGAACGCGTCGGCGCGGTTCCCGGCGTCGAGAGAGTGGCCTTGACCGGCTACGTGCCGATGGGCGGCGGCATGAGCGTGCTGGCGTTCCAGCCTGACAACAAGCCGATCGTGCCGTTCAATCAACAGCCGATCTCGAACTTCGTGGACGTCGGCCCGAATTACTTCAGCACGATGGGCATCCCGATCGTGCGCGGCCGCGAGTTCACCAAGCAGGATGCCACGCTCGATCCGCGCGTGATCATCATCAACGAAGCGATGGCGCGGCGCGAATTCCCGAACGAGGATCCCATCGGCCATCGCTTCTCGTTCGGTCCCGACGAGAAGGGCAACGAGCAGTGGGTCGAGATCGTCGGCGTCGTCGGCAACGTCCGGCAGTATCGGGCCGATCAGGAGCCGGTGCCCATCACCTACGCGCCAAGCAGCGGATCGCCGTCGCGAGCGCAGAACCTGATGATCAGGACCGCGGGCGATCCCATGAGCATCGCCGGATCGATTCGCGCGGCACTGCAGTCGCTCGATCCGGCGCTGCCGGTATCGCCGCCGCGCACGCTGGATGACGTGGTCGGCGCGTCGCTGACGCAGCGCCGCTTCAACATGACGCTGTTGATCGTGTTTGCGACGATCGCGCTGATCCTGGCGATTGCGGGCATCTACGGCACGGTGGCGTATTCGGTGGCGCAGCGGACGCAGGAGATCGGCATCCGCGTGGCGCTCGGCGCAACGAGCCGCGAGATTCTCGGACTGGTGCTGTACGGATCGCTGAAACCGGTGATTGCCGGACTGGCGATCGGCGTGGTCGCGGCGCTGGGACTGACACGGTTGCTCTCGGGCCTCGTCTACGGCGTCAGCACGACCGACCCGATCACCTTTATTTCCCTGCCGCTGCTCCTCGGTGTGGTCGCATTCCTCGCCGGCCTGTTCCCGGCATTGCGTGCGAGCCGCATCGACCCACTGGAAGCGTTGCGCGTCGATTGATAAGATGGACCGGACCCTCGCGGGGGCCGGTCTGTTAATGGCGCCCCTACTCGGTGCTCGATTCTCGCAGAGCGCTGGCGGAGGTAACGCGAGCCCAGGCCGGAGTGTGCCTCATGACCCGCTTTACGTCCGTTACCCCAAACCTTCTCGTTCGTGACGTCGCAAAGAGCACGGCGTTTTATCGGGACGTCCTCGGTTTCACCTTGGGCGAGACCGTTCCCGACAAGGAGCCGTTCGTGTTCGTGTGGATGAAGCGCGACGACGTATCGGTGTTTCTCAACGACATCACGGCCGCCGCGCACGACTATCCGGTTGCCGCAAGGCTCCCGCCGGGAGGCACCGCGACGATGTTCTTCATCATCAGCGGCGTCGACGCGTATCACGCCCAGGTCGCGCCAAAGGCGAACGTGATCCTGCCGCTCAAGACTCAGTTCTACGGGATGCGCGAATTCGCGGTCACCGATCCTGACGGCCACATCATCACGTTTGCGGAGCGTGTCAGCGGCGAATGATGATCGCGGTCGTCTTACTGGTTGCGCAGGTGGCGGCGGCACAGACCGTCGCCACCTGTCGCGTTCCCAACGATTCGCAACAACGCGTGTGGAGTCTCGAGCGCGCCGCACCGGATGCGTGGCGCGTCGTGTTCAGCAGCACGTCCCTCGACAAGCCGCGCGTCGAACTGCCGCTTGGCAATGCTGCGCCGATCATCACCGAGTCGAAGATCGCTGTCACGTTTGCGTCGTCGAACGGCGGGCGTGCGCTGGACTGGACGATCACCAATGGGCCGTCGACGCTTGACCTGCGCGTGAACCACGGCCTGGAGGTCAACGTGGAGCGGGATCTCGACCCCGCGGTCGATCTCATGAACACCGACGGGCCAATTGAGCTGACCTGTTCGACGAACGTTCAACGGGCGTTCGACGATCGTCCTACGTACGATCGCGCTTCTGAATGGACCCTCGCAGGCGGCGCGGCGAGGAGCGTGAATCTCTATCAGTCGACGTCAGGCCGATCGTACGGAGTGCTGACAATCGGTTGGGCGAAGGAACTCACTCGCGACCTGAAGTGGGGCCCGGTTCGCGGACGGTTTGCGTGGGGTGTCGAGGCGACGCCCGTGTTCGAGCAGTTCGAGCCGTCGAAGGTTTACGGATTCGGTTTCGCGCCGGTGGTGTGGCGCTGGAACTTTCCGCCCCAGCCGCGATGGTCGGCGTTCGCCGAGCTCTCGATGGGCGGGCTCTGGACGAGCGAACCGATTCCAGCGGAGACCAGCCAGGGCAATTTCAGCGCGCATTGGGGCGGCGGGATCCGGCTCAAGCCTCGGAGCGGACACGCGATCGTGATCGCGTATCGCTTTCAGCACTTCTCAAACGGTAATCAGCTCGGCTCGAATCCCGGCGTCAATAGCCACGTGGTGCTGGCCGGCTGGTCTCACCGTTCATAACTTTCTCTCTTCGACGATGACGAGAGCTTGACCAGGTAGCGTAGCGGATCTTCGCGGAACATCTGGCGCAGCTCGGCCAGGCTCCTGGCGCCGCCGTAGCTGATCGACGAGCACAGGTGCTTGAGGATGTCTTGAATGATCGGCCGCACCGATCCGCGCGCCGGCACGCTGACTTCCGTGCCTTCCGCGCCGATCGATTCCAGATCGACTTCGCCGTCGTCTTCGAGGTCGAGTCGATCGCGAATCGCCTGGATCGACGCCATGCCGCGCAGCACCTTGAACGGCACCTTGACCGAGCGCTGCTGATCGGCGAGAACCACGGTCTTTTGCACCGTGTCGCCGGGCGTTTCCTCGGTGCCGGCGAACATGCTGCCGAGCATCACCGTGTCGCCGCCGAAGAGCAGCGCTTCGAGGATCGCGCCGTGACGCTTGATGCCGCCGTCGGCGATCAGCGGCACCGCGTGGTGTCCGGCTTCAGCCGGATTGCCGCGGGCGCATTCATACAGCGCTTGCAGCTGCGGGACGCCGAAGCTGGTGGTCAATCGCGTCGTGCAGCCGCCACCGGGCCCAATGCCGACCTTCACCGCGTTGACGCCGCGCTCCGCGAGGAACTTCACGCCGTCGGCGGTCGCGACGTTGCCGGCGACCAGCTCGATCGCCGGGAAATGTTTCTTGAACGTGTCGATCGCCTTCGCCATCACCGTCGAGTGCCCGTGCGCGATGTCGATCACGATCACGTCGACGTGGGCCTTCACGAGCTCGACGGCGCGCTCGATGAAGTCGCCGGTCGCGCCAATCGCCGCGCCGACCATCAAGCGGCCATGCGCATCGCGGGTGGCGAAGGGCAGCCGCTCCTGCCGGTGAATGTCCTTGGCGGTGATCAGGCCGATCAGCGTGCCGTTCGCATCGACGAGCGGGAGCTTTTTGACCTTGCGCTGCACCATCATTTCTTCGGCCGCCTTCAGGCTCAGCTCGCCCTGGCCGGTGACGAGCGACTCGACCGGCGTCATGCGAGACGACACGGTGCCCTCGCGCGTGTTGACGAACCGCACATCGCGCTCGGTGAGCAGTCCCTTGAGCCGGCGCGTCTCGTCGAGCACCACCAGCGTGCCGGCCCGGGTACGCTTCATGAGCTCGACAGCGTCTTTGAGCGGCGTGCCGCGCGTCACCGCATACGGATCGCGGATGATGATGTGCTGCATCCGCTTGACCTTCTCGACTTCACGCACCTGCGGCTCGATGTCGCCGTTCCTGAAGCCGCGATCGATGATGCCGATGCCGCCCTCTTCCGCCTGCACGATCGCCATCGGCGCGCGCGTCACGGTATCCATGTTCGCCGACACCAACGGCCGTTTGAGCGTGATGTGCGTCGAAAAACGGCAGGAGAGGTCGATCACGGACGGGTCGCGCCGCGCGATCACGCTGTACTGCGGCCGCAACAGGAAGTCGTCGAAGGTGGCGCCGCGGACCAGGTCCGCGAGCGCGTCGAAGCTCATGGGCTAATGGTATCTTTAGTGGCGTTCTATGCAATTGGATCTATTCGCCCCGCGAACGGCCACGCTGTTCGTTCGTCACCGCTGGGCGCGCCGCTACATCCTGCGCGTCCTCGACGATGGCACGCTGCGCGTGACCTTGCCGCGATGGGGATCGAAGCGCGAGGCCCTGGCGTTCGTGGAACGCAGCGGCGCGTGGATCGCGAAGCAGCTGCTGAAGCATCAGTCGCGGCCCGCTGTGGTCCATCCCGACGAACCAGCGCTTCGAAAGCGGGCGCAGAAAGAGCTGCCACCGGAGCTGCTCGCACTGGCCGCGGCGCAGGGCATTACCGTGGTGCGGGTATCGATTCGCAATCAGCGTTCACGGTGGGGCGCCTGTTCGGCTCGCGGATCGATCACGCTCAATTGGCGGCTGATTCTCGTGCCGCCGTTCGTCCGCGAGTACGTCATGATTCACGAGCTGATGCACCGGCGGGAGCTGAATCATTCAAAGCGTTTCTGGAAACATGTGGCTGCGGCCTGCCCGCGATACCGCGACGCCCGCAGCTGGCTGCTCTCTGACGGACAACGGCTGTTCACCGGCCAGGAGATGTGTTGATGAATCCTTCGACTCGGACCAGCGCTCGTTCCGGACGCTGGTCCTCGCTCAGGGCAGGTCGGATTGCCGCGTCGACCGTCGCGCTGCTGGCGTTGGCGGCAGTCGATGCGCGCGCGCAGATGAGCATGGGCACGTTTCATGGCTACCTCACGGGGCACATCGGCCCGGTGCTCGGCGGCGATGTGTCGAATCCACGAATCTCCGGCGGAGCGTCCGTGTCGGTGCAGGAAACGACCGGCTGGGGCGCCGAGTTCGACTTCGGCCGCGCCACCGGCGTCGAGGTCGAATCGCAGGAACTCGACATCACGACCTACATGGTCAACATGGCGTTCATCTCGCCATACAAGAAGATCCGTCCGTTCGCGATCGCCGGCGCCGGTATTTCGCAAATCGAGGGCTGCATCTGCAACCACCCATCGAAGACGTTCGATCTCGGCCTCAACGCCGGCGGCGGCGTGTTTCTGCTGGCCAACGACGTGATCGGCCTGCGCGCCGACGCGCGCTTTTTCTGGTCCGGCGGCGATCATCCCGATCTCGGCCGTCCCGATCGCCTGACGCACTGGCGGATCTCGGTGGGCGTTACCTATCTGTGGTCGATCGCGCCGTAACGGAGGCTTGGGTGCCTAAGGTGCCTAAGGTGCCTAAGGTGCCTAGGGTGCCTAGGGTGCTTGAAGTGCCGAGGCGCGAAGCGCTCGCTTGTGCTCGTGCTTGCACGATGCGCCAAACTCGTTCACTCTCGAAGCATGCGATCGGTGTGTCTCGCTCTTTTATGTGCGAGCGTGCTGGCCGGTTGTAACAGCTCGACCCCCACAGCTCCAACACCGTCCGGACCGCCTGTTGTGTCCCCGTCACTGCCGCCGGCGACGAGCGTCCTGAGTATCTCTTTGTTCGGCGACATGTGGATTCCGACCAACGTCGCTGCGCCCGTGCAGATGACCGCGCGGCTGGTGACGAGCTTGACGCCGTTCGAATACACGGCGGCGACCGACGGGGTGACCTGGTCGATCGAGCCGGCCGGCGTCGCGTTGATCGATCAGCACGGTCGCGTGTCGCCGGTGGCAATCGGCACGGCGACGGTCACTGCGAAGTACGGCGACAGGACCGGCATCAACCCGATTCGCGTGCTGCCTGATTATTCGGGGAGCTGGTCGGGACAATTCCGCATCACGGGTTGCACCGGTGGATTCGACTTTCGCGAATGCGGGCGGATGATGGTGGGCGCGGGCGCCGGCACTGGCACGGGCATTTCCGACAATCCCTTCTATCCGTTCACGATGACGTTGTCGCAGTTCCGGGATCAAGTTACCGGCACGGTGCGCGAAGCGCGCGCGTCGGGCGATCTCGTCTATCCCGTCAGCGGTATTGTGCGCGTCGCCGGGCAGTTGGTGGTCGAGGCGACGGCGAGCAAGCCAGGCGGCGACGAGCTGCGCGTGTTCAACTGGTCAAGCACCACGAATGCCGGCGTGACGACGATGTCGGGTGCGTTTACGAAGATCGAGCCGTATCGCTCTGGCTTCAATACGCCCTACACGATCCGAACGGAGCACGAATTCTCCGGCCTTTCGCACACACCGTGACGGCAGAGATGTCCTCCTGCGCAGGGACGACATCCACCACTTGTCTCTAAACGTCCCCGAATCAGTGCGTTTTTCGCTCGAAATTCGTGGCACGACCCTTGATGAATCAGGCAGGTAGACAGGTGGACAGGCGGACCTGCGAACCTGATGGAGGGTGCGGTAATGATGAACACAGTGGTGGGATCGGCAATCGGCGGATTGGTGGCAGGCGCGGTGGCGCTTGGCGCAGCCGCGGTCATGCGCCCGTCTCCGGCTCCGGCCTACGGACCGGACCCGAACGCCAACGGCGCCTATGCGATGACGGTGGCGAACACGGCGCCGTTCAACAACGGCGCGACGATGCAGTGCCAGCCGTACGAAGAAGCGGTGTTGCGTCGCGCGTTCGTCAACGGCCGCGAGGTCACCGACGTGACGTGCATTACGCGCAGCGGTGCGTATATGCCGCAGGCCGGGTATGCGCCGCAGGCGTTTGCGCAGCCGGTGTATCAACCGGTGCCGCAGCAACCGGTCTACCGTGACAACATCGTCACGCGCCCGGTGGCTCGCGCCCGCACTGTTTCGCAGCCGTCGCGCGCGCGCGTCGAGGCCAACGACGGTGAGCCGCAGCGCTCGTGGGGCAAGACCGCGATGGTCATCGGCGGCAGCACCGGCGCCGGCGCGGGCATCGGCGGGTTGATCGGCGGCAAGAAGGGCGCGCTGATTGGCGCGGCCGTCGGCGGCGGCGCCGCGACCATCTACGAGTCCCGCAAGCGATAAGCGGCGGGCCAGTCTCACAGTTCTGCGCAGAAAGAGCAGGCGGCGCGAGAGGCGAATGTCCTCCGCGTCGCCTGTGTCATTTCAGGGGATTGTCGGGGACGCTAAGATAGGCACCGAATGTCCGGACCGGATCCACAGCCGCTTCCGAACGTCCCGCTGATTCATCGCCCCGGTGATTCGAGCAGCGCGTTGAAGCGTCCACCGCTCGCAGTTCGCAAGCACTTGCTCGTTGTCGACGACGAGCTGCCGATCCTCAAGCTCGTCACCCGCATCCTCGCCACCGACAACTACGAAATCACGTCGGCCAGTTCGGGCGACGAGGCCGCGCAGATGATTCACTCCGCCGGCTATGCCGGCGTCGATCTGCTCGTCACCGATCTGATGATGCCAGGCATGAACGGCCGCGAGCTCGCGCAGATCACGCGGCGCCAGTACCCGAACGTGCGCGTGTTGTACGTCACGGGCTTCGCCGACACGCTGTTCAAGGACCTGACCGAGCTTGGCCCGGGCGAGTCGTTCATCGAGAAGCCGTTCGGGACCGACGGCCTGCTCGAGGCAACGCGGCTGCTGATGTTCGGTCAGATCACGGACCGCGAGGCGCTGCCAGACAAGCGCGACGACCAGCGGGAGTGGACCGACGATCGCCTGCGCGCGAAGATCATTCGCCTGTTGCGGAGGCTCCGCATGGCTTGAGCCAGGACCTCAAGGCCCCGACCCGAGCGTCAATTCCGCCGTGTCACGTTGCCGAGGTGGGCGGTGACGTTCGCGAAGCTCGGAACGCCGATGATCCGTACTTCGAACGCGATGGAGCCTTCCATCAGATCCGTCCGCACGCGCGCATCCCAATACACCATGGTGATCGTCATCGGGCGGGCGGTGAGCTCGCCCTTGAACGTCAGGTAATTCGATCCGCGATCCGTGCCGGTCAGCGTGCCGCGGAGCTCGCCGAATTGCGCGACGGCGCTGAGATCGGTGCCGGACTTCGCGATTTGCAGCGTCAACGGTGGCGTGGCGCCGCGCGCCATCAGTCCCGGCGTGCGGCCGGGATCGGGCGGCATGCAGATGAACTCGTACATCGATCCGCTGCCGGCCTCGCAACCGTCGACGACCAGGGTCCCGGCCCAGTTGCCGGCCATGGTGGGTTCGACGGTGAACGTTTCACTGGCGGTCTTGCCCTCGGCGGATGCGGAGATCGTTGCGGACCCTCGCGCAATCGCACTCAGGGACGTGCCATCGACGGCGATGACATTGCGGTCGCTGCTGGTCCAGTTCGCTTCGACGTACTTGCCCGAGCCATCGGTGTATTGGGCGAACGCGCCGAGTACCGCGCCGGTGGATGGGAAGGGCCCGCTCGACGTGATCGGCGCGGATAATCCCGCGATGATCGTCCCGCCGCCGACCGGCGTGATGGTCAGCGATTGAATTCTGACGACCGCCGCCGGCGCCGTGGGCAGCTCGCTGATGACGCCGTGCGAGCAGCCGGCGAGGCCGATGCAGACCATGGCAACGGACGTCAATCGCGTACTCATCGAACTCGCTACGTTCACGAACCGTGCCGCGAGGATGCCCCTGTAAACCCGGCCGTGTGGATCGGGATGCTGCCTCCCGGGTGACTTAAGTCTGCCGGCTCCGGCCCGCCGGAGTTTCTCACTGTCAGTAGTAGCAGATTCCCAGAGCTCAACCGCGCTACTACCATCGAGGGCATGACGTTACGAAAAATCCTGGTGGTGAGCGCGGCCGCGTTGATTGCCGCGGGCTGTTCGAAGGGCATGGATCGATCGACGAGCGTCATGCCAACGTCGCCTTCGGCGATCACCCTTCCAGAGTCCGGCGGCGGCGTGTCGCATCGCACCGTCGTCGGTTTTCCCGCCCGTACCGACACGTTGGACTTCCGCGTGCAGCTCGAGAGCAAGTATGCGAACCAGTTGAGGCGCCCGGCTTCACAGGTCTACGTCGACATGGATGGTGAGGTCGCGTGGATCCAGGAGTACGTCCGGTATCGCGTCAACGGGTGTGATCACGACACCGCCACGCAGTACGCGCTGGCGCAAGTCGATGGCGGTGTCGCCGCGCCGGTGTGCGCGATCCGTTTCTTCCCCGAGTCGGCCATCTATCCGCCGCGCAACGAGACGGTCGACTTCCGCCACCAGCTTGGCAACAAATATCAGGCGATGGGCCGCAGCGCGCAGTCGTCGGTGGATCCCGACGGCGCCGCGATTTGGATCGCCGAATACCTTCGCTATCGCACCAGTGGCTGCGATCACACTACGGCGGTGCAAAACACGCTGACGCAGGTGGATGGCAATCCGGCCCCTGCCACGTGCGTCACGCAGTGTGCGTACTACATTTCTCCCGCCACCGTGTCGGCAACGCCGGTGGGCGGTACCTTTACCGTGACGCTGATGCGCACGTCGGGCTCCTGCGAGTGGATCGCCACCAGCGACGCGGCCTGGGTCACGTTCACGCCGCCAATCACCGGTGGCGATCGGAGTCCCCTGACACTGGTCGTGGCGCCGAATACCGGCGATCCACGGTCGGCAACGGTCCGCATCAGTTACGCGGGCGGCGCGTCGTTCTTCGAAGTGAAGCAGGCCGCGATCACGCACAATCTCGTCTTCGCGCTCGTCGATCCCGCGACCTCGGCCACCAATCCGACGACCGAGTGCCTGATCAGGACCACGAGCACGATTTGCACGCTGCAGGCGCTCACCGCGGCCTTACCCTCGCCGGTTGCGAGCTACGACTGGAAGGTCGAATACACCTACAACGGCACAAAGGTGAAGACGCAGGTGGGGCCGCTGCCGACGTATTCGTTCACGGAATCCTGTGCCGGATCGGCGAGCGGCGGGTCGATTGTGCCGCTGGTCGTCACGCTGAAGGCCACCGACACGGCCGGCCGCTCGGCGACGATCGTGTCCGGGCAAGGCGCGCAGCCGGCGCTGCAGTTGAAGACCTCGCCCTGCCCGTAGGGCCGGCCTTCACCTTGACATTCTAGGTGAGCGGGCGTATCGTTCGCCTAGAATGTCTAGGCCACAGATTAGACACAGATTAGACGCAGAACGGGTGGAGCTGCTGCAGGGCACGCTCGATCTCCTGATCCTGCGGACGCTGCTGCCCGGTCCGGCGCACGGTCACGCCATTGCCAAGACCATCGAGCGCTCGTCCGAAGACGTCCTGACGGTGGAGCAGGGCTCGCTCTATCCAGCGCTGCATCGCCTCATCAAGCGCGGCTGG
>Ga0207708_10002257_pt1 | contig 14196 bp, 16 predicted proteins | sample KBSK5101metaG_FD_184340 | JGI IMG/M metagenome (GOLD analysis project Ga0207708, IMG submission 184340) | Corn, switchgrass and miscanthus rhizosphere microbial communities from Kellogg Biological Station, Michigan, USA - KBS K5-10-1 metaG... | ecosystem: Host-associated > Plants > Roots >...
CCTCGTCGCCCTGTTGGCGATCGCGGCCCTGTCGGCCATCGGCGCGCTCCTGGCCACCGCGCTGCTCGTCGTCCCTGCCGCCACCACGCGGCTGGTGTTCTCGCGCCTGCGCCCCTGGCAGCTCGCAAGCGTCGTGCTGGCCGCGCTCGAGGGCGCCGTCGGCCTGTGGATCTCGGTCGAGGCCAACGCGCCGCCCGGCGCCGCCATCGCCGTGCTCAGCGCCGCGGTGTTCGTCGTCGTGGCCGGCGGTCGCGCGCTGATCGCCACCCGGCGGGCCGCGGCGCCCGCGGCGGCGGCGGCGGCCGTGCTCGCACTCGCGCTGGTCGTCGCCGGCTGCGGCGCCAGCGGCTCGGGCGACGACGGCCGGCTGAGCGTCGTCGCGACCACCACCCAGCTCGGCGACCTCGTCCGCAACGTCGGCGGCCACGCCGTCGACGTCACCCAGATCCTGCGCCCCAACACCGACCCGCACGAGTACGAGCCGCGGCCCTCCGACGTGCTCGACACCGCCGGGGCCAAGGTCGTGTTCGAGAACGGCGACGGCCTCGACGGCTGGATGGCCAAGGTCCTGGACGAGGCCGGCGGGAGCCCGTCCGTGGTCGACCTCGGCGCCCACGTGCCCGACCGCCTGCCCGGCGAGGCATCCGGGCCCGAGGCCTCCCGCTACGACCCCCACTGGTGGCACGACCCGCGCAACGTCGAGGCCGCGGTCGGCGCCGTCCGCGACGCCCTCAGCCGCGCCGACCCGGCGCAGAAGGGCCGTTTCGCGCGCAACACGGCCGCCTACCTGGCCCGGGTCCGTCGCCTCGATGCCGGCATCCGCGCCTGCTTCGCCACGGTGCCGCCGGCGCAGCGCAAGCTGGTCACCGACCACGACGCCTTCGGTTACTTCGCCCGCCGGTACGGCGTGCAGGTCATCGGCGCCGTCATCCCGTCGCAGACCACCCAGGCGCAGCCCAGCGCCGGTGACATCGCGAAGCTGAGCGCGCTGATCCAGCGCGAGCGGGTCAAGGCGGTCTTCCCCGAGACGTCGATCAACCAGAAGCTCGCGCAGGCGCTGGCCCGCCAGACCGGCGCCACCGCGCACTACGACCTCTACGGCGACACGCTCGGCCCGGCGGGCTCGCCGGGCGCCAGCTACCTGGGCATGGAGCGCGCCAATGCGAACGCGATGGTCCGCGGGTTCACCGGAGGCAGGCAAGGGTGCACGATCCCGGGCCTGTGAGCCTCCGGCCGGCGCTCGTCGCCGGCGAGGGCCTGGCCGCTGGCTACGGCGCGCAGATCGTCCTGCGCGACGTGACCTTCGCGGCCCGGGCGGGCGAGCGCGTGGCCGTGCTCGGGCCCAACGGCGGCGGCAAGACGACGCTGTTCCGGGTCCTGACCGGCGAGCTCGCGCCACGCCTGGGGACCGTGCTGCGACCCGCCCGCTGCGGCGTCGTGCCCCAGACGGAGCGCTCGCGCCTGGATTTCCCGGTCAGCGCGCTCGACGTGGCCGCGATGGGCGCGATCTCGCGCCTGCCCTGGTGGCGGCGACCGGGCCGGCGCGAGCGCGCGCAGGCCCTGGAGGCGCTGGACGCCATCGGCCTGGCCGACCAGGCGCGGGCCACCTTCGGCGACCTCTCCGGCGGCCAGCGCCAGCGCGTGCTGGTGGCGCGCGCGCTCGTGCAGGACGCCGACGTGGTGCTCCTCGACGAGCCCTTCACCGGTCTGGACAGCGTCAGCGCCGAGCGCCTCGAGCAGCTGCTCGTGCGGCTGGCCGGCGAGGGCCGCGCGCTGCTCATCGCCACCCACGACGTCGACCAGGCGCGCCGCTGGGACGTCGTGCTCTGCCTCAACGGCCGCCAGGTGGCCTTCGGCGCGCCGGCCGAGACGCTTACGCTGGACGTGCTCGAGGAGACCTACGGCGCCGACCTCGTCACCGTCCACCACCATCATCACGACGAGCGGGGCGCGGACTAGTGCTGCACGCCCTGGCCGACCCCTGGAGCGAGCCGATCATGCGCCGCGCCTTCGCCGAGGTGGTGCTCCTCGGCATCGCCGGCGGCGCGCTGGGCTGCTGGGTGCTCTTCTACAACCTCTCCTACAGCGCCGAGTCGCTGGCCCACTCGCTGCTCCCCGGCCTGGTCGTGGCGGCGCTGCTCGGGCTGCCGCTGCTGCTCGGCGGGGCGGTGGGGATCGTCGTCGCCGCGGTGGCCGTCGCCGTGGTCGCGCGCACGCCCGCGGTCGGCCGCGACACCGCGGTGGCGGTGGTGGTCACCGGGCTGTTCGGCCTCGGGGTGCTGCTCGCCCTGTCGCCGGCGGTGCCGGCGGGGCTGGGCGAGCTGCTGTTCGGCGACGTCCTCGGCGTCTCGGACAGCGACCTGCTGTTCGCGGCGCTGCTCGTGGCCGTCGTGGTCGGCGCCCTCGCGCTCCTGCACGGGCGGCTCCTCGTCGTCGGCTTCGACCGCACGAGCGCCCGCGGCCTCGGCGTGGCGCCGGCGCTGGTCGACGCCGCGCTGCTCGTGCTGCTCGCCCTCGCCGTGCTCGTGGCCGTGCAGGGCCTGGGCAACCTGCTCGTCGTCGCCGTGCTCATCGCCCCGGCCGCGACCGCGCGCCTGTTGACCCGCCGCATGGGCACGATGCTCGTCGTGGCCGCGGCGGTGGCGATCGTGGCCGCGATGGGCGGCCTGTACCTCTCGTACTACGCCGGAACGGCCGCGGGCGCCTCGATCGCGGGCGTCCTCGTGGCCACCTACCCGGTGGCCGCCGCCGCCCGCGGGCTCATCCCCGCGCGCCGCCGCTCAGCTGCTGCATGAGCCGCAGCGCCCGTGGAGCACGACCTCGTGCTCCTCGACGGCGAACGGCACGCGCTCGGAGACCCGGCGCAGCGTGCGCTCGAGCTCCTCGTCGCGGAACGGGATGAGCTCGCCGCAGTCGTCGCAGACCAGGTGGTCGTGGTGGCGCCTGGCGTCGCCGTGCGCGGGCTCGTAGCGGGCCATGCCGCGGACGAGCTCGACGCGGGCGACGAGGTCGAGGCGCTCGAGCTCGTCGAGGATGCGATACACGCTGGCCCGCGCCACACGGCGATCGCCCTCGCGCAGCGCCTCCTCGATGTCCACCGCGGAGAGCGCGCAGGTCTGGCTCCCGAGCAGCTCGATGACCGCCTGGCGCGCCCCACCGCGCCGGTACCCGGCGCGCGCGAGCTCGGCGGTTGCCCGCTCCACCCACGGACTGGCGGGTTCGTGCATGGCTCCACGATACGACGCTCTACCCGCGCGCCGGGCGCGTTGGACGCCACCGCTTTAATTCCCTTTGACCGCCGTTTGCCAGGCTGACGCGCCGTGTCGTCGCCCCCCCAGACCAAGAAGGAGCGCCGGGACGCGGCGCGCGCGGAGCGCAAGGCCCGCGAGGAGGCCGACGCCCTCAAGGCGCGGCGCAACCGCCGCCTGTGGCAGCTCGGGGCCATCCTCGGCGGCGCGGCGATCGTGGTCATCGTCGCGATCGTCATCTCCTCCAGCGGCGGGTCGAGCAAGTCGACGAAGCCGCCGACCAAGGGCTCGCCGGCCGCCGGCATCGCGGCGACCAACGCCCTGTTCGCCGGCATCCCGCAGAAGGGCAACGCGCTCGGCAACCCGAAGGCGCCGGTGACCCTGCAGGAGTTCGCCGACCTCCAGTGCCCGGTGTGCCAGGCCTACACGCTGGACAGCCTGCCGACGCTGATCCGCGACTACGTGCGGCCGGGCAAGGTGCGCATGGTCTTCCACCAGCTGCCGATCCTCGGCCCCGACTCGCAGCGGGCGGCACAGGTCGCCGCGGGGGCCTCGGTGCAGAACCGGCTGTGGAACTTCGCCGACCTCTTCTACCGCAACCAGGGCGAGGAGAACACGGGCTACGTGACACCGGCCTTCCTGGCCAAGATCACCGCCGGGTCCAAGGTCAACGGCGCCCAGGCTCTGGTCCAGCCCCCGCCGGCAGCGGCCCGGACCCAGCTCGCGGCCGACCAGACGCTGTCGAGTCACTACGGCTTCAACGCGACGCCGTCGTTCCTGCTCGGGAAGACCGGCAGCGTGTCGCCGCAGCCGCTCGAGCAGGTCGACGTCACCAACCCCAGCTCCTTCGCCTCCGCGATCAACTCGCAGCTCGGCACGTGACGAAGGTCATCGGCGTCCTCGCCGTCATCGGCCTGGGCATCGCCGGCTATCTGACCTACGTCCACTACGCGGGCATCCACGTGCTGTGCGCGGCCAGCGGAGGCTGCGAGACCGTGCAGACCTCGAGCTACGCCAAGCTCGCCGGCATCCCGGTGCCGGTGCTGGGGCTGATCGGCTACGTCGGGATCCTCGTCTCGCTCTTCATCCCCGGCGACCCCGGCCGCCTCGCCACCGCCGGGTTCGCCCTCGTGGGCTTCGGCTTCTCCCTCTACCTGACCTACCTCGAGCTGTTCGTCATCAAGGCGATCTGCCAGTGGTGCGTCGGCAGCGCCGTGATCATGACGGTCATCGCCGTGCTGTCGGTGGTCCGGCTCCTGCGGGCGCCGGTGGTGCCGGCGTCGGTCGGGCCGACCTAGCTGGGCGCCGCCGTTGCCGCCAGGCCCGCGCGCCGGCGCACGGACTCGGTCGCGCGCGCGAGGCGGCGCACCGCCTCGCGCAGCTCGTCGGGCGTGAGCAGCGGGAAGGACAGGCGCATGCTCGTACGCCCGGTGGGCTGGGCGACCGCCGCCCCGCCCGGGATGTAGGTCACGCCGTGCCGCAGCGCCTCGGTGCGCAGCGCCTGCTCGTCGATCCGGCGGGTCAGCGTCACCCAGGCGTGGTGGCCGCCGATCGGGTAGGGCGCCGTGTACTCGCCGGCGAGGTGCTCGGCCAGCGCCTCGAGCAGGGCGTCGCGGCGCTCGCGGTAGTAGGGCATGACCCGGGCGAGCAGGCGCTCGTGCGCACCCGACTGCAGGTAGCGCGCGGCGATGTGCTGGTCCAGCGACGACGTGTGCACGTCGCTCTCGGCCTTCAGCGCCGCCAGGCGTGGGCGCACCGGCCCCGACGCCGCCATCCAGCCCACCCGCAGGCCGCCGCCCACGGTCTTGGACAGCGAGTCGAGGTAGATCACGTGGTCGGGCGCCGCTGCGCGCATACGCGGGAAGGGGTCGCCCTCGAAGCGCAGGTTCGCGTAGACGCCGTCGTCGACGATGAAGAAGGAGCGCTCGCGCGCGAGCTCGACCAGGCGGGCGCGGCGGTCGGGCGCGATGTCGCGGCCGGTGGGGTTCTGGCACGCGGTCTGGAGGAAGAGCAGCTTGACCTCGTGGCGGGCGATGATGCGCTCGAACGCCTCCACGTCCACCCCGTCCTCGTCGAACGGGACGCCGATGACCCGGGCCCCGGCCGCGTGCAGCGAGGCCAGCGCGCCGGTGAAGGTCGGCGACTCGATCGCCACCACGTCGCCCGCCCGCACGAGCGTGCGCACGACGAGGTCGATGCCCTGGCGGGCGCCGCTGGTGACGATGATCTCGTCGGCGTCGGTGGCGAACCCGGCCTCGCGCCCGCGGGCGGCGAGCTCGACCCGCAGCGCCGGCAGGCCCTCCGCGCTCAGGTAGGAGAGCGCGTCGCCGCGCTCCTCGCGGAACACGTCGGCGGCGATACGGGCGAGGTCGTCGGTGGGCAGCGTGTCGGGGTTGGGCCAGCCGACGGCGAGCGAGAGCACGTCGGGCTCGAACGGGTTGTGGTAGGCCTCGAGGTGGACCTGCTGGGCGTAGGAGGCCTGGCGGTCGGGCAGCACGTACTGCTGCCACTCGTCGCTGTCGGCCTCGGCCGCCACCGCGGTGGCGCGCAGCCGCACGAACGTGCCCCGGCCGACCTGAGCGCTGACGTAGCCGTCCTCGGCCAGCCGTTTGTACACGCGCGCTGCCGTGAGGTGGTTGACGCCCGCGGCCGCGGCGAGCTCGCGCGTGGGCGGGAGCTTGGCGCCTGGCTCGAGCCGCCCGTCCTCGATGGCGGCGATAAAGGCCTCGGCGAGCTGGGCGGTGACCGACGCCTGCGCGTCTCGGTCGATTTGCCCTACTAGGTCAGACAATTCGAACTTGTTTGACATTGACAGGTCACACAATAGCGATATCTTGCTCATTGTTCCAATGACACCCTCACTCACCATACGCATTGCCTACCCCGACGATCGCGCCGCGCTCGAGCGCCTGGCGACGCTGGACGCTCGGCCGCTGCCCGCAGAGCCGCTGCTCGTGGCCGAGGTCGACGGCGAGCTGTGGGCCGCTCTCGGCCTCGCCGACGGCGGCGCGGTGGCCGACCCCTTCCGCCCCAGCGGCGCGCTCGTCGGGCTGCTGCACGCCCGACGGCTGCAGCTGGCCGAGCCGGCGCGCAAGGCGAGGTTGGCGCGCGTGTCGGCCAAGTTGCGGTTCGCGTAGGCGTCGAACGGTTCGCGTAGGCGTCGAACCGGGGGCGGGCGGGTCGCGTACCACCCGCCATGCCTCTACGAATTGGACTAGCCATCGGGATCCTCTCCCTGCTCGTTGCCGCGGGGTGCGGCAGCTCGAGCTCCTCCTCCAGCACCACCACCTCCAGCAAGGCCTCCTCGTCGACCACGAGCGCCGTCGCGGTGGACCTCGGGACCACCAAGGCGGGCAAGGTCCTCGTCGGCCCGAGCGGCCGCACGCTTTACCTGTTCGAGAAGGACAGCGGGTCGACCAGCAAGTGCTCCGGGGAGTGCGCCACCGACTGGCCCCCGCTGACCACCACGGGGAAGCCGAGCGCCGGCACGGGCGTGACCGGGAACATGCTGGGCACGACCATGCGCTCCGACGGCAAGGAGCAGGTGACCTACAACGGCCACCCGCTCTATTACTTCGAGGGCGACAAGAAGTCCGGCACCATCGCCGGCCAGGGCGTGGCTGCATTCGGCGCCGAGTGGTACACGGTCGGGTCCAACGGGGCCAAGGTCGAGAAGGGCGAGAAGGGCGACGACTCCTCCAAGAGCGGCTCGTCCTCCAGCAGCGACGACTCGGGCGGCAGCTCCTCCTCGAGCGGCGGCTCGGGCGGCAGCAGCTACTAGGAGCCTGAAGAGGCGCGCAAGCGGCGGCGGTTCCAACCGCCGCCGCTTTGCGTTGTCTCCTAGAGCGCGGCGACCACCGCGCGCAGCTCGTCGACGACGTCGCCGCCGAGGCGCACGGTCGCCTCGCGGTCAAACGACGTCGGGCCCTGGGTGACGATGGCCACCGCGCCGCCCGCCTGCAGCGTGACCTGGGGCAGCCCCGCCACCGGGTAGACCTCGAGCGAGGAGCCGATGCAGAGCAGGACGTCGGCCCCCGCCGCCAGCGCGAAGGCCCGCTCCATCCGCGCCGCGTCGAGCATCTCCCCGAACAGGACCACGTCGGGCTTGAGCGGGCTGCCGCAGCCGCAGCGCGGCACGCCGGCCGGGTCGGCGGCCAGGCGCTCGCGGGCCTCGTCGAGCTCGACGCGCCCGCCGCAACGCAGGCACGAGCAGGTTGCGATCGACCCGTGGACCTCGATCAGCTCCTGCGTGCCCGCGCGGCGATGCAGCTGGTCGATGTTCTGCGTGATCACCGCGTCCAGGTGCCCGGCGCGCTCGAGCGCGACCAGCGCCTCGTGCGCCCCGTTGGGCTGCTTGGTGCGCAGCGTCGCGAAGCGGTCGCCGTAGAACTGCCAGAACCGCTCGGGGTCGCGTCCGAACACGTCGATGTGCGCGACCTCCATCGGGTCGACCTTCTCCCACAGCCCGGTGCCGGGCGAGCGGAAGTCGGGGATCCCGGAGGGCACCGAGATCCCCGCCCCGGTCAGCGCGACGACCGAGCCCGCCTCGCGGATGAGCGCGGCCAGGCGCTGGACGTCGGTGCTCGATGCGACGGTCACTCGCCCGTGAAGGTCGGCGTGCGCTTCTCCAGGAAGGCGCTGATGCCCTCGCGGGCGTCGGCGGTCTGGAACGCGGTCGCGAAGGCCTGCTTCTCGGCCTCGATGCCCTCGTCGAGCTCCGGCTTGTGCGAGACCTGCTTGATCTGCTCCACCGCCAGCGGCGCCTGCTCGGAGAGCCGCCGGGCGAGGGCCAGCGCGGCATCGAAGAGCTCGTGATCGGGCAGCACCTGGTTGACCAGCCCGAACTCGTAGGCCTCCTCGGCCCGGATCGCGTCGCCGACCAGGTTCATCTCCAGCGCCTTGGCGTCGCCCACCAGCCGGGGCAGCCGCTGGGTGCCGCCGAAGCCGGGGATGATCCCGAGCTTGATCTCCGGCTGGCCGAACAGGGCCGACTGGGCGGCAAGGCGTGCGTCGCAGGCCATGGCCAGCTCGCAGCCGCCGCCGAAGGCGATGCCGTTGACCGCGGCGATGGTCGTGATCTTGTTCGTGCCGAACTCGCGGAACATCGTGTGGCCGGTCGCGATCAGGTCGCGGCCCTCAGCCTCGTCCATCGAGCTGAAGGCCTTGATGTCGGCCCCGGCGCTGAACAGCAGCGGCACCGTCGAGGCGACGACCATGGTGCGGATCTCGCCGCTCTCCTTGACCCGCGTCCACACCGTGTCGAGGTCGCGGATCACGCTCGGCGAGAGCGCGTTCATCGGCAGGTTGGCCAGCCAGGCGATGGCGACCTGGCCGCGGGTCTCGAGCTTGACCGTGTCGGCCTGGTCGCCCTCGTCGGGCTGCGGGTAGGGGTAGAAGCCCTGGCCGGTCTTGAGCCCGAGCCGCCCCTGGGCGACGAGGCGCCGCAGGATCGTGGGCGGCGCGAAGCGGTCGCCGTGGTCCTCCTCGGCCTGCTCCATCTTCTCCAGCACGACGTCGAGCCCGTCGACGTCGGCGCGCCAGAACGGCGGTAGCAGCCCGCGGCGCGGGTCCATGCCGGCGCCGCCCATGAGGCCGAAGTCGATGTCGCGCGTGGTGGCGACGCCCTCCTCCAGCACGAGGCAGGCCTCGCGCAGAGCGGCCAGCTGCTGCAGCTCGGCCAGGTTCTCGGGCGGGTCGCCGTCGCCGGGGAGGTTGGGCTCGCCGTCCTTGTAGAAGCCCTCGCCGCCGGTCTTGGCGCCGAGCTTGCCGTCCTCGACCAGCTTGCGCATGCCCTTGGGCACGTAGAAGCGGTCGCCGTAGCTCGCGTTGAGGTGCTCGGCGACGTGGAACACCGTGTCGAGGCCGAGCAGGTCGATGAGCATGAACGGGCCCATCGGAGCGACGTTGGCCGCCACCGCCGCCTCGTCGATCTTCTTGATCGAGAGCTTGCCCTCCTCCTGGGCGCGCCAGATCTCGCTGACGCCGCGGTTGAGGATGCGGTTGACGACGAACCCGGGGACCTCCTCGCACACGATCGGCTGCTTGCGGATCGCCTGGGCGAAGTTGACCGCCGCGGTGATCGTGTCGGCCTCGGTGTCGTCGCCCTCGACGATCTCCACCAGCGGCAGCACCGAGGCCGGGTAGAAGTAGTGGAAGCCGCAGACCTTCTCGGGCCGCAGCGTGGCGTCGCCGATCTCGGTGATCGACAGCGAGGAGGTGTTCGAGGCCAGGATCGCGTGGCCGGGCGTGACCGCGTCGAGCTCGCCGAACACGGCCTGCTTGATCTCCATGCGCTCGGGCACCGCCTCGATCACGAAGTCGACATCGCCGAAGCCCTCGTAGCCGGTGGTGCCGGTGATGCGCCCGACGACTTCCTCGACCTGTGCGTCGGCCTCCTCCTGGGTGAGGCGCTCCTTCTTGACCAGGCGCGCCATCTGGCCCGCGGTCACGTTGCGCGCCTCGGTCAGCCCGGCGTCGACGAAGTCCTGCGAGACGTCCTTGAGGACGACCGGAATGCCCGCGGCGGCGATGGTCTGGGCGATCTGGCCGCCCATGGTCCCCGCGCCGACGACGGCAGCCTTGAACACGAACATGCTTGCAGTACGACCCTTTCGCGGTTTGGAAGGCGCGGAAGGGTATCTCGTCCGTCGCTACGCGCGTTCCAGCTCGGCGTCGGCGCGCAGCTCGCGGGCAAAGCGGGTGACGGTGCGCCGCAGCGAGTCGCTGATCGCCCGCCGGATGAAGAGGAAGTCGGTGAACGGCCGCAGCGGCCCGCCGCCCTTCAGCGTGTAGTCCAGCGCGAGCGAGATCTCCACGCCCTCGTCCTTGGGCCTGAAGGCCAGGCGCTGGATCGCGGTCATCTTCGGGTCGTCGACCTGGGCGGTCTGGCCCAGGCGGGGCTCGTACTCGGTCACCCGCTCGATCACGCGGCCGCGGCCCGCCGGCGTGGACTGCCAGACGAGGACGCCCGACGCGGCCGGCCAGTCGCCCTCGGTGCTGACGATGTGCGCGAAGCCGTCCACGAACGTGGGCCAGCGGTTGGTGTCGTACCAGAGCGCCTCGGCCTCAGAGGCGCGGAAGCCCGGCAGCACGACCGAGGCCTTGACCTTGCCCACTAGCCCAGCACCTCGCGGCGGATGAGCTCGACGGCGGCCGCGATGGCGTCCAGGCGCGGGCCGAGCTCGGCGGACAGGCGCTCGAGCTCGTCGCGGCCGGCCGGGGTGATGCGGTAGAAGCGGCGTGAGCGGCGCTCGGGATGCTCCCACTCCCCGCGTACGAGCGCCTTGGCCTCGAGCGAGCGCAGCAGCGGGTACATCGTGTTCGGGTTGACGGCGAGCGCGCCGCCGCTGAGGGACTCGATGCGTTCCATGAGCTGGTTGCCGTACGACGGCGCCTCGGCGATGAAGTGCAGGACGAGCACCGGGAGGAGCCCGCTTCTCCGCAGTTCGCCGAGGAGCGGATCGGTCGTCCCCGGCCCCCGGGCGGCCGTCTCGGCGACGGCCTGCGTGGTCCGGCGGTCGGCCGGCATCTTGAGAAGGTTCTATCGCAATGATCGATTTCGTCACCACATTCATGGAGCAATCGCCCTTCGGCACGGGCGTGGGGCTGCGCCTGGACCACATCGAGGCCGACCGCGTGCGGGTCGTCCTCCCCTACCGCGAGGCCGTCACCACGATCGCCGACGTCGTGCACGGCGGCGCCATCAGCACGCTGATCGACGTGGCCGCCACGGCGGCGACGTGGTCGGGGGCCGAGCCCACCGACAACCCGCGCGGCGCCACCATCGGACTGACGGTCGACTTCCTGCGCGCCGCGCGCGGCGCCGACCTGGTGGCCGACGCGCGCGTGCTGCGGCGCGGGCGCAGCGTCTGCTTCTGCGAGGTCGACGTGCGCGACGGCGACGACCTCGTGGCCAAGGGCCTCGTCAGCTACAAGCTGGGCTAGGCGGACACCGCCGCCTCGGACTGCTCGCGATAGGGCGCGAGCTCCAAGCGCGCGAGCGTGCGCTTGTGCACCTCGTCGGGGCCGTCGGCCAGGCGCAGCGTGCGCAGGTGCGCGTAGGTCCAGGCCAGCGGGAAGTCGTCGGAAACGCCGCCGCCCCCGTGGACCTGGATCGCCCGATCGACGATCTTCAGGGCCACGTTGGGCGCGGCCACCTTGATCGCCGCGATCTCCGTGCGCGCGTGCTTGTTGCCGACGGTGTCCATCAGCCACGCGGTCTTCAGCGTGAGCAGGCGCACCATCTCGAGCTCGATGCGCGCCTCGGCGATCCAGTCCTGGATGTTGCCTCGGTCGGCCACGGGGCGGCCGAAGGTCACGCGCTCGCTCGCGCGCCGGCACATGAGCTCGAGCGCGCGCTCGGCCGCGCCGATCGTGCGCATGCAGTGGTGGATGCGCCCGGGGCCGAGCCGGGCCTGGCTGATCGCGAAGCCCTCGCCCTCGCCCGCGATGAGGTTCGCGGCCGGCACGCGCACGTCCTCGAAGCGCAGCTCGGCGTGGCCCTCGTGGTCGATGTAGCCGAACACGGGCAGCTCGCGCACGACGGTGACGCCGGGCGTGTCGAGCGGCACGAGGACCATGGACTGCTGGCGGTGCCGCGGAGCCTCGGGGTCGGTCTTGCCCATGACGATGAGGATCCGGCAGTGCGGGTGCATGACGTTGGAGATCCACCACTTGCGCCCGTTGAGCACGTACTCGTCGCCGTCGCGCTCGATGCGCAGCGCGATGTTGGTGGCGTCCGAGCTGGCCACGTCGGGCTCGGTCATGGCGAAGGCCGAGCGGATGTCGCCGTCCAGCAGCGGGCGCAGCCACTGGTCCTTCTGGGTCTCGGTGCCGAACAGCGAGAGGACCTCCATGTTGCCGGTGTCCGGGGCCGAGCAGTTGCACGCCTCCGAGGCGATCGGGCTGCGTCCGAGCATCTCGGCCAGGGGCGCGTAGTCCGCGTTGGAGAGGCCGGGGCCGTACTCGGGGTCGGGGTGGAAGAGGTTCCACAGGCCGCGCTCGCGCGCCTCGGCCTTGAGCTCCTCCATGACCGGAGGCTGGAAGTGGGGGTTGCCGGCGTCGCGCAGCTGCTGTTCGTAGACCGGCTCGGCCGGCAGGACCGAGGCGTCCATGAAGCCCTGCAGGCGCTCTGAGAAGTCGCGACCGCGGTCGCTCGGTTCGAAGTCCATGGCCCGGAGGTGTACAGAAACTTGAACCCGAATTCAAGTTCAGCTAGGGTGCCGCTCCGTGCCCGCCCCTCAGCACGCGCAGCCGCGGACGGCCCGGGGCGCCCGCACGCGCGCGGCGCTCGTGCGCGGAGCGCGTGAGGTCTTCGAGCGCGACGGCCTGGTCAACGCCCGCATCGCGGACATCGCCGCTGCGGCCGGCGTGGCCACCGGCTCCTTCTACAGCTACTTCGCGACCAAGGAGGACGCGCTGGCCGCCGTCCTGGACGACGTCACCGACGAGATGCTGCACCCGCAGGTGCGCGAGGCGCCCGACCCCGACGCCGGCCCGCTCGCCTCGATCGAGGCGGCCAACCGCGCCTACCTCCTGGCCTACCGGCGCAACGCCAAGCTCATGGCGCTCATGGACCAGGTCTTCACCGTCGACCCCGACTTCAAGCAGCAGCGCCTGCGCCGAGCGCGCGCCTTCGCCCGGCGCAACGCGGCCAGCATCCGCCGGCTCCAGGAGGAGGGCCTGGCCGACCCCGCGCTCGACCCGCTCGCCGCCGCCTACGCGATGGACGCGATGGTGAGCCGGATGGCCTCGCTGGTCTTCGTGGGCGGCCACCGGATGGGCTTCGAGGAGCTGGTCGCGACCCTCACCCGCCTGTGGGCCAACGCCCTGAGGATCCCGGCGGCCTGAGCCTCAGTCGGCCCAGCCGACGTCGTCGCCGGTCTCGAGCTGGCCGGCACGTCGACCGTGCGGGTCACGTGGACGGCCGTTGCGCTTCTTACGGCATGGACCTTGCCTGCGCGGTTGACGCTCAGCACGGCGCCGTTCCTGGTGAACTGCTTCGAGAACGGGGTGTCGTTGTCCTTGATCGTGACGATGCCCTTCCAGAGCATCGAGGACTCGGGGACGCAGGCCCGCAACTGCGCGTCATTGCGGACACGGGCAACGTCGGATCCGCGACACAGGCCCCGCAGCGACGAAGGGCCGCCCGGGGGCGGCCCTTCGGAAACGAGGAGTCTGAAGGCGCCTACGCCGCGGCGGCTGCCGGCTGCGGCTGCTCGATGCGGCGCGGGAGCAGCGTCTCGCGCGCGATGACCAGGCGCTGGATCTGCGAGGTGCCCTCGTAGAGCTGCATGATCTTCGCGTCGCGCATCAGCTTCTCGACCGGATACTCCTTGATGAAGCCGTACCCGCCGTAGACCTGCACGGCGTCGGTGGTGACCTTCATCGCGGTGTCGGCCGCGAAGCGCTTGGCGTGCGAGCTCGAGAGCGTGTTGCGCTTGCCCTGGTCGAGCTCGACCGCGCCCTGCCAGGTCAGCAGGCGGGCCGCCTCGATCTCGGTCGCCATGTCGGCGATCATGAACTGGATCGCCTGGTGCATGGCGATCGGGACGCCGAACTGGACGCGCTCCTTCGAGTACTCGGTGGCGAACTCGAACGCGGCGCGCGCGATGCCGACCGCCATGGCCGCCACGCCGGGGCGCGTGCGGTCGAGGGTCATCATCGCGAGCTTGAAGCCCTTGTTCTCCTCGCCGATGAGGTTCTCGAGCGGGATCTCGATGTCGTTGAAGGTGATGGTCGCGGTGTTGGAGGCCCGCTGGCCCATCTTGTCTTCCTTCTTGTCGACGATCACCCCGGCGTCGCGCGGGACGATGAAGGCGCTGATGCCGCGGTGGCCCGCCTCCTTGTCGGTCTTGGCGTAGACCGTGTACCAGTCCGCGTAGCCGCCGTTCGTGATGAAGCACTTGGAGCCGTTGATGACCCACTTGTCGCCCTTGCGGACGGCGTT
>Ga0207708_10002260_pt1 | contig 14190 bp, 14 predicted proteins | sample KBSK5101metaG_FD_184340 | JGI IMG/M metagenome (GOLD analysis project Ga0207708, IMG submission 184340) | Corn, switchgrass and miscanthus rhizosphere microbial communities from Kellogg Biological Station, Michigan, USA - KBS K5-10-1 metaG... | ecosystem: Host-associated > Plants > Roots >...
AGAAGGTGAGAGCATTCACGGAGACCGTGGACCAGGCCGGAGTGATGGATGAAGAAGTCGCATTTATTGGTGACGACCTGAACGATATTCCGTTGCTGAGGCGATGCGGTTTCGCTGTTGCAGTTGCTGATGCGGCTCTCGAGACTCGTGAGTGTGCGCATTACGTAACCCAACTGGCGGGCGGCTACGGCGCCGTTCGTGAAGTTATCGAACTAATTCTCAAAGCCCAGAGTCGCTGGGATGATCTGACCGCGGATTTCCGCGGAAAACGCGGATCAGATTGACAGGTCGCAGGGCCTTAATTATCTTCTTTTCACCTTCTTGAGCGGGTGTGGCGCAACGGTAGCGCATCAGCTTCCCAAGCTGAAATTGGACGCCCAACATTCCTAAGCAAAATTGCAAACGCTAAGTAATAGCGCTGTTTTCTTGTGTCACTCAGTGTCACGAAGTGGCCCGATGTGTCCTGAAAAACACGTAGAAAGGGGTAAAGAAGAAGTACAAACAGTGCAGATACAAAGAACCATTCGCAAAATAAAGAATCGAGCCGGAAAGATCGTGTATCACGCCCGCCTGAGGTGGAGAGTTGACGCCACGGAAAAGTGGCGCGAACTGCTGCGCAAAGCTGATAACGCTTCCGATGCTCAGAAGAAACTCGACAAGCTGGCCACAGAGATTGAAGAGAAAGGTCCAGCACAACTACAAGCAGGTAAAGTCACGTTTCGGGAGCTTGTTCAGCACGCGAAAGAGACTCACTACGTGCCCGCTGTCTATGACGAGCACGGCAGTAAAGTGAAAGGCGTACGAGGTATTACGCAAGCGCATCACCAGCTTGATAAACTGGTGCAGTTTTTTGGTGATAAGGACATCAGGAAGATCGACTTCCAGTTACTGCTGGAATACAAAGTCGCTCGCATCACCGGAACAAAGGGACTAAGTAAGGTATCACTCGCTACAGTGGATCGAGAATTATCAAAGGCTCGCAAGCTGTTCAACATCGCGTTAGATAAGGAGTGGGTTCTCAAAACTCCATTCACGAAAGAAGTTTCTAAGGAATTGATTCAGGAAGCTGCAGAAACGCCATGTCCTGTGTCGATTCGCGAGCTCACAGACGAAGAGGCGCAGCGAGTAATGAAAGCACTCAACACTCCTGAGCGTCAACATACGCTACCGGTCTTCATTGCCGTGCGGGATACCGGTGCGCGACGAGGGAGCCTGTTAGAACACCTCCGGTGGAAGCACGTCAACTTTGATGAAGAGGTGATCACTATCACCTCGTACAAAGGTAAGAACGTGAAGCGCTGGCCGGTGCCAATGACTGCTTTATTGAAAAAAGAGTTGCTGAAGTTGCAACTACAACGGCGCACTAACAATCCTGAAGATCTGGTTTTTGCAGAGGCGAAGGTCAACTTGCGTAAAGTGTGGCGAGCGGCTTACGCTGAAGCGGGTGTTCCAAAAGGTGTCCGGCTGTTCTACTCTGTTCGACATGCGTTTGGAACCAACATGGCAAACGCCGGTATGGAGTTGCCGGAACTTGCTCGGCTTTTTGGACACAGCGATCCGACCATGAGTTATCGGTATTAAAACCTGACGAAGCACACCATCGACAAGGCACGCAACATTCTGAACAAACGGGCGGTTGCGGTGTAGCTTGATCCACACGTTTGTGATCACAATCTGTGATCTTGGGGCGGCCTTGAACGGCCGCCTTTCTTGTTATAACGTCATGCGCTGCTGGCTCAAGTTACTGGATGCTTTGTCGTACAGGGGTGAGGCCGGTTCTGATTCTTCACAGGATCTGTTCTACTCCACGGACTCTCCTGCTTTACACAGCTCGAACTATACTAGCTGGGTTTTCATGATGAGCCATTATCAAACAGGATAGTGTGAAGCACCAAAACGTAACGCCAACAGCAGAGCTTCATTTTACTCCTTGTTCAACCATTTCCAAGTACTTCGTGACGTGTTCTTCAGAGAAGCGCAACGTTCGACGTGCGCGATAACAGGCCAAGCGCTTTCGTCGAATCTCACGCATCACTGTGGAGCGGGAGATGCCACCACAAAGCCGCCTGACATCCTCAACGGTGTACTTCGCTCGCTTGCGCTCCAGCGTCGGGCTAGTCTCCACTTTCTTCGATACCTTCTCTTCCATATTTTTTCGCGTGCAAGTGTCATGAGTCTCTGTCAACCTTTGACACTCCAGCCGATGGTTTGCTGCTTCACGAAGCGTATTTTGACTGAATGCGGACATACGGAATCAGACCGAGGAGACGTTTCAATAGATCGTTTTCATCAATCTTCAGAAATGCCTCCAGTTCCTTTACGTTCAGCACTGCAATGTCTTCAGGTCCAACAGCATTGAATTTCTTCTTTCCTTTACCGCTCATATTCAACCCTTCGTTGCTGTGCAACATAAGTGCCATTCGCTTTTGACTTACTAACTAAATGAAGTCCCGAGAGCGGCACCCGCCTTGCACAACTGCGAGACGAAGTTTTTATGGAGTATGCACGACTGAAAGCAACGAATCGTCGACGTTTTCGCCGGGCAACCGTTTCCCGCATAAGAAACAAAGGCCACCGCTGTGGATACTCCAATGGCAGCACTTAAATGCTGACGGTGCGTCGGCAGTTCAAATACGAATCATTGATTCGAATACGAATCACCAGGTTCAAATACGAATCACTTGGTTCAAATACGAATCATCGTCAGAGTGATGTGTTTTTCGCGGGTGAGTTCACTAATGAAACGCACGGCACCCGATCAAGACTAGAATGCCCTCCATTCAAGACAGAGCGTCTGAGTCTCTCCGATTGCCACGATCTGGAATCGGTGCCAAAAAACTATTACGACCAGGAGACCTTGGAAACAGTGACACTCGATTAACAGAGTTGGACGGAAAACTAATCGGCGAATCACCAGTCATGCAGGCTCTCAAGAAGTCGATTCTGACCGCTGCGAGCTGTAGCTCGACCTTATTAATTACAGGGGAATCCGGCACAGGCAAAGAACTGATCGCGCGATCAATCCATGAGTTTAGCGCGCGTCGAAGTCAGCCTTTCCTCGCAATCAACTGCGGCGCCTTGACGGAATCGCTCCTCGAGTCGGAACTGTTCGGCCACGTCAAAGGGGCTTTCACGGGTGCCACATCCTATAAGAAAGGGATGTTTGAATCAGCTTGTGGTGGAACGATTTTCTTGGATGAATTCGCAGAAATGTCCTCAGCCATGCAGGTCAAACTATTGCGGGTTCTCCAGGAACGTTATGTGCGTCCCGTTGGCTCGTCAGACTCGAAAGAAATCAAGTTGGAAGCGCGAGTCGCAGTCGCAACGAATCGTGACTTACGGCGTGAAGTTGCAGAGGGAAGATTCCGCCAGGATTTATATTACCGAGTCAATGTGTTCCCGATCCGCTCTCCAGCGTTGCGTGATCGGATAGACGACCTGCCGCTGCTGATCAACATGCTACTTAGCAGACTCTCGGATGAATCCAAGCGACCATGCGCACTCCGGTTTGACTCGGAGGCGCTAAACTTATTGCGGAATCACGGTTAGCCTGGAAACGTCCGAGAGCTTGAAAACATTATAGAAAGATTGGCACTCACGCTGGGGGGAAAGGGGATCATATCCGGTGCTGACGTGCGCTCTGATCTTGAATTCAATGGTCTTGCTGACCCCAATAGTCAAGAATCGAAATCATCAGCTGCGAATGAACTTGAAGAGGTCATGATTTCCAGACGGTTCAAATCTTTCACTGCGAACGTCGCGTCTGTGGATCAATGTAGACGTCAAGAACTTGAGATGTATCTGCGGCGAGTTTCGGAGGCTGGCGGCAATCTCGCTGAGGCAGCGCGTCAACTAAAGATTAAGAGAACCACGCTTCACATGCGAATCAAGAAACTTCACAAAATGACTGACTAAAGATAGGTGATTCTTCGGCAATAGTTGTGGTCTGTTCACATCTAATTGCGAATCGAAGAATTGTCCTTATCGCCTAGTACCGGAAGTCCGGCGATCCCGCAATAAGAAGATCAATGCGAATTGAAGACACGCTGAATCACTTCGTTTTCTTTATCACTGTCCAATTTGCCAATCCATACGTTGGTTACTTTTCCCGAGCGATCTACAAGAAATAATGTTGGGGTGGCTGTCACGCGAACTTCCGAGAGTGAAACGTTCACTATACCGTCTACCAACACGCCCAATTTCTCAAGGTATTTAGTCACTTCAATCTTGTCATCCGGCATCACCGCTATCATGCGCGGTTCAGATCCAGATCGTTGTTGCCATAAGCGACGATAGAATGGCGCACTCTCATCACAGTATCTACACCCTCTTTGAAGCACGAGAGTTGTTTCATTTTCCCATTTGACACCCGGGAGCGATATCTTTGAGCCTATTGTGAGCGGCTCTGAATCCCGCTTGGGGCGCCATTTCGAGGCGACAAAATTTCCAATTAGGATGATTGCAACGGTGATAATCCCTATGTTGGCTGCGACTTCAAGAAAGCGCCGTAAGGATTTACTTGATTTTTCCATTTTGGGTTAAATGGGATGCTAAGTCAGTTCCTGGCGGACGACTTCGGATTTCCTTGACTCTTTTTGGAATTCAACTCTTTTGCAAGCACTGCCCCGGCGAACTGAAGTTTCAGGAGAAGTCTAAGTGATGGCTCACGAACATTGCTCACAATTTGATCGACGCGAAACCAATCAGTCGTAGCAACTACCGCGAGATCTGGATCGATTCTTATATCGCTCAGACTCTGCGGGATGACGCCCAGCCGCGTTTGCATTTCTCCAATCGCAGTTTCAAGCCCAAACGCAAATGGCGGCTTGGTTCGCGCAGAGTCTTTCGGCTCAGACGAATTAGCGTACTTAACTGCGGCTGATAAGGTTTCGAATGCTCGGCGAGAGTCGTCCTTCACCAACATTGCGGCTGCCAGCAGCGCCAACTCTGCTTTATATGAATTTGGCGACGCTGCATCCAAAGCTTTCAACGCCTTAGTGATCGACTCAAAACCTAAGACCTTATCCTCTTTAGCGGCCTCCGTTGCTACGGCGAGCAAGGCCCAAGCACGCGTTTCTTCGGAAGAGATTGATTCAGCAAGCTGTTGCGCCTCAATAAACTTTTTCTGTTTCACGAACGCGTTCACGCGAGTAATAGTTAGAAGATCCGTGTAAGCTAATTTCCCGTCTTCGTCGCTAACAGCGTTGATGGCATCGGCAGCGAGGTCGAATCTTTTCTCAGAGTCGCCCGACTCATTGCGCAACAGTTCAGAGATTAAGCGAATAAGCCTTAGGTCACGTCTCCGGGCATCTTGATCCTTAAGAATATCGCCAAGTCTCTCCTTTGGGTCTGAGAAGGTCTCTGGCTGAACTCGTGTTATCAAATCTCGGTTTTTTTCAGGAACTAAAGCGGCCGCTTGGTCCAAAAGCAAATCAAACTCAAGCAACTGGTCCGGTGCATTCTGCGAAATGAGATGGCGTATAATTCCTGAGAAGGCATTAAATCCACTGATAATATAATACGTATCTATCCCAGGCTCTCTGATAACCGTTGCCCACGCCTGAAGTGAACGCATGAAAAAGCCGGCAAATGCATTCTTAGTCGTTAGCGGCATGTCCTTATCAGCCAAGGCGAGAGTGGAGGCGTAAGCGAGACTAGAGGGATCGAGAGTGACATTAGTTGCCAACACTTGGCCGATCCTGTTTTCGAGTCTGTTAAGGAATGCCCGATTTCCGTTTTGAATCAGTTTTTCCTGAATTTGAAATAAGACGCCTGAGACAGTTCCACCTTGAAGACTTTGAGCTACTAATCCCATTGCTCTCTCGGGCTCGGAGTCGATAAGTGAAAGGGCAAGTTTAGCCGCCTGCTCAGCAGCCGTTTGCCGATCGCTGAAATGAGTACGCCACGAACCACTCTTGAAGTTTAAAGCTGTGGGGTTGTTGCTGGCCGCTGTTTCCTCAGCAGCTTGAAACTCTTTCTGTCGAGCGAGAGCCCTTTCAGAATCCACCAGCGCATAGACAGTTAAAGCCTCATTACGCAAAGTTGCCGCGATATTTCGTTGCCGCCAACTCGCCGCATCTGCGGAACCCCACTCGTTTAGGTCACGCAAGACAACTTCAAGCAGGCGAACGGCTTCCTCTTTTCTTGCGGGTTGTAAAATCTTTGCCGCCTTGATCAGAATTTTTGTTCTTTGCGGTATGTCTGGAAGCTTGGAGGCTTCTGCGGTTATGTCAGCAATGGACGTGATCGCGAGAGCATAATAATCGTAATCAGCAGGGGCAATCTTTTTCTGAGCTTCACACCATGGCCGCGGGCAGCACATGACTAACATGACCAGACTCACTGACTGCAAAATCTTAGTAGTTTGCATACTCATCCCTAAATACTTCTTTCGGTGGGTACGTTGAGCGCTGTAGCGCTGAACGTACCCGTCAGGAAGCGATCAATTTGCCGGAGGCTCTTCGGGCAATGCGAAGTCCCCCGCTTTGCACTTGGCCTCACACGTCATGCGGTCCGATTCACACTTCTGGAGACAGCCCGCATTTAGTCCGCACCCTCCTGTGCAATTTTGGTAGCCCCTTGCACAACCCTCGAAACAGGGATTATCGGAAGCAAGAGTGGTTATAGAACTGGAATTGGGAAACGTGGCAATGACAATCAACAAGATTAACGCAAGAAATCGTAGAGTGAGACGCATCGGAATAACCCTTTCGGTGAAGGCTGCGCTAGTAGCACAGTTAGGTTGAGAACAGGTGAAAAGTAAAGGTGTTCGGGTTGGCCCTTTTCGTTTCGTGAAGGAAGTCTGATCGGTTCGACTGAGACTGAGGTCCACTTAAAGGCTATGAAACTTTTAACAAGGAGCAGGGAGACGACAATGACTGTTGCGACTGAGGAGTGAGTTTTTCGCATGAGCTTAGAGTGCCCCCTTTGAATTTGCGCTCACTGTTTAAGCGAGAGACTGACGAGCACAACTTTGCTCTCGTACGATCCCATCTCAAAACATTCGCTCACAACCACACGATCAGCATTGGACCACGGATCAGATTCTTCGCGCGTCGCGTGAAATGTGGGAGAACCGACTGAGAATTGAACGTTGAGAATGGGATGTAAGGGAATAGCCATAATTCCATTCAACACTACTGCGTGAACCGCGAAGCGTGCAGCTAAAACAGTCAAAACTATCTGGGCAGGTATTCCTTGTGAGAGGGCCATGAGGAGGCCGAATATTATTTAGAGTGCCTAGCTATGTCAAGACATTTTACGCCGCTGATATTTGACTGCGGCATTCTTCCGCACCTCTTTCTTCGATCCGAAATCTCCGCGGCATCTGACGCACGGCTTATGTTGCCGTATTCTCTGTTAATTCAAAGCACGTCTAAAGGCCAGCAATGAGGCTTCGCTACTTGCTGAGGCGCTAACGACTGAGGGCAGCATTTTTGCGGGAAGTGAAAAGTACGACAGTGCTCGCTCGGCGTTTAACCGGGCATCGGACGTAGCGGCAGCGGCTGGTGATACTCACTTTGCCGCCGTTGCTCAACTGAGGATGATCGAAGAGATTGGAGGAGCACTTTCCAGAGCTGAACTGCTGACCTCATACCGCAAGGCACGGCAGTATCTAGGTAAGCATGCAAGTCACGTGGAGCTACAAAGTTTGCGGCTTTGTCGTCGCATAGTTCTGGACCAACTTGAGAAGTTACTCAGTGTTGAGGAGGAATTGGTAGGCGGAACACTAAAGGAAGAACTCAATCATTTCGAGGCGTGGCTCATTGATCGAGCACTAGAACGGCACAACGGCAGGATAACCCCTGCGGCGCGAGAACTCGGACTCACTCCGGGGGGACTAGCATATATCCTCCAGGGTCGGCACAGCAAAACACTGGCAGGAGCTCGACGACCAAAGAGACGTCGCCACAAATCCATTATACGCAGGACACTCTGAGAGGATCCCCGAGTAGTACCGCGAGGATCGCATTAGAAGATTGTCAGCAGGGTCTCAACAAAGCATTCCGGTGGCGTTTTGCCATACAATCTGAATCTCTTCAGTCGACGTCGGCTGCGTCAGGCCATCGCTTATTGACGCGGTTGTTACGCAGACGCAGGTGGAGGCAACAAACGCTGCTTATAGAACGCTTATGAACAGGCAATTCGTTAAGTCTTTGCAACTTGCCGAGGCTCTAATGACTGAGGGCAGGATTCTTGTGGGAGACGGAAAGTACGACAGTGCTCGCAAGGCTTTTAACCAAGCTTCGGATGTAGCGGCAGCGGCTGGTGATTCACCTTTGGCCGCCGCAGCTCAACTGAGGATGATAGAAGAGATGGGTGCTGTGCTTTCCAGAGCCGAGCTGCTGGCCGCATACCGCAGAGCAGATCAGTATGCAGGTGACCGCGCAAGCCAAGCGGAGTTAGAACGTTTGCGCGTTTGTTTTCGCATGGTCATAGATAAATTTCGAGAAGTTTACAGCGGTGAGGAAGATTGATAGGCGCAACACTAGAGAAAGAGGTCAATCATTTTGAAGCGCGCCTCATTTCCCGAGCATTGGAACGGGCGAACGCCAGCATGACTCGTGCGGCTCGAGAAATGCAGGAACCAGTGAGCCCACCGTGCGTCTTGCCATTTTTAAGGTCATCTAAGAGTTGGACCAGATTCTCCCGACTGGGAGCAATTTACTAACGTGTCGCTAATTTCAATTCTTTCAAACTCATGCTCAACTGAATCACGAAATAACAATTTCCATCAGACATTGGAAATGAGGCCTCACCTTCATTCCACTACGTTTCATTCCGGCGAGAAGAGCTAATTAGTTTTTCCCTCTGCGTTCATTGTCCACGACAGCCCGCCCGCGCAACTTTCTGCTTCGCTCCAAGTGGTGCCTAAGCGACGGAGTCACCTCCGCCGCTCGGCTTCAGAACCGGACGTGAACCTTTCAGTTCATCCGGCTCCTCAATGACTTGGTCGTTGTCATTCGTACCCATCAGGCCGGTAGTTTGTTACTGGCTGATTTCGCTTGCTGACAATGTCGATGAAGAAGGTGTCGGTAGTGACGCACACCGTTTCCGTCCGGTTGTTTGGATACGGTATGGACCACCTCCATGACATCTCCGTCTTTGAAGAACAGTTCGCAAGCCGGACATTTACCCTTTGCCGTTTCAGGAGTCTTGTAACCCTTAACGGCACTTCGGGGTGTTTACCCAGTCTCGTGCTCCAATAGAGCCAATCGCCGTCGTAGGGACTGCGGTGTCCCTGCACTTTCACATGTCTCCGAATCGGAGTGCTCCGGTGCTGGTATAACTGGTAATCACTGCCGGGCGGTTGAAAACGCCAACCTTTACCCTTGGTGATGCGCCAGTATTGGTCCACAATCCACCACTTGCTCTTGTTCGGATGGCGGCGCTTGGCCCAAGCGAAGAGTCGTGCGAAGAAAACATATTCCACTTTCTCGAAGACGTCCTGGCTGACTACCGTGGAGTAGTATCTACACCAACCGATAATCGACGAGTTCAGCGCCCTAATTAGCCGCGTCTGCTCTTTGTGTTGATGTCGGCCAACGGTTACTCCGAGCTGGTGAATGTGTCTCTTTATCGAACTCTTGCCTGGTTTGATGAAGAGCTTGAAGCTCTTTGTCTTCGGGTATCTTTACCAGACTGAGTCTTACCTACTGCGTACTGCCTGACATTGAACCCGAGAAAAGAGAAACCCGGTTCGCCCACAGGCGCATTGCGGGTGTGGGTGATGCGGGTCTTGCTGGGCTTCAGTTCCAGTCCCATGTGCTGTAGCCACTCGGCAAGCACTACCTGACACTGCTCGATAATGGCGCGGTCCTTGTGCAGCACCACCAGATCGTCAGCGTATCTAATCACCTGCGGTGCATAGAAACACTTATGAAGTTTGGTGGGAAAACGCTGCACGAGAAGTTCTTCCATGCCGTGCAATGCCACGTTAGCTAACAATGGGGAGATCGTCCCGCCTTGCATCGTGCCTCTTTCAGTCGGGAACAACTCACCCTTGTCGAGCACACCGGCTTTGAGCCACGCTTTGATTTGCCGGCGCAGCTTTGGGCCAGTGTTGAGCTTGTCGAGTAGCGCGTCATGATTTATGCGGTCGAAACATTTCGCGACATCCGCGTCTAAAACGTACTTCTCCAGATGCGCGGTGGCGTTGAAGATTGCTTCGATGGCGTCATGACAGGACCGCCCCAGTCGGAATCCATAACTGTTAGGTTCAAACCTGGCTTCCCACTCTGGTTCGAGTGCAAGTTTGACTAACGTTTGGAGTGCTCGGTCGTGGAGAGTGGGAATACCCAGTGGCCGTTGTTCGTCCGTTTCTGGTTTTGGTATCCAGACTCGGCGAACCGGTTTAGCTTTGTGGCCTACTCTCAAGGTGTGGGCCAGCTTGAGGCGTTGCGGTGGCGTTAATGCTTTTACTCCGTCAACTCCGGCTGTTCCTTTTCCTCGATTGTCCTGAGTGACTTTCCGCACCGCCAGTAACTTCGCGGACCGGGAGTTCATCAACAGTCTTTTGGAATTGGCGTACTGTCTTGACATCGTCACGCTGCGCGGCTTGGTATATGCGCTTTTGGACCTTGAAGACGTTCCGCTGAATGTTGCGCCACGGAAGCGTTTCCCATCTATCCATCGGCGTTGTTGTGGCCGTGGTCATAGCTTCTTGAGTCCTATTCGTTCCTATACCTGCCAAGTCATCGTGTCCACGTCAGCTTATCTCGGCCATTACGCCGAGCCTTTGCTTGTTGGACAATCCCACTTCACGCGCGCATACGGTTGACACCTGCTCCGGAAGCCCGGAGAGCCGCGCGAAGTTACTCCGTTCCTGGTTTCTGTTTGGCGTTGAGTTTAGGGTCTCACTATTCGCCGGGATACTTTAGTGATGCAATCTGGATCGACGGAGTTTCGTCCAGCCTTGCACAGGACAACCTGTGTTTGTTTCTCCGTGTCCGTTTTGGACCAAGCCGATAACTCGCGTAGGCTTGTAAACGCTGACGACGATTCAAACGTGAGTTCGCTTTCTACCCCTGCTCAACTGTGCTCGGCAGAGTTCCTCGTCGAGTTCGAAGTTACTGCCTTTCATTCCCGCTTCACGGATTGATGGTCAGTCGCTACCGTGGGGAAAGTGCTTCACCCCTGCATCAAGGGGACAGGAATTTCACCTGCACAGAAACCAAGTTATCAAAGACCTGTTGGTCCATGTCCCTAATCCCTGACTCAACGAGTCATTTCTAGGGAACGGATCGCACGCTCCACTCCGTTTCGCCACAGGTGTGCGCGATCAAGCGCCCAGTCGTAGCCAACCCTTGCTTCCGTTCTGTGAGGCTTTGGCGAAGTCGATTCTATTCGGAAAATAACCTGTAGAGTCCGTAAGCAGCAAGACCAGTCAGACCTACGGTTACGACCTTGTTAAAATTCGCGTCATAGGTCTGAATAACATTCAGTGCGCGAGATGCGACGGTCGCTGCGTCGGGACGTTTGTTCGGTGTCCAGCTTGTCATTTCAAGAAGCAACGTCTTCACGTCGTTGTTGATCCAGATCGTATTAATCGACTCACGCTTTCTCGATCCGGTGATCAGTTCAATTCCGGTAATCCCAAGGGAATAGATATCACACGCAGGAGTGAATCGAGCATTCGCTTGGTAGAGTTCCGGGGCGATATAGTCTGGAGTGCCGCAAGGATGGACCGTCATAGTGCTGCTTGTGAAAGGTTGGGGAAGCCGGCCAAATCCGAAATCGCCAACTCGGACAAAGTGTTTTTCATCAATTCTTTTATCGACGAACAGATTTGAGGGTTTTGTGTCTCGATGGATGCCGCCGAGTCTGTGAACAGCACGCAGGCCTGTGGCCGCATTTTGAACGTAGATTATGGAATCGTACCAGTTTCGATTGCCAACGCGAGTTTCTAATGTGCCTGCCTCGTAATAAGGAAACATGAGCCACGGGTTTGAATAATCGAATTGATGATCAAGTAGATCAACGATGTGAACTTCCTGGCTCAGCTCGATGCAGATTTCACCCTCACGAATGAGCCGTTTGCAGTTTTCATATGTCGGATTGATGAGCGACTTTCGGACCACCTTTTGCTCAAGGTGAGAATCGTAGAAAAGTTCAATACGCCCAAAGCCGCCTCTGCCTAACGGCCCGATAGGTTGATAACGTTGGCTCATTGTGATGGTCTCCTAATGAGGAATATGGTAGCACGAATGAGTCATTCATGATACAGGATTGCAAGTGCGGATGAACTGTCGTTTGCTTTGTTTCCGCCATGCCGCGACTAACCCTTAATCAAGATACGATTATTCTAGCTACGTGCCTGTATTTTACGCGTGCTGTTCGACATGATGAGCCTGATAGAAGCTACTTTGTGTAGCGGCCGTCCTTGCACATGAGAAGGCTACTGCATATACGTTGTACGGAGACTCTTTCAAAACAACTTCAGCCGCTCTCGCTTTTCGAACTCATAGTTAAATGCCCCCTCCATTTGCCACCCTATCGGGAGTCGCATGCTAAACGGCTTTTCTATTCGGTTTCGCAGAGGGCTGTTTTATCCAAGTCACGACACTTAAGAAACCAGACTGGACGAGGGGTAAAAAAAGGGGTAAATTCTTTTCCGCCTCTTTGAACCCTGCAATTTTCTTAGCGAGCGGGTGTGGCGCAACGGTAGCGCATCAGCTTCCCAAGCTGAGGGTTGCGGGTTCGAATCCCGTCGCCCGCTCCAAATTTTCTTAGGAAATACGCGAGTCGCGTTCCCTCAGAGAATCCTGTCCCAAGTCCTGTCCCAAAAAAAGTAAGTCGAGCACGAAACGATTAATTTTTGCTGGCATCCACTTTGCAAAAGACTCGGGCGCTAGTGCGCCCTAACTGAGAATGACGAATGCGGGGGAATCTTTCTGAGTCGTTCTAGCGCACAGCTCAATACTGAGCGTGACAGGTAATTGCAATTTGAAGGGTGACCTCGTCCGCAGACATCCTTTAGATTCGACGGTCGGCGATCAAGTACAGCTTAGGGTGGTTCGCATACGCGCCAAGTGGTTCGTATATGAGCCAGATGGTTCGCATACGAACCATCTGATCGCCCGGCAGGGATTGTTGACTCTGGCGCGTGTGAGCGCCCCGACCCGAGAGTCCGATTGCGATAGTTAATAACGCGTGGAACATCAGAAGCTAATTCCTGCTAGTTCTATTGTAGGCGCGGCGTTCGATGCTGCGGCAGAACACTGCCCAAAATCAGCAACCAAAAAGAATCATCGGCTTGATGAGTTAGACGCTACGATCGTCGGCGAAAGTCAAGTCGTACGTGACTTAAAGAACTTAATACTGAGAGCGGCTGATTCAGACTCAACCGTCTTAATTACGGGAGAATCGGGCACAGGAAAAGAATTGATTGCCCGATCGATTCATGATTTGAGCCCACGACGCAATGAGCCATTCTCAGCAGTTAATTGCGGAGCTCTCACCGAATCATTACTTGAATCCGAGCTCTTCGGTCATGTCAAAGGAGCCTTCACCGGTGCTAACACGTACAAGAAAGGACTGTTCGAGGCAGCAGGCAAAGGAACCATTTTTCTGGATGAGTTCGGTGAAATGTCGTCATTAATGCAAGTGCGACTATTACGGGTTCTGCAGCAACGACGAGTTCGGCCCGTCGGCTCGGAAGAATCGAAAGAAATTGAAGTACATGCGCGAGTCGTAGTTGCAACAAATCGTAATCTAAAGCGAGACATTGCTGAAGGTAGGTTTCGTCAAGATCTTTATTATCGAGTTAACGTGTTTCCAATTCGCTCGCCTGCCCTGCGCAATCATATCGAGGACTTGCCCGTTCTGATTGACACGATTTTGAAAAAGCTCTATGCGAACTCCACGTTAGCGGTGTCACTTCGCTTCAATACAGCAGCATTACGACTCCTAAGCGATTACTCCTGGCCAGGAAACGTACGGGAACTGGAAAATGTGATCGAGAGACTGGCTAACAATACGATGGAGACAGGCGTTGTGAGTGCAACAGACGTAAAGATCGATCTCAAACACAATGGCTGGAGTGAACCAGACGATGAACCCCATGAGATCATACTTTCAAAAGGACTCAAGTGCTTAAACGAAGGTTCTGTAGCCATCCGCCATTTGTCGAGACGCGATGAGCTTGAACTTTATCTCAAAGCACTTGACGAATCAGAGGGTGATCTTTCA
>Ga0207708_10002265_pt1 | contig 14172 bp, 12 predicted proteins | sample KBSK5101metaG_FD_184340 | JGI IMG/M metagenome (GOLD analysis project Ga0207708, IMG submission 184340) | Corn, switchgrass and miscanthus rhizosphere microbial communities from Kellogg Biological Station, Michigan, USA - KBS K5-10-1 metaG... | ecosystem: Host-associated > Plants > Roots >...
AGCGCTCCGCCGCGACTAGCCACCTTCCACCTGAAGGTGGAAGCCACATGACGCGTCCGGTGGCTTCCGCCTTCGGGCGGAAGTACAGCTTCGTGCGAAAGCACCGCTTCAGGCAGCACGACCATTAAATATCGTTAATGTTGGCGCGCCCGGCGCCGAGCAGGCGTATGGTGATCGAGTGAGCCTGCGGCGCGCGCTGCTTGTCGCCCTCACGGCCTGGGTGGCCGGCGTGACGGCTGCGTCGGCGGCCCCTCGCGGATTCCACGCGCATCAGTCCCGCCGCCTCAGCACGATCACGTTCAGTCCATTCGGCAGCGGTACCGCCATCCGCATCACGTATGCGGGGCGAGTGCGGCCGCTGGTGCGGGTGATCGAGTCGGCCGACCCGATCGACGCGCTGATGGTGGCCGACGTCGACAACGACGGCGACCTCGACATTCTTGCCTCCGCGCGCGACGGTCAGTTGATGCTGTGGCGGAACGCCGGCAACGGCCAGTTCCGCCTCGCCACCGCGCCGCCGCACCGCCTCGTCAGCGCGCCGGACGCGCGCATCGGCCGCTGCCATCACGGTGACGCGCCGATCCAGGCGGGCGACGATCGCTACGACGCCGCCATGCCGCGCGCGCCGGCGGTGACCGCGGCCGATCCCGTTCCCGCGCCCTTCGCCGTCAATTTCGTCTGCGTCCCGGTTCCCGCCCGTCAGCGTCCGTCCGGACGCGCGCCTCCGCTCCACGTCTGACACGTCGTTTCTGCTTCCGCCCGTGTTCGCCCGGCGGAGGCGTGTCCGTGCGGTGTTTCTCCGGAGGCCTTTCATGCGTGTGTTGCTGGTGGATCTTCCCGGCCGTGACGGCGTCGTCTCGAAAGACACGATCGTCGGCGGCTACGGCTCGCGGCTGCGTCCGTTCAGCCGCGTGACCGCGATCATTGCCGCGCTCAAGCGGCGCCTGCACGACGTGCCGAGCGTGCAGCTGGCGTCGATCGCCGCGGTGCTCGCCTCGTACGGGCACGAGGTGATCTGGTCGCGGGGCGACCTGCCGGATGCCGACGTCGCGATCGTCCTGAGCTCGCTGGTGGACTACCGTCACGAGACCTCGTGGGCGGATCGCGCGCGGCAGCGCGGCATCCGGACCGGCTTCGTCGGACTGGCGGTGTCGAAGATGCCGGAGCTGTTCCGGCACCATGCCGACTTCCTGGTCATCGGCGAGCCGGAATCGGCCATCCGCTGGCTGGCGCGCGGCGACGCGCTGGCCGGTACGTGCGAGAGCGAGCCTGTCGCGGATCTCGATGCCCTCCCGTTTCCGCGATGGGACTATTCGCATGCGGCGCGGCGGCAGCTGACGGTGCCCTTTGCCGGGCGACCGTACGGCGGCGCCGTTCCGCTGCTCGCCAGCCGCGGGTGTCCCGAGTTCTGCACTTACTGTCCGCACCGCATCCTGGCCGGCTACCGCGCCCGGTCGGTCGGCAACATCGTCGACGAGCTCGCCCTGCTGTGCGAGCGCGTCGAGCGCCCCTACGTCATCTTTCGCGATCCGCTGTTCACGGTGGATCGCGATCGCGCGCTGGCGCTGGTGGACGCGATCCGCACGCGCGGGCTCGATCTGCGTTTCGAGTGCGAGACGCGGATCGATCGGCTCGATCCCGGGCTCCTCGACGCGCTTCATTCCGCAGGATTGCGCGCGATGAGCTTCGGGGTCGAGTCCGTGTCGGACGACATCCTGAAGAAGGTCGGCCGCCGGCCGACGCCGGAGGCGCAGCAGCGGCTGATCATCCAGCGCTGCCGCGCGCTGGACATCGCCACGGCGGCGTTCTACGTGCTGGGGTTTCCGCACGACACGTGGGGATCGATCGCCGCGACCATCGACTACTCGATCGATCTCGGATCCACGGCGGCGCAGTTCAAGCTGCTGACGCCGTATCCGGGGACGCCGCTGTGGAACCAGCTCGCGCCGCGCGTCTACGAGCGCGACTGGGAGAAGTTCGACGGGTTCACGCCCACCTTCGAGCATCCGTCGCTGACCGCCGAGGAGCTGCGCTTCCTGCTCGGCGCCGCCTACAACCGGTTCTACGTCCGCCCGTCGTGGCTGGTGGACTGGACGCGCGTGTCGGCGGCGCCGGTGCGCCGGGCGGCGCGGCACATGGACGCGCCCGTGGCGCGGCGCCACGCGCGCGAGGAACTGTCGATCATGCGGAGGGCCGTCACATGCTGACCGCAATCTGCCGTTACGGACCGCGGACCATTCCCGAGACCGACGCCATCGTGGCGCACTGCCGCCGGCGCGGCACGCTGATCCAGGGGCCGGACATTTCGCGCTTCGAGCGCGCGATGGCGGATCGCCTCGGCGTCCGCGACGTGATCACCACGTCGTACGGACGGATGGCGTTCTACTACATCCTCAAGGCCTTCGGCTTTCCCGCCGGCGCCGAGGTCATCGTCCCGGCGCTGACCTTCTGGGTCATTCCCGAGATGGTCAGGGTGGCCGGGCTCACACCCGTCCCCGCGGATGTCGATCCGCGCACGTTCAATCTGGATGCGCGGGCCTTCGAACGCGCGATCACCAGCCGCACGGTGGCGGTGGTCCCCACACATCTCTATGGGCTGCCGTGTGACATGGACGCGATACTGGCGATCGCCGAGAGGCATGGACTCGCGGTCGTGGAGGATTGCGCGCATGCACTCGGCGCCCGCCATTTCGGCCGGCAGGTCGGCACCTTCGGCGACGCGGCGTTCTTCAGCTTCCAGACGCTGAAGCCGCTGAATACCTACGGCGGCGGCGCCGCGATCGTCCGCGATCCGGCGCTGCGCGCCCGCGTGCGCGCGCACGCTCAGGCGGAGCCGTGGCCGAGCGAGCAGCGGGTCAACAACCGGCTCAAGCTGGGAAAGGCGCAGCGCGTCTTCACGCGGCCGCGCGTCTTCACCCTGACGGCCTATCCCGCGCTGCTGGCCGCTGCGCTGTGGAGGGCGCGGCCCGACGTCTATCTGTGGGAGAAGATCCGCCCGCTCGATCCGCTGCCCGACAGCTATCGCGAGCGCTACGCCAACGTGCAGGCCGCGATCGGACGGGCCTCGCTGTCGCACCTCGATCGCTGGACCGCGAAGACGCAGGCGCACGCGCGGACGATGACCGAAGCGCTGATCGGACTGCCGGGTGTGCATCCGCCGTTCGTACCGCAAGGATGCGAGCACGTCTACTATCAGTACTCCGTCTACACCCCGGACCGCGACGCGCTGGTGCGCCGGGCGCTGCGGCGGGGCGTGGACGTGGAAACGTTCCACGTCGACGTGTGGCCCACGGTCGGCCACCTGGCGCGCGATGCCCACACACCGGCGGCGCAGCGGGCCTGCGCGGTCGTCCAGATGCCGGTGTACGCGTCGCTGGGGGAGACCGGGGCGAGGCGTGTGGCCCGCCGGATCCGGGGTCTGCTAAGCTCTACCGATGCCGCGATGGCGGCGCGCACGGATATTGCTTAGGTAGGACTCCATGGCGAATTACCTCGTGACGGGCGGGGCCGGGTTCATCGGCTCCCACCTTTCGGAAGAACTTGTTCGGCGCGGCCACCGGGTCCGGGTGGCCGACAGCCTGATTACGGGCAAGCGCGCGAACCTCGATCACATTTCCGGCGTCGAGTTTCTCGAAGGAGACCTTGCCGACATGCCGTTCGCGCAGCAGGCGGTCGAGGGGATGCACTACGTGCTGCACCAGGCGGCCATCCCGTCGGTGCCGCGCTCGGTCAAGGACCCGATCACCTCGAACCGCGCCAACGTCGACGCGACGCTCAACGTGCTCGTGGCCGCGCGCGACGCCGGGGTCAAGCGTCTCGTCTTCGCCGGCTCCTCGTCGGCCTACGGCAACACGCCGACCCTGCCCAAGCACGAGGGCATGCCCGACAGCCCGCTGTCGCCGTACGCGCTGCAGAAGGTCGTCGGCGAACAGTACCTGCAGATGTTCACGAAGCTCTACGGGCTCGAGACCGTCACCATCCGCTATTTCAACGTGTTCGGTCCGCGCCAGGATCCCTCGTCGCCGTACTCCGGCGTCATCTCGGTGTTCGCGACCGCGCTGCTCGAGGACCGTCCCGCGACCATCTACGGCGACGGCGGGCAGACGCGCGACTTCACCTACGTCGCCAACGTCGTCGACGGCGTACTGCGCGCGTGTGAAGCCGACGGCGCGAGCGGGGAAGTGATCAACGTCGCGACCGGCGGCCGCATCTCGCTGAACGAGCTGTACCACACGATGAAGAAGCTGGTCGGGGCGACGGTCGATCCGGTATACGTGGACACGCGCGCCGGCGACGTCCGCGACTCGCAGGCCGACATCTCCAAGGCGCGCCGCATCCTCGGCTACGAGCCGGTCGTCTCGTTCGAGGAAGGGCTCCGCCGCACCGTCGAGTGGTACCGGACCGCCACGGCCGGGGCGTCGGCGTAATCGGCAGCCGCTCGGTGCGGGCCGTCCTATACTGATCGTATGGAGCGCCCGGGCATCCGCGTGATCGCGGTTGCGCTGCTGTGTCTCGCGAGCTCGCTCGCGGGTGGTGCGGCGCAACCGGACGATCGTGTCTGGTTTTCGCCAGGACCGGGCACCACGGATTACCTCCGGCTCTTCGAGCATCCCGAAGAGTGGCCGCACGCGCGGCAGATGATCTCGGTCTTCAAGTTCTATCAGCAGCACACGCAGACGCCGCCACCGTCGATCGTCGGTCCCAACACCTACGATGCGCTGGCGCGCGCCGGCGCCTTCAGCCTGATCAACCGCTGGCACAAGAAGATCGCGCTCGAGGTCGGCGCGGTCAAGGAGTTCTTCTGCACGCCCGACGCGAGCGGCATGAACTCCGCAATCGCGCAAACGCTCGCCTCGATTGCCGCGGTGAAGGCGGCGGGCGGCGCCGTCGCCTACCTGGCGATGGACGAGCCGTTCGTCTCCGGCCGCTCGCGCACCTGCGGAGGGCCGGCGCTGGAGCCGACCGCGGATCGCGTCGCGGCCTACATCACCGGTGTGAAGGGAGCGAACCCTGACGTACAGATCGGGTTGATCGAGGCGTATCCGTTCTCCAGCGCCGACGCGATCGAACGGATGATTGCGCTGCTCAAGGCGCGCAACGTGCCGCCGGCGTTTCTGCACATGGACGTCGACTGGCACCTGGCAGGCGCCGATGCGTTCGTCCGCGACATGGCACGGCTGCAGGCGTTTGCCGCGTCGCAGAAGCTGACCTTCGGCATCATCATCACCGGCTACGATGGCAACGCCGACCCGCTCTATGCGATCGACGTCTACGGCATCACCGGCCTGATCTCGACGACGTTCGGCGACTGGAACCGGATGCCGGACCACATCGTGGTCCAGAGCTGGGCGGAGTCGTCAACGGGCCTGCGCATCACGCCCAACAACCTGCCCGAGGATCGTCCCTACACCCACACCGCGATGCTGTGGGACGTCCTGCGGCGCCTGCGCGGCGCCAGCGGTCCCGGCAGCGCGACGGCGATCATCCGCCGTTGACGCCCGGCGCGACTTCGTAGAGCACCCTGTTTCCGTCGCGCGCGATCTCTCGCAGCTTGAGCGCTCGGTCGGTGAACGTCAGCAGATCGCGGGGTGCCAGCTCTCGATCGATCACGACAAAGCGAAAGCCGTGCGCGATCAGCGCGTCGCTGCCCTCGGACGGTTCGAGCGTGCGTTCACTCGCGAGCGGCTGTCCTTCGGAGAGGCGCAGGAGAGGACCAAGGATCCGGTCGGCGTCGTAGGCCGCGACGATCCGCGGCGGGAGCCGCGCGACGAAGCCGCCGGCGATCGGGCGCCGATGGATGGTCTGGTAGAAGAGCACGCGCGAGTCGAACCGTCCGCGCTCGCCGAACCCGTCGCGAAGCCCGAGGGGCAGCTCGCACACGCCGCCCGGCGCCGGGTGGGTGCGAAGCACGTCGTAAATGGACGGACGCTCGACGTGGAAGACCTGCGCCGTCCGCGGCGCGTAGTCGAGGACGACCGCGGCGAAGAGCAGCCACGCGAGGGTCGCACGTCCGCGCTGGCGCAGCGCGGCGAACCCGCACGCGGCCAGCACGGCGGCCGCGAGATAGACCACGACGATCGCGCGCCCCGGGATCCGCGCGTTGGACACGATCGGCATGAACCGGACGAGCGTCGCCGGCAGCAGCACGTGCACGTGCCGTCCGAACGCGACGAGAAAAGGCCCGAGCGCCCAGATCAAGAACACGGCGCCCGCCGCCGTCCACGCCCGCACCTGGGGTCTGACCCCGGATTGCGCGGCGGTGGTGTGAATTGGGGTCTGACCCCGTTTTCCCACTTTGCGCGGGCAAGTAGTGCCAGAGCTGTCGCTGCCCTCTACTGGCCCCGGGTCGTCCGCAGGAACTGCGTCATTCGCGCGCCAGGATGGGACATTTTGGGCCGAGGCGATGGCAATTACTGCCAGCGCGGTTACGGCGGGGCCAAACCAGGCGATTTGCTCGACCAGGTCGATGTGGAGCGCGGCGTAGAGGCTCGCCGGAAGGCGCCCCCAGAGCAGCCCGACGGGGTTGCCGAGCAGCGCGGTTCCCACGTCCACGCCCGGCGGAGCGCTGCGCCACAGGTACCGCTGCGTCACGTAGTCCCCATGTCGCCAGAGCGCGAGGCCCGCCGCGACGACAGGAGACGCGACCAACAACGCAAGCGCGAGCGGAACGACGAGGCGCCGGGCATCGAGGGCCAGCGACTGACGCGCGACACCGACGCGCACACTCGGGAGCCACGCGACCATCGCCGCGATCCCTGCGAGCAGCCCCACGGCCGCGACCAGGTTGTCGACGCCCCGCATCGAAATGCGCCCGCCGCCGAGCGAGATGACGGTGCCGCCGGTGACCGCCACGAAGACGATGAGCAGCGCGCCGACAGCGCCGACACCACCAAGCGCTCGCAGCGTGATGATCTCGCCGCGACCTCGCACGCGCGGCATCGGCTGGAATGAGATCGACCGCGCGAGCGTCAGGCAGGCGACGAGCGCCGTCGCGTAGACCGCGTAGTAGTAGTCGACATAAACAGTGATGCCCAGCGCGATGCCGAGAAGGACGCGCGACGCGACCGTACCGCTCTCGAGCGCGTCGATGAGCAGCAGCGCGACCAGCGGCAGCACCCACGCCGCGATCAGGTTGAAATGGCCCGCCAGGTGCGCGCCGATATATGGCGACCAGCCGAAGATCAGGGCGGCCAGGATCGCCGCGGCCATCTGTCGCGTCACGCGGTGCGCCAGCGCAAACGCGATCACGAAGTTCAGGTACAGGTGGAGAGCGACGACGTAGTTCGTCGCCGCGAGGATCGACATGCGCCTCGACAGCAGCGCCGCGAACGCCGCCGGCAGTGCCGTGTGCGTGTTCAGCGCCAGGTCCACGCCCCACGGCGCGAAGAGCATCGGCGTGTGAAACGGCGAGACGTGAGTGGTCACCGCTTCGCGCATCCACCAGCCGTTCCACACGAACGTGAAGTTGTCGCCGGCGCCGCTGCCCGGTAGGTCGAGGTCCGACGTGACGGGCGACAGCCAGACCAGGGTGAGGAGCGCGAAGAGGAACAGCGCGAGGAACTGGCGCGAGTCGCGTCGCATCATTGTCTTAGCGGCGCGCAAGCACGCCGACGCGATCATCGTATACTCCCCGGATGCTGCGCACTCGACTGTCTCTCTTCGTGGCCGCCGCTTCCGTGCTGGTGTCGATCGCGTCACCCGCGGGCTTCCCACAGCGTTCCACGGCCGCGCCAGCCGCGAACGAGACTGGCCTCTTCAGGGAACTGCGCTGGCGCGGCATCGGTCCGCTTCGGGCCGGGCGCACCAAGGCGGCGACCGGCGTGCCGCAGCAGCCCAACGTCTTCTACATGGCGCCCGTGAACGGCGGCGTGTGGAAATCGACCGACTTCGGCAACACCTGGAATCCGCTCTTCGACGACCAGCCGACCGGATCGATCGGCGCGATCGCCGTGGCGCCGTCGAACCCCGACGTCATCTACGTGGGCAGCGGCGAGGGGCTCCAGCGTCCCGATCTGTCGACCGGCGACGGGATCTACAAGTCCACCGACGCAGGCAAGACCTGGACGCACCTGGGGCTTCGCGACGGCCAGCAGATCCCGCAGATCATCGTCGATCCGAGGAACCCCGATCGGCTGTTCGTCGCCGTCCTCGGCCATCCCTACGGGCCGAACGAGGAGCGCGGCGTCTTCCGTTCGACCGACGGCGGACGCACGTTCCAGAAGGTCTTATATAAGGATGCGGATACCGGCGCCGTCGATCTGGTCTTCGACCCCTCCAACGCCAATCACCTTTACGCCGTCCTGTGGCAGGCGCGCCAGGGACCGTGGGAGAACGGCGTGTTCAACGGCCCCAACAGCGGACTGTTCGAGTCCGCCGACGGCGGCAACACCTGGAAGCCGCTGACGAAGGGATTGCCCACCTTCAACGAGGGGCTCGGGCGCATCGGCATCACCGTCGCGCCCAGCGATCCGAAGCGCATGTACGCCACCGTGCAGGCCGGCGACGGCGGGCTCTTCCGGTCTGACGATGCGGGGCAGAGTTGGTACAAGGCGACGGACAACGCGATCGTCGTCACGCGCGGCGACGACTTCGCCGAGGTGAAGGTCCACCCGAAGAATCCCGACATCGTCTTTACCGCCAGCGTCGTGTCGTGGAAGTCCACCGACGGCGGCAAGACCTTCAAGGCGCTGCGCGGCGCGCCCGGCGGCGACGACTACCACCGCATCTGGATCAATCCCAACAACCCCGACATCATGATGATGGGCGTCGACCAGGGGGCGACCGTCACGGTCAACGGCGGGCAGACGTGGAGCACCTGGTACAACCAGTCGACCGCGCAGTTCTACCACGTCAGCACCGACAACGCCTTTCCCTACCGCGTCTGCGGCGGCCAGCAGGAGAGCGGCTCCGCCTGCATCCAGAGCCGCAGCGACGACGGGCGGATCACGTTCCGCGACTGGCACCCGGTCGGCGTCGAAGAGTACGGCTACGTCGCTCCCGACCCGCTCGATCCCGACATCGTCTATGGCGGCAAGGTCTCGCGTTACGACCGGCGGACCGGGGAAGTCGTCCAGGTAGGACCGCGGCCGGCGGCAGGCGAGCCGTACCGCACCGTCCGCACGCAGCCCATCCTCTTTTCTCCCATCGATCCGCACACGCTGTACTTCGCGTCGAACACGCTGTGGAAGACGACGAGCGGCGGCCTCCAGGGCTGGACCAGGATCAGCCCGGATCTCACGCGCGACACGTGGCCCGTGCCGTCCAACGTCGGGATCTACAAGGACTCGGCGGCCGCCCGCCCATCACAGCGCGGCGTCATCTACACCATCGCGCCCGGCTACACCGACATCAACCGCATCTGGGTGGGAACCGACGACGGGCTGATCCAGACCACGGCGGACGGCGGAAAGACCTGGACCAACGTGACGCCGTCGGAGCTGGCGCCGTGGATGAAAGTGTCGATCATGGACGCGTCACACACCAATCCGCTCGGCGCCTACGCGGCGATCAACACCATCCGCCTCGACGATCTGAAGCCGCACATCTATCGCACGAAGGACGGGGGCAAGACCTGGACGCACATCACCACTGGCATTCCCGACGGCGCCACGGTCAACACCGTCAAGGAGGATCCAAAACGGGCGGGGCTGCTCTTCGCGGGGACGGAAACGCAGGTCTACGTCTCGTTCGACGACGGGGATCACTGGCAGTCGTTGAGGAGCAACATGCCGGCGACGTCGATTCGCGACCTCGTGATCAAAGACGACGACCTCGTCGTCGGCACGCACGGCCGCGGCTTCTGGATCCTCGACGGGATCAGCGCGCTGCGCGAGTGGCAGCCGGCGATGCTGCAGGAGGAGGTGCACCTCTTCAAGCCGGGGGACGCCGTCCGCTTCGAGTGGAACCGCTGGCCCGACACGCCGCTGCCGCCCGACGAGCCGTCGAGCCCGAACCCGCCGGACGGCGCGGTCATCGAGTACCATCTGAAACAGCCGGTGTCGGGGGTGGTGACGCTGGAGATCCTCGATCGCGCCGGCGCGACCATCCGGCGATTTGCCAGCGACGACAAGGCGCGCGAGATCCGCGACGAAGGCAACGTGCCGTCCTACTGGATCCGTCCGTCCCGGATTCTCGCAGCCTCGCCAGGCCTGCATCGATTCGTGTGGGACCTGCACTATCCGCCGCCGGCGGGGTCGACGGCGAATTACCCGATCAGCGCCACGCCGCGTGACACCGAGCCGGAGCCGAAGGGACCGTTCGTCGTGCCGGGCGCCTATTCGGTGAAGCTGACGGTGAACGGCAAGCCCTACACGCAGCCGCTGGTCGTCAAGATGGACCCACGCGTCAAGCAGCCGGCGGACACGTTGCAGCAGCAATTCGATCTGTCGAAGCGCGTCTACGACGCGATCAACACGATCCAGGCGACGCTGCCGAAGGTGCAGCAGGCGCGCGAGCGCGCGCAGGCGGCCGGGAATACCGATCTCGCGCAGCAACTGCAGGCGCTGGCCGGCGCCAGCGGAGGACGCGGGCGCGGCGGCGGTGGCGGCGGCCGCGGGCGCGGCGGCGCCCCGGGCGCGCCGTCCCTGGCGAGCATCGCGGGACAGTTGTCCGGCCTCTACGGCGCAACGCAGGATGGCAGTGCGCCGCCGCCGTCGCAGACGCGCGAGGCGATCGACGCGGCGCTGAAGGACTACGACGCGCTGATGGCGCAGATCGCCCCGCTGATCCGCTGACGCCTGCAACCGCGGTTGCCACGCGCGCAACCGCGGTTGCCCTCGGTTTCCCGCACATCTTCATCCTCACGCGCTCCGCGCGGCGTCATTCGCGATCCCCTCTTGCCGGCGATTTGCCGCGCCGATTCACCGCTCCCGGCTAACTCCACTTCTGTCCGTCGCTTGCGCGGTCAGCGCGCGGCGCGCGATCGGGGTGCGCGCCTTGCCTTGTGACCGGCGGCCCCTGACGACTCACCACGGTGCCTGCCCCTCACCGGCTCCGAGCGTGGTGTCCGGCGGGGCCACTACTTCTTTCAACGGAGGAGAAGACCTATGCGTGTATTGCTCATGATGCTGGCGGTGGTCGCGATGGCGGCGCTGCCGGCGGCCGCTCAGCAGAAATCCCAGAGTCCCGCGGCGAAGCCATCGGCCGCGGCGAAGGACGGCGCCGCGCCGATCGCGACGATCAACCTGAACACCGCAACGCAGGCGCAGCTCGAGACGCTGCCCGGCATCGGCGCGAAGGCGGCGCAGCGGATCCTCGAGTACCGCCAGAAGAACGGCAGCTTCAAGAAACCGGAAGACCTGATGAACGTGAAAGGGATTGGCGAGAAAGCGTTCCTCAAGCTGAAGCCGTATCTCACGGTCACGGATCGTCCCGAGAAGAGCGGGATCTGATCACGCCGCCGATGGTGCCTCGTCCCGGCCCCCGCCCGGCGGGATTTACGATCCTCGAACTGTTGTTCACGCTCGCGATCGCCGGCACGCTCGCGGCCACGGCGGTGCCGCAGGGATTACGCACCCTCGACGACTTCCGCACGCGGTCGGCGGCGCGCTACCTGGCGGCGCGCCTCGCCGACGCGCGGATCCGCGCCATCCGGCGCTCGTCCGCGGCCGGGCTGCGCTTTCAACCCGCGTCGCCGGACTACCTGGTCACCGCGGTCGCCGACGGCAACGGCAACGGCCTGCGCAGTGTGGAGATCCAGCGCGGCATCGACCGCACGGTGAGCGAGGCGGAAGCGATCGGCTGGCACTTCACCGGCGTGTCGTTCGGGATCCTCGAGAACGTTCCCGACGCCGACGGCCAGCCGGCCAACGGCAGCGATGGCGTCCGCGTCGGCTCGTCGCGGCTGCTCTCGATGGCGCCGGACGGCAGCTCCTCGTCCGGCACGGTCTACGTCCACGGGGCGGATCGCGCGCAGTACGCCGTGCGCGTGCTCGGCGCCACCGCGCGCATCCGCATCCTGAAGTTCGACTTCGCCCTGGCGCGGTGGGTGGACGTGTGACCGGCGTGCGGGAACGACGGAAGGAACCGCGGAGCGCCGGCGGCGGCATGCGGGCGCGCGCCCGACCGGGGCATCGCCTGGTGGTGATCGACGTCAGCCCGCGCGGCGCGCTGGTCGAAGCCATGCGGCCGCTGCGCCCGGGATCGCACCTGGAGGTGCAGCTCGAATCCAACGTCCGCTCCACCATGCTCCGCGCCCGCGTCCTCCGATGCGCGGTCGCGGCGCTGGATGCGAGCGGCGTCACCTATCGCGCGGCGCTGGCGTTCAGCGAAAGCTGCGACTGGTTGCGTGAAGCCACGACCCCTACGGGGAACGCTCTGCCCTGAGCGGCGGCCACTTGTCGGCCGAAATGCAGACCCTGCGGGGCGTAGCGACCCGCGGCCGTTCGCACGAATCGCGAGGCGATCGAAATGCCTGATGTTTCGCAGTCCACAACGATGGCACCGACTTTGGAGCAGGCCGCGGCTTCAAAGAAGAGCGGAGGCGGAATGGCTCGCGCATGGTGTCGATCGATGGAGCGCCGCCGCGGCATGGCCACGCTGCTCGCGGCCGTGACCTCGGCGCTTCCTGGCAGCCGGGAGCCCAAATACCTGCGGCAGCGCTTCGTCGCCGAGCTGCGCGACATGCTGAATGCCCGCGACGTCGACCTGCGGGACGGCCCCCCGATTCCGTGCCCGCCCGAGTCGACGATTTCCATCGAAGTCAGCTCCGGCGCATTGACGCTCGGCGCCATCGACGCGGTCTTCGACGAGGGGCAGTGCGGCTTCGATCCGTGGGACCTGCAGATCCTGCAGTTCGCGCGGCACCTCGCGGCGCTCGTCATGTTGATCGACCGCGCGCAGCGCTCGGCCATCCTCGGACCCACCGGCGCCCCGACCCGCGATCACGCGCCGATGCTGGTCGGCTCGAGCCCGGCGATCCGCGCCGTCCGCGGGCGAATGGAGCGCGTGGCGGCGACACCGTTCACGGTTCTCATCGAGGGCGAATCTGGCGTCGGCAAGGAGCTGGTCGCCCGCCAGATCCATGAGCTCTCGCCGCGTCGGGAAGGGCCGTTCGTCGCGGTGAACTGCGCGGCGATCGTCGAGACGCTGCTCGAGGCGGAGCTGTTCGGCATCGAAGATCGCACCGCCACCGGCGTGCGCGGCCGCCGCGGCAAGTTCGAGCACGCGCACGAGGGCACGCTCTTCCTCGACGAGGTCGGCGACCTGTCGCTGGCGGCCCAGGCCAAGCTGCTGCGGGCGGTGCAGGAGATGTCGGTCGAGCGGGTGGGCGGCTTTGGCGCCAGGCCGGTCGATACGCGCATCATCGCCGCCACGAACCAGAGGCTCTCGGACCTCGTCGAACGCGGCCGCTTCCGCCTCGATCTCTTCCACCGCCTCTCGGGCGTCGAAATCATCGTCCCTCCCCTCCGCGATCGGCAGCAGGACATTCTGGAACTGGCGGAGTACTTCCTGGACAGGCATCGCGGCTTCAGGAAACTGCGGCTGTCGCAGGCCGCGGCCGACGCGCTGCTGGCCTACGAGTGGCCGGGGAACGTGCGTGAGCTGCAGCGCGTGATCGAGCGCGCCGTGGCGCTGGCCGACTCCGACCAGCTGCGCCTCGAGGACCTGCCGCCCGCGCTGCTCGACGGCTACACGGACGTGCTGATGCCGTCGCTCGCGCGGCGCGACTCGATGCGGACGTGGGGGAGCCGCTACGCCCGGATGGTGGTGGAGCGGTGCGGCAACAACAAGCGGAAGGCGTGCCGCGTGCTTGGCATCTCGTACCACACGCTGCAGGCGTATCTCAGGTTCAAGCCGGATCAACGTGCCGGGATGCCTCCGGCGACACGGGCCAGCGCAGGTAAGGCGGCCAGGCCGCAGGGGCACGCGCAGGACCATCAGCCTGGAGGAGTGCCATGGTGAAGAAGTTCGTGTTTCTGGCGGTGATTCTGATGGGGTTCGCCGCGCCGCGCCCGGCCAGCGCCGGCTGCACGGTCAGTCTGCTCGACTGCTACGGCCGCGCCGCGGCTATCGACAGCTTCTGGTATCGCGCAGCCGCCGGTCTCGACTGCGAGCTCGATTACACCGACTGCGTGCGGCGCCGCGTGCTCGGCCGGTGAGCTGCGTGAGGTGAATCCATGATCCGAAGAGGCCGCGCGGCGCCGGCGCTGGCGATCGTCTTCTGGGGGCTCC